>Ga0182030_10012687_pt1 | contig 16847 bp, 21 predicted proteins | sample 812S3MmetaG_FD_121299 | JGI IMG/M metagenome (GOLD analysis project Ga0182030, IMG submission 121299) | Permafrost microbial communities from Stordalen Mire, Sweden - 812S3M metaG (Illumina Assembly) | ecosystem: Environmental > Terrestrial > Soil > Wetlands > Permafrost | place: Sweden...
CAGAACCGGTAATGATGGTACTGTAAGCCTGAATGTATTCCCGGGCGTAACTTACAAAGTTTGCGCAGATGTTCCTACCGGTGGTCAATACTGTAACACCATAACTGTCAACTCTAATACAACTGATACAGTTTATCTGAAAACGCACCTTCAGCTCCAACAAACTTGACTATACCTTCACCAACGACAGCACCTGTCCTTACTTGGGACATGGTCTCGGGTGCCAACTCCTACAATATCTACCGTAATGGTATCGACATAGCATCAAGCAGCACTAACTCCTATATAGACAATAGCGCTCCTCTAGGCACAGATAGCTACTACGTAACAGCAGTAAATAGTTCTGGTGAAAGTACACCAAGTAACACGGTGACAGTTGACGTTGATTCAGCCCCTGTAATAACTAGTCCCATAATTGATCATATAGATGCCCGCGTCCCCGTAAACTTTACGGTTACGACAACTGGTACACCGACTCCAAGCCTATCTGAAAGCGGTACTTTACCTCCGGGTATAACCTTTGTAGATAACGGCAACGGTTCGGCAACAATCTCCGGGCAGGCGTCAACTGTTAATACGGGCTTTTACTTCGTAACAATAACTGCTACTTCTTCAGCTGGTACAGCTACTCAGAACTTTGTAATGACGGTTGATGATCTATTAATGGCACCCACTATAGTTAGCGTCAATTCCTATACTGCAACCTACGGAACTCCATTTAGCTTCACTATCGATACAACCGGTGACCCTATTCCAAATATCACTAAAGTGGCAGGCTCTGGAAGTTATCCTAGCGGCGTAAGCCTAATAGACAATGGCGATGGTACAGCTACTCTATCCGGAACACCAAGTGGATCAGCCAGCGGTGTTTACACCTTCACGCTCAAAGCTAAGAACAACCAAGGTATTGCTACTCAAGTATTTTCCCTAACAGTAAACCGAGCTCCTGCTTTAGCTAACATATCTACGCAGACGGCTACGGTTGGCTCTGTCTTCTCGCAAACGGTAACAGCTAATTATGGATATCCAACACCTTCGTTCACGGCCAGCGGTCTCCCTAATGGCTTAAGCCTCACTGATAATGGAAACGGTACGGCGACAATATCTGGTATACCAACAACAGGTGATGGCGGTACATATACTATTACAGTCAATGCCACCAATACTTTTGGCACGGCTACTGAAACCTATACATTAAAAGTTGACGAAGCACCCGCTATAACTAGTGTTAATAACACCACGGCAACAATCGGCTCAGCCCTAAGTTTCCAAGTAACTAGCACGGGGTATCCTGCCCCGAGTTATAGCTACACGGGAACATTACCGAGTGGCGTTACATTTCATACTGGAACAGGTATCCTAAGTGGTACGCCAAGAAGCGGAACGGCAGGAACCTACACGATAACTATCACTGCTTCAAACAGTACAGGTACAGTAAGTCAGACATTTACGCTAGACGTATTGTAGGCCATTGCACAATAATCATTTTGACAAGGGTCAGAAGTAAGCTAGTATGGGTCGAGTCAAGAAAATTGATGGTAATAAATTAGTATCCGTTCGAATCGCATCCTCCCAGCTACTACGCCGAATACCCATTTTGTGCGACACTGCCAATAAAATTAGATATATTATCTGATCTCCAAGATTTTAATTACATAACAACACGACTTAATCCGTTTAAATGATCAAAAGTTTGGTCATCTCTTTGGGTGTCCGCTTTGCCCTGCCAAATAACCAAACTTTTTCTGATCTGTTATTCGCGTTTCGTTCTATTTGGCTCCGGGGACTGGATTCGAACCAGCGACCTAAGGATTAACAGTCCCTCGCTCTACCGCTGAGCTACCCCGGAATATTCTAAGAACAGATTGAATTATACAAGATTGTTTACGTGAATCGCAATAAACTTAAAATTAAATCTATTGTCGTGGCCGAAGGGCACGGTTAATTTGTCTTGATTCGTCTCTCTTTTTTAAGGCTTGTCGTTTATCGTAATTCTTTTTGCCTTGTCCTACAGCAATACGAATTTTGATATGTCTTCCTTGCGTCAAAATTTCTAAGGGTACTATAGTTTTTCCCTGTTTCTTGGTATCAACTAGGTGCTTTATCTCACGCCTTTTAGCAAGCAACTTACGATTCCTAGTTTGGTCTTCTTCACTGATCGGTATGCCGCTAGTCGGGCTGATAGTGGCATTAACTAACCACAGTTCGTCATTCAGAACATTAACATAGGCGCCACGAAGCTGACCATGTCCCATTCTTAAGGCTTTGGTCTCACCGCCAGTAAGAGCAATGCCCACAACTATGCTGTCGCTTAGATTATAGTCGTGCCTAGCTCGCCGGTTGGAAATCAGTTTTGGCTGATTAGGCTTTTTCATAACCTTTTTAGTATGCCTGAAGTTAAGCTATTTTGGAATCGTATTGTCTGGGCTCAATCACTAGTTGAGAATTGTTGTTTGGCTACATTCCAAAGCGAAGGATCGTGCAGAACAACCATACGATAATACCAATACTCGGCCCCCCACATATAAATGGTTTTCATACCAGTTGCCTTAGCGAATTGGAAAGAAGATTGTAACCTGGTGGCATCCATCGATTTACTTTGTTCTTTTAGCGAAGTCTCTGGAATTGTCTGACCATGGGGTGGCCAGGCCTCAGCTTGCTCCTCGTCAATAATCATGTTCTTGCCTGTGGTTATTTTTTGTACCCCAGCAATAAATGCATAGAACCAGGCCGGAAAAGGATATTCAAGATAACGGTGTGTGTAGCCGGCATCCCAAACGCGGTGATAGATACTGACGCCAAATAGGTCCGGAGTTGGTGCCCCTACTGGCGTTCCGAGGGCATTATTACTGCGCCCGACAATTATCGGATGATTTGGATCAAGAGATTCTACCAGGTTGTATTCGCTAACTAAACGGCTACGACTAAAATCAGTACATGCTCCGAACCCCTTTAAGAAATACTCGTTCTCTAGTTGGTAGTTTTCTAGGGCTGGGTTATTTTTATAACGATTGATGACCGTTGTCATATACTGCTCTAATTCTGGTTGCCACTGGCTAACTGGCGCGGATGTATTTACCCAACTAGGTGGATGGCATTCCGGCCAACGTGGTTGGCGCAGCCCAACGACTAGCGTTATCTTGGCGTGAGCTTCATCGGCCATGGCGAACTCCCAGTCCAATTGAGTGAAGTTATAGGTGCCCTTAGTTGGCTCAACATCACTCCAATAACTAGTTAATCGAAAATGTTTAACTTGCAGCTGATTTATAAGAGCGCTCATAGTTTGCTCGGGGTCAACGCCTAGAGAACTGGCGTAGTCTGGTATAAAACTAACCCCCAGTTGCAGTGGCACACCGTCTTGGCTGGCAATATACCAACGAGCTATGCCATACATGCTACCGAGACAAATTGCAAAAATGATTACAACTACGCTAACAATTTTGTGCCATAGAGGTCCTCGCCAGTAGCGCTTCGGCCACTTAATGAGGTGTCTTAAGCCCTTCTTGAGCTTGTTGTAGTAAGATAGTATAGGTTTTGACATATGGATACGTATAAACACAAACAGTTACACGTTAGTTTAGTTATACCAGCTTATAACGATGAGCGCTACTTGAAGGCTGCTCTGGACTCTGTTGCTCGACAAACACTCATGCCTGATGAGGTTATTGTAGTGGACAATAACTCAACCGATAATACCGTGGCTGTCGCCGAATCCTATCCTTTCGTTAAGGTCATAAAAGAAGAACAGCAGGGTGTCGGCTATGCAAATCACCGAGGTTTTTTAGCAGCCAAGAACGAGCTAATCGGACGCATAGATGCCGATAGTGTGCTTTCGGCCAATTGGATAGAAACAGCCGTACAGTATTTTGAACTTCATGATAGTGCGACTGCTATTACTGGTAAATGTTATTTCTACGACTATCCCTTTCGCCGTGCGCTTAGTCTTTACCACGTATTTTGGCAGAATTATGTACAAAGCCTTATTGCGGGCACAACGATGTTATGGGCCTCTAATATGGTGATTCGAAAGTCAGTCTGGGAGTCAGTTATCTCCAAACAACCGATACAAAGTATTCACGAAGATATTGATATGTCTTTAAAACTAAAAAAAGCTGGTTATACTGTTAAACGACTACCTAATTTAATTGTCTCGGTGTCGTTGATTCGAGACCAGACCTCGCTAGCTTATGTTTGGGAGTATTGTATGATTTGGTCTGAGACATACTCCAATAATCAAATGATTTTTAAGAGCTATATCATTAGAATATATGGCCTTTTCATATTCATTGTTGCATTACCACTAATTTTTATTCGTTATCTCCAGCATAAGTTTAGCCGACAAAAAACTTCAGACTAAGTTGTGAAGTTTTAAAGCCGCTTCAACGATATCAGGACTTAAGCCTGAACCGTTTAAGATGATTGGGTTTTCACTGGGTCGAGGAGTCTCGATAAGATCAGCTATGCGCGAAAACATTGCTTCAGGGGTCTCGCCGATTGGCCAAAGTTTCTCTCTGGTTTTATCGGTAGCTCTTTGTTTAGACAAACTACGGTCGGTGTTTAACCAGACTAGAACAGGTATTGCGCTAGTTTGTTGACAGATTTTGTACTTATCAGACCGATGAGTGTAACGATTTAGGTTCGCGTCATAGATAACGCTCTGGCCACTAGCTAGAAGCTTCGACGTCTCCTCGTCAAGTTGACGATATAACTGAGCGTGCTCGGTTTCGCTAAACTGCGGCCTTGGAAACATTTTTAGTCTTTCGACATCGGAAGTTAGTCGCTGGGCACCAGTGAGCTTCTCAATAATTTTGGCTGCCGTTGTTTTACCGGCACCAGGATATCCAAGAAGCATGTAGAGAATTGGTTTAGCCATCACCCGCTATTGTAGGTAATTCACTACCAAATTCAAAGCCTCTTGCGTTAGTTAGTTATAATGCTTATGTATGGCAAAGACAATCCAGCATCAACTAAAGATTAGTAAGTCGGTAGTTTTGTCTTTAGCGGTACTGCTGATTGCTATCTATGTTTTTTTGCCACAGATAAAAGATCTTAGAACTAGCGTTACTCTAGCAAGGCACGCCGACAGGAACTGGCTACTTCTGGCTGTGATTTTAGTTATAGTTACCTATGCTTTTGCAACTTTAAGTTATCAATTACTCGCCAGGCACCGTTTAAAGGTTCGCCGCACTCTACTTATCCAGATCTCCTCCGCCTGTGCCAACCGACTACTCCCGGCCGGACTGGGCGGTCTTAGCTTAAATACTGCTTACCTATATAAAAACAAACATAAAATTGCTGAAGCATCCACGGTTGCGGCAACCAATAATTTACTAGGTATAGTCGGTCACTTGTTGATTCTGGCTGTCGCCTTAGTTTTTTTACCGTCTTCAGTAAAATTTACCAACAGCTTCCATGTCTCAAAGGGTATTTATATAAGCGTGGTTGTAATTTTGCTGGGTTTAGTTGCCACAATCTTAGTGTTACCTAAAATCAGGCATTGGTTAGAGAATTTTAGCTGGCAAGTAATTCGTGACATTGGCGCTTACCGTAAACATCCATTGAAAATCTTAGCTGCTCTTTTAAGCTCAATCGGTCTGACCCTTTGTTACGTCTCAGCGTTGCTAGTTTGCATGCTAGCCTTTGGCTCCCACCTAGACTTCACGCAAGTACTAGTAATCTTTACGCTAGGATCAGTCGTTGGCATTGCTACGCCAACACCGGGCGGACTAATTGGTATTGAGGCTGGTTTAATTGCAGGTTTTGTAGCATTTGGGGTCAGTGGTCCTAGGGCGCTTGCCATAGTGTTGACTTATAGGTTCATATCTTATTGGCTGCCGATCCTGCCAGGTTTTATTGCCCTAGTATTTGTTCGCAGAAAACACTTTATTGCGGGCACATAATCCGACCGCCGCAGATTACTTAAGTAGCTAGGTTTAGTTCGAGCAAACCGATTGTATCCTTGGACTGCGAAACGGTGACAGTTGATCCGGCTGAAATATATAAGGGTTCGTCGTTGTCTTTGGTGTCACCGTCGATTTGAATAGTGACGTCCTCAATTGGTCTAATTATAGATGGTTCTATCAGGTCTTCTCCAGGTGACCGGCCTAATCGAATTTTAACGAAAGTCGAGGGTAAGTCTATCTTTCGTTTCACTTCGACTCTATGGGCTGGGCCAGATAATTTCACCTCCGGAGCATTCACTATACCAGCTACTCGATTGGTGTTCATGAATAATATTTCGAAAGCCGATACTTCTTCATTTTTTTCGTTTAAGTATTTGAACGAAGACGGAGCTTCTAGTAGACCATTGAAGATTTCTGGTGGGTCTACTAGGTATTTACCAATGGCAACATGACCTAGATGTAAGTTTCTCATCCTACTTGCTCTATGAGATTCTTTATTTATAGGTTCTATCATATGGTAAGTACCGTTAAAGCCAATAGCGCTAACAGCTTCGAATATTTTCTTATCACCGTCTGGGCTTTCAATAGCTAGGCTAAGAGTCTTGAAGCCAATGATTCTACCTAATTCTAGGGCAATATCTGGACGAGACCAGTATAACTTTTCGATACTTGACCTTAAAAGGTTTTGTCCACCTCCACCGGCTACTGCCCATAACGCGGTATTGGGATATGTCTCAGCCAAGGCAGTTTTAGTTTTGTTAACGTGTTTAATCGTGCCGTCTCCCCCAACTATACCGACTATAGTGTTTGCTTTAGGGTCAATGTTATCTTGGTATATGTCTAGCATTTCTGACTCGACTACCGAGGTAGGAAAGTATTGGATTTTAATGCGGTCATTAACTCGCTCTAAGCGGCTTTTGACATGCTTGAGAGTAGCATCGCCGTTGGTGCTGTCTGTATTATAAAAAATTGCTGCTTCATCGAAGTCGATAGCTTGTGTGGGTAAGTGTTCAATCATAGCTATTGGGGTTTGTCTGTGCTTGGGCGGCGTCTTGCCCTTCTCAATAGAGGTATACTTACAATCCCATGATCTTTATTATATTTTCTTTGGAATAATTCAATCGACGCTTCCTGTTGGAGCCCAGTAACGACCATCAAGGTCCTTGGGCTGTCGGTTAATACTTGTCGCATATTTATGTTTCTGTGGCGTATTAACTGGCCGCCACCAAATTGTTCTGCTGGAGCCTCAGCCAACTTAGATCGCTCAAGAGCTATAAATAATGCTCCAAGTTCGCCTTGGTCGATTTCATGGGCACAGCGTATGCAGGGCTCAAATGTTACATACATCTGCAGCCCGGTTAGGGCTAGAAGGCCGGTATCAACGTTATACTTCTCAATTACATTCTGCTCAGCGTGGCCACTTATTCTATGGGTAGCCTTTTCGTCAGCATGATCAGACCAGACATCGCCGTTGCTGTTTACCAATACAGCACCAACCGGCATATCATCACCCTGCTCTAAGCTAATTTCTGCCTCCTCAAGAGCTAACTTCATAAACTCTAAGTCGTCAGCATTAACTAAATATTTAAATTCCGTAGCGATTCCTCCGGGGGGATAAATGATACCAGGTATCTCACCAATAACTCTAGCCATAATAAATAAATTATAACACGATAACGGTTAAAAATCAATTCCCTTATTGGCTAAGTACTTATTATCAAAATGATGTTTCACTTTTTTCATGTCTGTATAGATATCTACTAGACCAATAAGACTATCAGGGAAATTTCTTCCGGTTAGGCAGAGGCTAGTTTTCTTACTTCGTTTTTCGATAAGGGTTTGAAGTTGCTTAACAGTAAGCAAACCATCGTGAACAGCGTTACTTATCTCGTCGCAAATTACTAGGTCGTAATCACCAGACGAGACAGCGTTTACGGCTTCTTTATAAGTGTCACTGGCAGCCTTAATATGTTGTTCTTTAGTTATTTCTTTAGGTGATAAATCACCAGCGTTATAAAACCCCTTGCCGCCTTTATAGAAATATAGCTGGTCCTTAAATAAGGGCTGGATATCCCTAATAAATACGTGCTCGCTGACACCCCAGTGTTTAATAAATTGAATGAAAGCTACTTTGCCACGATTACCCAGAGATCTCGTGAGTAGTCCTAGTGCAGCTGATGTCTTCCCCTTCCCATCACCACTATAGACAATAACAACAGACAGTTTAGTCTTATAATTCTCGAAACTCATAGCCTTAGTATATCAGCCAGGTTTATGTGATTACACGAGCTTGGCGGCTTTTAGGGCTTCATCGATTTTTGGTCGGTCAAAACCAACAATGACTGTGCCGGCAATATCAATTACCGGGATACCCCGTTGGCCTGACTTATCAACTGATTCTTGGGCGAATTTAGGATCAGCTTCAATATCTTTATCGTCGAATTTGACGTTAAGTTTTTTGAAGTAGTCTTTTGCGGCGTGGCAAAAGGCGCACCAAGTGGCACTGTATATCGTTACGCTTTGTTCATTCATGCCTCTAATTGTACTACTATACAAAGTAAAGTAAAGCTTAAACTCTATTGCTTTACAGATAGAAAACTGCTAATCTTAAAGAAATGATGAAAGATTCTGCGCCAAAAATGACGCCGAAGCCTGACAAGGGTGAGGTAAGCCAAGAAAGTAAGGATAGCCGACTTATCTTTATGAGTGCTGTCATAGATATGACCTGGCAACTAGCCTTCGTAGTACTGATTCCGGTTATTGGTGGCTATAAGCTAGATGAACACTTTAAAACTTCGCCACTTTGGCTAATTATTGGCTGTGTCCTAGCACTTGTGGGAACTTTTGCAGTAATGCGCCGAATACTGGCTCAACTCAATCAAGGCTTCATGCATGCTGAGGGCAAAAAGAAATGACCTTTTTTGCCGATTCAGGTCCAGTTGTACACATTGCTCCAGGTGGAGTCTTCCATTTAGGGAGCTTGGTTATCACCAATTCAATTTTCTATGGTTGGATCTGCTCAGTGATACTAATGATTACTTTTATATGGGTAGCTCGGAAGATTACCGTTAAACCAAAAGGCGGCTTTATACAGTATGTTGAGGTTGGGGCTGATTTTATAACTAATTTAGTGGTTAACGCCTTCGATGATAAAAAGAAGGGTCGTAAGTACGTTCCCTATTTTGTTACCTTATTTTTCTTTATTTTAGTTAATAACTGGCTGGGATTAATACCGGGTGTTGGTGAAGCTATTCAGGTTGGTGGCTTACCACTACTAAGGCCTTTCACCGGCGATCTCGATGGCACGCTAGCTATGGGTGTAATCACCATGGCGGTAGTCTATATTTCATCGATTCGTGAATCGGGCAGCGTTCGTAATTACCTGCGTCACTTCTTTGTTGGTAGCCCGCGTAATCCCCTATATCTTCTTATTGGGCTTCTAGAAATGTTTACCGATATGACCAGAGTATTTAGCCTATCGCTTCGACTTTTCCTCAACGTAGCGATTGGCGAGATCGTAATTGCCGTCTTCTCCTACTTAGGCCACATTCTAGCTCCGGCGACAGCTGTGCCCTTTACATTACTGGAGTTCTTCGTTGGCGCGCTGCAGGCTTATATATTCTGCATTCTTAGCATTATGTACTTAGCTATCGCCGTTAATCATGCTCATCATAACTTGACTGAGGAGGACGTTCCTGTAACAATTGGAGCAGAACTTGAGACAGGTGCGTAGCGGTGGCAATGGTTTTAGTGTTTAAAAATATTAATAAGGAGTAAACAGAAATTATGGATTTAGTACACACAGTCTATCTGGCAAGTACAGTAACAACACAAGATGCCTTGAGCCTAATCGGCAAAGGGCTGATGATTGGTGGTGGTTTTATTGGGCCAGGTATTGGTATCGGCCTAATTGGTGGAAATTATCTAGCAGCTGTTGGGCGCAATCCTGAAGCAGCTAAATTTTTGGGACAAGCTTTAGTCTTTGTGGCTATCATTGAGCTATTTGCCCTACTAGCCTTCGCTTCAATATTCATAGTTAAGTAAGGATTTTCGATAGATATATGATACTTGCTTTACTAAATAATTTTGGGGACAGTACTTCGGGCATTGGTGCTCTAGGGTTTAGTGCCTCAGCATTTATTATCCAGATTATTACTTTTATTCTGGTTTTTTTGGTGCTCAAGAAATGGGCTTTTAAGCCAATTCTCAAGATCCTAAATGAACGGCGCGAACTTATCGAAAATGGTGTCACGCTGGGCCAAGAGATGGCTCTGGAAAAAAAACAGCTGGAAGCCAAGATCGAAAAAGCCCTACATGAGACTCGGGCCAAAGCTGACGACATCATCAGTGCTGCCCAGCAAGATGCCCGTAGCGTAATTACGGCGGCTGAGGAAGCGGCTAAGGTCAAAGCTGAACAGATTATGACTGACGCTGAGTCTCGTATTAAACAAGAAACCTCCAAAGCTTGGAAGGATCTTCAAAAAGACTTAGCTGGTCTAATTTCTGAAGCCACCGAGGCGATTATTGATGAGAAAGTTGATACCAAGAAAGATATTGAATTAATCGATAAAGCCTTGTCTGCGCGGAGATCTGCATGAGTAAGACGCCCCGTAGTGTAATTGCCTCAACTATCGCTGAGCAGACTCTATCGAAAGGAGTCTCGGCCAAGTTGAGCCGCGAATTAGCCGCTTATTTATTGGCCGAGGGACGCGTTAGTGAACTCGATCCCTTGATGCGCGATATCCAGAGTCTGTGGGCTGAGCAAGGTTATGTAAATGCCCTGGCTATTAGCGCTCACCCAATCAACCCTGAAACTAAGAAGAAGATACGAGACAAAGTTGCGAGTGTCTTCCCAGGTACAAAGAAAATTATTATTAACGAGCAGGACGACCCCAGGGTTATTGCGGGAGTACGTATTGAGTTAGCCGATCGTCAGCTAGATCTCTCGGTTGCTAGTAAACTTAATAAATTCAAACAACTAACTTCTGGGAAGGACTAAGACATGCCTGACTTATCGATAAAAGACCTGTCGGCTGATGTCCGGGCTGCAATTGCCGAGCTTAAAACTCGTCCGGAAATTGAAAACGTTGGTATTGTTACTAGGGTTGGTGATGGTATCGCTTGGATTTACGGTTTGGCTAAGTGTGGCTATAGCGAGATGATTGACATTGAAGGTACTGACGGCGCCACCATAACGGCCTTTGCCTTTAACCTAGCCGAGGATGAAATAGGCACGGTTCTTTTAGGTGATGATGTTGATATTAAAGCTGGAGCTAAGGCTAAATTAACTGGTAAAGTTCTGGAAGTTCCGGTTGGTCCGGAATTAATTGGTAGAGTTGTTGACCCACTTGGTCGACCATTAGATGGTGGTCCGGCGATTAAAGCTAAACTGTCTGCCCGCGTAGAACAGGCAGCACCAGGTGTACTTGATCGAAAAAGTGTTCATGAGCCACTAATGACCGGTATTACGGCTATTGATGCCATGGTGCCAGTTGGTCGTGGCCAGCGCGAACTAATCATTGGCGATCGTCAAACTGGTAAAACGGCGATTGCTATTGACACCATGATTAACCAGCATCGCCAAAAAACAGGTGTCGTAAATATTTATGTAGCCGTTGGCCAAAAACTTAGTAAAGTAGCTCGTCTCGTTGAGCGCTTGAAGCGCGAAGGCGTGATGGATCAAACGATTATTGTGGCAACCTCACCAGCCGATCCGGCTGCCTTACTTTACCTAGCCCCCTACACAGGCGCGGCAATGGGTGAATATTTCCGCGACAATAAACAACACGCCCTAATTATTTATGATGATCTTTCTAAGCACGCCGTGGCTTATAGACAGATGTCCTTACTGCTGCGCCGACCTCCAGGCCGTGAAGCCTACCCCGGAGATGTATTTTATCTGCACTCCAGACTGCTCGAACGAGCTGCCAAGCTTAATGACAAATTAGGCGCTGGTAGTTTAACTGCCCTGCCGATTATTGAAACCCAGGCTGGCGATATAAGCGCCTACATCCCAACCAACGTCATCTCCATTACTGATGGTCAAATATTCATGGAAACTAACTTGTTTTATCAAGGTATCCGCCCAGCAATTTCAGTCGGGCTGAGTGTCTCGCGTGTTGGCGGTAATGCCCAGACTAAGGCCGTTAAGTCGGTCGCTAAGTCACTACGTATTGATCTGGCGCAGTTTAGAGAACTAGCTAGTTTCGCTCAGTTTTCAACTGACCTTGACGTGGAGACGAAACAGCGTATTGAACGCGGCCAACGCTTAACCGAGCTACTTAAGCAGCCACAGTATAGTCCCTACGCCATCTGGCAGATGTATTCCAGCCTACTGGCGGCTACTGAAGGAGTTTTTGATAGCGTACCGGTTGATAAAATACTGCTGGCCGAGGATAGCCTCTACCGCGAATTAAAAGCCAAGCACCCCAAGATGGTAGACTCGATTAATACTGGCAATGAACCACCTGAAGATGACCGAAAGACGATTCTTAGGGTAGCCACGGCTATTGCCGACTCCTACAAAGATAAAACCGCTGCTAAAGAGGATAATTAAGGAAAATTATGCCAAATCCGACTGCTCTAAAGCACCGCATTACATCAGTTCGTAATACTCGCCAGATAACTAAAGCCATGGAGCTGGTGTCGGCTAGTAAGATGCGCCGCGCTCAGGAACGGGCAAAGCTTAGTCGTGATTATCAGAATGCTGCCTATGATCTACTACTTAAGCTAAATGGCTTATCGGAAGTTGGCTCACATCCCTTGTTTACCCACCGCAAAGTCACTTCCCGTCTTTACTTACTGGTTACCAGTAATACTGGGCTGGCCGGTGCCTATAACTACAATGTACTTCGAGAATTTACCTCGGCTTTAAGAGACGACCGAGATAACAAGGTTACCAGCTACGTTATAACAATTGGCCATAAAGGAGCACAATTTGCTCGTCGCCTGGCGGGAGTTAAGTTGTTGGCAGTTTACCCAGCTTTTGGCGATCAGCCCTCGGCAAATGATATTCGGCCAATCCTAAATACTCTAATCGAGGAATATCGTGCTAAGAAAATTGACGAAGCCGAAATTATCTATACGGTTTTTAAATCTAGCATTTCCCAACAAGCCACTAGGCTTAGTATTTTGCCGGCCCACATTGACGACAACGCTAAGCCTTCAGAGATGCCCTATACCAACTTTGAACCATCGGTTGAGGTAGTACTTGATAACGCGGCGGTTAGATTAATAGAAGTCCAAATTTGGCAAGCCTTACTGGAGAGTTTGGCTTCCGAGCACTCGATGCGCATGGTGGCCATGAAAAGCGCTACCGATAACGCCAATGATCTGATTGATGATTTAACTCTAGACTTTAATACCGCCCGCCAAGCGGCTATTACTCAGGAGCTGGCTGAAATTACTAATGGTGCTGAGGCAATCAAATGATGTACTACATAGCTAAAGCAACTAAGCTTGAAGGAGAAATTTAAAGATGGCTACAGCAACTAAACCAACCACCAAGAAAAATGAGGGTCTTATTAGTCAAATTGTTGGCGTGGTTGTTGATATTGATTTCAACGAAGGCCATTTGCCAGCTATTTATAATGCGCTTGAGGTCGAGCTCGGCGGCAAGCAACTGATACTAGAAGTAGCCCAGCATTTAAGTGAGTCTAGTGTTAGGACAATCTCGCTGGGTTCAACTGACGGACTAGCCCGCGGGACAAAAGTTATTGACAGCGGCGCAGCTATTAGCGTGCCGATTGGTGAGAAGACTCTGGGGAGAATGTTTAACGTTATCGGCCAGCCAATTGATGGTCTGAGCGGCGAATTCAACGAGCGGGCACCTATCCACAGAAATCCACCACCACTTGTAGACCAGTCTGGGACTACCGAGATACTGGAAACTGGTATTAAAGTTATTGATTTGATCGCGCCGATTACTAAGGGCGGTAAGGTTGGCCTGTTCGGCGGAGCCGGTGTCGGTAAGACTGTTTTAATCCAGGAACTTATCAATAACATTGCTAAATTTCACTCTGGATTTTCGGTTTTTGCCGGTGTCGGTGAGCGTACCCGTGAAGGTAACGATCTCTACGAGGAAATGAAGAGCGCTGACGTTCTAAAAAATACAAGTTTAGTCTTTGGTCAGATGAATGAGCCGCCAGGTGCTCGTTTAAGAGTCGGTTTGTCGGGTCTGACAATCGCCGAGGGCTTTCGTGACCAAGGCAAAGATACCTTGTTATTTATTGATAATATTTTCCGCTTTACTCAGGCTGGTAGCGAGGTATCTGCCCTGCTTGGTCGTATGCCGAGCGCCGTCGGTTATCAGCCAAACCTTCAACAAGAAATGGGTGCCCTGCAGGAGCGTATTACCTCGACTCATAAGGGCTCAATTACATCCGTCCAAGCCGTTTACGTACCGGCTGATGACCTTACTGACCCAGCTCCGGCAACAACCTTTTCGCACCTTGATTCCACGGTTGTATTAAGCCGAGGATTGTCGGAAATTGGTATCTACCCAGCTGTTGACCCACTCGACTCTAGCTCAACTATCCTCGACCCGGAAATTGTCGGTGAGGAACACTACAACGTAGCCCGTGAAGTTCAACGGGTCTTACAGCGCTACAAAGACCTCCAAGATATTATTTCAATTCTTGGCATGGAAGAGTTGAGTGATGAAGATAAACAAACCGTTGGTAGGGCTCGACGAATTCAGCGTTTTCTATCTCAGCCTTTCTTCGTAGCCGAACAATTTACTGGTATTCCTGGACAATATGTATCGCTCAAGGATAATATTAAAAGTTTCCAAGAGATTCTAGACGGTAAGCATGATGATAAGAGTGAGCAAGCTTTCTATTTGAAGGGCGATATAAGCCAGGTTAAGTAGGCTATAGTTATGATTCATTTTCAGCTTTATACTCTCAGTGGCCAGAAATTTGACGACGAGGTCTACGAAGTACTTTTACCGACCCTGGACGGCCAAATCGGCGTATTACCCGGGCATATGCCCTTGGTTAGCGTAGCTACAACCGGGGTTATCTCGGTGCGCCGTAACCAGCGCGATAGCGATGCCATGATGGATAGTTTTGCAACTTATGGCGGTATTATAGAAGTTAATAAAGATAATCTTAGAGTTTTAGTTGATGAGGCTGATCATTCAGACGAGATTAACGAGGCTGAAGCCCAACACGCCATGGAGCGAGCTAAAAAAAGCCTGGCTGAGGCCAAAGATCAAACTTCTCTAGATCGGGCTCAGGCACTAATAGACCGTCAAACGGTTCGTTTGCAGGTTGCTGGCTTACGCCGTCGCAGCGGTCGCCGCTAAGAGTTTCTTGATTATTGAGGGCAATATTAGAGTAGAATAACTAACAAGTAAGAGTGTTTCAAGTAATTATTTTAAAAGGACATTATGGAGGAAAGTGATCATAGGGTGGTTGCTGAGGGGCCTGATGTTCCGCTGAGTATTTCACAAGATAGCGAGGCCAGACAGGAAGTTATAGGCGAGGTCCCAGTGGTTAGCGAATCTTTGCTTAAAGCCAGTTGGCTAATTGCCCTAAAGGGTTTATTGGCCGTTTCCAAGACCTCCAGATTGCTACTTCACCATCCGGTTACCGGTAAAGAATTTATTAATGTTGATGACGTTGACGATCTCGAGTTAGATGAAGACCATAAAGAGGAAGAAAAAGATGCGGAGGGTAACTTGATGCGCGATGCCGAAGGCAATCCTACGTGGATAACTAACAAGCATGCCAGACTAGCAATTAAAGTTGGCACCGGCGTTGTGTTTGCTTGGTTTACCCTGTATGAGATTGATAAAGCTGTTAAAGGTGCTAAGCCGCAGCGCAAATAGTAATCCTTAAACAAAGCGGTTCCAATCCAACTATAATTATCCTGTTATTATCTTGACTTGCCAGCTTGACGAAACGTGATATGCTTAAATCATAAATATTTAAATACAACGGAGGGATAATGGAGATATCAACTAGACGGATTGCTATGTTAGGAGCAGAGTTCTTAGGAACTGGGCTACTTACACTAGCAGTAATTAGCATCAAAACATCAGGAGTAGGTTACTCCTTTTTTGTTGCCTTAGGAGCAGGACTTGCCTATGCAGTTCTAACGTTTGTTCTCGGTTCTAACTCAGGTGCACAACTTAACCCAGCATTGACTATCGGTCTTTGGACTACCCGTAAGATTAAAACAGCACCAGCAGTTCTCTACATAGCCTTGCAGCTTCTCGGTGGTTGGGCAGCTTACGGCCTATATGTTTACTTAGTAAAGACTCATCTTCAGAACACCGGCGGAGCATATTCAATGCGCGTAATGGTAGCTGAGGGTGTTGGTACTGCGGTATTTGTCTTCGGTTGGGCTGCAGCTGCAGCTAAGAAGTACGATGGTCTGTTGCTTGGTGCAACTGTTGGAGCATCACTAGCACTAGGTATTCTAGTAGCTGCAATTGCTTCTAACGGTCTAATCAACCCAGCTCTTGCTATCGGTACCCACGCTTGGGACGTATTTGGTTCTAGCGGTTGGGGTAACTATGTTCTTGGGCCAGTTGTTGGCGGTGTGGTTGGAGTAAATCTCTACAACTACGTTTTCTCGCCATCGGCAGCTAAAATGTCGATGAAGACAATGTCCACGAAAAAGAAATAGTAAAAACACTAAATTAGTTTTTAAAAATCGTCCTTGGGTCTAACCTACCGGGACGATTTTTTTATTGGCGGCATTTATAAGATCTTGCTCGAAGGCCAAGACGCCACTTAGGTCGTTTTTGTAAGTAGAGGTGTCTGGAAAGTCTAAGTCCTGGATGTGTTGCCAGATAGCGGCTATTAAGCTTTCAAAGTTGCTTAGTTCTAAGGGGTCTATATCAAGCTTTAGATCGTCAACTAGTTGGCCGTTTTCGCCGGCTTCAATGAATTCTAGGGCGCCCGTGCTAACTAACAGTTTCTTTTGATAACTAGC
>Ga0182030_10012688_pt1 | contig 16845 bp, 13 predicted proteins | sample 812S3MmetaG_FD_121299 | JGI IMG/M metagenome (GOLD analysis project Ga0182030, IMG submission 121299) | Permafrost microbial communities from Stordalen Mire, Sweden - 812S3M metaG (Illumina Assembly) | ecosystem: Environmental > Terrestrial > Soil > Wetlands > Permafrost | place: Sweden...
TATCACCTGGTCTGGACCCGCGATATGGTGAACAGCGCAACCGCTTTGCTTGCCGCCGGTGACACCGCCACCCCGCTTCGTGCGCTCATTTATCTTGCCGTTTCGCAACACGCCGACGGAGGATTCCCGCAGAACTTCTGGGTTGACGGAGATTCTTATTGGAGCGGAATTCAACTGGACGAGGTCGCCTTCCCGATCATGCTCGCCTGGCGCCTGCATTGCGAAAAAGGACTAGCAGACTTCGACCCGACCAACCTGGTTCGCAAGGGCGCTGCGTATCTTATCCGCAACGGGCCGGTCACTCAGCAGGAGCGTTGGGAAGAGGCCTCGGGTTACTCTCCCTCGACGCTGGCCTCGAACATTGCAGCTCTCATCTGTGCCGCAGTTCTTTTCCGTAAACGTGGCGACACGGATACCGCGACCTTCATCGAAGAGTATGCCGACTACCTCGAAGCCCACGTTGAAGAATGGACAGTGACCGGGACTGGAACGCTGGTCGAGGGCGCGTACCCATACTTTATGCGTATCCTGCCCGAGGAGATCGGCCAGGAACATCCTGCCGAAGACAAAGACTCCCGTTTACTGCACGTCGCCAATCATGCGCCCGGCGAGCAGAGCGATTTCCCCGCTAGGAATATTGTCGATGGAGGCTTTCTCGAGTTGGTCCGCTATGGTATCCGCAAGGCGGATGATCCGACAATCGTATCCACCCTTAAGGTCATCGATGCGGTGATCAAGACAGACACACCCGCCGGGCCAACCTGGCACCGCTACAACCATGACGGCTATGGTCAGCGGGAGGACGGCGGTCCCTTCACGCAGTTTGGCGTGGGCCGTGTATGGCCGCTGCTCACTGGCGAACGCGGTCATTATGAACTTGCCGCCGGCCGGAGTACCGAGACCTGCATCCGCGCAATGGAGGGTCTTGCCTCGACGACGGGCCTTCTTCCTGAGCAGGCCTGGGACCAGGCGGACGACCCCAAAATCTACATGTTTCTCGGTCAACCCACCGGCTCCGCCATGCCGCTGATGTGGGCACATGCCGAGTACATCAAACTGCTTCGCTCCACAGCGGACGGTAAAGTCTACGATGCAATTCCGGAGGTTGCCCAACGCTATCTGGGCCAGCGCGGCAAGAGAAAGCAGCTTGAAGTCTGGAAATCGTGTCGTCGTGTCCGCTTTATGCGAGCCGGCGAGGTTCTTCGCGTGCAAGGGGACGCACCCTTTGCGCTTCACTGGTCGAGCGACAATTGGAAATCCGTGCAAGACACCAAATCGACTCGAAACGCGCTTGAAATTGATTACGTCGATCTGACGGAAGCGGTTACCTCACCCGGCGTTTGCATTCGCTTCACCTTTTTGTGGACTGAAGGGAACCGCTGGGAAGGTCAGGACTACGAAGTCACCGTGCGTTAGCGCATCCTTGCTCTGGATCACATGGTGACGGAGCGTCGCGGCTGCCGGATAAATGCTTGCCTCGCGCGGGGGAACTATCCTTTGAGACCCACGACAAGCGAAACCAATCTGCACGCCTGGTCGACGGCGGCACGAGACGCATTCAATCAACATTGGCGCCTGTATATCTTTGAAGGCGCTGAACTCGCAATCTTCATGATCTCCGCGTGCTTCGCTACTGTCTATCTCTTCGATCCAGGTTTCCCTGCGCTGCACCTCATACCCTCTGCCGCTGTCCGCCGGTTGCTGATGGGAGTCGCCATGGGAGCTACCGCGGTTCTAATCATCCATTCGCCTATGGGCAAGCGTTCCGGCGCCCACTTCAATCCGGCAATTACCTTGTCCTACCTTCGGCTCGGAAAAATCGCCAGATGGGATGGCATCTTCTATGTCGTGTTTCAATTCGTTGGTGGGGTATTTGGAGTGGCCGTCTCAGCGCTCGTTCTGGGCAGCAGCCTCGCCGCTCCCACGACGGATTATGCCGTTACAATACCTGGACGGTACGGAACAGCAGCAGCTTTCTTCGCAGAACTCTTCATGTCGTCGCTTCTGATGGGAGTTGTTCTCTGGTTTTCGAATCGTCCTTCGCTGGCGAACTACACCGGCTACCTGGTAGGAGTCCTAATCTCAATGTACGTCCTCTTCTTCGCGCCTGTGTCCGGATTTAGCATCAACCCCGCCCGCACCACCGGGTCGGCTGTCTTTGCTAACGTCTGGACGGCCTGTTGGCTCTACTTCACCGCGCCTCTGCTTGGCATGATGTCCGCGGCAGAAATCTACCTGCGCATCTACGGACCGGCTGGAGTTCTCTGCGCAAAGCTGCATCCCGACGCGAGATATCTTTGCCCGTTCATCTGCCATTACCCACTTCATCGTCACCGCATTGAGCCCGCTGCGGAAGGCTGATATGCCGACTGCTGTCGAGCAGCATCTTACTTGTCATGCCTGCTGAATACGACGCGATCATTATCGGCACAGGAGCGGGTGGGGGGACGCTTGCATTGCAGCTTGCCCAGGCCGGCAAGAAAATCCTCATCCTGGAGCGCGGACCGTTCATGCCGCAGGAAAAACTCAACTGGGACACATCGGCCGTGTTCCTCGATAACCGCTACCACACCAGGGAGACATGGCAGGACAAGGATGGTAAAGACCTTCACCCCCAGCAGTCGTACTTCGTCGGTGGGCAGACAAAGGTCTATGGCGCCGCCATGTTTCGCATGAGGGCTGAGGACTTCGGCGTCATCCAGCACCAGGGCGGCATATCTCCTGCGTGGCCAATCTCGTACTCCGAAATGGAGCCTTACTACACCCGGGCTGAAGAGCTCTTCCACGTCCACGGGGACCTCGGCGCCGCACCTCCGGTGTCCGGCGGTTTCGGTTCCTCATTTGATCCCACCGAACCGTTCCATTCCAGAAAGTATCCTTATCCCTCGCTTGCCAACGAGCCGCGTATGCAGTCCATCGAGGACGATGTTCGCAAACTCGGCATCCATACCTTTCCAATACCCCTCGGGCTCAAGCACAACGAAGCTGACCCTCTTGCTTCGAAGTGCATACGCTGCGATACCTGCGATGGATACCCCTGCCTCGTTCACGCCAAGTCCGATGCCGATATCAACTGCATTCGCCGGATCATGGATCTGCCCAACGTCACCCTGATGACAAACTCCCGCGTGACTCGTCTGCTTACCAATAGCACCGGCACCGCTGTGACAGCAGTCGAGGTCATTCACTCCGGCTCTGGCCGGCCTTGTGGTTCCGCTTCCGACCCAACTGAAACCAACGCGCCGACACCATCGAATGCCGGCCACGCTGCAACTTATACTGCCGGCTTTTTTGCCGTATGCGCAGGCGCCATTAACTCCGCCGTGATCCTGCTCGCATCTGCCAATGAGACATACCCGACTGGCCTTGCCAACCGTTCCGACCAGGTTGGGCGTAACTTCATGTATCACCAGGCGGACGCGCTGCTCGCCATTAGCACCGAACGCAATGAGGACAGCTACACCAAGACCTGGGGCACCAACGATTTCTACTTCAAAGACACCGATCCAGGTTATCCGTTTCCGCTCGGGCAGGTGCAGCCTGTCGGCAGCTTTCACTTCGAGATGATGAAGGGCGACGCTCCCCTCCTCACTCCTGACTTCGTTCTGGAAGGAATGAAGCACCACGCGGTTCCGTGGTGGCTCACTACGGAAGATCTGCCCGACCCGAAAAATCGAGTCACACTCCACAACGCAACTCCGCTCTCCGTCGACGCCTGGCAGCCGGGTCTCGTGGGCGCCCATCCGTCCGGAGACACTGGCCGCACCAACCAATCCGAGCCCGTCACAGACGCCGCGCCTCGGCGGATACAGCTCTCCTACACGCCAAACAACGTCGAGTCCTTCGAACGCCTCAAAGACCGTTGGGTCGACATCCTGAAGAAGGCGGGGCACGCAAGCACCTCTATCCCGCTCCACGCTTACTTCAAGAAGCGCATCCCACTTGAAGGTGTGGGCCACCAGAACGGCACTTGCCGTATGGGCAACGATCCCACGACCAGCGTCCTCGACCCGCACTGCAAGGCCCATGACCTCGACAACCTTTATGTCGTCGACGCCGCATGTTTCGTCTCGGCGAGCGCGGTCAATCCATCACTGACCATTATCGCCAACGCCATACGAATTGCGGATCATTTGTTGTCGGATCGCCTAATCTGAAAGATCGCATTGAACGTTCTCTGGGCAGCAAGATCAAGAATCGCGGCTCCGAAGCGGACCCGGGCCACATTTCTAGCTGCAATCTGTGAATGGACAAAGGCGAAGAGCAAGATCTCAGGGTTTATTTTGCGGCCGAGAGAACCTTCTTAGGCCTGGATTCGGACGGGACTGGGCTTGATCGGTATTGGCTTTGCCGTCAGCCGCTTTGGTCTGTTCTTCCGGCAGGTGAGCGCAAGCGAATCACGCCTTCCCTCGCGCGCCACTGGACTTTCCGTCTGGTCCGGGGTAACGCTGGTGGGCTTAGGCGTGGTCGTCATCCTCAGTTCCGTCCTGCGGGGCTTTCAATTGATTCACGAATTGAAATCAGGTACTTGGATTCCAGGACGCGTCTCAAGAGACGCCGTTGTCCTGGGGCTTCTGTAGACTGCCGTCGGGATCGGCATGTGTGTATCTGGTTCTCGTGCGCTAGACATTCTCAACGCTACGATGCACTCGACCTGAAAAGTGTGCTTGCGACTCTACGACAGCTCGGAGACATGGGACGCGGTCTCGCCACAGGTGATCCGCAACCATGATCCAGCTCGGAGTACTGTTCCGGATCGCGTCGCCCGAACTGTGTTCGCGTTCGTAACGTTTCCAATCGAGCACGACAACTCTACGTCGCCGTGAGCCTGAGTGAGTTAGTTCTCATTTGTCGGGTCGGTCACGCGCCCCATGAACAGGATGCAGCCGGAGCGATTGTCGCGAATCAAGAAGAGAAACGGGTGGTCCGCGCGAAAAACAGGCGGCTGCAATCGCATCGGCCGAACTGCCATCGCTCGACTTATCACTACGGCCGTCGCCGCTGCTGCTTCAGTTCCTTCTTCGCTAACATCGATATATGCCTTATGGATCACTGCCGATATCACAAAGTCGCGCTTTCCATCCATCCCTGAGAAATTCGCCGAGTCCTTTTCAAACGCCTGCGACATCCCCAGGGAACCCAGCACCCCATTGAGTCCGAATTGTTGCGTCATCTTGAACTTGGGCATCGTTAGAATGACTTTGGGAACTTCCGCTAACTGACGCAGCCACAGCTGTGTGTTCGATGCGGACAGCGATTGTTCCAGGGAAGACAGACCGCTTACATCGTTGGGCAGAAGGACTATCATCGAAAGCTCCTCGCTCTTGTAAGGAAGCTCCAGAGCCTGAAAGTTTCCGCCGTTGAAATATTTGAAAGAGCCCTCGCGATGCATCAGAAGCGTCTTGATCGTATTGGCCTGGGATAAATGGAAATCCTCATCCTTTGTTTGTGCCTTGTCGAATTGCGTCTGCCAGGTTCCTTTGAAATAAATGGCGTTCGTCAGCACCAACCTTGTCTGGGGAGTGAGTACGCCGGGTTGAAGCATATTCATGATCTTGTCGTCGGTTTTCTCTTCGACCCATTTGTTGATCGTCAGTCGCGCCGCCTCGGAAGCGCCCTTGAAATCCACCTGATTAAATCCCGCACCATAATCGTTCTTCATAAACTGAAGAAAATCATCGAGAAACGTGTTGCCCTGTTGCGCCCAGAGGGCATCGGCCACGCGAAGCTGGTATCCGTCATGAGGGGCATTGAGGTCGCTCAGTAGCGCACCCATCGCCGGATGGAGTCGGTCCGGGGGTAGAGTGAAGTGCAGCGTTTTTGCCATTTCGGAGGCGGTGTTACCACGTGCCCCTGCATAGGTCATGGCAAGCGCGGTGGATATGCTCTCAGGCGAGAAGAAAAGATTGCCGCTTTGCTTGCGCAACTGCCCATACAAATCCACCGCGAATGCATTGTTGCCATCGACGACTGCTGCTCGGTCAGCCGCGGCTGGATGAGCCGTCTCCGCTGCCCATGCGGTTCCAAGCAATACAAGGCAAGAAGCGATGAGGGCTGATAGTGCGAGTTTCATGCAATCCTCCACTCAGCGACGGCCGAGCACGGCGGCATGTTTATATCCGGTCCTCATGCACTCGCCTTCCCATATGGGCCATTGCACACCGTTTTGGCCACGCGGCACACTTGTCCCTTGAGTGGAAACCCAGCAAATGCGACCTTAGCTTCTTCAGTCGAATGAGTGGATAGAACATCTGGCCCGGCAGATCCGCAGAACTCAAGGCAATTGCTTGTCCCAGATAGGTCTATACAACTCCACCGGAGAGAAATCGATCTTCTTGGTCTTGCGATCGACCCACAGAAAGACCGGCGTTTCGCCGCCGTTGATGTCCACGCCGATAATCACGCCATTGCCCCAGGACCTGGAAAGAGCGAACTTATAACTCCGGATCTGCCCGTATTTGCTGCCGCTGCCCCAGTCCTGCTGGAATCGGTCGAAGCCGTAAACCTTGTACCGTTCCGGATGTTGCTGCCACTCCGGATCCTGGGTCCACACACCATAGGCTTTCGACAGGTCACCGGACTGGACTGTTGCCAGAAAGGTGCTCACCCGGTGGTCTTCCGGCCAGTTCCAGAACCACCAGGTTCCAAAGGCTCCCAACACCACTACCACAAACAGCGCAATCACGATGTTCCGCGACCGACGCGCACGAGCCGCGTCGTACTTGGGCGCATCCAGCAATGTCATGATTTGAGTCTGCTCCTTCCAACATTTCAGGTGCGGGGTAGTCTCACTGCGCGCACTCATTTCCTTTGACCGACACCGCATATCCGAGCGGTGATCCTCGACTCAGGCAGTCTTGGCTAAAGAGCGCCTGTTCTACATGCACGCGACGAAAGTATCGCAGCTGGAGGAGTAACGATCTGTTCAGTCTTGCTCATGATGGGAAGACACCTGATGAACCGGTCGTGTGGCCAAATTCGATGCTCTGACACCTGTACATTCCTCCCGATTCTCGCGGGAAAGCGTGCAGACACTTTCGAGTTGGCTTACACCCCCAGTCAGGCAGCTTCGATGAGAGCTCCAAGCGAGGGAGAATGTGCGATTGACGCAAGCCTCTAAGAAGGTTTACACATAAGACTTCGCCGTTTGAGGCCACGCTATTGGTCGAACATGGGGGCGAATGCGCCTAAGCATTGCCATGCGGCCCCACGATAAAGGACATCGGTCCGAATCATTCGCAACTATTCTAAATAGAACTGCCTGTCTTCCATTTTGATGTCATCATTGGAGCTTGTGGCGGAATAAGGCGAAGAAAAAAAGCGGCCTAGAATTACTCACAGTCAACCGCTCACTTCAAGTCTCGCGATAATCTATGGGCCGCGGCGCGACCATCCTGGTGCACCCTTCGCCCACAAATATCGCCATGGGTACTTTTTCATGCACCACGTTCAGACAGAAATGGATTTGGAGTGCGGCAAAGGGATCGAAACATCTGAGAATGGCGACGCCATCGCAGGTGCAAGACCTGGTCGGGAGGTACCTGAGGTGAGAACCAATTCGAATGCGAAATTCCCTGAAAGAGAACGAACGACGCGGTTCAAAGTTGAACTGGCCCTATTTCTAGCCGTCATAGCTGTCGCCGTCCTTATGCTTGGCCTTAGCATGGGGCGCCACCGCTTCCATGAAGGCGACCGTATTAACCGATATGATCACCTTAAACCTTAGCGGGGACTGAAATGAGTCTCGGCCGCGCTCCGAGTAATGACAATCCATGGATTCCTTGAATTCGATATTTCATTCGAATGGCTCATTTGTAAGCTGCCATCCTGCGCGAAGTGCAATGTTGCCTTGAAGCGAGATCGGTGACCATAAGCTGCTCACGCTTAATCAGGCGGCACGTCTGTTGAGCGAAAATCGGGGCTGTCACTTAGAGCCGCATTCGCATTCTGATCCGTATCGAGCGCGCTCAAGTATCAATTACCAACATTGTGATATCGTCCTCCTGTTGGCTTCGGGTTCCGTCGCGCGACCATGCGAGCACTTCGTTTAGCAAAAGATCGACAAACTGTTCCGCATCCAAGTCTTGGTTTTCTCGAATGAATGTGGGAAGCGCCACCTCTCCAAAGGATTGTCCCGTAGCGTTCTCCGCTTCCGTAAGGCCGTCCGTGTAGACCAGAATTCGGTCCCCCTTGTCGAAGGAGAACCCGCTTTCGGCATATGCCTCGTCCGATCGTACTCCGAGAAGAAGCCCCGCCTCTCCGAGCGTCTCCAACGTCTGTCGGCTGCGCCGCCATAAGAACGACGGTGGATGCGCCGCGGCCGAATATTTGCCGAGACCATTCATTGCGTCCAAGTATAGATACAAGGCTGTCGCATACTGCCCGCCAGCCTCATTGCAAAGTATGGCGTTCAAGCCGGCGATCACTTTGGCTGGCTCACCATCGAGCCCACGCTGCGTCGAAATTGCCACCTTCACCATGGATGCGACAAGCGCAGCGGCCACTCCGTGCCCAATGACGTCGGCCATTAGCACGCCGACGCAATTCGAGCGAACCGCTGGGAAGCCGTAGAGATCGCCGGCTACCGCTGTCATGGGCGCGTATCGCACGGCAATCTGCATGTTATCGAGAGAAGGAACTGCGCCAGGGAGAATGGCCTTCTGAATTGTTGCGGCCGCGCGCATCTCATCGGTAAGCGAATCCAGGCGCCTCTCGTCCGTAATCACCCGTTGCGAAGTGGCATACAACAGGCAAATAACAAGGCAGAGAAATCCGTATGGTTCAACCCCCAAGTGCCAATTGCCGACTTGTGTATGAAGCAGGCGGTCGACGGAATATGCACAGAAGAACGAAAGCAGCCCGGCAAATAGGACTCGGCTGTTCGGCTGCGGCGGTGGCTTGTATCCGGCGAAATATCCTACAGACAACACAAGCGGCACCATGATGACCAACAAGGTGCCAGGAGACAGAAGGTCCAGGCGGCTTTGAGCCACCAGGCCGCTTATCGCTGCCGCTGCCAGCAGACAATAGCTCCATGTGAGCCATCGAAGTGACGAGCGCCATCCGCGACCGTAGAATTCCTCAAAGAGTAGGAGACCGGGGACGATCGTTAACCAGCTTGTGAGGCGCTCAACAGAAAGCCCGAAGGCATCCGGTTGTCCGAAGCCAAGGCGAAAAGCAGGATTTCTGACGACAAGGACAACTCCATAGAGAATTGAGAAGAGGCCGAACCAAAGCACAGATCTCTCGTGCGCCTTTCGTCGGAAAGCATAGAAGATGACGGCTGATGCACCGAGAGTCAGTATGACAGTGCTCACCAACAGGATAGTTATCGCACCACGCAAAGCTGGCTCCTTGTCGACCCTAAGTGCAAACTAAGTGTCAAGCAACGTTTGGCTCTCTCTGGCTCTCAGATCAACAAATCACTTTGGTGTATTCGTTAATCCAAGCGAGCACCTCTTCCATCCGATTTTCTAATGCGATGAATCATGTGCGCCGAGATTCGCCGGTACGCGATTCACCTCACCAGCCACGGCCTCGGACAATGCAATGTGATGGCGTTCGAGAAGTGTGCCCGCCGCCTCCTCATATTGGATCAATGCTTTGGCATAAGTGGCGCGGGCTCTGATTACATGGCCTTCGGCTATCGACAGATTCTGTTGTTCGGTGATGACTTCTTCCGCCGTGGCCAACGTATCAGTGAACTTCTTCTGCTGCATTTCGACAACCTGGTGCGCGAGCTTGACGAGTTTGAGCGAGGCATCGAGCGAGTCCCTGGCCTGTGTGACGGCGCTTACCGCCTTGCTGACATCCCAAACGGCCTGATTCTTCGCATCCTGCATCTTGGCCTGGAACCGTCCTTGCTCGAGCAGCGCACGTGCGGCATCGGCCTGAGCGGCGCGATTGCGGATGGGAAGGTCGAGCGTGACCCCGTAGGAGAGATTGGGGAAATTGTCATTGAACACGCTTGCGAAAGTCGGGCGCATGGTGCCATCGAGGCCGGAGAGGCTATAGGAGGCATAGACATCGAGCGAGGGAAGCAGAGCATTGCGCGTGGCCTGGATGGCGACCTGCGCGTTCAGCAGATCAAGTCCGGCCTGCTCGATCTCTGGCCGATGGGCCTCGGCCTGGCGCAGGGCTTCGGCCAACGGGGGCACATCGTCAGGACGCGGTTCAGGCAGGCGGTCGGAGGGGACAATCTCCACTATGGCTAACTGCTCGTTGAAGCTTTTTGAGATTATGGCCTTCAATGACTGTGCATCCTGCGAGAACGTGCTTTGCGCCTCGATCAGATCCTGCTGGCGCAAGGCGACTGCCTCCTGGCTACGCAGTACATCAAACTGGGCGTTGGGTTGGGACGCGCGCCCGGTGTTTGCCGCGGCCTGGTTGTCATTAAGTAGCTTTTGCGCGTAATCCAGCCCTTGCTGCGCCACGCGAATCCTTTCCTGGTCCGAGAGCAGGCCGTAATAGGTAGTCATGGCGGCTGCCACCTCGGCCATCACGCTCTGGCGAAAGACACTCATGGAATATTTGGTGTCGTTGCGGGCGATACGCAGGAAGCGGGCGTTGGCGCGGACTCCAAAGCCTTTCAGCAAATGCTGACTGAAACCGGCGGAAAGGCTGGAGACAAACTCTGGATTGAAGATGCCGGTTGTCGTGTTGGAGGACAAGATGGTGCTGGCCTCAGAGACGGAGATGCCGGTGCCGGTGAGAAAGCCCTGGCTGTAGGCGGCCGACACAGCAGTTTGGTGGGTTGTTTCAACGCGCACGCCACTGACCACGGTGTAATTCAGCGGCGTAATGGCGTTGCTCCATCCATAGGAGACAAAGAGGTTTGGATCGCAGCAGCGGGATGGGGCCACGGTGTTGATTGCACCCCCAAGAAGGCCTCCCGCGCCCACGTCGCCAACCCTTGCGCTGCCGCCCACGCCTCCTCCGAGACTGCCGGCGAACAGAGTAGTGGATTGAGGTGAGCCCGCCACACCGCGAGTGGCGCCTCCTCCTCTGGCACGCAGCAGGTCGGTTTGCGCGATGGGCAGGTCGTAGCGCGCCACGGCGATCTGCAAGTTGTTTTCCAGGGCCAGTGCAATGGCGTCATCGACGGTGAGCGTGAGTTTCCCGTCGACGATCAGGTCTACAAGACGACGCGAATTATCCAACTGTGGGGCAGGGACGAAGGGAGCGAAGTAAGGAGCAAAAATGTGGGGAAAGGCGCGGGCTTTGGAGAAGTCGATGCGGGGAATTTCGGCGGACGGCGGCGCAGGCTCGCGCTGTTGGCAGACTGCGGGCGCAGAAAGAGCCATGACCAGGAGACAAAAGGTGGCCAGCAATTTCGAAAATTGCGTGCTTGCCACAATGCTCACTCCTCGCCAAGCTCTTATCGCAACCCTATCGTTCAGTGCATTTCGTCTTTGTTTCCTGTTTTTGCCAAATGACAGCGTGCCGGGGGTATCGGTTTCACTGCGATTTGCAAGGATCTAGACATTCGGATTGGATCAATGGAGCCGATTCTCAAATGCGATCTTTGACCTTCCGCTGCTCGCGCTGCGACATGCAACCCAGCAAGGAATCCGCATGTTGCTCCCAAAGTTAACTCGTCTTAAAGAAATGGGCGACCTTGCGGCCTGCCTCTTCCGAGTAGTACACGATTGCGTGAGCGGACTTTTTTGCCGCGTCCTTTGTTTCTATTCCAGCATCTTCGGCTGCATGCTCGGTTAACCGGTACTTCTCCTCGGTCCCATCGGCAACTTTGATGGTCATCGTCCGGGCGCTGCGGTCAAACTCGGTAATGGTTCCCTCACTCTTCTTCAGCCCATCCCTGCCAATCTGATCGATTTCTTCAGCGGTCTCGTCTGTGCCCTGTTTTGTATAGTGCACCACCACCTTGTCCTCTTCCCGAAGATCGCGCACAGCGTCATCGCCCCTCTTGGAGGACTCCCTTTCGCCATGTACCACAGTTCGTTTCGCGAGGCGCATTATGTGTTCGGTCCCGTCAGCGGCCTTTACTTCCAAGGTTTTCGCCTCCAGATCAACCTTTGTAACGACACCCTCGACAGAGGCAGTCTTCTCGGTTGCCCCTGCGATGCCGGTAAAGCTGAAGAGTGAAATGATGGCCACAGTAACTGCTAAGTTGCGACGAAATATTCCCGGCTTCATGATTGGCTCTCCTTCAGTTTCTGATCTGAACCGAAGATTCCGATTCAGATCGGTGTGGAATTGCCGGCACGATTCTGCAAGAATACGCATCAATGTGCGGGGTCTTTCGAAACAGACTTGCGCACATTACTCGCGGGAGCGCTAAGCAGCGACTGCTGGCAGTTCGCCAGGGTGCAGCGAGAATTGCACTGGGCGAGTAGATTCGATGATGTCCTTCGCCCTCATCACCTCTGCAGCCGTCCCATGGACGATCAACAGGAACTGATCTGTCTTGAGTGCAACTTCGTACTTCACAATGCTGTCTTTGGGAATTCCTATGCTGTAGAGACCAGCTCCCAGAGCGCCCAACGCTCCGATCTCCACCGCACCTTCCAACGCCGCCACAATCCAGGCAACGACCGGTCCCGCCGCCAAGATGGGTCCAATGCCTGGAATCATGAAAAAAGCAGAGCCAAACAAGAGACCCCAGAAACCACCCCAGAACGCGCCTAGCTTGCCCCAATACTTCATGCGGTCGCCTGCAGTGTAATATCCGACCACCTGCTCATCGGTGTGGTAGCCCCTTCCAACGATCGACAGTTTGCGAAGATCAACCCCGCCGTGTTGAAGCTCCTTCACTGCATGATCTGCTTCCGTATGGGTCTGATACACAGCAACAACTGAATTCTCTTTGGTCATTTCTTCGTCTCCTCGGCGCGTTGCCTGTGTTTTCGGGGCAATAAGCTAACTTCCCGCCTTGATTGTGATGGCGCATGACCAAGATGACTGGTCCTTATTGCACAGTGTCGGCCCAATTCGACTGACGCGGTCCACACATGAATGCCTCAGTCTTGCAATGTTTCTTGCAGGCTTCGAAGTGCCATCTGCACATATCTGCTTCTCGTGCACTACCTATCCCTGGATGAAAAAATGTCTCCGGGTCAGGACAAGCGGCTTTCGCTCCGACGGGAGCCTTCTGCTTGCAAGTGAATACGAGCCTTGCCCGGTCCGACTGGCGCAGATAAAGTCCGCCGCATGTCTGGCCGTCGCCTCCTGTGTTAGGTGGCAAAACGGACGACGATCGCAAGCAGCAACTCTGGAATGGCCCCCGGGAGCACGCGGTCGTCGTAAAGAGCGTCCTCTAGCCACCACTCCTCTGCACGAATTATTACGATCTTTGCCGCAGGCCATCGCCTGCGGACGAAGTGCGCCACCTCACTCAGTTCGCCGTGAGACAACGTAGGATGAAGAACTGCAACCTCGCAATCATCACACATTTCAGTCTGGCAAAGGTCTCGATAGCCTTGTGCGGCCGCAAGAACATACCCACGCGCCTCAAGAAGCATATCGTATCCCATGTTCGAAGGCTCCGATGAGCCGATGAACAATATGTGAGAACATGTCTTCATCGAGAAACCTCGTCTGATGGGCCAGTGGACGAACTCAGGGACAGCAAAGGATCACCCGTCAAAACGCGCAGTCAGCTTTTCCCTTAATGGTCACGCTCCATCCCTAGAACAGATGGATGACCACGACCGGCGATCTCACGAACTCCTGTGATCGTCGGCCTGCATGTTTTCGAAGGCCCATAGACCACATCGCAACAGTTGGGGGGCCGTCGGGTGAACATCGGCTACCCGTTTGGGCTGGAACAGCAGGGCAAAGATCAAGGCATGAACAATGTTTCCTCGTGTTGCCACCGCACCTGTGTGCCGATCACGCCCTTGCAGCTCTCGTGGCGCAGTGTCGTCTCGTGAAATTGCCCGAACCGATGCCAACCAGGATGGGAGACGTGCTTTCCGCGCCAAAAATCAAGAGGGTTCACCTTCGCATGTCTTGAGTCCACATCTCAATGGAGTTGGGTAGTGCGTAGAATTGAACTTCGCCTCTTGAATCCCATCACCTCTCGAACCACGGCGCGGCTAACGGGGCACATATAGCAGGTGATGTGGCCAAGTTCAGGCGCGTTAGAATCAATCGAAATTATCCTCTGTACAATTGCCACGTTGTGCACGCCACAAACGGGCGGATCAGAAATCTTCTTCTTGAAGCACGATTCTGTCATACGTTTCTCCGGTTCGATTGAACCTCGAACTATCTTGGGCACGTCCCAAGGTTGGACGAGCGCCAGGAGCGACCCTTGTGGAAAAGCAGACTGAACCACCACGTAGATTTGCGATTGCTGGGTCCAGTACGGCGGGACACGTTCTCCGGCGGAGAATATGCCATGCCGCATACGACCATTTAGGTTGATCGGATGCTTTGGTTCGATTTTGGAGGAACGGCTAGACGAGAACGGGAGGAGGACGGACAAACAGAGCGCTAAAGAAGGCGTCACGGCAAAGGTGCCATGAGCTGCTTACTTTCTGCTCCTTTAGGCCTGATACCGGCGGGGTCAATAGGCTGACAGCCAGCAAGAAGGAAAGGAACATCGTTGTATGTGCGGTGCGCATAGCCCTGGCGGACGCTTTTGCGCGGCTTGCTGACGGACTGTCAGATGCGTCGGCCTGCTGATCACCACCTAGTAGTTTTGCCGGGGGAATTTGGTGGGACGGAGCCCGAGGCGGATCATAAAGAGAAAGCTTGTACTGTAGACCCCATACAATAACCGAGAACGCTAACCCCCAGACCATGACGGTTGCCAACCGACTGAAAGGCCGAGTTTTGGTCCGAATATGCTTGGTCACGGAACCTTCATTGAGGTCTTGAGCTCTGGGGCGAGGGCGGACGCCTTCACGCACACTACCCTATGTTGTCTGATGCCACAACCGCACTGGAGGGTTGGTCAACCATTTCTGATCTTTCATGAGAGGCCTGGTTCGGTCAATCGATGTCACAAAGAATGAACCTTTTGCAGAAATCCACCAGCACCCAGTGCTCTCGATTCGTTATGGCTCTTCCAGTGCCCAAGATGCACGGCTCCGCGTGAGCGATCAAACCGGTAAGGGTTCTTACGGTAAATTCAATTGGCGAAAGTAAACACTAGCGATCTCGTTACCAGGACGGTCGGAATCAGGATTGTTTCTGAAGGGGCGACCAGATTACCCCCGCCGCAACAATTCCTCGTGAACATCGTCGTCTGTACCAGCGTCTTGTTTGTCATGAAAAAGCTGTGGCTGTTTCCCTTGAATTGCAGCGTGCGAGCAGTCTTCTATTCCGGGTTATCAAATGCAATGTAGTTCAGCTGTCCGTCGCGTTCGATACTTAAGACCACCGGATCCATTGGCTTCAATCCGGCGAGCAATTTGCGCAAGGTTTCGAGCGAATCGAGTGGAGAGCGATTCAGGAAATGCAGCACGTCGCCGGGCTGCAGGTCGAAGAGTGAGGCATTGCCTCCAGCGGTCAGCGCAGTCACCAGGATGCCTCCCGGACTGCGCGTCGGCGGAATCAGCTGTGCCACTGAAGCAGTAACCTGTATACCTACTATGCCAAGTTTTGGGATGATGTTCCCCTCCGATTGCGTGGGGTCGAGAATGCTCTCCGGATCGCGCTCGCGCTCGGTGACTGCAACGTTCAGGTTCAGGACTTCTGAGCCGCGTTGGATTTTGAAAACAGCGATATCGCCAACTTTTTTCTGAAATAGCCATGCTGAGAGGACGCGCGGATCTTCACAAAGCTTGCCATCGACGGCGAGCACAATGTCTCCCGGGCGAAGCCCTGAGCGCTCGGCTGATGAGCCAGGCAGCACGTCGTCGAGGATAATTCCGGACTGCTGCGTGAGCCCGAGTCCGCTCGCGAGCGTTGGCGTGATTTCACCAGCGAGAATGCCGATCGCTCCACGGCGCACGTGCCCCCTCTTGCGCAGTTGCTCATAGACAAAGCGAATCGTGTTCGAAGGAATTGAAAAGCCGACGCCCTCGCTGCCGCCCGACTGCGAGACAATCATGGTGTTCATACCGATGACTTCGCCTCTGATATCGACCAACGGCCCACCGGAATTGCCGGGGTTGATGGCCGCGTCGGTCTGCAAATAGACCACAGGAGTGGCGCCGCTGAACTGGCGCTGGGTCGCGCTGATCACGCCCAGCGTCACCGTGTTCTCAAGGCCGAGCGGGCTGCCAAAGGCAAGAGCAAGCTGGCCGACGTGCACATGGTCGGAGTCCGCCAGTTTGAGTGCCGGCAGATCGTTGGCTTCCACTTTGAGCAGAGCAATATCAGTCAGAGCGTCGCGCCCCAGGACCTGGGCGGCAAAGCGCTCAGGGGCTTCCATGCCGCCGGGCTGCCTGTTGCGATGGCGGAATACCAGAACAGAAACGGAAGTCGCGTGGTCGACGACATGGGCATTGGTCAAAATATATCCCGACGGATCAATGACGATGCCGGACCCGATGCCCTGTTCTTTCGCGATATATGCCGTCTGCCGTGTGTTGGGGCCCTCTACCGCGGTCAGGCCGCTGACCTCGATGGTTACCACCGATGGCCCCACGCGTTCGGCCAGCGCCTGCAGATCTTCATCGAGTGCAAACAGGCCGTGCCGCGCGGCGCTTGGAGCTGCAGCTTTCTCTGCCGGACCGGAGACTTGCCCGGCTCCAAGCACCGCGCCTAAGGTGACGAAAACAATGACCGGAAAACCATTAGTAAAGGAACGTGTGCGTCCAGCGAAGGCTGGCATGAACAGTGGGTGAAAGTCCCGCCGGGGTAAGAGTCCAGGCCCCGTAGCTTGAATAGCAGGGTGGGGAGGAAACTTTCCATTCTGAAGCCTATTGACGA
>Ga0182030_10012689_pt1 | contig 16845 bp, 9 predicted proteins | sample 812S3MmetaG_FD_121299 | JGI IMG/M metagenome (GOLD analysis project Ga0182030, IMG submission 121299) | Permafrost microbial communities from Stordalen Mire, Sweden - 812S3M metaG (Illumina Assembly) | ecosystem: Environmental > Terrestrial > Soil > Wetlands > Permafrost | place: Sweden...
GGTCAGGACGGTGCCGGGCGAAGCCAGGCACTTGAGGCCGTGGTTGTTCACGCCATTGGCCGCAGTCGCGGTATAGGTCTGGTTGCTGCTGGTGGTCACATTGCCATTGAGGACAATCGTGTCCGCCGTCACCGAGAGCAGGCCGGTGCCGGTGCTGCCGGCCGCCGGGAGGGTCGCCGTGGTGGAGGTGCCGACGAGATTAACCAGCAGCGTGCCGTTGTCCACGATGGTGCCGGAACCAAGCGAGCCGGTCGTGCCGCCGTTGCCAACTTGCAGCGTGCCGGCGCTGACCGTGGTCGCACCGGTGTAAGTGTTTGCGCCGGTGAGCGTCAGGGTGCCGGCACCGGCCTTGGTCAGGCTACCGCCGCTGCCGCTCATGGCGCTGCCGAGAGTCACCGTATTGGCCCCGGTATCCAGCGTCGCCGTGGCGCCGCTGCCGATAGTCATGCCGGAAGATTTGTCCTGGGTATTGCCCGCGCTCCATTGGAGGGTCGCGCTGCCGGCAAAGTTCACCGCCCCGCTACCGAGGCTGTTCGCAGCGAATGCCACCGTGCCGCCGTTGAGCGTCGTGCCGCCGGTGTAGGTGTTGGCACCGGAAAGAGTCAGGGTGCCGCCGCCCAAAAGAGTGAGGCCCTGTGTGCCGCCCAGCACCGAGTCAATCCGGGCGTTCAATCCCGATCCGACGAGCACGACGGGGGCGCTGCCGTTGAGCGTGATCGCATTGTTCTGCACCACATAGCCATCGGTGTTGAACTCTAGACCATTGGCCGCGACGCCCCCGGCGGCAATGGAAACCGTGCCGGCGGTGTCGCCGAAGGAAGCAACATTCGTGACGCCGGTGGCCGGCCAGATATTGACGCCATTGTCCCAGGTGGCCGAAGCCGTGTCCCAAGTGCCGCTCCCGCCCGTGCCCGCCGTCGCGCCGTTGGCATCCCAGTTATATAACGCCTGCGCCACCGCAGAAATCGTCACCGTCGAGGAAGATGGGTTGCCCACGATGTCGGTGAGGGTAAAGGCAAATGTATCGCTGCCGGCAAACACCCCCGGCGGGGTGTAGCGCAGTTGGTTGTTAATCAGCGCAACGGAACCGCCTTGGGCACTGACGGTGTCGAAGCCCGTGATGGTCAGGGGGTCGCAGCTGCTATTGCCATCCACGTCAAGGAGCACCGGAGTGCGCGAGGCCAACTGGACGGTCGTCAAAGACGTGGTATATGACTGGGCGACGGCCGTGCAGAAAGACATGGCCACCGTCACATTGGTGGCGTTGTGGCTGAGCTGTTTTACCGTCAAGCCGATGGCACTGTCCGTGAAGGTGCCACCGTCCGCCAGCACGGCGATGACCGCCGTGTGATCGCTGCCACCGCCCCAGCGGTGGATGCTCAAGCCCGCGTTGTAGGGGCTACCCTCGGTATCAAAACCCACATTCTGCTTGTAGGAAAAATAATACGGCCAGCCGTCCACCGGCTCGCCATAGGCCGAACTGGACGGCACCGTCAAGACCTGCGGATACGGCACCGTTGAGGGCACATCCTCCAGCCGGCTGATCTGATAGATCCCCCCCTGGCTAACCGTCGTCGCCGCCACCCAGCCCAGTTCAATCTTGTGCGGCGCGTCGTTATGCTGCCACTCATAGTTCGCCCCCATGAAATCTGAGCCGTCCCCATACTCACTCCAGGCGTTGGTATTCCCCCACTGGCTGGAGGCGTGATTGTATCCCAGATTGTGCCCCAGCTCATGGCACTCCGTTCCGCCATCGGTATAATAATCCATGGACCAGTTGCCCCCCACTGCGGCCAGGCCCGCCCATCCGCCCGATCCGGATGTGATATACACCTTGTTTGCATAGCTGCCGACGTTGATCCCCTGCGCCGTCGCAGCCGCATCTCCCTGGCTCATCCAAGTGCTCGTGCTATAGGTGCTGGAGGCGGTGGCAATGCTACAGATCACCACGTCGCCGGCAAACCCGATCGCTCCGTAGCTGTCCTGCAGGTAAGCCGTGTTGACGCTGGTGCCCGTGGTGCCGAAAAACTGATTGCTGAAAGTGGTGATGTTGGCAGCCGTGTAATAAGTGGCGGCATAGTCGGAATAGATGAGCAGTTCCACCAGAGTCTTATGGACGACCGTGCTACCGGTGGTGCCGCCGCTGTAAAGCAGCTTCGGCTGCGCCGTGATCCCTGTGGTCTGCACAGGTGCCGCCGCCAACACTTCCATCCCCACGGTCGTCTCGACCGACTTTGCTGGCACCTGGATGTATTCGCCCTGGAAATTTCCACGGACGCGCACCCGCTCGCCCGTCAGGTGCCCTTCCGGCGGCGGCACCGCGAAGTGCAGTTGATGCTTTTGACCCGTCTTCTCATCGGTGACGCTCAACGTCTGCTCCGCATGATTCGTATAACATATCTCGACGACTTCCAGGGTGCCCGTCATGTCGGCTGCGCTTCCCAAGACCTGGGTTGCTGCAACCGCGGACGTTGCGGTGAAAAGCCCCGTCGCCGTAACTGTTATAAGCACGGCCAACAGCAGGGCACGCCCACGGGCGGATTTGAGCGGGCCTTTGCTGACAACGTTAAACAGGTGAGTCTGGGTGATCATAAGTTTGCGCATGGGAAACGAAGCAGCTTGGGATACAGTCAGGGGATTCTAATCCAAGTTACTTAAGTCCCCACCACCAGCGCGGGTCATACGAACCATTGCCCCCGACGCCCCCGACGCCCGTGGCCGCCGCACCGCCGGCAATTCCGGTCACTGAACCCGGATAATATTGCAAGCCCATCGCACTCACGCGATTCGCGGCTGCATGGCCGTCGGCAAAGCCCATGTTGCATCGGGAATTATGCTGGTTCAGCGGTAGTTGCGGATAGGTCGCAGTCTGGTAGTAACCGATGTCGCTGGGGACGCGGAACCAAAAACAAACCGGCTGGGATGAAGTGGCGTCCTCTTTCCAGTTGTCCGGGTTGGGATCGGCAAGGGTCGCGGAACTAATGTTTGCCGCATCCGCAAACGGCACCTTGTCACTGGGCCGCACGATGTCGCTCATTTTGGGGCGGGAAGAATCCGTATTGTAGCGGCCAAACTCCGGATGGTTTAGGCCAATGCCAAAGCCGGTCTTGGACATGGGACAGGATATGCCGTTGGTCGTCGGCATATAGGGCCGCAAAGTATCCGGCCACCAAGTGGTAGAGCCCGGGAACCAAGCGCCGGGAGGCGTGGGATCGCCCGTCGCGACATAAACGATTTGGTCATTGGATTCACTCGCATACATTATCATCGCCAGGTCGGCCTGCCGGATGTTGCTGAGGCACTTGATGCCTTGGGCTTTCTGTTTGGCCTTGGCCAGCGCCGGCAGCAGCATCGCCGCCAGAATGGCGATGATGGCGATGACCACCAGCAGCTCGATCAAGGTGAAACCATGACGGCGACGGACGGGCGGCAGGGATTGCGGGCGGCGGACTTCATGGTTTTTGAAATCTTCAGTCGTAGCGCCGGACAGTAGCCTGCCTGTGTTCAAGTTTTGTTTCATAGCTTTTATGAGATCACTATAGCACGCCTCCCAAAAACCTTTCATTATGCTTTTTGGGATTTCATTTTCGATTTTTCCTCATCGTTTTTCAGCGCTGGAATCCTGAAACAAAGCCGTAATGCCCGTCAAAATTGGCGAATGACGCGTTCGCAAAAATAAAACACGCCGGCCAGCCACGCCCTGCCAAGTCACAATGAGCCGGCCGGTTTTCAAATGAAACGAGTTTGGTTTCAAGATTCATGCGCTGGCACCGGCGTTGCCGGCCAGCATTTCACAATTGATTCGCCGGCGAAATCATCCATGATCCAGTGATTCCTTGTTGCATTTTTTAATGCATTCTGCTTTAACAATGCCCGAGCGGTCGCAAAGCATGAAAACCAAAAAAAACCTGGCCGGCTTGAAAGCCGGACAGCATGGAGCTCTGCATCATATCCGGCGCAACGTGCTGCTGCTTTTAGGCTCGCACGCCGCCCAACTGCGCAGCGGCATCGTCCGCTTCGCGCGCGAAGCCCACTGGATTTTGGACGACACTTACTCGAGCATCGGGATCGTGCCCGTGTGGTGGAAAGGGGACGGCATTCTGGCCCTGATCACCAACCCCAGGGACGCCATTGCCCAGCATCATTTTCCCGATGCGCCCCTGGTGGATTTTTCCAAGGGCTGGATCGCCGATTCAATGCCCGCCAAATATCGAACCGCTGGAATCGGACGTCCGCGCGTCCTATATGACAACGCGCTGATCGGCCGGTTGGCGGTGGAGCATTTCGTGGAACGCGGTTTCAAGCACATCGTCCTGCTCAACGGCGGCAATTATTGGATGGAACAAGAGCGGCTCCCGTTCTTTGAGAAGGCGGTGAAAGCGGCGGGCGCGCAATTCCATGAAATCAAATACTACGAGCATTTGCCCCGAAGCGGGCAAAATCGTTCGTTGCATGATCATCCTGCAACTCACAAATGGCTGGTGAAAGCTCTACAGGCGTTGCCCAAGCCGGTGGGTATCGCAGTCGCCGCCGACTATATCGCCTCGCGAGTGATGCGCGCTTGTGACGACGCCGGATTGAGCGTGCCGGAACAAGTGGCCATTCTGGGCTGCCACAACGACCCGGTCATCTGCGATTTCGGCCCGGTGCCGCTCTCCAGTGTTGATGATGACTTGGAACGCATCGGCTATGAAGGCGCAAAACTGCTCGACCAGATCATGAACGGCAAACGTGCCCCGCGTGTCCCCATCCTGATTCCCCCAAAAGGCGTCGTGACGCGGATGAGCACGAATATTCTGGCAGTGCCTGACCTGAAAATCGCGCGAGCAGTGCGCTTCATCTTTGAGCACTATCATGAAAGCGGCATCGGCACACCCGAAGTAGCGGCGGCGGCCGGATTGTCGCGGAGCACTTTGGACCGGCTCTTTCCCCAGCATCTCGGTCAAAGCCCGTCCCAAAAAATTCTTTCGGTCAGGATCGAGCACGCCAAAAAACTTTTGATGGAAACCGGCCTGAAAGCCCACGAAATCGCCACCCAAACCGGGTTCACCAACATTGTTCACTTCTCGCAAGCTTTCCACCGCATTACGGGACGCCGCCCCAGTGTTTTCCGCCGCCAGCTATGACGCTCCGGCGGCATTCCGGGCGTCCAGCAGACGTCGCACTTCCAAAGCTTTGGCCCGGGTGAGCGGATAAGCCAAGATACACAAAAAACCGAGGAGGAATCCGACCGGCTGGGTAAACAGCAATGCCTTCATCCAGAAGATAATGGTTTCCGGCGTCTGAATAACCAGCTTGGCGCTATAGCCAGAGGCTGAAACCAGAAAACCTTGAAGCAACAGCGCCAGCGCCATGGCCAATTTGTCGCAGGTGACAAAGACCGCACCGTAAAAGGCCTGCCGCTGTTGACCGCACGCCAGTTCATCCACATCGCAAACGTCCGCCAGCATCGAGTTCATGACCAGCGGCATGGAGTTTGTGAAGATGCCAATGCAGGCACCTGTGATCAAAGCCGGCCAGATTTCAGCGATGAGGGACGGAATCGCGCAGGACTGATGAAGAAAGCCTGTAATGCCCAGAACCCAACCAGCGTGCTGCGGGCGCAGGGTGAACCAGACCGACGCGTAGGTGATAGAACTTATCAGCATCAAGGTCATCATGGCTGGCTTCTTCCCGATCCGGTCGGTGAACCGCACCATCAAGAACATCGCCAGAAAAGTCGCGATGTTGATTGAGTTATAGAAAATGGCCAGCTTGACAGTGCCGATTTTGTTGTCACCGCCACTGACATGATAGACCATGACGTAATAAAAAAAACACATGGTGACGGCCATGCCGAATTTGACCAGAAAATTTCCCGCCACCAGGGGCCAGAAAGCCTTGTTCCGAAGGGTGAACCGCAGCGCATCGCGAAATTTTGTTTTCTTTTCGGCGACATGCACGCCCGGTTCACGACAACCAAAAATCGGGCCGCAGGCCGTCAGCAGAATCACAGCCGCAATGCCAAAGCTGACCCAATGGACTCCCACCGCGCCACGGGTCACGTTGGCCGCTGATCCTTCAACCCAGATACATAATGGAATGAGCCACGGCCCCAGAAAACCAATGGCTGCGTTTGAGTATTGGCGCCATTGGAAAATATGGGTCCGCTCGTTGTAATTGGTGCTTAACTCATATCCCTGGGCGGTGTAAGGGATCATGAACATAGAATAGCCACAGGTGAAAAGCAACACGGACATCCCCACGATGTAGGTGGTGCTGAACCAAGCCCCAGCCTTCAACGGCGGATACCACATCAATATGGCGATTACGGCGGCCAGAACCGCCCCCGCCGCCATCCATGGCCGGCGGCGGCCCCAGCGTGATCGGGTATTATCCGATAAATGACCCAGAATGGGATCGCTGACCAAATCCAGCAGGCGGGGAATGCTGCGGGCCAGACCAATGATCTTTGGATCCAAAGCCATGGCATTGACATAGATGGCATCCATCAATCCGTTTAGACTATTGAAAGTGACGAAGTCGGTCGCCCCGCCAAGCCCCCAAAAAAAACGCTGCCGGGTTGGAACCTGACAAGCTTGCGCTTCTTTGGGTTGCGGGATGGTCGCAGGCACGGCAGTATTTTATGTCATCGGCTCACTCGCCGCGAGCCTGAATCCGGCTGGATGGAGCCGCACGTTTAGCCAGGAGAACCGACGCGCTGGTTTCGACCATCACCTTCGGCAATTTTATGACTCCGTTGCTGCCGTTGCCTCCATTACTTGAATGCCCCTTCACCTGACGTGGGATTGGCTGGCAATCAAGGCTCAACAGCCGGCGGGCGAAAACGGCCGCCGCCGGATTGGTTGTTGTGCGGTTGACCAGCTTGACCTGACATACCCGGATGACGCCTTCGCCAAAACTTTTCTCCACAGCAGCGGGCACGGGCTTCCAATCGTTGGTCCAGGATCCGTTGCCGCTTTCGAGAATCGTGCTCCAGCCGGTTGGGGCCGGATCAATAACCGTCTGCAGCAGCGGCGTCGGATGTCCGACCGCTCGATCATGCCAAAACCAGAAGTCGTAGGGCTGAAAATCTGTCACCAAGTCGTGACCAGTGCCGCAGCTGGCAAAATGTCGAGAACCCATTCCTCCGGGAACCACGTTGAGCGTGTCATTCAAAACCGAGTGCTGGCCCGGCGGAATCTCCAGCAGCACAGCCGTTCCGCCGGCTTGAACCACGGCCTCCACGGAGGACTGTTGGGCGGCAAACTTGGCCAGATCATCCACCAGAATCACGTCAGTCTCTCTGGGCGCACCGGTGAATACGGGAGTAAGTCCCAATTCACGAGCCAACGTAGCCGCAACACCGGCACGACCCCCAATGACAAAAGCGCGCTTGGACGTTGTCGGCTGCGGTTTTGGAAAGATTTCAATTTCCTGTGCGGTGTCGTAAAGAACCTTGCCGGATTTATCCACCAAAGCGAGCCGCACCGTGGCGGCGGTCCGCTGCTTGAGTTCTGGAAGCGGGAAGCGAATGAATCCCTGGGGCTGGGACGAACAAAGCGGAACTTTGGCGGGTGCGCGGCCTGATTGAGTGACCTCGCGGTTGATTTCAAGCTGATACCGCAGTTGCGCTCCAGCAGGAGCCAAGTGGGTGTCGTTGCAGATCCAAGCCTCCATTTCGACACTCTCATTTGAGAAATAAGCGCGCCGGTGGGTGCAAAGCGATACCATCAAAGGTGTTAACGCATCACGATAAGCAAAGTAGGCTTTCTTCGGTGTGCGCAGCACATCCATGATGGCTTTCATCCACCCGCAAGGCCACGCGTCAATGAACAGGTGGATCGCGAAGGTATTCATGCGCCGGTCACGACGGAAAGCTTCCGTCATGAGGCGCGCGACCCAGGCTTGGTGCCGTTGACTGGCTTCAATCCAGGCCTCAGGAGTTGTTTGCGAAGGGAACCACAAATACTGAAAGCGGTTGGTTTGACTAGCGCTCAGCTTGCTGGGACGCCACGGCGCGGTTTGCTTTTTGTCGGGGGCCGGCAGCCAGCCCTCGGGATAAAATTGGCGCATGACCTCAAGACTGTCGAGTCCTTCGGCCCCGAATTCTCCACAGCCATAATGCCATCCTCCAGCCACTGACATCCAGTGGCCACGGTTCAACTGGCCCAAATCAATGGCATGGCCGATATACCATCCAGAGTAACAGTGATTGTCGGGCATGCCGAACGAGGTCGGCGGGTCGTAATCGCCGTCCACGCATTTGATGACCCGTTCCGGATTGGACAGCCGCACGACCCGGCTGGCTACGGCAAAAAAGTTTTCCAACTCATCGCGGGTCAGATTCCGGTGCGGCCGCCCTTGGCCGTTGGGGAACGGCTCGTTGATGTAACAGATGATGATGTTGCAGGCATAAGGCCGCACGAGACGTTCCAACTCTTCCGCCTGACGGATGGCTTCACAAAGCCGGTTGCGACGCAGGCAGCCAAAGAGCGGCAGGTCCGTCTGGGTCATCAAGCCCAAACGGTCGCAATATTCATAGACCTCGCGTTGAACTGGGCGCTGCGTCAGACGCAGAAAATTCATATTGCAGAGTTTCGCCAGCAGGATGTCATCAATGAGCTGCGGCCAGTCCTTGCGGAAGACGCAACCCTGCTCGTGGCCCATAGTGTTGGCGCCGCGCAATCGAATCTCGCGACCGTTCAGATAAAATTTTCCCTTGGGCTTGGACTGCTCGTCCTGGCGAAAAGTCCTCATGCCAAACTGCTGTTTGCGTGTATCGCAAACCGCGTCCGCCTCATTCCGCAGCTTGACCTGCAACTGGTAAAGCCAGGGTGTATCCAAGTCCCATCGCCGCGCGTTGGGAATATCAAACGGAACGCGAAACTGGCTGACGCCGGGACCGGCGAGTATTGGAACGACCTGGTCAAGTTGCTTGTTCAGGTCGCCATGGCCGGCGATCTGCCTGGTGGTCACCTTGACCCGGTGATCGCGAAGGATGGTGGCCGGAAAGTTTTGGCCGAAGATCGAAATATCAAACGCAATCGGAACATTGCGAACGTCGCAATTAAAAACCTCAATCCACGCTTCCGCGCGGTTCTCGTCCGGCAGCGGGCGGATGAACAAGTCCCGGATAAACAAACGGGACCGGGCTTCAATGCGAACACCCTGGCAAATGCCCATTCCCGCCGGGCAGTGATGCCAGCCCAGTTCGGGGTCATCATAACCAAGTCCTGTGGCGGCATACATTTTATCGCCGTCAAGGGTGTCAGCGGTGATTCCGCCAACGCTGCCCATGAAAACATGGTCGTTCTCGACTTTCACCAGCAGCGTGTTGTCACCCAGCCGGGCCTGCTGCGTAAAATCGAATTCAAACAGGGCGAAGAAGCCTTCATGCGAACCAAGGAAGGCATCGTTGACAAAGACGTGCGCTTTGTAATCCACCCCATCGAAGGCAACAAACAAAGCACCTTTTTTAAGCATCTCAGGGGTGACTTTGAAATTCACGCGGTAGTAAGTCACGGCCCGGCCCAGTGGCGGCCCGTAATGAGGAATTGTTACGCGCTGCCATTCGCCGGCTCCGGCCAGCGTCGTGGTGAAATTCTGGTGGTCAGCTTCCGTCTCCTCACGCCAGTCGAACTCCTCCACTGGCACCTTCAGTCGGGACGGAGCGAGCCCCGGTGCCAGATCGGCAAGAAATTCGGCCATGACCTGCCGAGCCTGCTCCAGTTCGAGGCGCAATTCAGCCGCCGTGTTCAGTTTGGGCACCGGTTCAAAGGCGCTGCCACCAACGATTTTGTCCAAAGGCAGTTTCCGTTGAGGCACCGAAGCCGGCTTGGGCGCGACCAATTGCTGGCTGCGCGCCTCATACCGTTCAACCGCAACCCGTGCGAAAATATCATTAGTATGCGTCACAATTCTTGCCCTTATATTCGCCTATCGCCGTAAATAAATCGTTTCGTATTTTGGGATTTTACTTTCGTTTTTTCAGCAGGTTCATCCTGGCGTCATTTTGAAATTCGCAAGGTTTTCGCGGTCTGGCTTTGCCCCGATTTGGTGGACGGAAGAGATGTGTTGGGCACAGTGGTTTTCATAGTTTAGGGACGTTCTTCAGTTGTGGCGTGGGCGTCTTTCGGGAGTGAATTCTCGGCGGCGCGTTGGACGGCTTCACCCGGAGCGGGGATGCCCGTGACGGGATTTCCCGACCAGCCGCCCTGTTTTTCGACCTCACCGGCGATGTCTTTTACCAATTGATCAAGCGGCTCGCGACCAGCAACATTCGTCCACCATTTACCTTCATGCCTGCGATCCACGGCACCGACCTCCGGCTTGAAGCAGACGCGAACATTGCCGGCGATAGTGTTGCCGCGTTCGGCGGGGCGGGCACCCACGCCGTTTAATATCGGGCCTTCAACCCAGAGGACGTTGTCCGTGACGGTGGTAAACTCCGCGCCGTCATCGAGGGCGAGCACCGAGGAAGCGGGCATTCCACTGGACTTGAAAATGGCGTTCGATTGCCAGACGTTGCTCGTGCCGCACCACCAGGCATAAATAACGCCTCCTTCGGTCAAAATGGTCTCCGATTCCACAAGGATGTTGTGCGCAATGCGGTTGTCGCGTGAGTGGATATACGGCTTCATCGAGTCGCGATCGAATTTGAATTCCTTGCGGCGAATCTTTTCCTGGAGATCGGCGGGGAAATCCTGCGAACGGATGTTGAACATGTTCCACGGGTCAAACTGGCCGGCAGGGGCGGAGCCTTCGAAAAAATAGGCGGGATCACTCATGCGCCCGGGTCCAAACGGGTCGGCACCCGTGATTGATATGGCGGTGTAGGCGGAACGTTGCATCAGGTTCAACGTGATTTCGTTGTGGCCGCTTTGCCAGATTTGGAGACTCGGCGAGTGCCAGTAGTTGCCGAGACCGTGATCGTGCAGCCAGTTGCGGGTGATGACATTGTTCTTGTTCACGTCGAGCGTGCCGGGACCGTAGCCTTCCAGAAAAATGCCGTCGCTGCCAGTCCAGCCGATTTCGTTGCCTGCAATGCGAATATGCTGGGCGTAGTGGTTCAACGTAATACCGCTCGCGCCGGCGTGGAGGATGCGGTTGACCGTGCCGAATTCGGACGGATCGCGCCCCAGATAGACGGCACCCATGTCGTCGCCTTCCTCCATGACATGATGAAACTCGTTGTGCTCGATAAGATGGTCGTTGCCGTGAAGGTAAATGGCCGAACCGGGGGCATCATAAATAAGACAATGCTGGATGCGATTACCGACGCCGTCGAGATTGATGCCAGCCTTGTAAGCGCGGTCCCAACGATTGAAGGTGTGTATCACACAGTAAGAGACGGTGTTGTTGGCGGCGGTGAGCGACTTGCGGTCACCACCACCCAGGCTGATGCCGCCCGCACCGAGGTCGTATAGGGAACAGTCTTCGATGCGATGGTTCCGTCCGCCTATACGATTGAAGTCGGGATTTTTGTAAATATGTTCATTCCAACTGCCAAGCTGGCGCCTGAGGGGCTTGCCGGTAAAATCGTGACGGTAGAGCGGGTCCGACCCGAGGCCGCGTCCGATGCAAACCCCCTGCATCCCGAGGTTGTGGAAGACGCACGACGACATGACACACGACTCGCCTCCTTCGATATAAATCCCCATCCCGCGAGAGCACTCGAAGGTGATCCCCTCGAAGCGGAGGTGCGAAGCCCCTTCCAGAACAATCAGCGGCTCAGCGAGAGTGGAAACCATGACCTCAGCTTTTTGCATAACCACATCTTTCGGTGGAAGGAAGTAGAGTTTGCCGGATTCGCGATCCACTGCGTATTCGCCGGGCAGATCAATCTCCTCCAGCAAGTTCAAAGCATACCAAGTATTCCACGGACTGCCCGATTTGAAGCCATAGACATGCGGTTGCACGGTCGTAAACACAAGGCCGTTTTTGGACTCGGTAATGGCGGCGAGACGGACGGTGTCATCGGCATAGCCGTAATGGAACAAACCGGAAATCAAAATATCGTCCGCCTTTGACCAGAGTTTCGGACGGGTGGTCGGGACGACAAATTTTCCTCCATGCACTGGTTTCTCGCCGTTGCGGGTGATCGAGCCAGTGTCCAGCACATTGCCGATGGGAATCAACGCTTCGCCGGCATTCGGCCAGCGGGCGAGGGACATGGGCCGTCCGGCAATGAACAGTTCCAGCGGCGCGGGCATATACGGACGGCTGAACCCGCGCGGCCCCACCTGGCCATATTCCTTGATGCCGAGTGCGGCAAGGTCAATCTGCAAAAGGTGCTTCCGCGCCTCCACGCTGATGACACGCTTCAGGATGGCCTCATCCGTCACCGGCTTGATTGAATCCGCCGGAACGCTTTGTCCGCCGGTGAGGCGGACGGTTTCGCCCGGGGCAGCTTTCCAAAGCACGGGCGACGACGCAGTGCCGGAATCGGCATCGTTGAATTCCAGGGAGCGTTCCAACCGATAAATCCCACCGTGAATGATTACGGAAACGGCTTCGCCCTTCAGCCGGTTGGCACGCACCGAGTCCCGCGCCTTGAGCAAGGTCGCAAAAGGCTTCTGCACCGTGCCTGGATTAGTGTCTTCGCCGCCTAGGCCGACGTGGTAACTCGGTGGCAACTCGGAGCCAACACACGCTATCCCTGCGAACACTGCCAGACTGGCACCAACAAAGCGCGTGACGGACATGAAAGACATTCCCCTTGCCACCGGGTTCTTGGAACGTGGCCCTTCGACGGTGATGGTTTCAATGCGCGAAAACGTCGTTTTCATTTATCTGTTTTTGCATTTCAGGTTGCTTGTTCATTAACATTCAAAACTTCTTTTTGCAAACTGCGGTTGCCCCATGTGCCACCGAACAAAGCCGACACAAACCTGCCAAAGTCAATTTTGACGATGTTGTCACCGCAAATCGTCAGCCGGTGTTTCCCTGGCGCAAGGCCGGTGCCAAAGTCATAAACATGCGGAGAAATCAGGCTGTCCTGCGAACCGATGCGCTTGTCGTCGAGCCAGACCGTGGTGACCCACCGGCAGCTTTCCAGAAAGAGCGTCACCCGCTTTCCCTGCCACGCCGGTCCGGCATAGTCGTAAAGCCGGCATGGCCTTCAAGCGTCGGCGGTTTCGTGTTCTTCGATCCTATACCGGCGGAGTCCATTGTGCCGGGCAACTTGATTTCCTGATCGCCCGCGAGCGGAGCATCGAACCATTTTTCCGTGACGCCCACGCTCTTTTCATCAATGCGGAATGCCCATCTACCGGAAAGATTGGAAGTCCAGCCTGCGTGTGCGCAGAGTGAGACAAGCAATGCCAGCAGCATCAACATTCGTTTTATGTCATTCATTTCCTATCGTTATTTGCTTTTGCCAGATTTCGTTTTGCCCCACCCGTCGTCGATCCTGACGCTCTTGGCCGGCCCGAGAACTTCGGGTGTGGATTGCGGATTGAGCAGATTGTAGGAGTTGATACCACGCTGGTTCAGGTATGCGAAATGGGCCGGGAGCCGACGTGAGAAATCCGCGTAGTCTTTTCGCGACGCCGATGTCCACGCGGACTCGGCCAGCGCGGTCAGCCGTGGAAAAATCATGAACCACAGGCGTTCGGGCGTGTGAATTTGCTCGGTCCAGACGGCCGCCTGAAGTCCGGCGGCTTGATCAAGATTTGGCACTTGCGCGCGTAAGGTGTCCGGGTAAGCGTAAACAGCAGCGGTCGAGTTTACTTTCCCTTTGCCAAAGTCACGGCCAGAATGGAGTTTTAAGGACTGAATAAAATCAAAATATATCGGATGGTGCGGACATATAACCTTTGGAAATCTTATCGGAAAGTCCATTGAGATCCTCGTCGTGCCACCAGATGGGAACAACCTGGTTCGCCGGCAAGCCGAAGCCGGTCTGGGCAATCGCGTCCCAACACATGGCCTTTTTGCCTCGGCGCGCGACGCCTTCGGCCATCTGCCGCATGAACTGGTGTTCCACCGCAGCGAGGTCGGGCAGATGATTCTGTTTCATGATCGCCTGCACGTCGGAACGATTGGTCCAAGCCATGTTTCCAAAATGGGTTTCATCGCCGCCGAGGTGCAGATAAGGACCGGGAAACAATTTAGACGTCTCATCCAGCACTCCCTCTAGAAACCGCCGGACCGCAGGACTGGCCGGGTCATAGGTGAACAGTTTCCACTGGGGATCGGATTCATCGCCGCCGGCAAGCTCCGGGTAAGCGATGGTCGCGCCACGCGCATGGCCAGGCATTTCGATTTCCGGTATGACAACGATGTGACGCTCGGCGGCGTAGCGGACAATCTCGCGGATGTCATCCTGCGTGTAAAAGGCGGCGGGCGCGTCCGGGTTGGACGTGTTCCCGACAGCGCCAACCGTCGTCAATTTCGGGTATTGCTTGATCTCGATCCGCCAGCGGTCATCGGTCAGGTGCCAATGGAAGCGGTTCAGCTTGAGATCGGCCATGGTGTCGAGCAACTTGATCACCGTAGCCTTGCCGAAAAAATGCCGGGCTTCATCGAGCATGAACCCGCGCCATGCAAAACGCGGCGAATCAGCAATTTCCACACACGGAATGGTCCACGCCACTTCCCGCACAGGGTTCGCCGAGAATATTCCCGGCGGCAGCAGTTGCAACAACGTCCGGCCGCCGTAAAACAAACCAGCTTCCGTAGCGGCGGAGATGCCGACGTGTTCTGGCGTCACCGAAAGCGCGTAGCCTTCCGCGCCGAATTTTTCAAGCTGGTTGGTTTGCAGCAGAAACGCGATTTCCCGGTTTTTCGCCATTGTTGAAACGGATGAAACCGGCAACTTCAAATCGGTGGATGTCCGCAGCGCAGCAGCAAGCTTTTGAGCCTCAATTTCGCCGCCCGCAAAGGTGATCGAGGTCTTGACCGTCAGCTCGAATGTGCCAGACCGCAATTCCATTTGCGCCGGCTGGGGGATGAGCGCCGGCTCACTAGCAGCCAAGGCCGTCAATGCCAGACACAAGACGATATTACCCATGATGAGTTTAGACTTCACAAAATTATCGCGACGCAACCTTACCAACGCCTCATTTTTACTTTGTCTGTTCGATGATTACCTGGGATTTGTTCAAACGTCTGATAGCGCTCGTGCGATAGCCGGACATCTTTGCCGGGTTTGCATCAGCAGCGACCAGTGATTCAGATCTATTCTCCTGCCGCAGCCCGCATGGTCTTGATCCATTCGCCGGTGTTGTGACCTTCGGAGAGGGATGCGATTTTGAAGAAACCGAGGTCGGCAATGAAAGGATCCAGGCGGGCGCGAAAGGCGTCCCGGTCTGAAGCCGTGGTATTCTTGCCGGGGACGTGGTTCGCAAGCTCAATGTAGCGGATCCCCATACGGGCCTCCTGAACACGGCTCTTGATCTCGGGGGGTTCGGCGGCGGCCTCGGCGTGGTCGAAGAGAACGCCGGCCGACTTGAGCACCTCGGCGCTGAAGAGCGGGGATGTCGGCGGGTCGTAGAGGTGCAGGTGGACGCCGGGTTGCTGCAACCGGTCGTGGAACAGCCGCAGATAGGCGTAGATATCGGCACCGGCTTTGCCGTAGTAGCCGTCACAGAAATCACGGGCCAGCACCCACACATCCTGATGTGGGTTCCAGAAGAGGTGGGCCATCACCCAGGTGCGCATGGTCTGCAATTCGCAGTTCCCTTGGTAGTCCCCCTCGCAGAACATCCCCGATACGCCATTGGCCCGGTAATAGGCCATGTCAGCGCCCAGTTCATCCCAGTCGGGATAAGGCTGGAGGTAATGAGCAAAATTGGTCACATAGTGCCAGATTTGAAGATGGCCCGGAGCGACCTTGTTCCAAGCGAGCAGCGCTTCGTTGGAATTCTTGTTCTGCAGGTCGCTGGCCAGCGGGTGCCCATCGCAAGCATAGATGGGAGCCAGACAGATCAGCACATTGTTGGCCGGGGCGATGGCGCCGGCCACTGGCGCCTTCTCCGTGTATTGGTAGGCCAGCGTCTCCACCCAGATTTTCCGATCCGGCAGGGCGGCCTGCACCGCTGCCGCCACCTTATTCACGAAGTCCAGCAACGTCCCGGCCGGCGAACCAAATTTCGCGTCGGCGGCCCGGCAGGCGTCGCACTCGCAGTTTCCGTGTTGCGCATCGTTAGGCGAAAGGCCCAGGGTCAACTCGGTTGGATTGGCCTTCGCCTCCGCCACCAAGGCGTCCACCACCACCTTGAAGACACCCGGACTGCTCAGGCAGAGCTGCGAATCCGGCGAAGACTTTCGCTTGCCGTCCACCAGACTGTAGTAATCAGGATGGTCGGCAAAGTAGCGGCTGGGCGGAACCAAATTGTAGAAATTCTCCGCCCCGTTGAAAAGGCGGTTGATGCCGCCCAGGTCGGCCTGGTCGGGAACGCTGACACCGTTCAACCTGAGGTGCGCGTCCCACTGGGCGCTTCCAAAAACAATCGCCTCGTCCGTATCCCGATAGCTGAAGGCCGGTGACTGGGTCTCATTCAAATCTGGAACATGCACCACATCTTGGGGTGGTAGGACGGCGGCATCCGGCGCATACCAGCGGACACCGAGGTGGTCTTCGAGAAACGAGTAAACGGCATACAGCGTGCCCCGGTCATCGTGGCCGGCTAAGAAGAGATTGCGCCGGTCTGTGCGAACCACAAAGGTCTCTTCGGTGAAAGTGTCCAACCGCAGCTTTCCGAAGCTGACTGGCATAAACGGACTAGTTCCCACGAAGATCGCCGGTCCGCGGGGCTTCGCGCTCACGACTGGCAGCGTGGCACCCGAGATCAGCTTCAGATCGTCAGCCAGTTCCTGCGCCGCATGTTTCACCGTCGGGCTGGCATCCGGCGCAATGAC
>Ga0182030_10012690_pt1 | contig 16844 bp, 12 predicted proteins | sample 812S3MmetaG_FD_121299 | JGI IMG/M metagenome (GOLD analysis project Ga0182030, IMG submission 121299) | Permafrost microbial communities from Stordalen Mire, Sweden - 812S3M metaG (Illumina Assembly) | ecosystem: Environmental > Terrestrial > Soil > Wetlands > Permafrost | place: Sweden...
ACAACCAGTACTTTCCCAAGCTCGAAAACCTGACGGCAGCCGTGAGCCAGCAGATGCAGGTGTGGAAGAAACCAAACCCCGTGTTACGGAGATTATGCTGTATTACTTAAGACGCTGTATATAAACCAGAATTGGCCCCGCTATCATGCGTTTTAATTGGCGGGCAGTGATTCAGCGGTTGGAAGGAGATTGGCCTGCGCCCTCGCCCACACCCTCGTACTCGCTAGGGTGGGGGGATACGCGTGCCGGGAAACTTCCATGTTGGCCCAATCCTTCTGGAATTCCAAGGCTTTTTCGCGGCTATGCATGGGGCTTTTCAAAACGCGATCAATCCGTGCGAGGATAAGTTCCTGCGCGAGATTGCGGTCAGAATCTCGATGCAAGATGTTGCTTGCACTCAGGCCTACGATCGAGGTTTTACCGCCCTCAGACACGTTCATCCATAAGGCACCATTGCCGTCGACCGAGGGCGATCCCGCCTGGTCAAATTTCTTGAACACGTATTCCAGATCGCCGCCTTCCGGCAGGATGCCCTTGCCGACGGCACCCTCAACCATCGAGTGGAATGCCTCCCGATACCGGTTCCACTCCTTGGGGTTGCCCACGACTTCTTCCCACGCCTCGGCCCGGGCTGACTCAAGCTGTTCGACTTTTGCTCTGTCGCCGTCGGCTTTCGCCCTTTGGATCTGGTAGTTGATCTCCGTAACCTCGGCCGTAGGATACTCTTCCGCTGCACGCTCCGGGTTAAACCGTCCCGTAATCACGTACGACGCCACGAGGAAAGGTAGTTCGTGATACCCAAACACGATCATCGGCGGCAGAAGTTTCTTCGTGCGGTACAACTGCTCAAATCCGTCTCGCGGCAGGGTGCTGAGTTTAATGACACCGGGCACCTGGGCGAAATGAAGGACGCGAAATTGTAACTCGGGATGTTGGAGTGCGTACCGCGTAAAGGATCGCGCGACAGCCTTGGGGCTGGTCATTCCGAAGTCAATGACGTACTCCGCGCTGGTGGCATGGGGAAAATAGGTATTGATGACGCCCTTGGTAAAGTTTGCGCAATTACGCCTGAATCCATTGAAATGATTTTTGTTGGGAGCCGCATTGAATTCCTTGATGAGGGCGAGGTCCTGCGGGACTGTGGTTTTGACGACGAAGATGTAGATGCCTCGCGTTAGTGTGGCGCCGACCATATCTCGCCACTCTGCATTCTTGCTTGTCGTGCAGGGCGTCTCCGAACAATAAGCGGACAGGTATTTCTCCCGGTATCTGTCTTCCAAAACGCCCTTGACCTTGGGTGAGGCAAACAGGGGCCGATCCTGGGGATCCTCCACGCCATAGAGGTAGATGCTGAGTGGGGCAATATTCCATTCGAAGGGCTGATTTTCACCAAAGCTGATGTAATTGCTGATCACCGACCCTGGTTCGTCGGGTCGGCAAAGGCGGAGTCGTACCGGAGAGTCCGGGCAGACACGCGAAAAATACACCGCGCTGTGTCCTGCGCCCGTGAATCTGGAAACACTGCTGTCAATCGACTCGTCGAGAACGACCCCCACATCACCGTAAGCGAAAGAACCCACTAAAAGAAATACCACCAGAAACACGAAGGAAGTAGTGACGCTCATGGACACCCGATGACCAGCCATATTCCGTGCTCGAGTGCGTCGAATTAGACGGAGGAATCTCTGGAACAAAACTCTCTCCTTCCCACTACTGGAATTGTCCACAGCGCGGAGAGTTGCCCGCGTCAATCCCACCCCTTGTCTTGGTAGTGGCGTCATTTGGAAGGGGCACGGGCGTCCGAAGCTGTGAAGAAATTAGAGGCCACGGATTACCACGGATTCGCGCCGATCAAAGCAAAGAACTTATCTGTGCCAATCCGTGTTTATCAGCGGCTTGATTGAATTTTTTCACAGCTTCTCCCGCCCGTGAACGGGCCCGGCCAAGATGGCCGTGCCACAGCATTCCGGCTTATAGCCGTAGTTGTACAAGTCGATTTTATGCACCCCCGGAGTGAGTTTAATGAAGTGACCGTTCGCTTCGACGTAGGGTATCCCGTCGGCGTAGATATAGGTTTCAGGCGGATCAGCCTTAATAATGAGATATCCTTCGTCTGTCTTTGCCCCTACCGGCTGCGCGCAAATGAGGAGCAGCGCAACTGACGCGGCAAGTAAACTGACCTTGCGAGGGTGCATGTGAGTTCCCTCCGCCGTGAAGTTTCCGCATACCATCCCCGGCTTCAAAGCCGAAATCACTTACGTGTAATCTTTTAGCTCAGGTGCAAACCGGCAGCAATCCAGTGAACCCTCCTAATAAGGGCTCAGGCGTATGCCCGACAGTGCCTGAAAGGCCATGGCGCGGTGATGGCGGAGTTTGCGGTTGCGGCTGTCAAAGGGGAACTTGCAGCGCCGGTTTCCGACTGCCGGCTTCTTGGGAATTATATGACGGGGTGTTGGGCTATTTGCTGCTCCCCGCCGGAATGTAAAAAAGTTGTAGGGGTACGGTATGCCGTGCCCTCTTCATTTTCATCGCGCGACCGAACCCAGAGGGTACGCCAAGCCTCACACGTGCAATCCAATTGACCCACTAATTACAACCGTAAGCGAAGGCTTTTCCAAAAGCTGTACAGTCGGGCCCTGCCTAACTCTCGGCCAACAAGGCTGGCTCTGGTGAGAAATTTGTTGGCCAGGGCACGGTACAAATGGTCTGGATATACCTTGCCACACGCCACGCCGATCGCCAACCCTGCCAGCAGCCAGCCAACGCGTAGGCAAGCGTCGCGCCGGGAGTTCTCGGTACGCTGAACGATGCGGCCAAAGTTGAATGCCTGGAGATGGTCAGCCCGTTCGTGCCTCTCCTCTGCCTGCGCGAACCTTTCAGCTTGCTCATCTACCTCGCGGCAATAGTCTTCAAGGGTCTGTTTCATTATTTGCCGCCCATGTGTCGTTTTCCGCTAATGACCCGACTCGTCAGCGATTGCTGCCAGACGCCTTTCGCGGCAATGTTCCGTCAGTGCCGCGTAAATCTCATCGATACACGCGGGCTTGGAAATCGCAGGGATGCGGCTATCGCGCGCGTCACAAAGGGCGCCAGGGCTAGCGCTGTAAAGAACAAAGTGAATGCCGCAGCGGTCGGCTTCCCGTTGAACCACGTCCCATTCTTCCGCAATGAAGAGGGAATCTTGAGAAAGGGGGAACTGCCCATCGCAGAGGACGGCGTCGTGTTGGGGGAGAAGGCGGATTGCTGTATCGAGGTCGCCGGCTAGAGAAATCGTCTCGATGTATTGCGCCGGCTGGTCAACCCATCGCAACAGCTCTGCGGTAAGCTCTGCCAGTTCCTCGTTGTCCTCAACAATCAGAATCCGCATGATGTTCTCCGTGAATCCTCGACTTTAGGAATATTCTGCTGACCTGTGACCCTGTGGCCGTCAAATCCACATTTAATCGCCTTGGCCGACCGCTTGGGCCAGGGGGGAGATGTCCAGCTTCTCACCGAGTCCCGCCGTTTCCCTGGCAGCCAACCGGTGTGTCCGCATGGCGACGGCTCTCACTCCCGCCTCGACGAGCACAAGCAGGCTGACGGCAATAAAGAGCCCTGCTCCCAGGCCTAGTACCAGCCCCGCGATGGCAAGACATTCCAGAAGGGTGTACATGACGCGTCCTCCGATCCCACAGGAATGGCCCCCGGCCCTATCTTTCTGGCAGCGGCAGGGATTTCACCTTTGCCCTTGCTGCGGTAAGCCAGCACAGTAAGCCCGCGTTGCAAATTGTCAAATCAGGTTGTTACCTTACAGGTGGGGGGGGAAATACCGGTATTTACCAGACTGGATGACGGGACTCAGTAGAACTAAGGATTCGGCGGTCGGCTAGTCTGGTTGGAGGCTTGTGATGTTCGGACCATGCCTAAGTGGCGAGGGAAGGCGGCCTGCTTGTAAGAGTACGGCTTGCCGCAATACTGTTCACTTAAATATTTTCTGGTACTATTCTGATGGGGGCGGGAGGTCCCTCAGAATGGCCCCTACCGTCGGAAGTCTGCCTGCCGGGAGCCGCATTACCGATTACATCAGCCTGGGTGTAATTGCCAAGATTTTCCCCGGGGAGAAAGTCCGCGAAGTCTTGCAGGAGACGAAGCGCGCCAGTCGGCGGGAGCGTGATTTGCCCGCCCATGTGGTGGATTACGTCGTCGCTCTGGCGCTCTATATGCGCTCGTCCTATTGGGAGGTGCTGCGCTGCTTGCTGGGAGGGGGTGCAGTGGCTATTGCATCCGTCGGCCACCGTCAAGGTGGCGGGCAAATCGGGGATCTCGCAAGCGCGCGGCCGGCTGGGGACCGAACCTCTGAAGCAGATGTACGAGACCGTCGTGGCCCCCATCGCTGAAAAACGGACGCAGGGAGCCTGGTATCGACAACGGCGGCCGGTGAGTCTGGATGGCAGCACTTTAGATGTGGCGGATGAAGCGGAGAACGACCGCGCCTTCGGCCGGCCTGGGGCCAGCCGCGGATCGAGCGCCTACCCCAAGATTCGTAGTGAACAGTATTGTACCTGGCCCCGTCCGTACATCATCATTCCGCAGCATAACCGTGCTCGTGGATTCTCTGCGGTATGCGAGCGACTTTGAGCCCCCGGATTGCTTCCGAGTGGTTTCGGTCACGTAACAACCGCCGTGCCAAGCCCGTTGAGCGGCGCCAAGAGGCGGTCTCCAGGAAACGAGGCTCTCCGTTTATTTCATTGAACCATTCTTTAACGGTGTCGGCCGCCGGCTTTTCCCTCCTGATGTCCGGCGCTGTGCTCCCCGCGCGCGTCGTGGCCGGCATTAGCAACAACGTGGCCTCGCCCATCCCGAGCTTCGTTCGGGTGGAAGTGGCTGAACGGCTGCTCTCCGCGCTCGGGCATCGGTCCTCTGTAACCGTGGCGAGGATCGTAGCGGTTATCGACGTGACCGGCGAAGCCTCTGGGTCCATGGAACCAGGGGCCCGCCCCGATGAATAACCCGCCCACGAAAAAATCGGGTCCATAGTAGCCGTAGGGAGCACAGTCATACGGAGCATAGTCAAAGTATCCGTACGGGCATACAGGCTCCACTCCAATGCTAACGGAAACCTGACCCGGCGCTGTAGACACACCGGTCATCAGCGCAACAGTGAGAGCAAAGAGAGCAATCGACCTCCATCGGAACATAACTCCTCCTAGAACCGGCGGTTGAATCTGCCGTCATTCCTACTTTAACATGCCGAATTTGGCCAAGGTACGCTGGACGGCTCCGGCGTCACAAGATTTTGTTAAGATTTCTTGTCCGACCGTCTTCGGAACGGCCAGCTTAAGTGAACAGTATTGCGGCTTGCCGTACCCTCTAGATTCGGTGGCGCGATAAAATCGATGAGAGTACAGCAAGCCGTACCCCCTACAACTCCCCTTGCTCTAAGCGCGACCTAGGAGAACCCTGTTGATTTCTGCATCAAGCTGGTCAAGCAGGCAAGGCTTTGTAAGCCACCCATCGCACTCCAGTGTCTCAGGTTGAATCCAAGTGAGACCCGTTATAACGACGACTGGACAGTCTTTGGTTCTTTCATCTTCTTTTAAGAGCCTCGTTGCCTCCCAGCCGTCTATAAGGGGAAGTCGCAGATCCATCAGGATAAGGTGCGGATGAAGTTCAAATGCCTTTTCCAGACCTTCCCTCCCGTCACCCGCCATACTCACCCGGTATCCCTTCAGGGAGAGATGCTGAGCGATCATTTCGCGGCTGTCCTTTGAATCTTCCACAATCAGGATATGTGCTTGCTCATTTTGCATACTGGCCTTTACTCGTACGCCTGCGGCCGGTCACTCCAGAAGACCCTGCTCGCCCGAATTACGCTTGAAATTTAGCGCATGGACGTTGCCCCGTCAATCAGGTATACCCCTGACAATCCGCCTCCGATGTTTCTGGCGAATCCCCTACGGAACACTTGCCCGCGAAGCTCGTTTCCGGGAAGGCGGGAAGCAAGAATCCAGTCCCTCGGGCAGACTATCCAAGAGGAGAGTCGATGAGGAAAATGGCGTCGGGGTCAAGAACTCTCTCGACCTTGAGGGGCAGGGCAAGAGGTTCGAAGTTATGGAATTGCAGGCTCGGGAGAGATTTGCACAGACTTGCCGGTTCTGTCAGGTCTTTACCCGATTGAAAGCTTCCGTTTAGCCCGTCAACATGGTACTTATCTGAAACAGCGGCCTTTGCGGGTTGGGCAATTCCACGTGCGCGGAATTGCTGGGGATCAGGTAACGTGTTCCGAGTGTTTTGGGAACGCAGTTACTTCCCCGAAAACTCGGTACGCTCATTTTGTCCTTACCCTTGTGGAGTTTTTGCGGTCATTGGCTCGAACGTGAGATCGAAAGGAAGGAAGGATCATGGGCACACAAACACAGCAGCATCTTGCTAGTTCCAAGAGCAACGTCGGTGCAGAGATGGCTTCTCTCCCACGCCAGGCGTTGCTTCAAGCCCTCCAAAAGGTGCGCGCAGGCAATTTCTCGGTCCGCCTGCCGGGCGATTTGACCGGAATCGAAGGAAAGATCGCCGACACATTTAATGACATCGTGATGGCCAACGAGCGGATGGCTGCCGAGCTCAAGCGGGTTGGGCTCGCCGTCGGCAAGAGGGGCCAAACGAGCCAACGGGTCCGATTCCAGCCTCTGGGGGGAGAGTGGGGCGAGATGGAAGGCTCGATCAATGTGCTGGTCGACGACCTTTTGTGGCCCACTACAGAAGTCACGCGTGCTGTTTCCGCAGTCGCCCAGGGTGACCTGTTGCAGACGGTCCCTCTGGAGGTTAATGGGCGGCCCCTGAAGGGTGAGTTTCTCCGGTCGGCCAATATCGTTAACACCATGATTCAGCAGCTTGTGATCTTCACTTCGGAAGTCACGCGCGTGGCTCGGGAAGTGGGGACGGACGGAAAGCTGGGCGGGCAGGCGGAAGTCCGCGGCGTGAGCGGCGTCTGGAAAGACCTTACGGACAGCGTCAACTCCATGGCCAATAACCTTACGGCCCAGGTCCGCAATATTGCGGATGTCACCATTGCCGTGGCGAGCGGCGACCTTTCCAAGAAGATCACGGTGGACGTACGGGGCGAGATTCTCCAGCTCAAAGAGGCCATCAACACGATGGTAGACCAGTTGCGATCGTTCGCCAGCGAAGTGACCCGTGTGGCTCGCGAAGTGGGCACCGAAGGCCGGTTGGGTGGCCAGGCCGTGGTGCCGGGCGTTGCCGGAACGTGGAAAGACCTGACGGATTCCGTCAACGCCATGTGCGGAAACTTAACCGCGCAGGTTCGCAACATCGCTGACGTGACCACGGCGGTCGCGCGCGGTGACCTGTCGCGCAAGATCACCGTTGACGTGAAAGGCGAAATCCTGGAATTGAAGAACACCATTAACACCATGGTGGACCAGCTCAATGCGTTCGCTTCCGAAGTTACGCGCGTGGCCCGCGAGGTGGGCACCGACGGAAAGCTGGGCGGCCAGGCGCAGGTTCGCGAGGTGAGCGGCGTGTGGAAGGACCTGACCGAAAACGTGAACCTCATGGCCAGCAACCTGACCGGACAGGTACGCAACATCGCCGACGTTACCATTGCCGTGGCCAACGGCGACCTTTCGAAGAAAATCACCGTGGACGTACGAGGAGAGATTCAACAGCTCAAGGAAGCCATCAACACGATGGTGGACCAATTGCGATCCTTTGCCAGTGAAGTAACGCGCGTGGCACGCGAAGTGGGCACGGACGGACGGCTCGGTGGACAGGCCATCGTCCCCGGGGTGGCGGGCACTTGGAAGGACCTTACCGACAGCGTCAACTCGATGGCGAATAACCTGACCGCGCAGGTGCGCAATATTGCCGACGTCACCACCGCCGTGGCGCGCGGCGACCTTTCGCGCAAGATCACCGTGGATGTGCGCGGCGAAATCCTGGAGCTGAAAAACACCATTAACACCATGGTGGACCAATTGAACGCCTTCGCCTCGGAGGTGACGCGCGTGGCGCGGGAGGTGGGAACCGACGGAAAGCTGGGCGGGCAGGCGCAAGTGTCGGGCGTGGCCGGAACCTGGAAGGACTTGACCGATAACGTCAACTTCATGGCCAGCAACTTGACGGCGCAGGTTCGGAATATCGCCGAAGTGGCCACGGCCATTGCCAGTGGCGATTTGTCCCGCAAGATCACGGTGAACGTTAGCGGGGAAATCCTCCAGCTCAAGGAAACCATCAACACCATGGTTGACCAGCTTAACGCTTTCGCCGGCGAAGTCACCCGCGTGGCGCGCGAGGTCGGAACGGAAGGCCGGTTGGGCGGCCAGGCCAACGTCCGTGGTGTGGCCGGGACCTGGAAAGACCTGACCGACAGCGTCAACTCGATGGCCAACAACCTGACGGCCCAAGTGCGAAATATTGCTGAGGTTTCCACGGCCATCGCCAGCGGCGACCTCTCGAAGAAAGTTACGGTGGACGTCAGCGGTGAAATCCTCCAGCTTAAAGAGACCATCAACACGATGGTGGACCAGTTGAACGCCTTCGCTTCGGAAGTCACCCGCGTGGCCCGCGAAGTGGGAACCGAAGGCAAGCTGGGCGGCCAAGCGCAGGTCCATGGCGTGGCGGGGACCTGGAAGGATTTGACGGACAGCGTCAACTCCATGGCCAGCAACTTGACCGGGCAGGTGCGGAACATCGCGGAAGTGGCCACGGCCGTTGCCCGCGGCGATCTGTCGCGCAAAATCACGGTGGATGTACGGGGCGAAATCCTGCAACTTAAAGATACGCTCAATACCATGGTGGATCAGCTCAACGCTTTTGCCGCGGAAGTTACCCGCGTGGCTCGCGAAGTCGGAACGGAGGGTAAGCTGGGCGGCCAGGCGGCCGTACACGGTGTGGCGGGCACTTGGAAGGACTTGACGGACAGCGTGAACTCGATGGCCGGCAACCTGACGGGCCAGGTTCGCAACATCGCCGAGGTAGCGACGGCGATTGCCAGCGGCGACCTCTCTCGCAAGATCACGGTGGACGTGCGAGGCGAAATCCTCCAGCTTAAAGAAACGCTCAATACCATGGTGGACCAGCTTAACGCTTTCGCCGGTGAAGTCACGCGCGTGGCCCGCGAGGTGGGCACGGAAGGCCGCTTGGGCGGGCAGGCCAACGTCCCCGGTGTCGCAGGTACCTGGAAAGACCTGACGGACAGCGTGAACTCGATGGCGGGCAACCTGACGGGCCAGGTTCGCAATATCGCCGAGGTCACGACGGCGGTCGCGCGCGGCGACCTTTCCCGCAAAATTACCGTGGACGTGAAAGGCGAAATCCTGGAGCTGAAGAACACCATCAACACCATGGTGGACCAGCTCAACGCCTTCGCTTCGGAAGTCACTCGCGTAGCGCGGGAAGTGGGTACGGAAGGCAAGCTCGGCGGCCAGGCAGTGGTTTCCGGCGTGGCCGGCACCTGGAAAGACTTGACCGACAATGTGAATTTCATGGCCAGCAACCTGACAGCCCAGGTGCGCAACATTGCGGATGTGGCTACCGCCATCGCCAACGGCGATCTCTCCAAAAAGATTACCGTGGACGTGCGCGGTGAAATCCTGCTCTTGAAAGAAACCCTCAACACCATGGTGGAGCAGCTTCGCTCCTTCGCCGCGGAGGTGACGCGCGTGGCGCGCGAGGTGGGCACGGACGGACGGCTGGGCGGTCAGGCGGTGGTCCCCGGCGTGGGAGGAACGTGGAAAGACCTCACCGACAACGTCAACCTGTTGGCGGCCAACCTCACCACGCAGGTTCGCAACATCGCCGAGGTAACCACGGCGGTGGCCCGGGGCGACCTTTCGCGCAAGATCACGGTAGACGTGAAAGGCGAAATCCTGGAGTTGAAGAACACCATCAACACCATGGTGGACCAGCTCAACGCCTTCGCGGCGGAAGTCACCCGTGTGGCGCGCGAAGTCGGCACGGACGGCAATCTGGGCGGCCAAGCGGAGGTGCCCGGCGTCGCCGGCACGTGGAAGGACCTTACCGATAACGTCAACGTGATGGCGGCGAACCTTACCGAGCAGGTGCGCGGCATCGTCAAAGTTGTGACCGCCGTCGCCAACGGGGAGCTTAAACAGAAGCTGACCGTCCGAGCCAAGGGCGAGGTGGCGGCCCTGGCGGAAACTATCAACAACACCACGGACACGCTGGCCACCTTTGCCGAACAGGTCACCAGCGTGGCTCGGGAGGTGGGCGTGGAAGGCCGGCTAGGCGGCCAGGCGAACGTGCCCGGCGCGTCCGGGACCTGGAAAGACCTCACGGGAAACGTCAACTTGCTGGCAACGAATCTGACTACCCAGGTGCGAGCGATCGCGGAGGTGGCCACGGCCGTCACCAAGGGCGACTTGACCCGGTCCATTCAAGTGGACGCCCGCGGCGAAGTGGCGGAGTTGAAAGATAACATCAATACTATGATCACCAACCTGCGGCACACGACCGACCGCAATAGTGAACAGGATTGGCTCAAGACCAACCTGGCGCGCGTCACGGGTTTATTGCAGGGCCAGCGCGACCTCGGCACGGTAGGTAAGATGTTGCTGTCGGAGCTCGCCCCATTGGTGAATGCACAGCTCGGCGTGATTTACTTGACGGACGCCGAAACCGAAGAACCTAGCTTGAACCTGCTGGCGGGTTATGCCTCGCGCGCGACCATGGGCGGCTCGAAGGGTGATGGGAACGGGAATGGACACGCGGGCGGGAGCCTGCGGATCGGCGAAGGTCTGGTGGGCCAGTGCGCCTCCGAGAAGCAGCGGCTCTTGATTACGCAATTACCGCCCAACGCCACGCCCATTCGCTCCGGCCTTTTTGAAGCCCCTCCGCGCAATGTCGTGGTGCTTCCGGTGCTCTTTGAAAACCAGGTCAAGGCGGTCATCGAGCTGGCCTCCTTGAGCGCTTTTACCGCCTCGCACCTGGCGTTCCTCGATCAACTGACGGCCAGCATTGGCATCCTGCTGAACAGCATCGAGGCCACCATGAAGACGGAGGGATTGCTCAAACAGTCGCAGCAGCTCGCCACCGAGCTCCAGAGCCAACAGAAGGAGTTGCAGGAGAAAAACGAACAGCTTGCCCAGAAAGCCCAGCAACTGGCGGAACAAAATGTGGAAGTGGAGCGCAAGAACCAGGAGATCGAGCAGGCCCGCCGCGCGCTGGAGGAGAAGGCGAACGAGCTGGCGCTGACGTCCAAATATAAATCCGAGTTCCTGGCGAATATGTCTCACGAGCTGCGGACACCTCTGAACAGCATCCTCATTCTCGGCCAGCAGCTCAGCGAGAACGCCGACGGCAATTTATTGCCCAAGCAGGTGGAGTTTGCCCGCACCATTCACGGCGCGGGCACCGACCTCCTCAATCTGATTAGTGACATCCTCGATCTTTCCAAGATCGAGTCGGGAACGGTCACGGTGGATGCCGAAGAGATTCAACTCAAGAACCTCCTGGATGCCGTGGAACGCACCTTCATCCACGAGGCCGAGAATCGGAAACTTTCTTTCGACCTGTACTTTGACCCCAAGGTTCACCGCATCACGACTGACTCCAAGCGCCTCATGCAGGTGCTCAAGAACCTGCTCTCCAACGCCTTCAAATTCACGGAGAAGGGCGGTGTGCGCTTGAGCGTCTCCCCCGCCCTGAGCGGCTGGAACCCGAGCCACCCGCTGCTCTCGAACGCCGGACGGGTAATTGCTTTCGAGGTGGCGGACACCGGAATCGGCATACCCGCGGAGAAGCAGAAGATTATTTTCGAGGCCTTCCAACAGGCCGACGCCTCGACCAGCCGCAAGTACGGTGGCACGGGGTTGGGTCTGGCGATCACCCGTGAGTTGGCCTACCTGCTGGGCGGCGAAATCCAACTGCGAAGCATGCCCGGAGCCGGCAGCACCTTTACCCTTTACTTGCCCATGGCCTACGTGGGCCCGGCCAGTGCCGAAAAAAACAGCCTGCGGGAACAGATTACTTCCGGAGTGGTGCGGCTTCCCTCCGTGCGTATCCAGGAGCGCCAAGTGGAGCAGATTCCCGACGACCGGGACAACCTCCAGCCCGACGATGCAACTCTGCTGATCGTGGAAGACGAGCCCAGCTATTGCCAGGTGCTCGTCGAAATGGCCCGCGGCTCAGGGTTCAAAGTGCTCGTGGCCATGCGCGGCGCCGACGCTTTGGAATTGGCGCGTAAATACCGTCCCACGGCGGTTTCACTCGACGTGTTCCTGCCCGATATGCTCGGGTGGACCGTGCTCAGCCAGTTGAAGCAAGACCCCAACACGAGACACATTCCCGTGCAACTGGTAACCTTGGACGAAGATCGCCAACATGGCTTGGCGCGCGGGGCCTTCAGCTTCATCACCAAGCCCGCCAGCCCCGACGGTTTGAAAGACGCCATGTCGCGGATCAAGGAGTTCGCGGCGCCGCGCTCCCGGCGACTGCTGGTTGTCGAAGATGATGCTGCCGAGCAGATCAGCATCCGTGCTCTGCTCGAGCACGACGATATCGAGATGGAGACCGCGAGTTCAGGTGAGGAGGCCTTGGCGGCGCTGCACGCGCGGCCGTTCGACTGCGTGGTGCTTGACCTGCGTTTGCCGGATATCTCCGGTTTTGAGGTGCTGGAGAAGCTCAGCCGGGACGAGGCGCTGCGCGACCTGCCGATCGTGGTGTTTACCGGCAAAGAGCTGACGCCCGACGAAGACGGGCGGCTGCACTCCATCGCTCGCAGCATCGTGGTGAAGGGAGTCGAATCCCCCGAGCGGCTGCTGGACGAGACGGCGCTGTTCCTGCACCGCGTCGTCGCCCACCTTCCGGAAGAGAAACAACAGATGATTGAGCGCCTGCACCGCTCCGACGACGACCTGGTGGGCAAACCCGTGCTGGTGGTGGACGACGACGTGCGCAACATTTTTGCCTTGAGCAGCGTTTTGGAACGCCGCGGCATGAAAGTGGTCTCCGCTACCACCGGACATGAGGCGATGGCGCTGCTGGATTCGACTCCCAATGTGTCCATCGTGCTCATGGATATAATGATGCCCGAGATGGACGGGTATCAGACGATTAAGCACATTCGGCAAAATCCCAAGCATCGCCGGCTGCCCATTATCGCCCTGACCGCCAAGGCCATGAAAGGCGACCGGGAAAAGTGTTTGGAGGCAGGCGCTTCGGAGTACCTGGCCAAGCCCGTCAATACCGAACAACTGCTCTCCGCGCTGAGGATGTGGTTGCATCGATGATGTGACGGGTCCATGGTCCGTTGTCCGTGGTCCGTGGTCAGTCGTACGTTGTGCGCCAATCTGTGGATTTGACTTCTTGCGACGGACAACGGACCACGGACAATGAACGTCTGAAATACTGAGAGACTCACGATGAGTACCAAACAGCCTGTCAACATTCTGATGGTGGATGACCAGCCTGGGAAACTGCTCAGCTACGAGACCATTCTGGCCGGTTTGGGCGAGAACCTGATCCGGGCCAATTCCGGAAACGAGGCCTTGGAGCAGCTCCTGAGGAATGACATTGCCTTGGTCCTGGTGGACGTCTGCATGCCGGAGTTGGATGGCTTCGAGCTGGCTTCGATGATTCGCAGTCATCCCCGCTTCCAAAGAACGGCGATCATCCTCATCTCCAGCGTCATGGTGGAAGACGTCCATCGGCTGAAGGGCTATGACTCCGGCGCGATGGATTATGTTTCGGTGCCCATCGTACCGGAAATCCTGCGGGCCAAGGTGGCGATTTTTGCCGACCTTCACCGCAAGACCGAGGCCCTCGAGCGTTTGAACCAGGAATTGGAGCGGCGCGTTGCCGAGCGCACGGCGGAGATCGAAAACGCGGCGGAGCTCTTGCGCGTGAGCGAGCAGCGGTTTCGCCTGCTGGTCGAGAACGTCCAAGACTACGCCATTCTGATACTGGACCCGGAGGGACGGATCAGCAATTGGAATGCTGGGGCGGAGCGGCTCTACGGATATCGGGCGGAGGAGGTTGTCGGCCAAGACTTTTCGCGTTTCTTCTTGCCGGAGGACTTGGAGAGCGGCAGGCCGGCCAAGCTGCTTCAGGTCGCCGCCAAGGCCGGCCACTGCGAAGATGAGGGATGGCGTGTCCGTAAAGACGGCTCCAGAGTCTGGGCGAACGCCATGACCACCACACTCCACGACCCGCAGGGAAAGCTGTTGGGCTTTTCCAAGATTGTGCACGACCTTACGGACCGCAAGCGAGGGGAAGAGGAGCGCGTGCTCTTGCTCAAGAACGCGCAGGAAGCGCGCCGGGAATCGGATGAGGCCAACCAACTGAAGGACGAATTCCTGGCGGTTCTCTCGCACGAACTCAGAACCCCATTGAACGCCATCACGGGCTGGGCCCACATGCTGCAAGCGGGAGGTTTAGACCCCGAGACCCAGATCAAGGCGGTGGAAACGATTAACCGCAACGCCCTGCTCCAGGCGCGGCTCATCTCCGACCTCCTTGATATATCCCGCATCATCAATGGTAAACTCCACTTGGACCTCAAGCCGGTGGACTTGCCTGCCGTCGTTCGGGCGGCAGTCGATACCCTGCGAGTTTCCACCGAGGCCAAGGAGATCCAGGTCAACGTGGCGCTCGCCTGTGAGCCGGGTCTTATCCGCGGCGATGCCTTCCGGCTGCAACAGGTCGTTTGGAATCTCCTCTCCAACGCCGCCAAATTCGCTCCCCGGAAAGGGAATATCCGGATATCCCTCGAAAAGGTGAATTCGCACGTCGAACTGATGGTTCAGGACGACGGCCCGGGGATTCGGCCCGATTTCCTGCCTCACATCTTCGAACCCTTCCGGCAGGAGGACACTTCCAATACCCGAAACCAACGGGGTCTGGGCTTGGGGCTGGCGATTGTTCGCAACTTGATGCAATTGCACGGCGGCACGGTTCAGGCGAGGAATCGAGAGGACTGTCCAGGGGCGCTTTTCAAGGTCACCCTACCTCTTGATGTTTCTGTTCCCGAGGCATTGGGCCATGACCGGCATTTTGAGCAAAATCAACCGGAACACCAGGACTGGCTCAGGGCCGGAGCGTCATTGAAAGGCACCCGAGTCCTCGTGGTCGATGATGAGGCCGACGCGCGCGAGGTCGTCAGCCTGGTATTAGAGCGGTGCGGCGCGAAAGTATATGTGGCCGGCTCCGCGGGTGAGGCTTTTGAACTTCTCCGGCGAGAATTGCCCGAGGTCCTGGTGGCGGATATCGAGATGCCGGGTGAAGATGGCTACAGTCTCGTCCACAGGGTGAGAATGCTGCCTGCCGAGAGAGGCGGCGGAATAACCGCCATCGCCCTTACCGCCCATGCCGGCGCGCATGATCTTGCCAAGGTGCTGAGCGCGGGATTCCAGGGGCATGTGCCCAAGCCGCTTCAGCCGTACGAGCTGATCACAGCGATTGCGACACTTACCAAGTCGAACGCTGAAAATGTGAAAGAAACTGCTCCCCAAAATGTAACCGCCCGGGTACAATCTTCCGGTCGGGGAAGCCTCGACGCCAACGATAATTCCCATAGCGCTCAAGCTGACCGGATGAGCCGGGGTTAGCCAGATTATATTTGTGCTTTCTGAAATCCGGAGGTTGAAGTGCAGGAATGGAGTACTCTCAGCGGCGGCGGATTTTCGGTCGGCATACCGTCTCGGCAGAAAGGGATTTGTAAAGTGACAACTCAAAAATCGCTGATCCTGATTGTCGATGATTTTAAGGATGACCGGGAAATGTACGCCCACTATCTTTCGCGCTGCGGATTTCGTGTTAGTTTGGCGAGCGATGGCCAGGAGGCGATGGACAAGGCCTTCCAACTTCTCCCCGATTTGATTCTGATGGATCTTTGGCTTCCCCAGATTGGGGGCTGGGAAGCCATCCGGAAACTGAAAGCGAGCGAAAAGACCAAGCACATTCCCATCGTGGTGTTGACCGCACGGGCGTTCGTGTCGGCCCCGGCCGTGGGCAGTGATGGGTGCCTTATCAAACCGTGCCAACCCGACGATTTACTTGTTGAGGTGGTTCGGGTCCTGGAGAAGCAAAAAAAGGTCAATGGCGCAGTGCCGCCTTCCGGCGCCTTTCCGGCTCAAAGGGCGTGATGAGTTGGTGAGGCTTTATCTCCAAGGTGGCGTTCCATACCGCCTTTCCTCCAGGAGTGGATTCAAAACGGGAGGGCGGAGCCCATTCCCCCTCTCAGGAGTTCTGAGTGAACCCCCGAGAAAACCACTAAACGACAACCGTGCGGCCCGACGCTTCCCTGCGGCGGTGGGCGTCCAGTGCCGCCGACCTTACCACGAGGTTTAAAGGCTCCTGCTCGAAGGGTGGCGCAACAAAATCAAACGCTCCGCGTTCCATAACCGACACGTAATGCCGGGTAACCGGAAGTGCCCCTACGACAATCACGCTGAGGGGCACGTTGGCCTCTTCGGCCATGTTGAGGATACTCAACCACGATCCGTCCACCATGGAGCTTTCCGTAAAGACAACGTGCGGCTTGCATTGGGATATGAGGTCTACGGCTTCCTTGCAGGTCGAAACGCTATAGGTTTCAATCGACAAGTCCCTTAGGATCCGCCGCAAGGACTCAAATGGTTCTCGATGATCGTGAATCAGGACCGCGAAAAGACGCTCCCTCATATTGACCCCCTCAAGACCCGTCGTGAGAAATCCGGGTAAAAGGATCCCGTATTTGCCTATTTTAAGAACTTTACCTTTCTATACATAGCGTCTTAAGTAATACAGCATAATCTCCGTAACACGGGGTTTGGTTTCTTCCACACCTGCATCTGCTGGCTCACGGCTGCCGTCAGGTTTTCGAGCTTGGGAAAGTACTGGTTGTGGGTTGC
>Ga0182030_10012692_pt1 | contig 16843 bp, 12 predicted proteins | sample 812S3MmetaG_FD_121299 | JGI IMG/M metagenome (GOLD analysis project Ga0182030, IMG submission 121299) | Permafrost microbial communities from Stordalen Mire, Sweden - 812S3M metaG (Illumina Assembly) | ecosystem: Environmental > Terrestrial > Soil > Wetlands > Permafrost | place: Sweden...
CGCCGCATTGTCGTCAAACGTCGCCCCATCTTCTTCCGGCGCCTCAATCGCATCCAGTCCCGCCAGCGGCTGAATGTCGATCCCATGCGCCTCAGCCGCCGCGCCAAAGTCGCGCAGCTTGCCCTTGCTCGAAGTAGCCGCAAAGAGTCGGAGTGCCATGCGAGAAGTGTAACGGCTCGTGCCGCCCAGCAAACCCATCGCCGGTTCTGGCGGCGCCAATTCAGCACTCGCCCATGGCTGACCTGCTGACTTCGTGAAATCTCTCTGGCCACTAAGGCCCCGTGCCCCGTCCTTTCCGCGTTCTGTGCGGAATGGGCGGGAAACCTCGATCCTTTCCCCGCGTCTCTCTTGCGCCTCAGCAACCGCTTGCACATTAAATCCCCACCCCGGCTCATAATCGTCTCTAGAGCCATTGCTACCCGAGGGCCCGATAAAGGGCACCCAAAGCCGGGTGGGGTTTTCCAGCTGTGAAACTGTGGGATTCGTTCCAAATCATTCGCAAAAAAACAACTTGCAAGAGGAACCGCCCGATTCCTGTGAAACTGTGCAGGCGTAAACCTGTGCTGGCTTGAAGCTGGCGGTGTCGCTCGAAAAGGCTCAAAAACACATTCAAAACAACGCCCTCAGCTTCCCAAACCCCTCCCCCGCATCGCACAATGGACACGCTTCCTTGAAAGGGCATTCACCGGCATGAAAAAGGCACTCACCCTCTGCGCGGCTCTCACTCTCACCCTTGCATCATCGTCCCCCTCCCAGGCCCAAAGCAGCCCCGCTCCGCATGCGGGGCCAGCCCAGCTCCGCATCGACGACATCGCCACCCCGCTCGGCATTGACGACCCCGCCCCGCGCTTCTCCTGGCAGCTCTCTGACCCGGCCCGCGGCGCCAAACAGACCGCCTACGAGATCACAGTCGCCAGCAGTCAGGAAGCTCTCACCGCTGGCAAAGCGTCCATCTGGGATAGCGGTCGCATCGGCTCCAGCGCCAGCCTCAACATCCCCTACGCTGGCCCTACCCTCAAGCCCACCACCCGCTACTTCTGGCAGGTCAAACTGTGGGGCGCGGAGGGCAAGCCCTATGCCGAAACCGCCCCAACCTGGTGGGAGACCGGTCTCGTTACACAGCAAGCCTGGCGCGCAAACTGGATCGGCTACGAAACCCCCGAGGAAGCCGCCGTCCGCCACGCCAAAGCCTCGTGGATCGCGAGCCCCGACGCCAAGGCGCTGGCCGCGGAAAAGCTACCCGAGCAGGACACCGCCTATCGCCGCACCGTCACTCTCGCAAAGCCCATCAAGGCCGCGACTCTCTTCGCTACCGGCCAAGACTCCGTCTCCGCCTGGGTCAACGGCGCACAGGTGCTCACCGCCAACCCTTTCCCGCCCTACCACCAGATGCCATGGAAGAAGTTCGTCCGCGCCGACGTCGCCCCGCAACTCGCCGCTGGTTCCAACTCCATCGCCATCGAAGTGGTCCATTACGTCACCGACCCGGCAGACGCCGTCAAAGCCGACGCCCCTCCCATGATCGCCACGCTCGTGGTCGAGTACGCCGACGGCACAACGGCCTCCTTCGCCAGCGATGCCTCCTGGAAGACCGCAGTCCACCCCGTCGCCGCCTGGACGGAAAAGCCTTTCGACGACGCGGCCTGGAAGCCCGCCGTGCTCTTCACCGAGCATCCCAGCCCCATGGCCCAGGCCCCGCTCGGCCATCCCTGGATTCCCGACTCGGTCAAAGTTATCGGCCGAGAGTTCACCGTGAAGGAACCGGCTGCGAAGCAGGGAGCTGTCCATCCACCCGTAAAGTCCGCCCGCCTCTACGCAACAGCCCTCGGCGCGTACGAGATGTTCCTCAACGGCCGGCGTATCGGCGACCAGGTTCTAGCCCCCGGCTGGACTGATTACCGAGAGCACGTGAAGTATCAAACTTACGATGTAACCCAGCTGCTTAATCCGGGATCGAACGCCATCTGGGCTCAACTCGCTCCCGGCTGGTACGAGACCCCGCTCGAATGGTTCCAGCAGCCCAACAACTACGGCCTCACGCCGCCCGCGCTGCGCGCTCAGCTCCGCATCGAATACGTTGACGGCTCTGTGCAATGGGTTGTCACGGATACAAGTTGGCAAGCCGGCTCGTCGCACATTTTGCATTCAGAAATCTATGACGGGGAGAGCCAGGACCTGGTGCATCGCCCGCCACTTTGGGACGCCGACAATTTCGACGCGAAGACTTGGAAGCACGCCATCGCCATTGATCCCGCGCCCGTGAAAATTGAAGCCCAAGACTTTCAGCCCATCCGCATTGAGCGCACCCTCACCGCCCGGTCCATGACGCAGCCCAAACCCGGTGTCTACGTCTATGACTTCGGCCAGAACTTCGCCGGCGTCGAGAAGCTCCGCATCTCCGGTCCCGCTGGAACCCACGTCCAGGTGCGCTTTGCCGAGATCGTCAACGCCGACGGAACCATCTACACGGAAAACCTGCGCACCGCCAAAGCCACCGACGACTTCATCCTCAGCGGCGGCAGCGAAAACGGCGCCGGCCCCGACGAACTCACCCCGCAGTTCACCTTCCACGGCTTCCGCTACCTGGAGATCACCGGCCTCACGAAAGCCCCGCCGCTCGACGCCGTGACCGGCCTCGTCTTCCACACCGACGCCGCCTTTACAACAAAGCTCGAAACCGGCAGCGACCTCATCAACAAGCTGTGGAGCAACATCCTCTGGGGGCAGCGCTCCAACTTCGTCGGCATCCCCACCGACTGCCCGCAGCGCGACGAGCGCCTGGGCTGGATGGGCGACGCCGAAGTCTTCTGGCGCACCGCCGCTTACAACATGGACCTCGCCGCCTTCTCGCGCAAGTTCTCCGGCGACATGCGCGATACGCAGGTTGGCTCGCCTTATTACGGCATCTACTCGCCCGGCACCGTGTCGCCCAACGCGGGCTGGGCCGCGGGATGGAGCGACGCCGGCATCATCATCCCCTGGACATCCTGGGTCCAGACCGGCGACACCAGCATCATCAACCAGAACTGGCCCGCGATGGAGAAGTACCTCAACGCCATCCTGGCTCACAATCCCGACGGCCTCTGGGCGCATGACAATGGCATCGGCTTCGGCGACTGGCTCTCGCCGGAAGGCAAAACAAATTACGGTCTTATCGCCACCGCCTATTGGGCATACGACACCACGCTGATGCGGCAGATGGCCCACGCCACCGGCCGCACCCAGGACGAACAAAAGTACGCTCAGTTATTCGAGAAGATTCGAGCCGCCTTTGAAAAGAAGTTTGTACACGACGATGGTTTCGTCGCCGGAGCAGACGCTGCTCCGTCGCACTTCGACGCCAAGACCCCCGGCGCACACGCCATCGGCGGCGACACCCAGACCGGCTATGTGCTGGCTCTGCACATGAATCTGCTCCCCGACTCACTCCGCGCCGCAGCCGCCAATAAGTTAGCCGCCAAGATAGAAGCTAATCACGGCCTGCTGGCTACAGGCTTCCTTGGCACGCCCTATCTGCTCGAAGAACTCACCAGGCAGGGCCACGCCGATCTCGCCTACAAGCTGCTGCTCAACACGCAATACCCCTCGTGGGGCTATCTCGTCGACCACGGCGCGACGACCATGTGGGAGCGCTGGAACGGCGACCAGATGAAGGCCGACCCCAGCATGAACTCCTACAACCACTATGCATACGGCGCGGTCGCAGACTGGATCTACCGCTTCGCCGCCGGTGTGGATACAAGCTCGCTCGATGCCGGCTTCCATACCGTCGTGCTTCATCCGGTCTTTGACGCGCGCCTCGGCAGCGTCCGCTTCGACTATGCTTCCTCCTACGGCCCCATCCACTCTGAATGGAAGATGGATGGAGAAACTGCTAAATGGCAGATCAGCATCCCGGCCAACACGACCGGCCTGCTGGACCTAAGTTCCAACGAAGCGGCTAAGTACAAGCTAGACGGAGTTCCCCTGACCGAGAGCAAGTTAGCCAAAGCGATAACTCACGACGGCCAGAGCGGTTTCCAGATCGAATCTGGAAGTTACAACTTTGAAGTAAGCACCAAGTAGCCAGTGGTAAAGGGTTCGTTTCAAGGAGGCTAAATCCGCTCCAGAAACTGAATGTCATCCTGAGCGAAGCCGCCTAAGTGGAGTCGAAGGATCTGCGGTTGCTTTTTCCACTCTTCGCCGGCCGCAAACATTGAGTGCCCCCGGTCTCGATTCTGAGACCGGGGAGACCTCAGAACCAAATAGCCGTGCATCAGGAACGGATGAGGGGGAAGAAATTGTCCATCGTCGCAGGCATCGGATGGCACCTGATCGGCGCGGCCTCAGCCGCATCGTTCTACGCGCCCATTGAGAAAGTAAAGCGCTGGTCATGGGAGACAACCTGGGCCATCGCCGGCCTCTTCTCCTGGATAATTCTCCCCATCGGCGTGAGCCTTCTGCTGCTTCCGGACTTCCACGCCTTCTACGCAACCTTCGCGACAAGTCTGTTGCTTAAAGTCGCACTCTTCGGCGCCATGTGGGGCATTGGCAACGTCAGCTACGGTCTCACCATGCGTCACCTCGGCATGTCGCTCGGCATCGGCATTGCTATCGGCGTCACGCTGGTGGTGGGCACGCTCATCCCGCCGCTGCTGCACGGGCAGGCGGCCATGCTGTTCTCGACGCGCAGCGGCCAACTCACCATGGCCGGCGTGCTGGTCGCACTCATCGGCGTGGCTACCGTCTCCTACGCAGGCCACCAGAAGGAAGTCCAGCTCAGCGGCGAGGTCCGCGAGTTCAATCTCAAGCTCGGCCTGCTGCTCGCCGTGCTCTGCGGCATCTTTTCATCCGGCATGTCGTTCGCCATTGACGCCGCCCGCCCCATGGAAGCCGCAGCCCTGCACCTCGGCGTAAACCCGCTCTACGCCGCGCTGCCGAGCTATGTCATCATCATGGGCGGCGGAGCAGTGATCAACCTGAGTTACTGCTTCATCCGCCTCGCTGCGCTCAGGCGCCTCTCGCTCCGCGCCGACCTCGCGCAGCCCGGCGCAAGGCTGGCCCGCAACGGCCTGCTCGCCGCCACCGGCGGCATCATGTGGTACCTGCAATTCTTCTTCTACGCCTGGGGCGCAGCCAACATTCCGCCGCATCTCGCATACGTCAACTGGATGCTGCACATGAGCATGTATGTGCTCTGCGGCGGCCTTGTCGGTCTCGCGCTCGGCGAGTGGGCCGGAGTAGGCAGCAGGCCGGTGCGCCTGCTCTGGGCGGGAATTCTCGTGATCATCGCCGCCGCCAATCTCGTCGGCCTGGGGATGGCTTCCTAAGTACTCACGGGTGAGTGTGGGCAAGCTTGATTCAGCCTTGCGGCGGGAGTACGATTCCCATATCCCTCCTGACCTGTTCAGATCTGATCGGCATAGGAGGAGCATAAATAGAGCGTCAGTAAAGGGGGGGGCTGATTATGCCCAAGTCTCGAATGTCCCAAAAGCCGAGAGACGTGTCCAAGCCCAACAAATCCAATGGAATGACATTTGATCAAATGTTCAAGAGCCAAGAATGGCAGGAAATTCTCTGGAACGCCAAGGTCAATTTGCCGATTGTCCAAAGAAGTTGTGCTGAGGTTGAGTTGCTGCAAGATTGCTCAGAGATTCCGCGTTTGGTTACGGATGCTGACTACGATGAGCAGCTGATCCTCGCTGAATATCGGAAGGGCATCCGCCCTCGCAATGAAAGGCCAATAGGCGCGCCACCCGAGCCGGGATCTGTTCTGTGCGAATTTTTGGAATCTCTGGGCGTTCGTGAAGAGTCATTTTGGCGGTCCCTTCCGATCGACCCAATCGTGCGTGTAATAGATGGCAACTCGAAAATATCCGCAAGACTGTCGGAGAAATTATCCAATATTCTCGGAACCCATGAAACTTATTGGGTCGAATTGCAGAAGAACTATGACTTCTGGAAGTCATCAAAGGCAACTTAAATACATTGCTCTGTTTCCTCGAAGTATCGGGAGAGGATAGCGCTCCAAATTAGATATTGAAAAAAGAAAAATGCCGGAGACGTATCCCCGGCATTTCTCTTCTGTAAGTCGCTTGGTTAGTTAATCGTCTGCTCCACCTTCAGATCCCGCGAAGAAGCCCCCACACTCACCGTCCGCTTGCCCGTCGCCGCCTCCCACACCTTGTCCTTGGTAGACCAGTACTGCAACTGCCGTGGCGCCACATGCAGCGTCACCGTCTTGCTCTCGCCCGCGCCAATCTGCACTCGATCAAAAGCCACCAGAGCGCGAACAGGGAACTGCACGCCCTCGGGCACATCGCTCGGCGCGCCCAGATACACCTGCGGCACTTCATCTGAGTCAACGCTCCCTGTGTTGTTGATGCGCACGCTGACATCCAGGCCGCCGTCGGAAGACTTATCAACCTTCAGCCCGGAGTACTCGAACGTCGTATAACTCAACCCATGCCCAAACGCAAACAGCGGCGCAATGTTCTCCTTGTCAAACCAGCGATAGCCGACATTTACGCCTTCCGAGTAAGTGGTCTTCCCGTCTACGCCTTTCGATGAGCGCTCGGGATGCTTTGGGTCCGTCGCGGGATAATCCGTAAGCGCCTTGCCCCAGGTCACAGGCAGCCGTCCAGCCGGGCTGGTCTTGCCGGCCAGCAGGTTTGCAGTCGCCCAGCCACCCTCATCGCCAGGCCACCACATCTCCAGCACCGCCTTCACCTTGTCTACCCACGGCAACGCCACGGGCTGGCTGGTGTTGAGCACCACAATCGTGTTGGGATTCACCGCCGCCACTTCCTCCACCAGCTTGTCCTGATCTCCGGGTAAGCCAAAGACAGGCGTCAGCCGCGTCCACACAAACACCACTGCAACCTTGGCCTTCTTCGCTGCCGCAATCGCAGCTTCGTGGTCGGCCTTGCGCTGCTCCGGCGTATACCAGTTGAGCCGCACCTGCACCGGTGAGTTCGAGCTATCCGGCGAAGTGCCGATCTCAATCGCATGCGGCCCAGCCGTCAACTCCACTGCGCGGCGCACGTTGTCGAGGCCGTCCGGCGTCGGCACCACGTTGTCCTGGTTGGCCTGCAGAATGTCTCCATGTACGCCGCCTTGAAATGCCCCCGTCGCCGCAAGGCGCTTGCCATCCAGCCGGATGCTTGCATTGGTGCCCATGGCCTGCAGATAGATCCAGTATGTGCCCGCATGCGGCGGCGTCAGCGTTCCCTTCCACGTCACCTTCGAGTTGGGCGCAAGCGCATTGCCGCCTGTGAAATTAAGCTGCGCGTCCGCCTGGCCCTCGCTGCGCAGCAGTCCCGGCTTGCCATCGTGGCTCAGCGCGCTCGCAGGGATGGTTGTTCCCGTCATATCGTCGTTGAGCGCAAGCTGGATGCCGCCGTTTCCGGTGATCTTTTTGAGCGCATCGTACGGACCAACCTGCCGCGAAGGAATGCCCACCGACCGCTCGCCGTTGATGCCGATCGCATCCACCTGCGCGGCCGTCGGTCCAATCAGCACCACCGAATCAAGTTCGGCAGCCTTCAGCGGCAGCACGCCGCCTTCGTTCTTCAAGAGCACCGCCGCTTCTTCGCCGGTCTTCTCGATGATCTTCGCATTGGCCTCGATCGCCTGCGCCGTCACGTCGTGCTTCGACTGGCCATCGAGATAGCCGAACTTCACTTCCTCATACAGCACGCGTCCCGCCGCGCGCGTAATCGTCGCTTCCGTCACCGTGCCATCCTTCAGCGCCTCGGCCATCTTTTCCGGATTCAGCTTCACGCCAAAGTCGCCCATGCCGCCGCGCGCGGGCGCCGGCTCCTCAGGAATATGCCCGCCAAACATGGCCATCATATCGGCCATGGCATCGGCAGGCCGCACCGGCGGCGGAGGCGGCACTGGCTGCAGATCGAAGAACGATGGAATATTGAACGCCGCTCCCGGCGTGGTCTCACCAGGCATTTCCATGTCCAGCCCAGCGTTGATAAAGTTCACCGCGTGTACCGCACCCCAGTCGGAAGTCACAAAGCCCTTGAAGCCGATCTGATCGCGCAGAATCGTCGTCAGCGAGTCCTTGTTCCCGCAGGCAAACGTGCCGTTGAGCTTGTTATACGAACACATGATCGACGAAACGTCCGCGCGCTTGATGGCCGCGTCAAATGGCGCCACGTACACTTCGTGCAGCGTCTGGTCATCAATGTATGTGCTTGTCCCGTCCGAGTCATAGCCCACGAAATGCTTGATCTGCGCCATCACATGCTGCGACTGGATGCCCTTCACCTCAGCCACGCCCATCTCGGAAGTCAGAAACGGGTCTTCGCCAAACGTGTTGAAGCCGCGGCCAAACTCAAGGTCGCGATCGATGTTCACAAACGGCTGCAGCGACACATCAATCCCCAGCGCGCGATCTTCGCGGCCAATCACCAGGCCGTTCTCCTCCGCCATCTTCGTGCTGAAGGTTGCCGCCACGCCCATGGTCGCCGTCTCCGCCTCAGACGGATGCCGCACCAGCACGCCCGGAGGCCCATCCGCAAACCGCATGCCCGGAATGCCGAGCCGTGGAATGCCGCCCAGGTAGCCGGCCTGCCCTTGATACACCGCTGGGTCCTCATGAGTGCCGTGGATCAGGGTGAGCTTTTCCTTCAGAGTCATCTCGCTGAGCAGTTTGTCCACGCGCGCGTTCCCGGTGACAACGGGAACCGACTGCGCCAGCATCCCGGTTGCGCCGAGCTGCAGAGCCGCGCCGAGCAGCAGAGCCGCCGCCCCCTTGATCGCGGCACGCTCTGCCGCAGTCCTGTGTATTGCCTTGCCGAATATTCTTTTCATGGGTTCTCCGTATCTCTCGACGATGCAGATAGAGTTCAGGCCTCACATCTTTGCGGATTTCTTCTGCCGCGCAGATTCACCCACGACCGCGCCGCGCCGTCGAATTCAACGCCGAGAAGTTTAGACCATGAGCCTGAGCACTGTATGTATGGGCCGGATCAGTCAGGGCAAATCGATTCGAACCCTGATCGGGGGACGAAGCTCGACCCGCTCTTTCAGGCCGGCCACAAGTCTCAACCTCCATGGCGCGCAAGCGCCGTCTGCCCCACCGCAGGTGCTCGTGCCCCGTCCTTTCGCGTCTTCTGCGAATGGGCGGGAAACCGCAACCCTCGATCGGTCCCGTTGATGCGGAGCCCATGCCAGGAACGGCGCGCAGTGGGTTCAAAGCGAGCCAAGCCCCATGCTATAGTTTCGATACCGGTTCCCGTATTTAGGCTCCCTGCGATCCAAGTTCGGGCTAATTGAAAAGCGCCAGGTGATCATTTGCTGTGCAATCGAGTTTGGCGGAATCTGTCCTTGAATGGATCGGCAACGGGTACTGTACCAACAGGAGCATTCGCGGCTACGCGCCGTCGCGTGCCCTGCCTCTTGCTGCTTGTGTGCACGGTTTTTATTGCAACCCGGTGCGCTCAGAGCCAGCAACTTACGGCACACGCGGGCCTTCCAGATCAGGCTCCCGCACACACTGTTGAGGTTGCGCAACCACAACTCATTTCCGAGTTCAGCTCCTCGGCCGATCCCATCGCAACTCCGCGCTTTGCACCATCAACAGGGATGGATGGCTTGGGCGGCGACGAACCCAAACCGGAGCCCAAGGTAGCCCAGGAACTGATCGTCGAAGGACTCATGTCCTACGGCAATTACAAGATCTTTGCTTCCGGCTACGACGAAAAGCTGTTCACCGCCGGCATCGAATACGACCGTCACTCATGGGGTTACTTCCTCAAGGCGCAGGTCGACTATGTTGCCGAGTTTCTCCCCTTCGTCCTGCTGGACAAACCGCTGAAAACCGATATCTACGGCAACCCGGTTCCCAAGAAGCAAAAGAACATTCGGGAGTATGTTCCCGGCATCGGCTTTTCTCCCATCGGCTTCCGCATGCAATGGCGCAGCGATAAGCGGTTCAAGCCGTATCTCGAAGCCAAGGGCGGCATGCTCGGCTTTACCAAGAAGGTCCCTTCCTCGGAAGCCACTTACGAAAACTTCAGCCTGCAATCTGCCACCGGAGTGCAGTTGAAGATGACCGACCGGTGGGGTCTGCGGCTGGGCCTGTTCAGCGACTTCCACTTCTCTGACTCCTTCATTGTTCCAGTCAATCCGGGCCTTGATGTGATGAACGCAAACCTCGGCGTCAGTTATCACTTCTGAGCGATCAGACCTGCCACAGGGCTGCAACTCTCGGTGAATTTGCGTGCTGCAGTGCGTGCTCGACAACATACTGTAAGATAGACTTCAACAAAAAGTTCCAGGGTGCATCTTGCTGAATTATCCAGTCGGTCCGAGTGTTTTTTCTCAGGTCTACACAATTCCGTCGTCACTTGTTCGTTTCCTTCGGAATGCGCGCATAACTCTCATCGCCGCGCTTTGCCTGCTTGCAGCGCATTCTGCGCAGGGCCAGCGTCCGTTGAATCCGGATGCAATGCAATCACCCGCCCCAGACGAAAATGCTGACGCGGTTCAGCCCGAAGGCATTCGTGCTTCTACACTTCCCGATCCAAAGTGGAGCGCATCGTCGGATGGCTTCGTCTCGGAATTCGCCGCAGTCGGAGCGCAGCCTGGCAAGGCCGCGTCCCATGCACCCGCGAGCGAACTGATCATCGAAGGCCTGGCTTCCTATGGCCATTACAAGATCTTCGCCAGCGGCTCCGACTGCAAGCTGTATACCGCTGGTGTAGAGTATGATCGCCATTCCTGGGGCACATTCCTCAAGGCGCGCGTGGATTATGTTGCCGAATTTCTGCCAGTGGTTCTGCTCCATGCGCCGATCACGCAGGACATCTGGGGCACGCCGACCAGCCCCATCCACCATGTAGTTCCCGGCATGGGCATCTCTCCCATCGGCTTCCGCTTGATGTGGCGCGACGGCAAGGTCATCAAGCCCTATCTTGAAGCCAAGGGCGGCATGCTGGGCTTCACGCAGAAAGTGCTCTCGCAGCGGGCCACATACGAGGACTTCAGCCTGCAATCGGCTGCCGGCCTCAATGTCAATATGAGCGATAAATGGGGCCTGCGCCTGGGCCTGTTCAGCGACTTCCACTTTTCCGACGACTTCATCGTTCCCGTCAACCCCGGCCTGGACGTGATGAACGCAAACCTCGGCCTCGTCTACCGATTCGGAACCACAAAACAATAGCCGCGCTTGGACCTTTTAGTCCGGCAACGGCAGTTCCTTCTCCAGACCCGCTTCAATAAGATCCTCGCGCAGCTTCTCAATCGTGGAAAACTGAATGGCCCTCATGCCAAGCCCCAGCGCAGCTTCAATGTTCTCGAGCTTGTCGTCGAGAAACAGTGTCTCCGCGGGCTGCGTGCCCAGCAGCCCCAGCACGTGCTTGTAAATCGCCGGGTCCGGCTTGGCCATCAATAGCTGGAAGCTCCACACCTTCGCGTCGAATCCGCCCAGCCAATCGTGCTTGCGCTCGATCATTTCAAGCACTGTATCGCCCATGTTGGACAGAATTCCAGTCAGCAGCCCGTGCTGTCTGAGCTTCTGCTGCCAGGCCACCATGGCCGGATTCACGGTTGACCACATCCGTGCGTCCCACTCTTTCAATTGGCGGTCGGTGCCGGGGGGCAGGTCCAGCTTCGCATCCCGCAGCAGCTTCTGCCAGAACTCAAGCCCGCTGAGCTTACCCTCATCGTATGCAAGCCGGTCAGCCCAGTAGACCTGCTCGAACTGCGCGAGCGGCAGCCCGGTAAGGCGCATCAGCGCAGCATGCGACTCCGCATCCTGCGGCCCCGTCAACACCATTCCGTAATCGAACACAACCGCACGCAGAGCCAACATTTCCCCCGGCAGCGCCCGTGTATCGTGGATAGGACGCCTCCTTCTATTGTGCCTGAGGCTAGAGCGGCGGGTGCGCGAATCCAAAACGAAGCTCCGGGCACCCCATCCTAACGACGTTCTTTGTCGTTAGGGTGGGGTGCCGATACCCACTGTACCGGCGATGCTCACTTTCCATCTTGATTTCAACTTTGTCGTTCGTCGGGGACCGAGGAAAATGCGCTTCTCACGCCGCACAAACTGGAACACCGAAGAGAGCGCGCTGGCCCGCGCGCATCGCGTCCGCGCCCAGGCCTGCCTGCCCATCGCCGACCTCACCGTCTCCAACCCCACCCGCTGCGGCTTCGCATACTCAGAGGACCTGCTGTCAGCCCTTGCCAACCCCGCCGCCCTCGACTACGACCCGCAGCCCCGCGGTAGCCTTATCGCCCGCCAGGCCGTCTGCGCCTACTACGCCGACCACGGCGCCACCATCGTTCCCGAGCAGGTAATCCTCACCACCAGCACCAGCGAGGCTTACAGCTTTCTCTTCCGCTTGCTCTGCGACCCCGGCTGCGAAATCCTCGCTCCCCAGCCCGGCTACCCGCTCTTTGACTTTCTTGCCGGCCTCGACGACGTAGTCCTCAAGTCCGCGCCCCTGGTCTACGACCACGGCTGGCAGATCGAACCTGAAGGCTTCCGCCGCGCCGTCACGCCCGCCACCCGCGCTATCGTCCTGGTCCATCCCAACAACCCCACCGGCCACTTCACCAAGCCGTGGGAGGCTCGGGCGCTCGGCGAACTCTGCCGCGAGTTCGACCTCTCCCTCATCGTCGACGAAGTCTTTCTCGACTATGGCCACTCCGGCGCCTCGCAGGAGGCGCTCAGCCAGTGGGGGGCAGGAAAAACCTTCGCATCCGGTCTCGACGGCGTCCCCGTCTTCGTCGTCAGCGGCCTCAGCAAGATCGCCGGCCTTCCGCAGATGAAGGCCGCCTGGATCGTCGCAAGTGAGCCTGTCGTGAGCGAGCCTGTCGTAAGCGAACCCGTCGCCACCGGCCCTCAGGCCGCCGAATCCCTCAACCGTCTTGAAGTCATCGCCGACACTTTCCTCTCCATGAACGCCCCGGTGCAGAGCGCGCTTCCAGCCTGGCTCGGCGACCGTGCCGCCATTCAAGCCCAGATCAGCCGACGCACCGGCGCAAACCTGGCCGAGTTCGACCGCCAGTTCGCCGCCGTCCCCGCAGCCACCCGCCTCGAAGTCGAAGCCGGCTGGTACGCCGTAGTGCGCATTCCCGCCCTCCAGCCTGACGAGCAAACGATCCTCGAATTGCTCGACCTCGGCGTCTGGGTGCAGCCCGGCTATTTTTTCGGAATGCCGGAATCCGGCTGGCTGGTCGTCAGCTTGCTTGCCGAAAGCACGGAATTCAGTACCGGCGTAACCCTTCTGGTTAACTATTTAAGAACGCATCAAGGTGGTAAAGGTAACCTCGATTAACTGCAAGTACGGCAGCAGGGAAGTGTTCCAAGCTGCTGAAAATAAATGGGCAAAATTTATTAGGATTATCAAATTTACAATGCGAGCAGGAACGGGTTCCGGCGCCGCTCGGTACCAATGGTCGTCCCCGGCCCGTGCCCCGGTAACACCCGGGTTTCATCCGCAAGCTTCAGCAGCCGTGAGTGGATCGAATCGATGATCTGACCCGAGTCGCCGCCCGGCAAGTCCGTCCGCCCAATGCTGCCCGCAAAAAGCGTATCGCCCGCAATCAGCAGGTTCAGCGGCGCAAAATGCAGGCATACAGACCCCTGCGTGTGCCCCGGTGTGTGGATCACTTGGCCGGGCAGGGCCTCCAGACCAACAATCGTGCCGTCGGGCAGAGACTCATCCGGCGGCGCAGTCTCCGGCGTCTCCACGCCCAGCCACGCGGCCTGTTTGTCCATCATTTCCAACTGCTCCAGGTCGCTCTCGTTCATCAGGATGGGTGCGCCGGTCAGGCGCTTCAGCTTCAGCGCGCCGCCCACATGGTCAATATGCCCGTGCGTAATCAGGATCTGCTTCAGCTTCAACCCCAGCGCGGCCAGCCGCCGCTGAATGCGGCCCACCTCCTCGCCAGGGTCGATCACGATAGCCTCGCCCGCCTGCTCATCGCCCAGAATGGTGCAGTTGCATTGCAGCGGGCCGACGGGGAAGGTCTCGATGATCATGACGCCATTGTAGGGCGCGCCTTCACTGTTAGCTGCCCTGTAAGACACAACTCCGCGCAACTAGCCAATGAGCCGAGAGGCTGGCACCGGAGCCGAGTGGAAAAATTCCGCGCCCGAGTTTGCCCCCATCGGCTTGCGGAACGTGATTGCGAAAAACTTGCCGTCCTTCAGCATCTCCAGGCGAATGTCTTCCATCTCCGCCGGAACCAGGTCGATGGGCACGGTGATGGCCTGCTCGCGATTCTTGTAGTAAGCGCTCGCGATCGGCATCCGCTCGTACGTCGACTTGGCGTAATCCTCCGTCTCATCTTCAATGAGCAGGAAGCTGCCCGGCCTGGCCACACGGATCATCTCGCGGATGGCCTTGGCCTTGTCATTGAAAAAGCTGATGCCGCCCACCTGGAAGACGACGTCGAAGCTCGAATCGGCAAAGGGCAGCGACTCGGCGTTGCCCAGGTAGAGGTCCGCCTCCATATCCCAGCGGCGCAGATTGGCCTGGCAGGCGCTGAGCATCTCGGGCGACAAATCAAGACCGGAAAGCTTCACCCCGGCCGGCAGGTACTTGAAGTTCAGCCCGGTGCCCACCGAGGTCTCCAGCACCGAATCGCCCGGTTTCACTTCCAGCAGGTCCATGTAGTTGCGGAAGTAGGAGTCGCGGTCAAGCCCGCGCAGGGCGCAGGCCACGCGCTGCGTGTCGTCGTAAAAGCCGCCGATCGTCTCATACAGGTGGTTGTACTTGCCGTTGTCGCCGGTGAGGTCTTCGGGTCGCAAAAAGCTGGGAATTCCGTCGCGGATCGGGAAGCTTTCTCCCGATGAACAGACCAGCGATTCGCAGCCGTCCTCGGTGGCAACGAGCAGGTTATCACCGGTCACGGGACTTCTGAGCAGTGCCACCGTTTGTGGCCGCAGAGACCAGGGCTTGGCCCATCCTGTCCGGATGAGCGAAAACACACTGAGGGCTGCGAGGACGGCGAGGCATACCCCGGCGAAGACCTGTCCGTTAAGAGCGAAGCCGAGGATCGCCGTTCCGGTCAAGGGGCGGACGAAGGAAAACCCGGCTGAGACCGCCAGCACGACCACCGCCAGCCCGGCCAGCCAGCCGATCTTCGCCCAGCGAAAATCGTGATTCCACATCCAGACAAGCACGGCCGCCATCCAGCAGGTCACGAATAGAAATGTGGCCGGCTCTGGCGCGTATCCGGGAATCGGCAGCGCCCGCATCAACGCGCCCGCCACTACCGCCGCCAGCGGAAGGGGCAGCGTGGCCAGGCTCTGAGGCAAACGCGGACTCACGATCCGATGCAGGCTAAAAGGCAGCACGCCGAGAACGCAGCCAAGCAGCATCCACCCCAGAAATGCGAGTACCTGCTTCGGCTCCGCGAAGGGAATGACGCGGGCATGCATCAGCATGCTGGGCAGGAAATTGAAGGCCAGCATCCACAGAAACCCTCGCGAGGGCCGCTGCGTTCCCACAAACCAGGCAGCCAGAATCGGTCCGGTCCAGTTGCCGACAGCGGGGACAAAGAATCCCGCCACAAACAGGCCTGCGACGGCCCATGCCATTGGTTGCGACCAGCGGTTGATGCGAACGCTCGTTGTCATAAGAAGGTCCTTTCGTCGGCAGCGCCGTCTGCATCAATTCCGAAAATGCTATTCCCGGCCGGCCAATGGCTTTCCATCAATCCGCGGCTCCAACTACCTCAGCGTCCGCAAGCATCGCAAGCGCCCTCTCGCTCCATTCCAGGCCCGAGCGCAACTGCGCCACGCCGAATTGCAGGGTCATCATCCAGAATCGGAAGCCCGGATAGTGCGAGCTTCGCGCGCTTCCCAGGCCCTCCAACTCCACGAGCGTTGCCAGCATGCTGCGGTTCCTCTCCTGGAATCTGCGAATGTGGGCGACGGAAACCGCCGGCGCCGCCTCCGCGCCAAAAAACAGCTTCAGCAGAAACTCATCCCGCGGCGGATCGTCGCGCCACGGCATCGCAACCCACTCCCGCAGGCAAACCTGCCCCGTCGGCGTAATCGAGTACTCCTGCCGCCCCTTGCTCGACCGAGTCCCGGACGAGCTTGGCTCAATCAGCCCCTCGGCGGCCAGTCGCTTCAGCGTGGGGTAAAGCTGCCCGTAGCTCTCGCCCCAGAAGAAACCCACGCTCTGCTGGATGGTCTTGCGAATCTCGTACCCGGACTGATGGGGATGGATGGCGAGAATGCCGAGGATGACATAGGCTGTTTGTTTGAGCTCCATATCGCTTGAAGATATATCTATGAGATATAAATGTCAATGAAAAAACTGGAAGCTACGCCCGCACGCAGAAAAAGGGCAGACCTTGAAGGTCAGCCCTTTTCTTAAAAACGATCTTCGAAGCGGATCGTGCCTATTTGCCGGTTTTGGCGGGTGCCGAAATGGGCGCAGACTTGGTGCCGGACAGAACCGAGTGTGACGATCCGTTGGAGCGCACCATCATTACCGTCAACGTGATCGAGGTAAACATGAACACCACTGCCGACCAGGTCGTCAGGCGGGTAAGCACATTGGCTGCGGCACGGGGGCCAAAGGCGGTCTGCGAGCCCTGCCCGCCAAAAGCGCCAGCCAGATCAGCCGAACGGCCCTGCTGTAGCAGCACCACTCCCACCAGGAAAAGGCATACGAGGATGTGGACGACGATGACGAAGTAGAAGAGAATCTGCATTGTGCTGAACTGCTTTCCTTGCAATCATCCGGTTGGCCCGGGAGTTGGTTTTGGTGCGGAGGAGGGGACTTGAACCCCTATGCCGTTTCGGGCGCCAGCACCTCAAGCTGGTGCGTCTGCCAATTTCGCCACCTCCGCTTGAGGTGAACTCTGTGAGTATACCAAA
>Ga0182030_10012693_pt1 | contig 16843 bp, 18 predicted proteins | sample 812S3MmetaG_FD_121299 | JGI IMG/M metagenome (GOLD analysis project Ga0182030, IMG submission 121299) | Permafrost microbial communities from Stordalen Mire, Sweden - 812S3M metaG (Illumina Assembly) | ecosystem: Environmental > Terrestrial > Soil > Wetlands > Permafrost | place: Sweden...
GAGTTTTTTATTGATGATTCAAGATGGTATGTTCTCTTTCTTTGTGCTTTGGATTTGACTAATGAGACCAGGGCGTATGGAAAATACACCACATTCTTCAAGCCACCACCAATTCCATTATGCAGACCCCCGCCAAGACATGAGATGCTTCCATGTCCACGTCACGCTCGCCATCTCGTCGTCTCAGAAGCCAATGCGGGATCGATCTTTGGCGGTGCTTTCACCAATGAATTTGAAGACCCCCGAAAAATGGAGGTCTATCGCCAAAAACCCATCTTCGACTTTGCCCGTGCTGGCTACGAAGCCCTCTTCAACCTGGCCAAAGACGACGCCATGTACGTCCACAAACGCATCCAGGAATTCCGTAATCAAACGCTCCTCCCCGATGACACCCACGGTCTCATGCTCGGCATCCACGTTCGCCACGGCGATCGTCGTCCTTACGAATTCCAGTATAAAGACTCCTATGTCCCATTAGATCGCTACTCCAACAAAGCACACGCAGTTCTCCATTCGAAATTCAACATTTCCGGCCCCGACGCCCCGGGAAACTTACTCGCGCAAATGCACAGCCTCACGATCGTCGCATCCGATGACCCCGATGTCTACGACTCTGACGAATTCTCCACCGCCTCCAGAGCACAAGATCTTATCCGTCTTGCGTCTCGCTCCTCTTCAACCCATAATTCCCCCAAGGTCACCCCCGTAACTGCCATTCGTAAATTCGTCGACGAGACAGTAGGATGGGAAGGTGGCTTCTTCGCTGGTATGTTCTGGTCGTTGGGAAGACCGTCTTCGATGCCACCTACTGCGGTAGAAGTCGCGGAAACGAACCTCCCGCCGACGGAAGAAGCGTTGAGGTTGAGAGAATTGGTGGGGAGAGCGTATTTGATGGATTTGGCGGTGCTTGGGGAGTGTGATGAGGTGGTGTGTACGGTTAGTAGTTATGGGTGTAGGGTGCTGGGGGTTATGATGGGGTGGGAGAAAGCTGTGGGGCCCATGGGAAGAGAGGGGGGATGGACGAATATTGATGGGGATTTTGAGTGGAGGGGTGTTGGCTGGTAGACTTTCTATCTCACACCCCAATAACGCCCGATTAAAGGGAAAGAGACGAATTCCGAGGCAGGGAGAGAGTGAGGGGAAGGAAGAGAAGAGGAGGACAACAACAATAATTCCACAGCACGACGCTACACATTTCCTACTGTTTCTACATTATATCGAGCATTTGGCGGGCATGGAAGGGCAGGTCATCATACCTATATCCATTGGCGTTTGGGGCGGAGGTGCATACATGCATACAGACTTGCATGCTTAGACAGACCGGGAGTCGTCGGTATTGGAGCATATTTTCAACCAAAAGCTGATTGTGTAAATACATAGCGATATCAAAATTGAAAGAAATTAACATATTTATGACTTGTTATCCCCTTGGGCGAAAACGGCGTGGTCGAAGGAGGGATGAAGTGATAGTTGGTGTTGCACCTCCACATTTTAATTCCTTATTGAAGTGCATCATTTATTTATTTTCCTAAGGTTTCTCGGTTTTTAATTCCGTGTCTAAAGAGACTAGACATCATGACATACATATCCCATATTTCTAAGGGAAAGTACCTACAAGTCCCTCATCATCTAAGTACATATTTCTCAGAGTCCTACATAATCATTCCTCTCAATACCCATACCCATACCCATACCCACACTACCTAACCTTCTCTTACCTTACAGAAATATCAATTTGAGTAAACTCCGTCTGCATACCTCAAGGTACAATAGCGCTTTCGTTGCTATGGCTATGGCTATGGCTATGGGTTTCCTCGTAGATGTTTCACGGAAGAGGGGTTGCGGTTCGAAGATAATAAATATATCTATATAAATAAATAGATATATATCATGCCCGGTCGGTACCTTGGAGGGTTTGATGGATAGGTAACTAATTCAGGTTTATTAACTAATAGGATAGGTAGGTAATGTGAATCGGTGAACGGATATCGGATGGGATCGGGAAGGGCTGAGGAATCGAAGGATGGTATATTTCCCTTCTCAACCATGCGACATTTCAGATGACTTATATGGAACCTTACATACTCATGGATATCAAACATCAAACATCTGATTATAATTTTTTGGGAATAGCTGTCGAAAGGGAGGGTTTTATTTTTGTATTCTATTCTGTCCATTTAAAAATCCACTCTACACTCTACACTCTATATCATCCCACGAAATTCCTCCACACAACCTTACCTTACAACAGGAAGACTTCCGTTCTTAAATAACGCATGCCCTCTCCTCTCCTCTTCTGGGGCGCGCGCTGGGATTTATCAGCTTAAGGTACTTCAGATAACAGCAGTGTATTTCTTTCAAGAGGACGGACGGACTTGGTTTCTGCGTAAACATAAACCTGAACTGGAAGTGAATGTGAAATGTCCGTTGGTGGGTAGGAGTCGGGAAATTGGGAAATAGGTTCGCCTTATTTTTATGTGTGTGTGTGTGTGAGAGAGAGAGAGAGAGAGAGAGAGAGAGAGAGAGAGAGAGTTGATATTGTAAGGTAGGGTGATTTATTATAGGTATTGATGCTCTCGAGGAATGTGTATGTGTCGGTGTGGAGATGAGATCGGTGGAAGTGGATGTGTGTCAACGACAGCTTGGGAGAACGTCGACGGCGCTGAGGAGGGGGAATAGCTCCCGGAGGGAAAGAAGGAGAAGATTCAGACTTCCCGTTCCCATTCGCCTCGCGACGGGAGGAGCGGAGAGGTTTCTGAAGTTTAGGTGGGAGTTGGCGTTCAAGGTGTGGGAATGGATTTGAAGGGAAAAAAGGGGATATCTATCTATGGGAAAGAAAATAAAATAGATGAGTTAGAGTTAGCAGCTCTAGCCCCGGAATCTTAGACTCAGTGGTCTGGTATAGGCTTCGATGTAGCTATGTGGAAGGGGTATAGGAGCGAAAGATGAAATGAATAGATAAATTGCTGTTAAAGCGTGATGAAAGGAAAATTAGGTTTTGCCCGTCTCGAGACATGTTGTTTATCCGCAGGCTAGAGGTTTCGGGATAGGGGAAATTGAGGCGGCTCTGGAATTGTCTTTGAGGAGGGAGTGAGGAGGAAGGGATGGACTAATATATGTTTAGAGGCCTGTAAAAACGGTTTCGAGATGGTGGTGGGGCACGAGTACACGATTGAGGGATGTGGATGAGTGGTTTAAGGATGGAAAGGAGAGGGAAGTGAATATTTGGGGGAAGGAGATGGATATTAGTGAGGTTGGGAGATGGTTGAGTTGGGAGGTTGTTAGTGGGACGGGGGAGGAGCGGTGGATTGATTGGGTAAGTTTAGGATGTGCCTGTGATTTCCTGGGGCAAAGGGAATCAAAGTTAGAGTTTGTGCTTGGTAGAGTGGAAGAGGGGAGATGTTTGAATTTGATGGGGAAGACTTCTCAGAGAGGAGAGGGGTACGGAAAGTTGGATGCTTGCGTTGGAAGTTCACACGCAGTGAAGGTTGAACAGATATGGTCGACATTTCCAATGGTGTGCAAGACTACCTAGTGCAAACAATTGCTGGAACTAGAGGTGCATCGAACTTTTTATCGATATATAAAATCTGGAGGATAAAAGAAACAAGTGTCTGGTAAGCTTAAGAAGTCCCAATGTGCAAATTTTGAGTATAGAGAAGAGATATTATTGACATGTATAGTTCTTATGTGAGCAATGTATCTCGATCATATTGTTAGAGAAGACCTTTAAATCATCGCGGTAATAATCAACCGCATGAAGAGTAGAAAACTTGATGGATCGACTCCACTTGAAAGTAATTAGACACCGTCATGTAGTATAATTGATTCGTTAAATTATCCGATCCTTGAACTTTTTTCTCCCCAGCTTTGTAGTGTTGAATATGTGAACACTAATCGAGATCCTCCACAAGACCACATAGATCGTCTTCCTCTTCCGTCTCCCAACTATTATTAGATTGGTCATCGGCATCATCAAAGTCATCATGGAAATGATGCATGGACCCAAACATATCACCAAGGAACTCCTCGAACCCATCATATTCATCCCAACCATCCATACCCTCTCCTTCGCTTTCACTTCCGCTATCGTCATGATATGCAAAGGTCCTCCCACCCACCCACCGGCCGCCGATCTTGTCAAAAATATTATCTTCGCTCTGATTTGGGTCCTTCTCATCACCAACGTACTTGGGAGCCTCGCATCCCGACGGCATACCCAGTATTCGATTCAGATATCGCCCATAACTTCCCTTCAGGTTCCAATCAACCCAATTATCATCTTTCATAGAATATATCGTAGGATTCGTCCGCTTGATCTCCCGTAACTGCCTAATTGGATTCATGACCTTCTCTATGCTGCCCGGGGTCTTCTCAATGCTTCTCACAGATAGCCTAAGCCGATGAACACTATAACATCGTTGCAACATCTCGCAAACCTCTTCGACAACGCTCACCAGAGGCGCGAACGTAGGCCGTTCAGGTCCGCATCTAGTTTGCTTCTTCGACGGTACGATATCAGACTCGGTCAAGCCCACGAGTGTTCCGATATTCAGAACAACGTTTTGTAGATACCGTGTCATGTCGGGTGGAATCTCAAAGAAACTATCATCGGTGACCACTGACAGCTCTTGGAACATTCGGTTGTGCGCAATATAGGCCTTGTAACCTGGTTTTCCTATGACGCTTTTGTTTGCTGGATTTCGTGTATCGTGTTCAATCCAGATGCCAAATTCATTGACCTGATACAGGCGTATGATCGATTCCGCAGAAATACACCGAGAGACGCGTAGAAGTGCTGTACGGGGCAGAGCGTGGCGGTGAGAAGCATGCTTGCAGCAGCAGTGGGATTCAAGGGGAATTTCTTGGTGATCATCCGGATTGTTGAAGTTCAAGACATAGCCGTAGATACGATCCCGAATCTCACGTGGTAAGTGAGAGAATGTGCCTATCTCGTTAGTTGTGTCGTAGGTTGAGCATTAATGAGAACGAACCCAGACTTGGGGAGAGAGATGGTAAGTCCCCCATCATATCCGATCATGAGCATGAGAACGGTAGGCAGAAGAAAAAAGGTCAAGCTTTTTGCAGGATGATTGTAGTTGCTGTGATTCAAAGGGAAGGGATTATAGTTTCGTTTGCTTCAGAACCTGTTCCATGCATATTGGCACGTGGTCACGTGTTTGTAACCCCTTCCGAAATTAGGTAATTCCTGAGCCCGCTATCTTACTCCCAACGACTGCGGTTTCTCAAGAATCTGGACTACGGGGGATCATGGTCTTGCACCTTGAGACATATTCTCAGTTGATTTTCCTTAGATGCTGTTGCATAGCTGTACTTGCAACATGCCATTCTACCTCTATGCAACTGCAACTCGTTGCATATCATTCCTTCCCCTATCTTTCAAGTTTGTTGTATATCTGCACTTGAGGACATCTTACATTCTTCCATATTTCTTGAATATTGGTGCGAGTCGTTGCATCTATTCTATCCCTGTCTTTCGCTTTTGCTGCAAATCTGCTCGAGGACATTTTTGGCTTCATTATCTATCTCATTAGTATTTGTTGCATATCTGTACCGAAGGACACGTTTCACTTTTCTATACATATTTACATAGAATTAGTTCAATTTTTTTGCACGACAGAAGTTCACCCATCTCGCCTTCATCAAGTGCTCTTTCGTCACCGCGACCGTTTCGAGGCTAATGCGTCTTAGTTGAGCCTTATGAGTCGAGTTCGGAAGCGGATCAAACCACGTCGAAAATAGTATCGCAAGGAGTGAGCCCACCTCAGCTCGACGCTTTCGGTCTTCGAGAGACAGGAACCCTCGCAAGAACACGATAACAGGCCTCGTGGTACGACAGGACCCATTAAGAGCCCAAGATCCTGTGCCGTGAACGAAACCTCTCGAGGAGTTTCTTCCAAAACCCGATGATTCTTCTGAAAAAGACACACGCGAAGGACATGGAAATTACGGCGCTGAGATCGCGGGCCTCCTTCTGTGGAAGTGACTCCCGATCCAGATTCGAGTAAGATTTTGGGACCGCCTGTGTCAGAGGCTACTGCCTGTCTGCGTCTCATCCCAATCACTTGAAGCTATCAAACTTCAATTCTCACTTTCCATGGAAATCCGAGTTTGCATTTGGTGGCTTCAAGTGTTAGACATGCGCCCACATGTGGTTGTACTTCTGAGTATTGCATGCTCGATATGTTCGACCGTAATTTCTACATCCTCAGCAACTTTGCCCTGCTGTAATGAGGAATGTCTTACATAATTTTCCGTGGAACCTGAATTTCCACCATGTAGCTGTGGAGAGTATTTGACAGATACTTGAGGTGGCCGAGGGAGAAGAAACATAATTCAAGGAAGAACGTGTGGCAAATTTGGATCAAGTTTAATCTCTAACCCTAAGAGTATATGAACAGCTGTCAAAAATCTTAATCAAAATGAAGTATAAACTCCGAACACCCCCCCAATGCATTGCAGTGCAACTTCCGAAAGGCATCCAAACAACACCAAGCTTATGCATTACACCACCCAATCCAAGCCTCGCTAAGAAGGATTGTCAATCAATATGCGCCCTCTCCCCCTCACCCTCACTAACCAAAAGTGTTCCCTCTCTTGGACTCTGGGCTCCGCTTGCCACTGTACTTCGCTCTCTGCTCCTAAACCCCTCAATAACCTCCGCCAACCTAGCACCTTCCTCCTTCCCCCTCTCCACATTCACGAAATAGATTAGTGGGGCCGGGAGTCCAACCAACGCAGCCAGAAACCAAAATGCCGGACGAATCTCCCCAGTACGATCTACGATCGCGCCTACGATGGCAGGTCCGAAGACCGAGGATCCTTTATCGGTTATAGCATACAATGCGTAGAAAGCGGCTTCTGAGCCCGGGGGAATGAGCTCGCCGAATAAAGACCGGCAGTAGGAACTCAGCCCTCCGAGAACAAACCCGTAGACGAAGCCTAGGGGGTACATCTCCCATTGTTGCTGTAAACCAATGACGCCCCATCGTTGGACGATGGGGAGATAGCCTAGAAGCCCGTAGATGGGGATGATTTCGAAGATGCAGATACAAGCTAGGATTGTTTGATGAGGACGAAGACCTAGGGATTTGGAGATGGCTGCCCAGGAGAAGGCACCTAGGACACCGGCTGTAGTTGCGATCACGTTTATGAGACCGAGAGCTTCGGGAACCATGTGTAGAGTTGTTTTGGCGTAGAGGACTGCGGTGCCGGAGACGGTGGCAATGGCGTCGGAGAGGAGGAACCAGGCGCAGAGGAAGAGAGTAATGTCTTTCAGGCGGCGGGCGAGTTTGACGGTTCGCCAGAGGGAGGCCCATGCGTAGATTATGTAGGCAGTCCAGGTGCGTTGGGCGGTTGGATTGTTTGGATCAGCTGATGGAAGAGGGGGGCCGGGTCGAGGTCGCAGCCATAGTGCGGGCGGAATGGTGAAGATGAACCACCAAGCTCCAACGAGGAAGAGTACGAAGCGCAGGGGGAAGGTTGTGCTTTTCATGCCCCTCATGGCGAAGATCATGGCAATGCAAACGCATTGGAGAAATAGCCCAGCACTGTAGCCAATGCCAATTCCTGTGGAGGATATTTGAGTGGACAATTGAAGCTCTATGGATGTCAAATTCGCAGCTGGGGGTAATGGCACTGTGGGATCTGGTGCTGAGGGCAGAAGAGCTGCAGTTGAGTCGACCATGTGATCCGACTCTAGCGGGGCCTCAGGAGGCTCCCCTTCGAACGCTGTGGAAGGTAGCTCAGGGGTATCCGCTGGAGTCTGATATTGCGTCTTAGGATGATGCCGTACAAGCAGTGGGAGGAAAGAATTCAGCAGCACGAAACTTGCACCGAAACATGTGTTCGAGATGATTGCTAGCAGGGCCCCCAGGAGGTAGACTTTCGGTACGATTGGGAGGAAGAGCATTGTGGCCAACGCGCCGGCAAATGCGAAGAATAATAACAATCTTTTTCGATAATTGCCATGATCCGCTGCACAACTTATTGAGACAACGAGTAAAGCTTGAAATAGTACACTTAGGGAGAAAGTGTACATTGCGAAGCTTGCCGTATTGATTTGTATCCCAAGCACATATACCACGCATTGTCCCAGATCTTTCGACGCACTGGGGCCAAGGTTGGCGCTGGTACGAGGAGTCACTGAACTTGATCCGCAGGGTGTAGTCTTGTCAGAAAGCAGTACTCCATTTTCTCGTGCAAGCTGTTCTAAGGTGATGGGTATGAATGAACCTGAGCTATGGTTAGCATAAGATCTGCTTTAATTGTAAACCCCTTAGCGGAAGAGCCTCAAAACGGGCTGTGACCAGAAAGGAAGGGCACCCCGTAGGCGCGGACAAGTTCCCGATCTCGAGGATGCATTTCCAAATTCATTTCCAACCAGTGTGGACGCTTGTGCCAATACATCTGACACAATATACCCCTCGAGGAGACCGAGTACCCCACAACTCCAACCAAGCTCGAAAGAAAGCTACCACTCACCCATTCCACAAATCACGAAAACTTCTGCCGCGAATCCATACGCGTACCATCCTGAAAGCTCCTTCCTACTTGTCAACCTTGTATCTTCGCCCGCATACTGAGAAGGGTCGTCTCTAAACCCTCCATCAGGACCCATTTGGTGATCGGAGCTCGATCGCTCGTCATCTGCTTCAAAGGAGGAAGAATGCGATCGGTAAGAAAATGATCGTTTGGTGCTGGTGGCAGAAAGGTTACGTGGTAATTGTTCAGGATGAAGTTGGGATTCGTTGCGCGGGACCATAACTGCTGCTGCGATAGGATTGGGCTACGCCAGTAAGCAAGGCGTCTACTGCATTGTGCTACCCGAACGATTGGAATCCTTCTCGAACATCGCAAATTGGCTGTGCAAAATGCTTGTTGACACTGTGTTAACAACGAAGGAATTCGGAGGATATATAGAGTCAAATAGAGAAACAAGATATAGAACCATGAGTCGATCATGTGGGAGGAGATAGGCAAGTGATTCTGTAGATAGTGAACGAGGCTTTATCCCCCGAAGAGTTGAACAAGGCCGGGGTTCATGACCATTTTGAGACACCTAAACTGGAAAAAGGTTGGCTGCATTTATGAGAAGTGATGGGATTTCTGTTTTATCGTCAGAACGGGCGCGTAGGAATTGAAGTTATATTATTCTCTGGACGTTGTACAATGGATCTGAGTTTTTGATATCAAGTTAGGCAATCAAAAGCTCAAAATAGGTTCATGGAACGATTGGCAAGGCTCAGCGAACTGGACCCTTCAAATGATGATGATTCGCGGGATCTTCTCCTTGCCCGTCACAGCTTGCCCAGATCCAATCACGTGTTTGACCAATCCTATCCGCGAAACTGGTTTAGCGGCGCCCATGCGATGATGGCCGCCAGCTTTGTGCTGGAGGTGGACGACAACACATCAAATCCAACCCATGATCAACAACATCTACGATACCCTTCGCACTTGGGAATTTACGGCCTTGCGCTCATGAATCACAAGTAATCGACCCTTTCAACTCGATTTTCCAATTCTCCCGACGCTTTTCTACTGCCGAGACGACCAGCCATCCTTTCATGCAAGGTCGCGCTTTGCATTCTCACCCCTACAAAGGAGCCGCGCGAGTGATCGCATAAACGAAACCTTTGGATCGCGAAGAGATACCAGGCACTGCAGTCGCTAGATCGCGCTCATGCCATTTGGTCATCCGCGGTAGTTGCGCATGCGCTGCTCATTGAGCCCAGCCTCTTGGGAAATTTCGGACATTGATTTGCGCCAACAGCCAAGATAGAGTCGACGGAACGAGCAAAGAAGGAGGCCGAGGGGGCTGTTGGGGGTGTCCTGAAAGGGGCGGTAAAAGAGGCCCCGACGGTGGAAGCAGCTGAAGAGATTATGCCAGGCGTCATCATGGATGAAGGGGACAGGAACGGATCGCATACGAATCACGATAGAGATAGACAGCCAAATGGCATCAATGGAGGTGGCTTTGTGGAGAAAGCTCTGGAGAAAGGGAAGCAACGAGCAGAACCACAACAGAACGTTACCCCTACGAGTCCCACGATACCGAACGGATTGAGTTCTGGATTCCGCAATATGGCACAATCAGAGGTTGAGGGAGTAGGGAAGGTAGAGATACCGCCAGAACTGGATCGAATGTCCCAGCTTCCCCCGGAAATTGCTCATATCACTGAGGGCTACGTATCTCTGTCAACACTCCTAACACGACTAGCGCAAAAATCACATAATGATCTGTCAGAGAAGATCTTACAATTGGCTCAGATGCCAGTTCCAGCATCTGCGGTCAATGGAAATTCCTCGCATATCACAGCCGTGGATGACAATTCTCCGGAAAACATTGCCAAAAAGCAGGCTTTGCTAGACTTTGTGCAGAGTAAGCATGCGGATTGGACGAAGGCACTGGTCATAACGAAATGGAGTCGGCAGAGCGAAGATGTCAGCAAAATAATAGACCTGAAAATCCACCTGGACCAAAAGAAAACCCTGTATGATATGGCAATACATGAGATGACTGAGATGAAGAGGAGCTTGGGACAAGCACGGTTACCGAACCCGGATTTGAAGACAGCGCTGCAAGTATTATCAACCGGAAAGGCGCCTTGGATGCCGGAGGTATGTTGTATATGGATTGTCTCAACAATCTGCTAATATTTCTTAGTTGGGATACATTGAACCGCCACCCTTAACATCTCAGGATTTACTGAAAACTCTGGAAAATCTTGATACTCTACTTTCAATGCGGCTGAATTTACTTGACTACGACAACATACCATTGCATTTCAAAGACTATACCATCAAATCAGGTCGTGTGACCTTCAGGGTAGCTGGAGAATTTGAGCTAGATCTCACAATTGCAAATGAGGATCCAGAATCCCAATTCTGGTTTATCGATTTCCGATTTATTTTCTCGCCATCACTTTCCGAGATTCCTTTCCACTTGCGCAGTCACATCGAAAGCAGAGTCAACGCGGCTCTGTTCAAAGATGGTTTACCTGGGTGTTATAAATTACTCCACGAGATGGTACTTACGCATAAGATCAGCGAATTTAGAAGGCAGGCGGTTGAACTAGCTCGAGGCAAGTGGATCGATGGGATCAAGGTGGAAGCTCTGAACAGGGCGCTCTCTATCCAGTACTGGGTGGATCGATTTGGGAAATCTGGAAATAAAAGCTGGATTCTCCTGGGCGTTCATAGTGGAAGGCGGAAAGATGGACGACCAGATCCCAAAGCAACAAGCCGACTTTTCATCCGGTGGTTTCGAGATGGGAAAGAGATCACAGAAACCGATATCTTATTTGATGCCGTCAACATCTCGGTTGAATCTTTACTAAAAACAGTGATTGCGAAGCATGTTAGCCATTTCTTGACTTCGACGCACGAGAAACTCATGACCAAGCCTTTATTCAAGAAGGATGAGGCTGCTTTATCACTTTCGATATCGTCACAAGAACCTGCAGAGTCTGAACTCAAGGTTCAACTGACGAATAGAGAACATCTTCGTCTCAGCGTGGAACCGATTACGGGTCGCTTCATCTTCAGTCCGGCGTCAATGCCGAATGCACAAATGGAGTACCAATTCAACAACAAGTCGAAGGACCCTGCAAAGGATGCACATGGATGGATCGAGAATCTACGCTGCCAAATGGCTGCGACTGAAATCACAAGCCACGCTCTAAGTGTTGGTTGGGTGAGAATTGGTAATACTGGTATCAAGGATGACGGCGTGAAAACTGTGGTTCCCAAGGATACCTTACAAGTTGCATGGTTCCGAAGACCCGGTTGGAAGAAGGAATGGTTTATGATGGTGAGCCTCAGCATGAGCGGGGAGCGTTGGTGGTTGATTGAAACGTAAGTATCCGTTAAATTGGCTATCATCTCATGACTAATATTCCTAGTGCCTCTGAACCCGCTCCTAAGGCTCCACTTGCATTGAAGGTCGTTAGTCACCTTGAAATCCCTATTAAAGCCACCTCGCCAGTTCCTACCTATGCGTTCCTCTCAACTCTGAACATCTTCGCCTCAGCACTTTTGTCCCATTTCACCAACTTGAGAGCATTACACTCGCATAATTCTTTCTACTCGCTAAGGTACAGCAAAGGAAACTCCCCTATCAAAGTGCCCTCTATCTACATTCGATTATCCAACCTTCTCCCGTCTGGCAACAAATCTTCGCGAACCGGCAAGCCGTGGGCAAAGGACACTATCCTGCTCGCATTCCAAGGCCTTGAGACTGCTACACCTGAAGATAAAGCCGAAGCCCCTGAAGCTGTACCCCCGACTCCGCAACTACAAGCTCCAAATACTCCTGTGGTACCCCAACCACCCGCTGGCGGCTCTGTATTGCCCCCAATCCAAGAAGAATCGACAGTGATGATTACAGAGGCACGCATGGTCGTTCCGGTCCCCGCCGCCCTATCAATTCTCAAGGAAAAAGTCGACCAGGAGATCGCTTTTCACTCTCAAACTGGTACATTTGCATTCCGTCTGCGATCCAAAGTAGGAGAAGATGTAATTCCGAGTCTCATCGAGCGTATCAATCGTGTCGAGAAACTGGTGGATTTCGTGGAAGTCCTTCACAAACACGAGAACTCTTTGAAGTGCGAATCGATCTCCTTGGGAAAGATTGTCTTCACCTACGGTTCATCTTCTGCGAACGCCATGGATATTGATGGGGTCAAGACTTACAGAGCGATTGTCGATTTTGGTGCGGCGGATAATAGCATGACTCTCGTATTTGATGAAGGGAATCCCCATCTACGGATTGCGGACAACCTGACTCGGGTCTTGAATCAGAATCAAGGTCTAGATGGTGTCGCTACCCTGCTCCCCCTCACGCTACCTGCTCTGCGAGGTCTTGATGCTATCGAGGCAGCATGGTCACCCTTGTCGGAGACAGGCGAGGCTCTCATCTTCGTTCGAGCCGTAGAATGGTACATCATCCGCTATAACCTAACGACACTATCTCCCGACGCAGACTCCCTACCTACCATACGAAAGGTAATATTCGATATCAAGCTGCAACAAAGAAGAGGCGAACCATGGTGGTACATTCGACGAATCAACCCCACCCCCAACGACAAAGAAGGCGACGATATCGACGCGGCTCTCAAGCCTCTCTGGAACGACTCCGGTGACGGCTGGCGTGGAATGCGAGTTAGCGCCGTAGCCCAACCACATGGCGCTGAAGGATTACTCTCGAAACTGGATGAGGTTATCCGAACACTGGATCCAGGCCCCAAGCCTGCTGTGCCAGCACAAATAGCACCCGTTGCGCCCATGCAGGCACAACCGCAACCCATTAAAGGTCCTGTGAGACAACCGCAGTTGCAGCAGCAGAGACAACAGCCCACGCCTTCGCAGAGTCAAAGCCAGGGCTCGAGTCAGGGGCGGGGTAATCTGGTGAAGAGGGAGATTGTGGAGATCGACTAAAACATACATCCAAACCATTTGACGACAACAGCGACAGCGCAAGAGAATAAGAAAGCTCGGCGAAGACGAATAGTGAGGAGAGGGGAAAAAAAAAGAAAGGCATAACTTGCATACACATCGGCGCGTGATACCCGCGTTTTACCATTCAGTGGACGGGTGGCTGTTCTGATCATAAGGAAGGGAAATTTCTGCTTTGCTATCACATCACATTATTGTCTAGCTTGCATTTAGGCTTCCAATTTTTGCGAGGCGTTTATGGGTGGATAGGAGCGAGGACCGAGCTAGCCGCTCGGAATCCTGGGTTTATTGTATTGGCGTTTTGGAAGGGTTGGGGCATAAAGAAACGGTCGATTTTCTTGAGTTCGTCCGCCATCATGTGGAGGGAGATGGGAGGGTAAGGTATGCATATGAGGATGGGATGTGGTAGGAAGGGGAAGGGTGGATGAATGGGGAGCGGAAGATAGATAGGCGCGCGTAGTCAACCGTGGCGATTTGCCCACTTGTATCAATTGATCAAATCACATAATGCGTTGATATCTCCTGGCGTGAAATATGTGGAATGAGCCAAATATATCATTATTTCTCCAACATGTCAACGAACGCCCCGAGACGTCTCTAGGTAGGCTTAAAGAGAAGCGATCGCGCGAGCGCTTGTAGCTGTGCTTACGCCTGCTCACCCTGGATTTTACCTTAGCAGCCATCTAAATCACTTCGGTTATATTTAATCCCTCCCTTTCCCCTTAAGTCATACAGCACTTATTAGACGCAAGGTAAGGTTATCATCGCCAGAAAGGGCCCAACTGAACCGCCCTCACAACGACTGCGTTTCGCAGTCTTCGATATATGACCTATTCCCTCCTAATTTTAGGGGAATATACCTATATGTCTTCTTTACTTTAGACACACCGGCCGTTTCCCTCACGTCCTTTCTCTAGGTATTCTTGAATAAATAAGGAGATAAGTAAGAATGGCTCGGATGATCGAGATCTGAAGGTTTTCAAAATTGCCAAGTCATTGAAGGTAAGGTAGGGAGGGGAAATATAAATACTAATACCTTACTTGAATTTGATAGAATATGTTTTCCCTTCAATTAGTTGTTTCCATGGCATGATTCAACACACCTCACAATCGCCAAAATTATTTTCAATATACAACATATTTCACTACTATTTGTACATGGTTCATATCTATCTATCGAGGTTCCAAGCCTCAGTCTTTAACCCGCTTCAAAACCCTAATCGCCGGTTCCATCCTCGGACCAATCCACCACCCTCCAGTGACGGAGCGGACCATATCTCTAACCAGCTTCCAAGTCCCAAACCTCTCCACCTCCTCAAACAGCACCTTCAACTTCGTATCCTCCTTCTCGTCCTTCTCCTTATGAATTTTCCCCCTCGCCCCCTCCGCCCTCTCAACAGCCTCTCTAATATTTTCACTCCCCCTGACTCTCTCTTCTTCCCCTTCCCCCTCTGTTAGATTGTTCGCCTCATACACCATCCCCAACTTCTCTCCAAACTTACTCCCATCCCCCGGTCTCAAAACCTCAATCCCCGCATACGCATACACCGTATCTAGCACCTCCCATTTCCCAATTGCTCTCTCCGGTTTAGACATCAAGGCGTAGTCGAATTGAGACCAGAAAGCGGGCTCTAGTAACGTTGTTTGATTCTCCGTTTTATCGTATTTCAGGGATGGGTTTGAAGATTGCAGGAATTGGGTAACGCCAGTCATGCAAGAGAGGACGTCGAGGTGGATGTTTATAGGTTGGTTGGAGGTGGAAGGGGGGCGGCTGGATATGATAGTGTGTAAACGCTCGACAGCATGGCCGCCGGGGTAGTTTAAAGAGGAAATGAGAAGCATGCCTGTTGATGCGACGAAAGTTCCTAGGATGGAAACAGCGAGGAGGAGGGAGCCGAAGGTATAGAGAAGGGACTTTGTCCGGCGTGTCCAGATGTAGGATGCGGAGAGAGAGGCGGCGGCTGTGAGGGGCGGGACAATATAGATTATGAAACGGGCTTCTTTGTGGGGTTGGATACTGTATATTGCGACGAAAGCTTGAGAGGGGAGGACGAGATTTCGGGCTGAGAATTTGGTGGATGGAAGGATGAGAGATAGTGGGATGAGGAGGAGGGGAATGAGGGGGTTGAGGAGCAGTTTTGGGAGGAGGGAGGTGAAGTAGGTGGGGTACGGGGAGATACCCCAATCTGAGGATTTACCTTCGATGGCGTTGTAATAGAATCCTGCGAATTCGGGCCAGATGGGTCGGCGCCAGAGGTAGGAGTCCAGCGGTACGGAGACGAAGAGGGAGAGAAGGGCGGATTGAATGCCGTGAATTAGGATTGTGGGGATGGAGATGCGGGATTGGAGGAGGAGGGAAGCGAGGTAAGTGGCGAGGAGGAGGGCAATCTCGGAGCGGAAGACTATGGCGGCGGAGACGAGGAGGTAGATGAAAAGCTCAGGGCGGGGTTGTCGGGGGTGGCTGTAGCGTGGGCGGGTAAAGGGGAGGGCGGCGCGGAATGCGTAGGTTGCTGACCGGTGTTAGTTGCGGGTTGGAAATGGAGGAGTACAACTTACTGAGGGCAAAGGCAAACATATTGGGTAGAGTCCGGCTTGCGTAAAAAATTACGTGGAATTGCGTTGCCTGCAATAGGATATACCATCTTCCCACATCCTTTCCAAGGTTTTTATCCAATCCATTTTTAAATGAAATCAAAGCCCCAGCATTGAGTGATCCAAGTATGCCTCGTACTAAAATCTGTTCAGATCTGCCAGAGCTTTCAGGGCTGAAGAGATGATTAAAAAGGTATGATATAGGTTTCAGAAACCAGGAAAGGAGGAAGGCCCCCACGAAAGTGCGAGGCACTGCGCCAGGGAAGGAGAAATGGTCGAAATGTTGGCTGGAGAGAGATTGTTTGGGATCCCAGTGGACGAGGTCATGGATAGCTTGGATGTTGAAGGATTCCTCGACTTTGGTGTAGGGTGCTATAAGGAGGTGGAGGATGACGAGGGTTATTGGGAGGAGGGTGAGGAGGAGATCTGGACAGAATTAGCACATCACATTATTTCCAATGGCGAGATCTAAGTACCCAGAAGCTTCATCTTGTCCATTGTGGGAGCACCGTTCCAGGCTTCACTTGGTCCTTTCACGTATGCACGCCTTGCACTTTCTTCCTCAAATCTCCCTCATCAGAACAAAATCACACAAAATTCCTTCACATCAAGACACCTGCATGCAATCCAAACCCCGAAAAGTAGCACCAATTGTTTTAATCCTCGTAGTGGATTGTCAATTCATTAAGCACGATCCCCGACTCCAAACCTCGCAGTCCCAAAATCCTAGCCTCGCCTGGTCCGTGCCCAAGCAACAATCTGTCAACCTCCC
>Ga0182030_10012694_pt1 | contig 16842 bp, 10 predicted proteins | sample 812S3MmetaG_FD_121299 | JGI IMG/M metagenome (GOLD analysis project Ga0182030, IMG submission 121299) | Permafrost microbial communities from Stordalen Mire, Sweden - 812S3M metaG (Illumina Assembly) | ecosystem: Environmental > Terrestrial > Soil > Wetlands > Permafrost | place: Sweden...
GTACTGCTGCGGAGTCTTGCCGGCGGCCTGCGCGGCGCGCTCAATCTTCTGCCCATGCTCGTCAGTGCCGGTAAGGAAGAAAGTGTCGGCACCCAGCATTCGTTGCCGCCGCGCAATCGTATCGCATGCGATGGTGGTGTAGGCATGGCCAATGTGCGGCCGCGCGTTCACGTAATAAATCGGAGTCGTGATGTAAAACTTTCTCGTCATAAGAAGGTAAGAAGATCTCAACCGCAGGGTCACAGGGGATCGCAGAGATTGTTCTCCGTGTTCCTCTGTGGCTAATGTTTTTCGCCTTTTACCAGATACTCTCGCGCCGCTTCCTGGATCACGGTTTTAAGCGGGACGTGATGCTCGGCGGCGATGCGCCGGCAGTCTTCGTACTCGGGCGCGTAGTTGGTAACGCTTCCATTCATGCTGGCGATTTTGATGCGGACCTCGCCCCATTGGGTGCGAACGTTCTCCCAGCGCCGCGCCAGCGTTTGCCGAACCTCATCGCGCCGCCGCACGCCCAGCGTGGTGGTCTCGGTGAAAACCAACTGCGTCAATTTGCCCGCATCTTCCGGCTTGCAAAGCACCGTGAGCAGAGTTCCCGGACGATTTTTCTTCATCTGCACCGGCACGCCGAACACGTCGAGAGCTCCTTCTTCGAGTAACCGCTCCATCACGTATCCGAACACCTGCGGATTCAGGTCGTCGAGATTCGCTTCCAGCAGGGTCACTGTGTCGGACGCCGTTTTCGCGGCCAGCGTTGACGCGGCTTCGCCGATGGTCAATCGCACAACGTTCGGATGCCCGGGGAATTCCCGCGACCCAGCGCCGTAGCCTGACTTTTCAATCTTCATGGCGGGGAACGCGGCAAAGCGCGAAGTCAGAATCTTCACAATCGCCGCTCCCGTGGGAGTGACCAACTCCGCCTGCACGCCCGAGGAATACACCGGCGTATCTTTGAGCAACTCGACCGTCGCAGGAGCGGGGACGGGAAAAATCCCGTGCGCGCACTTCACCATTCCTCCGCCCACGTTCAACGGCGAACAGATAATCTCGTCCACTCCGAGAGCTTCAGATCCAACGGCCGCGCACACGATGTCGACCATGGCATCCACCGCGCCCACTTCGTGGAAGTGGATCTTTTCGATGGACGTGGCGTGAATCTTGGCCTCGGCCACTCCTAAAGCCTCAAAGATCGCGAGCGCAGTTTTCCTGGCGCGGTCACTGATTCCGGCCTTGCCGATGATCTCGCGAATTTCAGTCAGCCCGCGGCCATGCGAATGGGAAGGTTCATGTGGAGCGGGCGTGCCCGCCCGCGAAGCTTCGTGGTCGTGAGGATGGACATGTCCGTGATGATGCTCATGGCCGTGAGCATGACTGTGCTCGTGTTGAACGTGCGCGGGGGCGGGCGCCGCATCTTGTTTCGCCCAGAACTCTTCCCGCGGCAGATCTTTTTCGTCGTCCACCCACACATCGGCCTTGGTCGCAGAAATTCCGCTGCGCACGACTCGCGAAATCTGCAGCCGCGCGCCTACGCCCAACGCCGCCACGGCATCTTCCAGCACCTTAGGCGGAACTCCGGCATCGATGAGCGCGCCCAGGAACATGTCGCCGCTTATGCCGGAAAAACACTCAAGATATGCAATGCGCATAAAATCTAAATCGTGACCGCAGAGGACACAGAGAATCACAAAGGAATCGAACGGAGACGCGATTCGGCGACCTCTGCGTCCTCTGTGGTGAAGGGTTTAGCCGCCACGAACGACGGAACTTTCATCATAGGGAAGCGGGCTATCGCCGTCAAACGCGCGCCCGCTGCCCGCTCTGATAAAATCACTGTTTCTTCAATCGCTTAGAGGGACTTCTTGTATCGTCATCTGGAACATCGTCTGGCCGAGCGCGTGCTGGAGTGTTTGCAGCGCCGTTATCCCGAGGCCACGTTGCCGCGCGTGGTCGTCGAGCAGCCTCCCAAGGTCGAACTCGGGGACTTCGCGATTCCGATGTTCCCTTTCGCCAAGCCCCTGCGCTCGGCGCCGCTGAAGATCGCTGAAATGATCAGAGCGGAGATCGGCGCCGGCGTCATTGACGGCATCGCGGAAATGCAGGTCGCGCCTCCCGGCTATCTGAACGTGAGGATTGACCGGGGATGGATGGCGTCTGCGCTCGCCGCTGATCAGAAGCCGCGGGTCGAGATTCCTTCCGGCAAGATTCTGGTCGAGCACTCCAGCATCAATCCCAACAAGGCCGCGCACATCGGCCACCTGCGCAACGCCATTCTCGGCGACACGTTTGTGCGGTTGCTGCGCCACGCTGGCAGGGAAGTGGACGTTCAGAATTACATCGACAACACAGGCGTGCAGGTCGCGGATGTGGTGGTTGGCTTCACTCAGATCGAGAAGAAAACGCGCGCGGAAATCGAGGCTCTTACCCGGCTGCCGCGCTTCGACTACTACTGCTGGGATTTATATGCGCGGGTCTCGCAGTGGTACGCCGCCGACAAACAGAACCTGCAGGCGCGGCTGCAGACGCTGCACGCCATCGAAGATGCCACGACAGAAACGGCCGCCATTGCCGAACTGATTTCGGTTGCGGTGCTGCGCCGCCATTTGGAGACCATGGACCGGCTCGACATCGAATACGATTTCCTGCCGCGAGAGAGCGAAATCCTGCACCTGCATTTTTGGGACGCGGCGTTCATCAAGCTGAAGGAATCTGGCGTCCTGACCTTCGAGAACGAGGGGAAGAATAAAGGCTGCTGGGTCATGCGGCGCGCCGGGACCGCAAGAGCAATTTCAACCACAGAGGACACGAGGGACACAGAGGAAGGGAATACCACAGAGGAAGACAAAATCACCGAGGAAGATCAGAAGGTGATCGTCCGCTCCAATGGCACCGTTGGTTATGTGGGGAAAGATATCGCTTACCACATGTGGAAGTTCGGACTGCTCGGGCGCGACTTCGGCTACCGCAAGTTCTATCGCTATCCGAACCAGCACGAGTGCTGGATTTCGACGGTCCACGGCGAGAAGGATCATCCTCACTTCGGCGACGTCGCGGAGATCTACAATGTGATCGACGCCCGGCAGTCCGAGGCACAGAACACGGTCATTGAAGCCCTGCGCGGCCTGGGTCACGGTGAAGCCGCCGATCACTACACGCACTTCTCCTATGAAATGGTCGCGCTCACCCCGCGCTGTGCGGCGGAACTTGGTTACGAATTGAGCGACGAGGACAAGGCGCGCTCCTACATCGAAGTCAGCGGGCGTAAGGGTTTCGGCGTGAAGGCCGACGATCTGCTTGACCAGCTCATCGCTTCCGCCAAGAAGGAAGTCGACTCCCGGCATCCGCAGCTGAGCGAGCAGGAACGCCAAGAGGTTGCCAAGCAGATCGCCATCGGCGCGCTGCGCTACTTCATGCTGAAATACACCAAGCAGTCGGTGATCGCTTTCGATTTCAAAGAGGCGCTCAGCTTCGAAGGCGAGACCGGACCGTACGCGCAATATGTTGTGGTGCGGGCGACCAGCATCTTTCGCAAGGCGGGCGCCGATCCCGAGACTTTCTCGGCAGACGTCGCTCGCCATATCGCGCCCACCGATCTGGCGAACTTTCTAAGTGGCGATAGCGCCAATGAAATCTGGGAACTGTGGCTAGCGTCGTCGAAAACGTCGACCGTGATCGACCAATCCATTGCCACGACCGAACCGGCGTACCTGGCAAAACACGTTTTCCAGCTGGGGCAGCTTTTCAACACGTTCTACCATCGCCATCCCATCCTGAACGAACCGGACGAGAAACGGAAACAATTCCTGCTGGCCACGGTCGCGGTAGTCCGGCGTGAATTAATCCGCTGTCTGGCGGTCATGGGCATTACCGCGCCGCCGGTCATGTAGAATACCTGCCACTGGACGCGCTGGCCGGAACGGGCGTCCCTGCGATCATGCACAATGTTGCGCCGCCTTCGGCGCCCGCTCATTCGTGGTTCCGCCGCGTCTGGCCCGGCCTGCTCGCGCTCGCGCTTTTTCTCGCCGCGGCCGGAGCGATCTACGAGAATATCTGTGAAGCCCGCGACCGGCGCTTTAATCCCATGGCCGGGCGGCGCTTCGACGTGGGCGGTTTCAAAATGCACATTGACTGCACGGGCGAGGGCAGTCCAACGGTCATTCTCGAATCGGGCCTGGGCGACACCTACCTTTCGTGGCGCAAGGTACAGCCACAGATCGCAAAATTTACCCGCGTGTGCTCCTATGACCGCGCGGGACTCGGCTATAGCGAACCCAGTTCTCAACCCCGTACCAGCAAAGTGATCGCCGGCGAATTGCACGCTCTACTGCAGGCGGCAGGCGTTGCGCCGCCGTATGTGCTGGTCGGGCACTCGGTGGGCGGATTCAATGTCCGGCTCTATGCCAGCTTGTACCCCACTGAGGTCGCGGGTATGGTGCTCGTCGACGCTTCCCATCCCGCTCAACTCGATCGCCTGCCGCCGGGGATCAAGGACATGCATGCCGACTGGCTACGCAAAGCCGAGTTCACGGAATACACCATGCTTTTCGGTCTTCCGCGGCTGCGAGGCCAGTGCAGTGAAGACCCTGTGCTTCGCGCTGCCGCGTGCAACTGGCATACGGCGGTTGAAGCCGTAGCGGAACTGAAGAGTTTTCCGGAAAGTGCGGCCCAGACGGCAGCCGCCGGTTCGCTGGACGATATGCCGCTCGCGGTGCTTTCGCATGATCCCCAGAGACGCACCGGCAGTTTCCCGGCGGGCATGGCCATACCGGCCAACCAAGCTTGGGAAAAAATGCAGGAGGAATTGGCACAGCTCTCGACGCGAGGCACGCAGGTCATCGCGACCGGCAGTTCGCACTCCATTCCGCTGGACCGGCCGGATGTGGTCGTCGAAGGTATTCGCAAAGTGGTCGAGCAGGTTCGTGCGGCGCAAGCGACATCGCCGTCCAAGGCGAACTGATCCTTCGTCATCAACCTTCACCGTCAACCGCTTGCTGACTCCCCTGCTGTAAACCTGCTAACCTTTTTCTCTCATCCGCAATTCCGCGCGCGGAACGATATTCGGAAGAATGTTCGGAATAATGTTCGGCGCCGGCCTCAGGAGCACCGATGAAAGCAACGAATCGGACGGCTTTGGTCCCGATTACCCGTTCCTTATTGTGGGCCATGATTCTGTGGGGCATGGTTCTGCCAGCTTTCTCGACCGCGCAGGATGCCACGCCCCCCGCGCCTGCTCAGACTCCCCATCGCCCGCGCATTGGTCTGGCCCTTAGCGGCGGGGGCGCGCTCGGACTGGCCGAAATCGGCGTGATTCAGTGGATGGAACAGAACCACATCCCAGTCGACCGGATCGCCGGCACCAGCATGGGCAGCATCATTGCCGCGATGTATGCCACGGGCATGTCGCCGGCGGAGATCGAAAAATTTGCCGAAGAAGTCGACTGGGACGCGGCTTTTCTTCCCGAGCCGACGTATTCCCAGCTCTCCTATCGCCGGAAGCAAGACCGGCGAGAGTTTCTCATCGATGCTCCTCTTGGCCTGAAGCATGGTCTGAGCGGGCCGAACGGTTTCAACCCCGGCCAGGGTGTGGGACTGTTGCTGGATCGCATTGCTTTCCCGGAGTCCAGTATCGCCAGCTTTGACGACCTGCCCATTCCATTTCGCTGCGTAGCCACCGATATGCTGCGCGGGGAAGGCGTCGTGCTGCACGATGGCTCGCTAGCCCAGGCGGTGCGCGCCTCCGCGGCGATTCCCGGCGTGTTTACTCCCGTGGAACTCGATGGCCGCATCTTGGCCGACGGCGGGATGGTGCAAAACATTCCGGTGGAAACCGTGCTGAACATGGATGCGGACGCTGTGATCGCGGTGGAACTGCGTCTTCCTCCCGGCGACCGCACTCAACTCGAGACCCTCACCGGTGTGCTCAGTCGAGCTGTCGACGTGATGATCACGCAGAATGAGCGCCGGTCGCTCCTGCTGGCCAAGGCCAAAGTGAGCGTTGACATGAGCGGCTTCTCGGTCAGCGATTATTCGCGCGTCAAGGAACTCATCCAGCTTGGTTACAAGACCGCGGCCAGCCAGTCGGAAACTCTTTTGCCCTACGCAATTCAGGATGCGGCGGAGTGGCAGGAGTATCTGCAGGCCCGTGCGGCGCGTAAGCGCAAGCCGCCGGAGAAAATCGAGGCTGTCGAAGTGACCGGCGCCGACTCCGATACTGACGCCCGGCTGCAGCACAAGCTCAGCAAGGCCCTGCGCGGGCCGCTCGATCTCTCTAAGGTCGACACGCAACTGACCCACCTGGCTGGCGTCGGACAGTTCGACCGGCTGGGGTACGAGGGATTTACGCAGAATGGAGTCCCCGCTCTGCGCGTTACCACGCACGATAAGTCGTATGGCCCGCCGTTTGTGGACTTCGCCGTCAATGTGGATGGTTCCGGAGTGGCTGCCTTCGATTTTTCCGCGGGGGCGCGAGTCACTTTCATGGATGTTGCTCACGGCGGCGGCGAGTGGCGCAACGACCTGCTGTTCGGTTCCAGCAATCTGGCGGCCAGCGAGTTCTATCAGCCTTTGGGTGAATCGCCGTTTTTTGTGGCTCCGTACGCCTTCACGTCCAAGTTCGCGCGAAATTCATTTACGGGATTAACCCGCGTTGCCGTCTTCGGCGACGAGCGCGCTGGAGGCGGCCTCGACATTGGCTACAACTCAGGCCGGCGCAGCGAATTCCGGATCGGGTATGAGCTCTTTGATGGCAAGCTGAGTCCGTTGATTGGAGCCGCTGGTCTGCCCATCGTCAACGGCAGCACCGGCGAATTCCGCGCCCGTTATGTGTGGGACGGGCAGGACAGTCCGGCGGTTCCCAGCCGCGGCACCCGCGTGGTCGCGACCCTCTCGCGCGTGCTGCAGAGTCCGGGGCAGGCGCATCCCATTGGGCAACTCGACGTGCAGACTGCCAACTTTATTCCCGTCGGGCCCAAGACTTCACTCCTTTTTAATGTTTCCGGTGGAACTACCTTTCGCGGATCAGCCGGACCGTTTCAGATCTTTGCCTTGGGTGGACCGTTTCGGCTGGGAGCGTACCTTCCGCAGGAATTTCTGGGCAACCACTACGCCTACTCGTCGTTCGGATTCCGGCGCGAACTTTACCGACTGCCTCAGCTCGTGGGAGGAAAGATCTACTGGGGTGGATGGTATGAGGCCGGCACGGCATTCGGTACGGCGGCGCTCGATCCCGGACCAGTTGCGGTGCGGGGCACATTCAACCTCGGAGTGATCGCCGACACGATCATCGGCCCCGTTGGGCTGGCCGGCAGCATCAGTCCCACCGGCCAGAGCCGGGTCAACTTCTCCATCGGAAGAGTATTCTGACGGGATCGCCGATTGATATACTTCGCCTCTGAGTTCTGTCGAGAAAAACTGCCCGGAGGAAAACTGGTGCGTTCATTCATTCTGCGCTTTGCGCTGCCCGTATTGATTTCCATCTCTGTCATTGCGCAGCAGACTGCCCAGCCGCAGCAGCCCTCGAAGCCGCTGTTCAAGCTCGAGCAAGTGATGATTCCGGTGCGCGACGGAGTCCATCTGCAGACCGTCATTCTTACGCCTATCGCCCAGACCGGACCGCTGCCTATTCTTTTTCGCCGGACGCCTTATGGAGTTCCTGAAAAACCGCCGGAGCAACTTCCTCCGTATCTCAAAGAACTCGCCCAGGACGGCTATATCTTCGTGATCCAGAACCTGCGCGGACGATTCAAGTCCGAGGGCGTGTTCAACCTTTCTTCCTGGGCCGATTTAAAAGACCCGAAGGCTACTAACGAGACCACCGATGCTTACGATTCGATTGAGTGGCTGGTGAAGAACGTTCCCAATAACAATGGGAAAGTCGGTATCTTCGGCGTTTCCTACGATGGGCTTACCTCTGCGATGACCCTGCTTCACCCTCACCCGGCGCTCAAAGCCGTCAGCGAGCAGGCCTCGCCCGTCGATCAATGGATGAACGACGACGACCACCGCTTCGGCGCACTGCGCGAGAGTTACGACTTTGAATACGCCGTCATGGAGCAGGCCGACAAAAACAAGAACACTCATTTCGATTTTGAAACGTACGACACCTACGAGTGGTATCTCGACCTGGGCCCGCTCTCGAATATCAACGCGAAATATCTTCACGGATCGATTCCGTACTGGAACTCGACGGTCGAGCATCCCGACTACGACGAGTTCTGGAAAAAAGAAGCCTGGGTGAGCCAACTGCACTCCTCGACCGTGCCCAACCTGAATGTTGCGGGATTCTGGGATCAGGAAGATCCGTGGGGGCCGTGGCAAATTTTCCGCCACGCCGAAGAGAACGATCCCGAGCATACGAATTTTATGGTGGCTGGGCCCTGGTATCACGGGGAGTGGTGGAGCCCGAAGGGCGACGCCATCGGGATTATTCCATTCGGCGGACACGAAACTGCCCGCGAATTCCGCGAGAATATCGAAGCGCCGTTCTTTCGTTATTATCTGCACGGGCAGGGTGAGAAGCCGGCATGGCAGGCCAGCACTTTTCAGAGCGGATCGAATACCTGGCACACCTACGCCGCGTGGCCTCCGAAGGAAGCTAAGCCGGCTAAACTCTACCTTCATGCCGACGGGACTCTTTCATTCACCGCGCCGGTCGCGGCCGCGGCCGGACTGGCTTACCGCGAGTACGTCTCTGATCCGGCCAATCCTGTGCCCTACCGCCAGCGCCCCATCACGCCAACTTATCCTGGTGGTGACTGGCGAACCTGGGAAGTTGCCGACCAGCGCTTTGTCGATCATCGGCCCGACGTTCTCTCCTTCGTCAGCGAACCGCTGGATCACGATCTCACCGTCACCGGCACACTGGCGGCGAATCTTTTTGCATCCACTTCCGGAACCGACAGCGATTTCGTGGTCAAGCTGATCGATGTATATCCGCAGGACGCGCAGAAGAATGCCTGGGATCCGGACGAAGGCCCCCGGCCGGGGCAGTATGCCCAGTCGCTGAATGGTTACGAACTGCCCATTGCCATGGAGATACGCCGGGGCCGCTATTTGACGAGCTACGAAAAGCCGCATCCGCTGACCCCGAACAAACCGACCGAGTGGAACGTTTCTCTGCGCGATCACGACCACGTGTTTCTGAAAGGGCACCGCATCATGGTGCAGATTCAGTCAACGTGGTTTCCGGTGATTGACCGCAATCCGCAGAAATTCGTGCCAAGCATCTATCAGGCCGCAGCCTCCGACTTCGTGCCCGCAACCCAGCGCATCTACTGCTCGCCCGATCTGCCTTCGTATCTGTTGCTGCCGGTCGTGCCGTAGCCGACGGCAGAAGGAGCCGATGTCAGAAGAAGCGGACGGCGGAAGAGTAGAAGTCGGAAGAAGATGATGAGCCGAGGAAAATGATTTTCGGTGGCGCAGCGCTTTAAGCGCTGCGATAACCGGGGTTTGAGCAGTTAGGGCTTTAGCCCCTGAGGTGGGTCGAGTGTTGCTTGCGGCCAGCATCTCTCCGAAAAAGAAACGGCCCGGAGATTCCCGGGCCGTTTTCACATCTCAATTTTATTGGCCCCCGGCGATGCTGTGCTGTCCCAGCCACGACGCCAACCGGGGTTCCTGCTGCGCTTTGAAATCGATGCAGTTGCTGATGCGTTCAATCGATTGTTTATAGGTGCGTTCCGCGGCCGCGATCTTATGAGCGGCGAAGAATTCCGTCACCTGATTGCGCATTCCCGTGTCGCAGAAAACACTCGTATCCCCTACCACTTCGGCGCTGGCAAACGGACCGCCGGCCTTGGCAACCGCGTCCCAGTGCGTCTGAATGAAATCCCAAGCCAATTGTTCGCCTACCGGATTCCCCATCACCGACCCGACCACCCCGAGCGCATCCTGAGAGCGCACGTCCGGAGAGACGGCAAACTCCAGCGTGCGCTCCAGCAACTTCGGGTCACCGAACCGCGGTAGCGTGTAGAGGTAAGAATAATACTGTTCCGGCGATTTCGGATTCTTCAAGGCAGTCATCACCCGGTCGTAAAACGCAGAGTCTCCATTCAGCGCCGCGAGATGCAAGGCGCTGCCGGCGATCTCGCTATCGACCGACGCCGGATCAGCCAGCGCTTTGTCCGCGATTCTCCGTGCCTGCTCCAGAGTCTCGGGATCGCGGCCATCGTAACCCAGCGCATCGAACACGCGCGCCCGCAGAGTCCGCTGCTCGTCAGTCTCGCCCGGTTTGGGTTCATATCCCATTTCTTTCATAGCCGGCGCCAGATACTGGCGCAGCCACACGCGATACCCGTCACGATCGCTGTCGCTCACCAGGTAGCGGCCGACGTAGTGCAGGCCTTCCAGCACATCTTCTACCACAGCGCGGTTGCGGTCCGACTGCAGCCCCTGCGCGAAGGCCAACGAATCACCCACCGGTTCGCGACCCACGGCCACCGACGCCCAGATGTCATCTTGTACGGCGATGCGCTCGGCGGGAGTCAATCTGGATTCGGCGTCGTTCGCCAGAGCTCGAACCGCATCGGCAGTGTAGCCGGTGCGGTAGTAGCCGGTCGCCCCCGCATTGGCCAGAACCCACGTAGAGCAGCCGGGCAAAGTGTAGGTTTCTTCCTTCTTGGTTAGCAGTTCGCACTTGGCCGCGCCGTTGCCGGTGGCCGATCCGCGCAGGCACAGGGGAATTTGCCAGAGTTGATCATTGGCCGCCTCAAACTTCGCTCGGTCTATGTAATACCGCTGCTGGGTCAAAGTGACGCTCGTGGAATTACCGGAGCATTGCGCTTTCACATTCACGATGGGAGCGCCCGCTTGCTTCACCCACGTGGGCATGATCTTGTCGACGGGCCGCTTCGACGTTTTCGCCTGAGCGTCCCAGAAATCGTCGGCCGTGGCATTAGCGTACTGGTGCTGTTGCAGATAGGCGTTTACACCGGCGCGGAAGGTCTTTTCGCCCAGATAAGACTCGAGCATGCGCAAGACCGAAGCCGCCTTGCCGTAGGCGATTCCATCGAACAACTCCTGAATCTGCGCGGGAGTTTCGGCCGCCTGATGAATCGGCCGAGTATTCTCCAGGGAATCCACGTTGAGCGTTCCGCCAGTGTCGCTAACGTCGTCCAATTCGTAATTCCATTCCGGCTTCCACTTCGCGACGGGCTTCGATTCCATCCAGGTGGCGAAACCTTCGTTGAGCCAGATGTCGTCCCACCACTTCATCGTGACCAAATCGCCGAACCACTGGTGCGCCATTTCGTGCGCGATGACGCTGGCAATTTCTTTCTTGAGGCCGACCGAGCCTTGCTTCTCATCGATCAGAAGAATGACTTCGCGGAACGTGATGCAGCCGGTATTTTCCATTGCGCCTGCGGAGAAGTCGGGCAGGCCGATCAGGTCCAGTTTTCCGTAGGGATACTTGATGCCGAAATACTTGTCGTAATAGCCGAGAATATAAGACGCGGCTTCCAGCGCGAACCTGCTCATCTCCTTCTTTCCCGGCGTGCTGTAGACGCGGATCGGGATGCCATCCGCCGAGCCCTCGATGTACTCGAAGTTGCCGACCACCAGCGCAGCCAGGTAGGACGACATTTTCACCGTGGTGGCGAAGCGCACCGTGTGCTTCTCCCCAGGGCCGGGGGTGTCGGACACGACTTTCTGGTTCGAGATCGCGACCAGTCCCTTGTCGGCGACGGCGGTAATGTCAAATGTGGCTTTGTAGTCGGGTTCGTCAAACGAAGGAAATGCGCGCCGAGCGTCGGTGGCTTCAAACTGCGACGCGGCATATTTGCGTCCCTGGTCGTCCTTGCCCAGGTACAATCCGCGCATTTCGTCGTTGAGAATGCCGGAGTAAGCAATGTGGATCGTTGCCGGACCGGCGGCCAGAGGCTTCTCGACGGTCAGCACAGCCATTTCCTTTTCTTTGTCAGGCGTAACCTTCGCCGATTGCGTCGAGCCGCCGCTGGTGATGGTCACGTCGTGAAAGTCGATATCGACCGCGTTCAGCGTGATGTCCGAAGTCGCGTTCAGCACGCGAATCGCGATGGTTTCATCGCCCTCAAATCTGGCCTTGTCGAGATCTGGCGTGAACGTGAGTTTGTAGTTCTCGGGCCTTGCGATTTCGGGCAGCCGCTGTGCGCTCGCCAGCGAGATAGTCAGAACGACATAGGTCAAAACTGCAGGAATACGTTTCATTCATTTTCCTCGGTAGATCGAATCAGATTGCTTTCTTCAATTTTCTGGTCCGGAGTGTTCTGAGCGCAGTTGTACCACCCTGCTCCAGCTCAAGTACGAATGGGGCATCGCGAAAGTTCACGGCTTGGGCGCGACCACCCCATTCAGGACGGTCATCGCACAGTGGTTGGCGCCGAACCAGTAGGGGATTTCACGGTAGTCTTCGACTGCAAAAATCGCTAAATCGGCATCCTTGCCCGGCTCGATGCTGCCCTTGCGTTCGGCCACGCGCAGCGCCCACGCCCCGTTGATGGTGGCGGCGGCGATGGCTTCTTCCGGCGCCATCTTCATGTGCGTGCAGGCCAGCGACATCGCCATCGGCATGCTGATGGTCGGCGAGGTGCCCGGATTGTAGTCCGTGGCCAGTGCCACCGGCACGCCCGCTTCGATCAGACGGCGCGCGTTTGGATATTCTTTCAATCCCAGAAAATAATTTGCGCCCGGCACCAGCGTGGCGACCGTATCGTGTGTGGCCAGGTGTGGGATGTCGTCTTCGTTCACGTGATCCATGTGGTCGAACGACGCTGGATGGAAGCGCAGAAACGGCCGTAGACCGGTTTCCGAAAGCTGGCCCATGTGTGCGCGAACGCTTAATCCGTGCTTTTCTGCAGCGGCAAAAATCTCTTCTGTCTCCTTCGCAGTAAATGCTCCCCGGTCGCAGAAAACGTCGACAAACCGGGCAAGCTTCCGCTTAGCGGCTACGGGAATCATCTCTTTACAGACGATCTCAACGTACTTTTGTGAGCAGCCCTGAAATTCTTTGGGGACGACATGCGCTCCGAGCAGAGTGGAGACCACGGTCCCGGGCCAGCGGGAAGCCGCGTCTTTGATGGCCTCGAGCGATTTCAGTTCCGACTCAACCGTAAGCCCGTACCCCGACTTGGCCTCGACGGTAGTCGAACCGTGGGCGGCCATTTTCTGCAACGCGTTCAGGACCTTGGTGGCGAGAATACTCTTCGCCGTCTTGCGTACCGCCTCCAGACTGGATCGGATGCCGCCTCCCGCCGCCGCAATCTCTGGGTAAGATGCGCCTGCGATACGCTTCTCGAAATCCACCAGCCGCGGTCCGACGAAGACGGGGTGGGTGTGCGAGTCGATGAAGCCCGGCAGCACGACTTTCCCAGCGCAATCGATCTCGGTGACGCTTTTGCGATTGCGCTTCAGCCAGGGATCGCGCAACGCTTCCTTACTTTTGCCGACGGAGACGATCTTGCCGCCCAGGCAGAGCACCGCGCCACCGCGAATGATCCCGAGGTCCCGCAAAGCAGGCCCGCGGCGGGGGCCAGTTTCAGCCGATGGCGCGCATAAGGTGAGGAGCTGGCCGACGTTGATCAGAAGAAGGGAATTCACCACGGGAGCTTGTCGTTTCGGGGGCACGCGTCGCCTCTAGTCTAACAGCACTCAAAGGCACAAACCGGTTCCTTCGTGAAGCTTCATGCCCTCGTGGTTGATGATCTTGGGGTTGGCTCCTGCGGCTCGGCAACCAGCGACTAAGAATTCATTGGCACTCTCACGCCAGCCTTCTTCGCGAACTCCTTCGCCTCGTCGTAACCCGCGTCCACGTGGCGGATCACGCCCATGCCCGGGTCCGTAGTCAGGACGCGCTCGATGCGCTTGGCCATTTCATCGCTGCCGTCGGCCACGGTCACCTGTCCGGCGTGCAGCGAGTAGCCGATTCCGACACCGCCGCCGTTGTGAATTGATACCCACGACGCACCCGCGGCGGTGTTCAGCAGCGCGTTGAGCAGCGGCCAGTCGGCCACGGCGTCCGAGCCGTCTTTCATGCTTTCGGTTTCGCGGAAGGGAGACGCCACCGAGCCGCAGTCGAGATGATCGCGGCCAATCACGATCGGCGCCTTGATCTTGCCCTTCTTTACCAGATCGTTCATGGCCAGCCCGAACTGCGCGCGCTCGCCGTAACCCAGCCAGCAGATGCGCGCGGGCAATCCCTGGAACTTAATGCGCTTGCGTGCCAGGTCGATCCAGCGCCGCAGGATTCGATTCTCGGGAAACAACTCAAGCACCAGTTCATCGGTCACGTGGATGTCAGACGCTTCGCCCGACAGCGCCACCCAGCGAAACGGCCCACGGCCTTCGCAAAATAGCGGACGAATATACGCCGGCACGAATCCCGGGAAGTTGTAAGCGTCCTTCACGCCGCGCTGGAAAGCGAAGGTGCGAAGGTTGTTGCCGTAGTCGAATGTGACCGATCCCATCTTCTGCAGGCGCAACATGCCTTCTACGTGGCGCGCCATGGCGTCGAGCGAGCGTTCCTGATAGGCATGCGGATCGTTTTTCCGCAACTCAAACGCTTCCGACAGGGTCATGCCGTTGGGCACATATCCGTTCAGGGGATCGTGCGCCGAGGTCTGATCGGTCAAAATGTCGGGGACAACCCCTCGCTCGGCCAACTCGGGAATCACGTCGGCGCAGTTTCCCACCAGCCCGACCGAAACATTTTCTTTCTTGCGAATCGCATTTTTCAGAATGCGCAGGGCTTCGTCCAGCGTGGTGACCATGAAGTCGCAGTAGCCGGTCTTGAGGCGCTTCTTGATGCGCTCGGGATCGACGTCGATACCCAGAAACGCCGCGCCCGTCATGGTCGCGGCCAGCGGCTGAGCTCCACCCATGCCGCCCATGCCGCCGCTGACAATCAGCTTCCCGGCAAGGTCGCCGCCAAAATGTTTTTCGCCCGCCGCGGAAAATGTCTCGAACGTGCCCTGTACGATTCCCTGCGAGCCGATGTAAATCCACGATCCGGCGGTCATTTGCCCGTACATCATCAGGCCGGCGCGTTCCAGTTCGTTGAACTTTTCCCAGTTGGACCAGTGCCCGACCAGATTCGAATTGGCGATGAGCACGCGCGGCGCGTGATCGTGGGTCTTGAAAACACCGACAGGCTTGCCCGACTGCACCAGCAAAGTCTCGTCATTCGCGAGAGTCTTCAGCGTCGCGACAATGGAGTGGTAGGCTTCCCAACTGCGCGCGGCACGGCCCGTTCCGCCATAGACCACCAGATCTTTGGGCCGCTCGGCTACCTCTTCGTCAAGGTTGTTCATGAGCATGCGCATGGCAGCTTCCTGTTGCCAGCCTTTGCAGGTAATGGAGTTGCCGCGGGGCGCGCGGATGGATGCGGGAGCTTGAATTTCGGTTTCGACGGGCATGAATAGATGGTACTTCTCAGCGCCGTCCAGTACAAACTTGTGTTACGCGGAAATGGGCTGGAATGCTGAGTGCGCACATGTGCAGGCGCAATCGCTGCCTGTGGCAAAGCGCAAGGACGGTGGCAGCACTTTTTCCACGCTAGAGGTGGACCTCGCGCGGGACTGTACTCATAAGGAGCTCGGAATCGCTCATTTTGAACCCGGCGGATCCCAGTGGCCCAGAATACCGATCATGAAGGGTGAAAAGCTCACGTTTCCGTAGTGCAACGCGCCGTAATCGGGCGGATCACCCGGCCGCGGTGCGGGTCCGTAGCCTATGGCACTTTGTGCGGTCAGCGATATGGTCGAGGTTACGTGAAGCTCGATCTGCGCTTGCAGGGCCGCGGTGGGAGCGGCTCCCAGACCCGGCGTGGTGATCTGGGGCGACAAGCTAAATTCGACATCCGGTTTGAATAGCCCCCAGTTGCGCTTCAAGTGCAGATTCACCAGTGAGAAAGCCGCCTGGTAGGTCGTGGGATTGTAGGGGTTCGGAGACATCTGAACGCTGATATTCGGCTCGTGAATGACGTCGAGCTCGGTGTCGTCGTCACCAAATTTCCACTTGTCGAAGTTCCGATAAATCACAGTCACGGTATAAGTCGCGGGATCCGATCCCCGGCGGTAGCGGTAATTGGCGTCTGCGCCGGTGGCGATATCGGCGGCCAGATGGGCATCGTCTTTACCCTGATCGGAGTCGTCGCCGCTTTCTGGGGAAAAATTCGCAGTCAGGCTGAGCTTGGGCAACGAGCGAGTCGTCCAGTAATACTTGGGCCAGATGGACGGATTAAGATTAACCGGCGCCTGGGTCACCGCGCATACGCTCATGATCGCCCACTGCTGATCGTCGGGCAATAGCCTCACCAGCGCGTCGAAGTCGCCCGGAGGCTGGAATTGCAGCGCTCCGATTCCCGCCCGCAGCCGCGCAATGTTGACTCCGCTCGCTTTAGGCGCAAATAGAGCCAAGCCATCCAGCCTGGACGCGGCCTTGATTCGCCAGAGTTCGTCCAGCATGTCAGGCATGCTCATGCCATTCAGGATCTGGCAGGCCTGTTGCCAGTCAGGAGGGGAGCTCTGCTGCAGGGACATTTGCAGCTGATTGTGCAAATCCCAGAGTTTCGGATCATCGAGAGAACCCATGTCACACCTCCGGCGCAGAGTTGGGCGCGTCCCAAGCGGGAGCGGCGTAATTCTACTTCATAACATTGTGCCGAGAAAGCGGATTCAGTTTCAGGGGAATAGATTTGGGGCGACTGCAAGCCCGGAATTCTAATGTTGCGATTTTGTGTCGCAACCTCCTCGTTCGTACCTGAGGCAGGGACGATCCGGCTGCGCAGTCGCCTGGGTTTCGCTCCAGCAACCGCTCGCTCAGCCGGACAGGGGATCACCAGGTGCTGTAGGCGGTGCCGTCGCTGGCGATTCCGGTGGA
>Ga0182030_10012695_pt1 | contig 16842 bp, 13 predicted proteins | sample 812S3MmetaG_FD_121299 | JGI IMG/M metagenome (GOLD analysis project Ga0182030, IMG submission 121299) | Permafrost microbial communities from Stordalen Mire, Sweden - 812S3M metaG (Illumina Assembly) | ecosystem: Environmental > Terrestrial > Soil > Wetlands > Permafrost | place: Sweden...
ACCCCTACACCACCTTATTCGCACAACAACTCGCCGCCACAGCATCTGGTTTTGCCTTAAAGGTAAAGCCCATGCTAAGGATGTAGCCCATAGCTTCGGTTAAAGCCGTATTTGAACCAAAGCGCGGGTTCGTATTAATATCAGCATGCACCTCCAGTTCGGTGCCGTATTTATCAAAAAGCGGGCACAGAAAATAGGCAATATCAATTGAGCGCGAAACCTCTATCAGCAGGCGCTCTTTCAGGCTCATTTTGTTTTTTGTTTTGTCGTTATTAATAAACATAAAACCTCCGCGGCCTTTGCGTAAAATAACAATTACCGTGGCAAACTCAGTTTCAAGGCCGCGCACCTGGCTGTCGGTGCCAATGCATACTTTAATTTGATTACCCAGTTCCTTTTCTTTAATCAGGGCGTTTTCAACGGCATCCATAATGGGCAAATCAATCCTGGCGCCGTCTAATTTTCTCCATTTCGACTTTAGTATAGGTTCCATAAGCAGTTGTTTGGTTTTCTAAAAGTAGCAACAACTTTTCCGGAAACCCATTTTTTTAAAATCTCAATTTTCAACATCTGTTATGCACATGGCATTAAAACAATCCAATAGAACGCTGATTTATTATGATTCTTATGATGGAATTATGATTTTGAATACAATGTTTTTTAACCCTATAAATCCCAAGCCGACTTAGAGATTACTAAGATGAGCGTAGGATAAGCAGCTTTAATTAGCAAAAAAAGATCACCGTATTGATCATAAAAATCATAATAAATCAGCGTTCTATTGGATTCAGGCTGTTTTAGCCTCGGCAGCTTTGGCTCGTAGTTTCAGCGCTTGCTTTTTAGCGCCTATATTGTAAAGTATCTGGAAGATAGTGAATACCACTGCAAAGTAAGCAAAGGCAGCTACCGTAACCCATCCGCCCCAGGGAACAATGTTTAAAACCAGCAGCATTACAAATGGAAGAGGTATAAGCGAAGCAACAATAAGTGTTACGGCTACCATAATATCTGAAAGGCCCAGGTAAGCCAGGTGGTGGGTAATATGGTCTTTACCTCCCACAAAAGGCGATTGCCTGCGCAGCAGCCTGCGGAAAGTAACAGTAGTAGTATCAATTAAAGGAACGCTAAACAACAGCATAGGCACCACAAATTGCCTTAACTGAATAAACACGGTAACATTAGGGTCTTTAAAGTTCCAGAAAAACAGGATACTGGTTGAAGCCAGGAACACCCCTAAAAACTGGCTGCCCGTATCGCCCATATAAATGCGCGATGGATGCCAGTTAAAAAACAGAAAGCCAAAAAGCGCACCCAACACGCCTATCAGCATAACCAGGTAAAAAGCGCTTAAAGACGGCGCGCTAAGCGCAATAATGGATATAAGGCCTATAATAATACATATGGAAATGCTGGTGGTAATGGCATCCATGTTATCAAGCATGTTTATCGAATTCATCAGGCCTATAACCCATAAAATGGTAATGATAAAATCAAGGGCAGGGCTTCCTGATACCCGGATGTATACATCTGAAATAATAAGGATAAAAGCACACGATAATTGCAAAATAAATTTAGCCAGGGGGTTGGTGTTATAGGCGTCATCGGCCAAACCTAAAATAAAACCCAGGCTGGTAGAGGCAATAATGCCTATCAGGTGTTTATCAAGCAGGTAGTCTGTTTGCCGGGGCAGCGTTCCGATAACAGAAATTGAGATTAGAAAAACGATAAAGAATGAAATACCCCCAATAGCGGGTTTTATATTGGCCGACCACCGCACCTGGTTTATCTCGCCCTCGTTACGGGCGCCCAAATTGAAAGAGAATTTTAAAAAAAGCCAGTTAATCAGAAACGAAAAGAACGCGCTGATCAAAAAGAACAGCGCTAAAAACGTGACCAGATATTGCGGATCAAGAATCATAATTTGTTATTTCTCACCCAAAAGCCTTGCCAGAAACGATTTAGACTTTTTCTTTGTTTCAGTAGTATAATAGCCTTCGGCATATTTACTTCCATAATAACCGTAGCCATAACCGTAACCGTAACCATAATTATAGCCATAGGTATTTCCGTAACCATATCCGTAACCGGACGCACCGCGGCCAAAATCATTAATAATTACCGATAGGTTTTTAACCTTGCTTTCCGTAATAGTCCGGTTAATTGAATGAACAAAAGCCCTGTTGGAATATGCCGCGCGCAGAATGTAAATCGGATAATCGGAAATTTTAAGAATTTCAAGGGCGTCCGTTACAAGTCCGATAGGGGGGGTATCAATAATAACGTAATCATATTTTGTTTTCAAATACTCCAAAACCTCAGGAAGTTTAGGAAGCAAAATAAGCTCGGAAGGATTAGGAGGTACCGGGCCCGAAGTAATAAAATCAAGGTTCGGTATGCCCGACTCCATAATACAGTCGTCCACCTTGGTTTGCCCGCTCAAAATGGTACTAACCCCTTTATGGCTTTCAACATCAAATATCTTATCAAGCCTGGGTTTACGCATGTCAAAGTCAAGAATAATCACCTTCTTGTTCAGCAGGGTAAGAATGGCGGCAATATTAAGCGATACAAACGTCTTTCCCTCGCCCGGAATTGTTGAGGTGGTTGAAAGCACCTTGGAGCCCGGCGAATTTGAAATGAACTGAAGATTGGTTCTAACCGCCCTGAAGGATTCGGTAATGGCAGATTTGGGGTCCTGGGTTACTACCACCTGCGAACGCTCCAGCTCTTCTTTGTAGCGCGGTATAACCCCTAATAAGGCAGCGTGGGTCTTTTTTTCAACGTCTTCAATTGAAGTAATGGTGTTGTGTAACAGGTACCGTATTACCACCATAATAAAGCCCAGCATCAGCCCGATAAAAAATCCTGACAGCTTAATCATGGTTTCGTTGGGCGATACGGGATTAGGGTCACTTTTGGCTTTTTCAAGCACTACATAATCCGAAACCACACCTGCCCCTGCAATCAGGTAATCAGATTTCTGCGCAAATAAATTATCTACAAAATCATTTCTGATATCGGCCATTTTCTCCAGCCTTTCGTATTTGCTTTGCAGGCTTGGCATGCGCAACAGTTCATCCATGTATTTCTGGTATTCCTGTTTTAATAAAACAAATTCGTTTTGCAGGGCGTCAATGGCGTTGTCAATATTTTTATTAAGCCTTATTTTTGAATCTTCAATTTGCCGGTCTATCAACCGTATTTGCGGGTGTTGGGGGGTAGCGTCCATTAACAGCGAATTCCGTTGCTGCTGCAGGTCATTGATATGCAGCACTTCCGGATCAAAATCCACATTTGTAAGTTTAAACTTAATGGACGGCAGGTTTGAATATTCCTTATTAATAACCAGCAACTGCTTTAAGGTTTTCATCAGCGAAATATCGTACTCAAAGTCGCGGAACTTACCTTCATACTCCGTAGTTTTTTCTGAAAGCGTAGCCAGGTAATCATCATCATGTTCAAGGTAACCGTCTTTAATACGTTCAGCGGTCACAGAATCCTGGAACCGGTCAAACTGGATGCCAAAAGTATCTATCTGGTTATCAATAAACCTGAGGATGTTTTGATAGCTTTCGCTTTTTAGCTCAATATCGTACTTAATAAACTGGTCTGAAACTGTAGCAATGATATCTCTTGCTTTATCCGGGTTTCGGTCTTTATAGCTTAACCCGATAAGTTTGGTGGCAGGGTCTATTGGCAAAACTTCCAGTTTATCAGAAATCTCATCAATCAAATCATCCTTGCTCAAAAACTTAAAATAATAAATGTCATTTGCAAGGTTTTCAGTGGTCTGGTCTTTCATCACAATCCTGAATGACAGGTACCTGTCATTAATGCTGTCCTGCGTACTTACTGTATATTCGTGGTCCTTTCCGTTCATGCTAAAGGTTAAGTACACCTTTCCTTTACCTAAAAATTTTACATAAATAGGTATGTTTAATATTTCATCACTTTTATAGGTCCCTTTTACTTCAAAAGGCGATGAGGTATATAATTCGGTATTAACAAACTTGGTTTTCCCCTCTTTGAAATAGCCGATTTGAAGGGGCAGGTTATCTACCACTTTTTCGGCAAACAAATTTGATTTTATCAGTTGTATTTCGCGGTTTACATCGGTTATATCCTGGTTATCAAGTACCGTTTTTACACCTAATATCTGGCTGGTTTTTTGTTGTTTAAGAATAAGGGTAGTAGATGCCTGATAAACGCGCGGCGTATAACGGAGATAAATAACGGCCAGCGAAACGGAAATTATAACAATAAGGATTAACCAGATAATAGACTTGTTAAGGATGTACAGCATCAGCCCCAGGCTGAAATCATCAACCGGGCTTGAATCCATGGCCTGTTCAGCTGATAGCGCTTTATTTTCCATAGGTTCTGGCCAAAAGTATAAGGGTTGCTATGGTTGTTATTAAAGCAAAGTACGGACTTATTTCCGTCAAAATCTGATTAGCTACACTCGCTCTTTTATCTTCGATATAGATAATATCGTTTGATTGAACAATCAAATCAGCTTTTCGCATGCCTTCTAAAGTAGAAAGGTCAATTAAAATTACCTGTGGGTTTTTCATATCTCCCCTTATCACCTTTATTTTATACGCTTTTGAATTGTCTGAAAGGCCACCCAACTTGGCTATTACCTCTAAAAGATTAGTAGGCCCGGCGTTTAGCGGTATTATACCCCCGGTTGAGCCCCTGAAAACCAGTGCCCTTCTGTTTTCAACCTTTGCTATTACAAAAGGGTCAACAAAAAGGCCGGCAAATTTATCAGCTAAAATCCGGTTAAGTTCTTTTTCGGTATACCCTTTTACAAAAAGCTCCCCCATAACAGGTAACCTGGCAAAGCCCTCATTATCTACCAAATATGTTATGGCTATAGCACCGGTTGCGCCTGAGTTTGCCGTCGAATTCACCGAGCCGCCTACACCGCTTGCGTTTCCTACAACATCAACCAATCTGAATCCATCGCGGGCATAAACCCGAAGGCTTATTTCGTCGCCGGGCTGAATAACGTATTGATCAATCTGCTTCTGGGCAAGCTCAAAATACTGGTACTGCTTTTGCTGAAACATCAGGTTTGGGTAAAGATACCTGCACGAGGGGATTGAAATAAGCATGACACCAATCAAAAATATTCCTAGAACCTGTTTCATGTACTTTATAAGCTACAAACCTATGAAAAAAAAGGAAGGCGTTTGCATTTAAGTTACTTAATTACCTACTCAATAATGAATTGTAAAACCCTGCCATATCGGTACAAAGCCTTTGGTAGCTGAATTTATTGCGTACAAAACCGGCCCCGGTTACCGAAAAAGATTTTCTCAGTTCGTCATCCTCAATCAGCTTTAGCAGGTTTGTGGCCAGGGCATTTTCATCGTTTATAGCTGATAGCAGGGCCGTTTTATTTTGCACTACTATATCTTCAATACCGCCAATAGATGTAGAAACAATAGGTTTACCAGAGGCCTGGGCTTCTATAAGGCTTACTGGTGTGCCTTCATTATTTGAAGTTAAGGCTACAATGTCCATACCGGCGTTAGAAACATCAATATCTTTTATCCAGCTTGTAAAAGTAAGGATGTTCTTTTCGCGGGGGTTTCCGTTATTAAATTGCAGGCCAAGCTCATTTGCAAACAATTCTATGCTATTCCGCTGCTCGCCATCCCCGATAATAAAGGCCCGTATTTTTTTGCTTGTTTTAGTGGCCACTATGCTCAAAGCCTTTAAAAAAAGCCGGTGGTTTTTTACCGGCACCAGGCGGCCCACTATGCCAATAGCAATTTCATCATCGGCAACATTATAAGCCTGCCTGAATTGCTTTCTTTTCGCTTCCTGCCCGGTTTCAAATTTTTCAAGGTCAAAGCCCAGCGGAATTATTTCAAATTTTTCCGGGGGCGCTACTTTGTAGATGCTGCTTAATTCGTGCTTCTGAATTTCGCTCAGCGTTATAATTTTGGTAGTGCGTTTGGCCAGGTACCTTTCAATTTCAAGAAACACCCTGGTTTTGGCAGGGCTGAAATACGAGTGAAACACATGGCCATGAAACGTATGAATGATAACAGGCACGCCTTCGTGGGCAGCGGCCAGCCTGCCAACAGCGCCGGCTTTTGCGGCATGGGTATGAACTATATCCGGTTTAAAATCCCTGATTAGTTTCCTGATTTTGAAATATGATTTATAATCGCGCAAAGGATTTAATTCCCGGTACATTTCAGGAATATAAACGGGATGGAGGTCGAGGTTTTTGACTATAAATTCCGAGCTTTCTTCGCTGTCATCTTTCATGCCGGCAACCAGCAGGGTCTCAAATTCGGGACTCAGAAATTTGCTCAGATAGGCTGCATTATATGTTGGCCCGCCCAGGTTAAGCCGGTTAATAATTCTTAGGACTTTAGGCATTAGGCTGAAAATATTTTTTGAACCAGTATTGAAAAACCACCAAACTCCAGGTAGTAGCATGTGCATCGCCGGGATTATTAGAAAAGAGCTTTTGCTTTAGCAATTCTATTTGCCCATAGTTAAAAATATTCTGCTCTTCAATAAACTCCTTTTTAAGCAAATTATCTTCTATCAGGCTTTTGAGCCCGGTTTGCATCCAGCGCAGCAGGGGTACTTCAAATCCATGCTTGGGCCGGGTAAATATCTCAGCAGGCAGCACATCGGCAAAAGCATCTTTCAGAATTCTTTTTGTGATGCCGCCTGATATTTTGTAATCTACCGGAAGCGAAAAGGCGAAATCCACCACCTTATAATCCAGCAAAGGCACCCTTACTTCAAGGCTGTTAGCCATACTCATCAGGTCAACTTTTGTAAGCATATCACCTGGCAATACCAGGTTAAGGTCGGCAAAAAGTACATCATTCAAATCTCCGTATTTTGTCACCATGTTTAAAAATACCTGTTTTCTTTTATCAGCTTCGGCATAACCGGCCGGTGAAGCATTCTTTAAAAGACCAAGGGCATTTTCCCGGCTGGTTAACGAACACCATTTCCAGTACCGCTGTGCAGGTGGTAATTGAAGGCCTTCGCTGTATCGTTCAAGCTGCCGAAAGAGGTTAGTTACCCGCGAATGCCTTGATTGCGGCAGTAATTTAAAAACCGGCAGGCTACCCTTCAACAGGTAATTGACCATATTGTTTTGCCTTGCCCTTAGTTCGGCCTTGTGTTTGTTATAACCTGCAAAAAGTTCATCGCCCCCATCGCCCGAAAGCGCAACGGTTACCCGCTGCCTTGTTTTTTGGCTTAACAGGTAAACGGCAATGGCCGATGAATCGGCAAATGGCTCATCTATGTAGTCTAAAACCGAAAAAATATTTTCAAACATTTCATCGGTAGTTACCGAAAACACCGTGTGCTTTGTTTTCAGTTTTGCGGCCACCAAATTGGCATATTGGGTTTCGTCAAAGTAGGGGTCATCTTTATAACCCAGCGAGAAGGTGTTCAGGTCCGGTACATGCTTTACCGCGCAGGCGCTGATAATAGACGAATCAATACCCCCACTTAAAAAAGTACCCAGTGGAACATCTGATACAAGGCGCCTTTCAACCGCTGCTTCTATTAATTGGCGCAATTTATTTTTAGCTGTATTGTAATCAAACCCTGCAGTTATCCTGGTGCCTGGAACATAAGGGGTTGAGTAGTATTTTTCAAAACTCAGCAAGCCTTGCCTGTTTATAGTGGCCATGTGGCCCGGCGCCAGTTTTTGAACATTTTTGAGCATAGATGCCGTACCCGGCACATAATTGAGTTGCAGGTAAAGCAAAAGGGTATCGGGGTCAATTTCTTTTTTAAACGGGAATTTAAAAAGGGCCTTTAATTCGGAGGCAAAAAGGACCACGTTTTCATCGTTGTAAATATGCAACGGCTTTATGCCAAAGCGATCGCGCGCAATAAATACCTCTCCTTTCTGATGGTCATAAATGGCAAAAGCAAAAAAGCCATTTAAATGTTGTACACAGACTTTGCCAAGTTTAATGTAAAGGTTCAGCAGCACTTCAGTGTCTGAGCCGGAATGCATTTTTACATCGCCTAAAAACTGATGCCTTAACTCGCGGAAATTGAAAATCTCTCCATTAAAAATGATGGTAAAGGTTCCGGCTTCATTTTGCATGGGTTGGTTGCCTGCCGGTGAAACGTCAATGATTGAAAGCCTGGCATGGGCAAAACCAACCTGCGGAGAAAGGGCAGCGCTGTTTTGTGAATCGGGCCCCCTCTTTGAAAGGGTTTGTATAGCCTCCTTCAGAACACCTTGGTACCCGTGTTCAGCCTTTTTAGAAAAATAACCTGCAATGCCACACATATAGAATCCCGATTCATGCTTTAAGGCAAAGATGAAATAATCCTTTAACTTCGTGCAGCGATATGACCATCTTCGATGTTTTTCTGGTTCCCATTTATTTAAGTATATTTTATTTCTTTGCCCGCCGAACCGTAAGCGCCAACCGTCACGACCCCATTTACAAAGTTTATTATATCAAAGGGCTTAACTACAAGTTTTTTGGTGCTTTTTCGTTTGCCATGATCTACCTGTTTTATTATAAGGGTGGAGATACCATTGCTTATTATGAAGATGCCAGCCCCCTTATGAGGCTGCTTGTGATAGACCCTATCTGGTTTTTTAAATTCATTTTGGGTTTTTATAATCATTATCCCGAAATTCTTCTTGCCCAAACACGTTTAACTGCTACCTATTATCTTACCAAAGGCAGCGCAACCTTAACCACTTTGCGCATTGCTGCAATACTCAACATTTTCAGCTGTAATTCGTTCCTTGTTCTTACTTTCTTTTTTGCCTTTATATGTTACCATTTTATATGGCGGGTATTTAAATTAATGGTTTCGTTATATCCGGTGTTGCATAAACAGTTTTCTTATGCTTTTTTAATGATCCCCTCTGTTATTTTCTGGGGCTCCGGTATAGGTAAAGATACCATTATGCTGGGGGCCATTATGCTGTTTTTTACCACCTTTTATAACCTGGTTATCAAAAAACAATTCAAAATGTCAGATTTGCTTTTGTTTTTTATTTCGGCTTATATAACTGCACTCATCAGGGGTTTTATCCTGTTTACGCTTATTCCCTGCGTAATGATGATGGCTACCGTTTATTATCAAAAACAGATCAAAAGTTCCTTTATTCGATTTTTGATCGGACCCGTACTTATGTTAGGCGGTGGCGGGGCATCTTATTTTTTTGTAAAAAGCCTGGGCGATACAGTAGAATCGTATAAGATTGACCAGCTGGAAAAGAAAGCTGAGGGATTTCACAGCTGGCATACACACCTTGCACAAACGGAGGGGGGCTCCTCCTATAGCCTGGGTGGAGAGGTTTCCTATACCCCGGCCGGTATATTAAGGCAGGCCCCGATGGCTATGCTGATTTCACTTTTTGGCCCTTTTATATGGCAAATCCGGAGTCCGGTTATGGTTCTTTCGGGTATAGAGAGCCTGGTTTTCCTGTATTTTATACTGAAAATTATTTTTAACCGTAAAATATACAAAGTGGGGGGAATAATTTCAAGCGACCCCGTTCTTGCCTTCTCCATCCCTTTTATATTGATATTAGCTATAGCTATTGGAATGACCAGTTTTAATTATGGTGCATTGGTACGATATAAAACCCCCATTTTACCATTTTTTGCTACCACGATTATTTTGATTAATTATTATTACGATAAAGGAAAAGCTTAATGGCGGGGCGGGAAAAAACAAAGGTTCTGTTTATTGTTCAGCATCGGTTTAACCGCTCCCCGGGTCAGCGCTATCGTTGCGAGCAATATATTTCTTACCTGGAAAATAACGGGTTTGAGTGTGTTTACTCTCCTTTAATAGCTACTAAAGAAGAAGATAATGCGCTTTACAATTCGCAAAGCCTTTTTGATAAAGCCGCGATTTTTTTAAAAGGATTTTGGCGAAGACTACAGGACGTAAGGCGGGCACGCAACTTTGATATTATTTTTATTTACCGCGAAGCTTTTATGACCGGTTCTGTCTTTTTTGAGCGTCTCTTAAAAAAAAGCGGGGCCAGGATAATACTTGATTTTGATGATGCAATCTGGCTAAGTACCGTGTCGGAAGTAAACAGGTCGCTGCAGTGGTTAAAACGGCCCGGAAAGGTAAACGATATCATTGCGTTAAGTAACCTGGTAATAACCGGCAATTCGTACCTGGCCGGTTATGCACAGGCGTATAATAAAAACGTAGTTGTTTTTCCTTCTACTATCGACCTGGATTATTACCGGATACCCGCCAGCCCCCGAAAAACAAATGATACCATAATTATAGGATGGAGTGGGAGCCATACCACTATTGAGCATTTTGAAACTATTGTACCAGTACTTAAAAAGCTGAAAAATAAATTTGGCCCTCTTGTAAAGTTTGAAGTTTACGGCGATGCCAATTATAAAAATGCAGAATTGGAAATACAAGGCACCGCATGGAGCTTTGAATCGGAAGTGAGCACTATTGCCTCTTTTGACATAGGTATTATGCCCCTGCCCGATAATAACTGGAGCAAAGGCAAATGTGCTATGAAAGGCCTGCAATATATGGGACTTCAGGTTCCGGCGGTATTGGCCGGGGTTGGCATGAATACAGATGTTATTGAAGATGGGGTAAACGGTTTTTTAGCAAATAATGAAGATGAATGGCTGGCAAAACTTTCTTTATTGATTGAAAACCCCGCCTTGCGTGCTCAAATAGGAACGGCCGGACGAAAAACCATTGAACAAAGGTTTTCATCGCAAGGGCTAAGGGCGCGTTACCTTGATATTTTCAAAAATGTGTTGCCGGCATAATTACCACAGGGTTAATACTGGAAGGGTGTACGACAAATTTCCCTCTTGATGCTTTTGCATTGCTGTATTTTGCATTTTCCCTCTCTTTTTTTCAAAGAGAGGGATGTCCGTGGGACAGGGTGAGTTTGTATCGGCAAAGTTTGAAGGATGAAAAGGGAAATTTGTCGTACACCCCACTGTAATGGTTAAACTGCCGGTTAAGGCAATTTATTTATTTTTATAAAAGATAGAACTCAAAGCAGAATTTATGATAAACGTAACCAAATCATTTTTACCCCCCCTAGAAACTTACACCAAAATGCTGGAAGGTATTTGGAACAGGGCCTATTTAACCAACAACGGCCCGCTGCTTTTAGAGCTTGAAGAAAAGCTGAAAGAATATTTCGGGGCCAACCATTTTATTTTTTTGAACAACGGCACCTCTGCATTGCAGATAGCTATTAAAGGGCTGGGTATTACCGGCGAAGTAATTACTACGCCCTTTTCATATGTAGCTACCACTTCTTCAATTGTATGGGAGAACTGCGAACCGGTATTTGCCGATATAAACAAAGAAAGCCTGACCATTGATGCTTCGCTGATTGAGCCGCTTATTACAAAAAAGACCTCTGCAATTCTGGCTACCCATGTTTATGGTATACCCTGCAATATTGAAGCTATTGATAAAATAGCCAAAAAACATAACCTGAAAGTGATATACGATGCAGCTCATGCCTTTGGGGTAAATTATAAAGGCAGGCCGCTGGTAAATTACGGCGATGCATCAACGCTTAGTTTCCACGCCACTAAGTTGTTTCATACCACCGAAGGGGGGGGCATTGTGGCCAATGACGACCAGGTAGCCCACCGGTTTGGTTACATGCGCAATTTCGGGCATAAAGGGCAGGAGGATTTTTGGGGGGTAGGCATCAATGCCAAAAATTCGGAGTTTCATGCAGCCATGGGGCTGTGCGTATTTCCGTATGTTGAGGAGATTATTAAAAAACGGCGCGAGCTTTCAGAATTATATGATGAGCTGCTGCTGGGTAAAGGGCTTAAAATAACACGCCCCCTGATACCTGAAGGAACAGAGCCTAACTATGCCTACTATCCTGTGCTGTTTGAAAATGAAGGCGCTCTTTTAAGTGTGCGCGATTCGCTGAATGCCGAATATGTTTACCCGCGCAGGTATTTCTATCCAGGTTTATCTAACCTTAATTATGTAAAAAAATACGCGGTGCCGGTCAGTGACGAAACCAGCCACCGGGTACTTTGTTTACCCCTCTATTACGACCTTGAAAACGACCAGGTAAAACGGATTTGTCAGGTTATAACCCACGTATTGCGTTTTAAATCATAAGCAAAAAGTATAGTTTTACGGGCATTAAAAATCCGCGCCCTTACTGTAATTTTTTCATTTACAATAACAGGTCCGGTAATAATTAAAAATGGAGAAACTGAAGTTCGGCAAAGTATTGGTTATATCAGATAATCCATTCCTTATCAAAGCCTTTCACCGGCTTTCATCTGGCTTTATGGGTTTAAGTGTTAGTTATGCCTGCTCTAAAAGTAATGCGGCATTGCAGGCTGATACAACTTTGCCTGTAAAGGTTGATGCCATAGAAGTTAAAAAACAATGGGAAAGTATTGTTTCGCAATACCACCTTGTTTTCTCATTACACTGCAAACAATTGTTCCCGGCAGAGATGGTAAGCAGGGTTAAATGCATTAATGTTCATCCGGGTTATAATCCTTACAACAGGGGCTGGTTTCCACAGGTATTTTCTATCCTTAATAAATTACCTGCCGGGGCTACCATACACGAGATAGATGAGAACCTTGACCATGGCCCCATCATAGCCCGGAGAGAAGTGAAAATAAACAGTTGGGATACCTCGGCCGATATTTACAACCGGGTGCAGCAGGTAGAAGTTGATTTGCTGGAAGAACACCTGCCGGCTATTTTACAAGGCTATTACCAGACAAATTTACCCGAACAGGAAGGGAATATAAATTTGAAAAGGGACTTTAACGAGCTGTGTAATCTTGACCTGAACGAAACCGTTACTATGGGCGCCGCCATAGATAAATTAAGGGCTTTAACCCATGGCAATTATGCAAACGCATATTATACTGATGCCGAAACCGGTAAGCGGGTATTTGTAAAGATAATGCTTGAAAAAGAGGAATAGAACCATGTCGGCCACAGTCAACGTAAGCATTTGTATAATTACCTACAACCAGCAAAACTATATTGAGCGGGCCATTGAAAGCGCCTTAATGCAGCACGCGGGTTTTAGCTATGAAATTATAATCAGCGACGACTGTTCCACAGATAATACCAAAGATATTATTGCCCGATATGCTGCAAAGTACCCTGGGCTTATTAAAGCGTTTTATGCCGAAAACAACCTGGGCATGCTGCGCAACTGGGAAAAGGCGCTGAAGCTTTGTACCGGTAAATATATTGCCCTGCTTGAAGGGGATGATTTTTGGAACGACCCGCTTAAACTTCAAAAGCAATACGACATTCTTGAAAGCCATCCTGATTGTGTTATTTCATTTACGAATGCCACTATTGAGTACGAATCGGGCGAAAACGGTTATAAGCGGTACGTTGATAAAACAGGCGTTGTTTTTACTACCATCGATCTGTTGGAATACAATTTTATTCCTACCTGCTCGGTGCTGATGAGAAACCATATTTCAGATACTTTTTTCCCGCCGGCCTATTTCAAAAGTCCTTTTGCCGATTGGATTATACATATCCTGAATTCCCATTTCGGTAAAGTTCATTTCTTAAATGAATTTACCTGCACTTACCTGGTGCATGGTATGGGCGTATGGGGCGGTATTAAAAAAGAGAAGCAGCTGTTAAACAAGCTGAAAGCCATAGATTGCGTCGGCGAAATTTTAAAGGCACCGGATTTACTGGCCATCAACAGCGAAAGCAGAAAAAAAGCCCTCCGTGACATTTGCTTATATTATAAAAAGGAGCAAAAACTGATTGCATATTTAAAATATAGTTTACAACTAATGCTTGCATAATGACAACCGGCGTTTCAGTAATAATTTGTTGTTATAACAGCGTATCGCGGCTTCATGATACTTTAACCCACCTGCTTAAACAAAAGTATTCGGGGTTTGGGTTTGAAATAATTATTGTAGACAATGCTTCAACCGACGAAACTTCAGCCTTTGCCGAAAAGCTATTAAGCAATCAGACCGGTATTAGTTATACCGTAGTAAATGAACCCGAAAGCGGCCTCAGCTTTGCCAGGAAAAGAGGCTACATTACTGCTCAATACGGGTTTTTGCTTTATTGCGATGATGATAACCGGATGGATGAAAACTACCTGCAACTTACTTACGATACTATGATGGCCAATGCCAAAATCGGTATCCTGGGAGGATTTGGCGAAGCGGCTTTTGAATCACCACCACCGCCCTGGTTTAAACAATATGAAATTGATTTTGCCATCGGCGACCAGTCGGCTGCTAAAGAATCTTTGTCGCAGGTAAATGAAGTATACGGCGCCGGGTTTACCATTCGCAAGTCTTACCTCGATAAGCTATACGGTTCCGGGTTTAAGAGCATCTTATCAGACCGGAAAGGCAATCAACTGATTTCGGGTGGAGACGTGGAGTTTTGTTACCTGGCCAAATATTTCGGGTATGAAGTATGGTATCACCGGGGCTTAAAGTTTAAACATTATATGACCCTGCCCCGCCTCAATTGGGCTTATATGCAAAAACTGTATGCCGCCAACGGAAAAACCAATGTATATACACAGGCCTATCAGTACATTGAAAAGCATGACCGGGTGCCCGGCCAAAACCTGCGGTTTCCTTTTTGGCTGGATGCATTTTTACATAAGCTTAAAGCGCTGAGGCAGTTTCGTAAACGGGTAAAGCACAAAATGAGCCATGAGGGCGATGCTGAGGTATTGCGCTATATTGCTATGAAAGCAGAAGCCGTTGAGATTTGGAAGCTGAAAGGAAATTATTCGGGTGTATATCAAACAATTTACAATTATCTGCATGGCATTGATAAACAATTAAATCTATCGGATAATCCGGTTAAATAATGAAAATTTGTATCGTCTCTAATTATAAAAAAAATGGCTATGGAGAAAGCAGCCGCCCCTATTTTCTTTCTGTAAACCTGCTTAAACAAGGCCACCGGATATTGCACCTTTGCGAACACGAAGGGAAGGAAGATGGCATTGAATATATAAAAGTACATACCTGGGTTTGGGAGCCTTCATTCATAAAACGAATTGCTACATTTATTTATTTGTTTTTTAAGGTGCGCACCTTTGGCCCCGATGTTATTTATATGCACCAGTTTAACAACGCACGCTGGGCGCTGGCAAGCCGGGTAATGCCCAAAGTAAAATTTGTTTTTGACGCACATACCAGTTTGTTCTTCGAGGCCACAGGCCTTACGCCTGAAAAAACCGCTGATATAGAGCGGGTGAAAAATATAGAGCGGGACATTTGCCTGAAAGCCGATGCCATTATTTGCGCCTCGGAAGAAACCCGGCAGATATTACAGGAGGCTTACTCTTTGCCCGCCGGTAAGCTTTATGCCGTAGGAAATGCCACTTATATAGCACCGGTTACAGAAGCTGAAAAAGAAGCTGAAAATAATACTGCGCCGAATACATTTACCTGCCTTGCCACGCTTCCCTTCGATGGCTTTTTATCAAACGAACTGGCACTCGCTTATCTTTTTGAGATTGCGGCTTTGGTGCAGGATAAAACCGCTCAAATTAAGTTTGTGGTGCTGGGGGGCGGCAAAAAGCCTGTTCCACCCACGTCTAATGTAATTTATGCGGGTTATGTCCCCGACCTGCGCAAGGAAATTTTAGCTGCCGGTATTTGCCTGATGCCTTATCCGGATAATGCCGTTTGTGGCGGTGCCCGGAATAAATTCTGCGATTTTATAGCTTTGGGGAAAGTTGTTATTTCGTCGCCCGAAGGGATGCGTGGCATGCAGGCATTGGAGGCCGGGAAAAACTGCCTGGTAGCTAAAAACAAAAACGAATTTGCAGAAAAGATTATTGAATTATCTGAGTCTGAAAATAAATTAAGAGTCCTTGAAAATGAGGTGTTTAAAATGAGAGGGTATTATAACTGGAAAGACCGGGCCGAACAGGTAGCCGGGATATTTAAAAAGATATTAAACACCTGAATTGGTCTTTTTGTACCAATTGCGAACCCGCTCATCCCGAATGGGCAATCCTATTAAGTTAAGCCGATACACAGTTCTTTTTGAGCTATGCTACCTCCAAGCCTCCGATCCCGATAGCTATCGGGAGGAGGAGCATCCACGCAGCAAAAAGAACAGGTTTGCCCGGTGGTTGTATTTTGTATTGCCGGGTAGCGGTTCTCCCGCCCCGGGAGTCAGAGGGTTTGCTCGGCTGCATTTCCTTAACTTAACAGCATTGCCCGATGGGTGGTTAAATTTCAGGGTTTGTAGTCCTATTTTAAAATTTGTAGCTTTGATTATTCATCTTTGTAAACGTGTCTGGCAAATCTAAAACAATGGGCCCCTGGAGCGCCGCACTCAGCTCCCGAAGTTTCAGAAACCAGTTTTTTTTAACACTACTGGTTTTTGCAGGCATAGCCATGCACAATTTTCATTACCTGCGTGTATGGCAGACGAGGGAAGGGGTGCAGATTAATGATGCTGTACTAAACCAGTTACCACCACACGATTTCTCGCTGGAAATATTTTTGGTAGAGTACTGCACCATGTTATTGATAACAATTATCACCGTTCAGCATCCCGAGCGCTTTGTAACCGGATTGCAAATGTTTGCCCTGCTTATTTTGTTCCGCACTATAAGCATTTACTTTTTTCCGTTAGAGCCGCCCAGGGACATGATACTCTTAGATGACCCTTTTGCAACCTTTTTTCTGCACTCCAAAGATACCTATGTAACCAAAGACCTTTTCTTTTCGGGCCATATTTCCACCTTGTCTTTGCTCATACTTATCTCTACCAATAAATACGTTAAAGCATGGGCACTTGCGGCCACCATTATAGTGGGTTCTC
>Ga0182030_10012697_pt1 | contig 16841 bp, 10 predicted proteins | sample 812S3MmetaG_FD_121299 | JGI IMG/M metagenome (GOLD analysis project Ga0182030, IMG submission 121299) | Permafrost microbial communities from Stordalen Mire, Sweden - 812S3M metaG (Illumina Assembly) | ecosystem: Environmental > Terrestrial > Soil > Wetlands > Permafrost | place: Sweden...
ACGGATATGTGGCGGTGTTCACGAATGCGAACGTGGGGACAGGGATTGGTGTGATGGTAAGCGGGTTGACGCTGACAGGGAGTGCGGCGGGGAACTATCTGCTGAACCAGCCGACGAATTTGACAGCCAATATCACGGCGCTGGTAATAATCCCGCCGGTTATTTCTTCGGTCGGCTTGACTAATCGGATATTTACCGTGGTTTGGAGTTCTGTTGCAGGTGCTACCTACGGGTTGCAATATACCACCAATATGTTCGGGGCCGGCTGGATCAATGTATCCACAAACATTATCGCCACCGGTTCAATGACCAGCCAGACAAACGCCGTCGGCGATGAGCCAAAAGAGTTTTATCGTGTGGTGCTGGAAAGCAGCCCCGGTGGTAATTGAGGTTTGTGAAAGCAGCGAAGTTAGAGATGACTGAAAGGTGAAATCGCCATGTGTGGAATCGTAGGAAAACTTTTTCTGGACGACCGGCAACCGGTTGAACGTAAAACCATCGACCAGATGCTGGAGGTGATTATTCACCGCGGTCCCGATGGACACGGCATGCATCTTGCCGGCCAGGTCGGCCTGGGGCATCGGCGGCTGTCAATTATTGACCTGAGTAACTGTGGTGCCCAGCCCATGAGCAACGAGGATGGCACGGTTTGGATCACGTTCAATGGCGAGATTTACAATTACCTTGAATTAAGGGAACAGCTCATCCGGCGGGGGCATGTATTTCGATCGACAACGGACACGGAAGTCATCGTTCACCTTTATGAAGAGCACGGCGCGGACTGTCTTCAGCATTTAAGGGGCATGTTTGCCTTCGCCATCTGGGATCAGAACCGGCAGCGTCTATTTCTGGCCCGCGACCGGGTGGGAATCAAACCGCTCTATTACAGCCAGAGTCCGGACGCGTTCTGGTTCGCATCTGAACTTAAATCCATTTTGACCGACCCGGCTGTTTCCCGGGAAATTAATCGATCGGGAATCCGGCAATTCCTATCGTTCTATTATCCGGCGGGCGAGGCGACACTGTTGCGGTCGATTAAAAAACTGTCGCCCGGTCACTGCATAATGGTCGAGCGCGGGGAGGTGAAAATCACGCGCTACTGGGATCTGCAATTTACCGAGGAGCGGTGGACAAAATCCTTCGATGACGTGGTCGAAGAATTGCAACATCTGCTCGATTCAACCGTGCGGGATCACATGATTGCCGATGTGCCGGTCGGCATTTTGCTCAGCGGCGGCATGGACTCATCGGCGGTTTTGAATTTTGCCGTTCAAGGCACTCAAAAAAAGATCAAGACATTTACGGTTGGCTTTGACGGATCTCAGGTCGTGGATGAGCGGCCCTTTGCGCGACTGGCCGCCCGGCATTTCGGGACCGAGCACCATGAAATGAGCATTACGGAGGAGAATTTCTGGGAGTTTCTTCCGTCCTACATCTGGCACATGGAGGAGCCGGTTTGCGAGCCTCCGGCGGTGGCATTGTATTATGTCTCAAAACTCGCCAGAAATCATGTGAAGGTATTACTTTCGGGCGAAGGCGGTGACGAGGCTTTTGGCGGTTATTCCAATTATCCAAACATGCTGCGCCGGGATCAACTAAACGACGCCTTGGGGGCTTTGGCCCGCCCGGCGGGTGCCGTCGGGGCTCTCGCTGGACGGCTTTGGGGGGATGGGCGGTTGCATCGTTATGGCGCGGCTTTGGGAGCTCCCTTTTCGGATCACTATTTCAGCCGGACCTCCGGGCCGACGTTTTATTTCAACCGGCAGGCGCGGAGTCTTTGCACGGGCGATTTTCTGGAAAACACCGACACGTTCAGCGCCGCCGGATTTATTGCCGGATTGGCCCGGGAGGTAAGTGACCAACCGCGCTTGAACCAGATGCTGTACGTGGACACCAAAACCTGGTTGCCGGATGATTTGCTCATCAAAGCCGACAAAATTACGATGGCCAACTCGCTTGAACTGCGGGTGCCATTGTTGGATCACAAGGTGTTGGAGTTTGCCGCCTCGTTGCCACCGGAGTTCAAGGTCAAGGGAAAACAAACCAAGCGGGTGCTGAAAGCGGCCTTTGCCAAGGTTCTTCCGCTGGAAATCTTAAACCGGAAAAAGGCGGGATTCCCGGTTCCCTACGGAAATTGGCTGCGAAACGGGCTGGCGGAACCGGTGCATGACATTCTTCTTTCTGACCGTGCTCGTGGTCGGGGCTATTTTCGCGCCGCGAAGGTTGAACAACTGCTTGCGGCCAACAAAAGCAACGGCAGATTCTCCAAGGAAGTTTTTTCACTGTTGGTGGTTGAACTCTGGCACCGGGCATTCGCGGACCGGGCGGCTGGCCTGGCCGCAAGTTAATTTTCAAATATTGTGACTTCACCGAATAACAAACCGATCCGGGTGCTGTACAGTTTTCCCCACAAGCTGGGGGCAGAGAGAATTTGCACGACAGCCTGGCACCAGGTGGAAGGCATTGTCGCCGCCGGGGCTGACGTCACCGTTTTCACCGGCTGCATCAGCCGGCCTTTGTCCGGCGAGGTCAAGGTGCATTCCACTCTGGCTTGGAAGAAATTCCGGATGCCCTACCGGCTCACGGGTACGCGGCGCGCATGTGCGATACATGACTGGCTGGTTGCGCGGAAGCTGGCAGACATGGCCGGCCAGGTGGACGTGGTTCATGTCTGGCCGCTCGGGGCGTTGCGCACCATGCAGGTTGCCAAGCGGCTCGGTATTCCAACGGTTTTGGAGCGGCCCAATGCCCATACCCGGTTTGCCTATGAAGCAGTCCAGAACGAATGCCGGCGCTTGGGCATCACCATGCCCAAAGGCCATGAACACGATTTTAATGCAGCCGTCCTCGCCCGGGAGAATCAGGAATATGGGCTGGCCGACAAACTGTTATGCCCGTCCGATTTTGTCGCACGCACGTTCAGGGAACAGGGATTTCCCGACCTGAAACTGGCAAGGCATCAATATGGCTTTGATGAAAAACTGTATCACCCTTCATCCCGGCCACGTCCGGCAAACGGCGGCCTGACCTTCCTCTTTGCCGGCGGTTGTGCTCCGCGCAAGGGATTGCATTACGCTTTGGATGCTTGGTTGCAATCGTCGGCCAGTCAGGACGGGACTTTTCTCATCGCCGGCGGATTTATACCCGGCTACGCCGAAGTGCTTTCCCGGCAGCTGGGGCATCCCAGGGTGAAGCGGTTGGGGCATCGCAAGGACCTGCCGGAACTGATGCGCCAGAGCGATGTGCTGGTCCTGCCGAGCATCGAGGAAGGCAGCGCGTTGGTGACTTACGAGGCCCGTGGCAGCGGGTGTGTCCTGCTGGTATCCGATGCAGCGGGTGCGGTGTGCCAGCACATGGAAAATGCCTTGGTGCATCCAGCCGGCGAAGCCACCGAGCTAACAAAGCACATGGACATGATCCACCAGGATCGGAACTTGCTTTTCAAATTGCGCGAATCCTCCCTCGCCGGGGCGGCGGACATAACCTGGAACGCGGCGGGCCGGAAGCTCCTTCAGGTTTATCGGGCCAGCGTGAATTTTAAGTGAAATAGCAAACCAAAAGACCAGATAGGATCCAATGGACAATGATCAACAAAACAACATGAAATTCGGCATGCTGTCGTATGGCTGGTCGCTCAATATCGGGGATGAAATCCAGTCGTTTGCCGCGTCCCAATTTTTGCCGCGAGTGTATCTTGCTCGATTCCGATGTAGCAGGTGCCGTCTGCCAGCACTTGGAAAACGCCCTGGTGCATCCGGCCTGCGACAAGGAAACTCAGATCCAAAACATGAATTTTTTACAAGAATATCTTGCGGTTTTAAAAAAGCTTTGTGCCGCTTCATTGTATTCGGCGCATCAACAAATTACTTGGGATGCGGCTGGCATCAAACTGTTGCAGATGTATCAGCAGCTGTTGGAGGAAGTGATTAAGCCTGCGATATTATAATTTATATATGAATGCTATTCAGGCCGTTCGCGATTACTACTCGCTTTTTGGAACCAGAGGTGTGTTGCTTGCAGCAAAAGCCAGGCTGCTTAGAAAATTAATGGGGGTTGAAGTTTCAATACCCGGGATCAAGCATTCAGTATGCGTGCGGTTGAGAACTTCAGATGTTTCAGTGCTTAGGCAGGTGTTCGTTTTAGCCGAATATGATTGTGAATTCAGTAAGTCACCGCGTCTGATCATTGACGCTGGCGCAAATATTGGCCTGACTTCAGTTTTCTATGCCAATAAATATCCTGAAGCCAGAATCATCGCAATTGAACCTGAGCAATCAAATTTTCAGTTGCTCCGGCAAAACGCCGCACCCTACCCGAAAATAACTCCCATTCAGGCAGCACTTTGGAACAACGATATGGAACTCGACCTTTTCGATCCCGGACTCGGACATTACGGTTTTCAAACTAACGCCAAGCCAGAGGCGAAGCTTGCAATCGGTTGCTGTAGCAAGGTTCGAGGCATAACCATGGACAAGCTCATAAAGGAATATGCCCTTGATTTTATTGATATTTTAAAAATGGACATTGAGGGATCTGAAAGCGAGGTTTTTCAAAACTCCGCTTCGTGGATTGAAAAAATTGGGGTTGTGGTCATTGAACTACATGACAGGATACGGGCTGGTTGCAGTGAAAGTTTTCATGGTGCCTCGAAAAGTTTTCGGCTGGTGATGGAGAAGGGGGAGACGCTTTTTCTTGCGAGAAAAGAATATTTTCCTGGCAGTCCGTTGCCGCGGACGCAAATGTCTGGGTCACCAGCATTTGACTCCACCAAAATGAGCGACAGCATAAAATGCAAAATTATTGGTGAATTTAATTAGGGAAGACCATTCTACCTTGTAGAACTGCGTCCAATCTACTGTCATATCTATCAATGTATTCGACCAGATGGAAGCCAATGGTTAATAATCAACACAACACAATGAAGTTCGGCTTGCTGTCATATGGCTGGTCTCTCAACATCGGGGATGAAATCCAGTCGCTTGCGGCCAGCCAGTTTTTGCCGCGGGTTGACCGGCTCGTGGAGCGGGATCGCCTCCACTGGCCAATGGACTGTGTCCGCCTGTTCGTCATTATGAACGGCTGGTTCACCCATCAACGTTTCTGGCCGCCACCTTCAAACATTCTACCTTTGTTTGTGTCGTTTTACGCCAATCGCGCCGATGAATTGATCAAGCCGGAATTCAGGGACTATTTCAAGGCCCATGAGCCAATTGGTTGCCGCAGCCCGGCGACGGCAAAAGCGCTGAGAGACATCGGAGTGGAAGCCTATTTTTCCGGTTGCCTCACGATGACGCTGCGCCGGCCTGAGCGCGAAAAAACGGATGTCATCTATGCCGTGGACGTGGAGTCAGACCTGTTTAATGGTCTCGTGCCGGAAAAATTGCGGCGTCGGTGCATACCCTTGACCCACGACTTTCCAGCTAGGACTTTGGGAACCGCCAGAAAAACCACCTGGCACGTACATGATATCGCCTTTCGCGTTTTCAACAAACTAGATTACAACCGAGCGGTGCTGCCTTCCTTCCGGTACCAACTCGACGTGAAACGCCACAATCTCCGGACGAGTCTGGCGGAAGAAATGTTGTCCCGCTACAAGGCCGCCGCCTTCGTCATCACCAGCCGGCTGCACGTGGCCTTGCCGTGTCTCGCGTTGGGGACGCCGGTGGTGCTTCTGAAAAGGGGAATTGGAAAGGATGTGAGATTCGAAGGGGTGCGTGATTTTGTCAACCATCTGGACGAGAATTCTTCAACAAGTGATTATGGCTGGAACCGACCTTCGCAAAACCCGGACCGGCATGTTCCGTTCGTTGAGGCGCTCCGGCAAAGGTGTCAGCAGGCGGTAGCCTCGGCGGCACGAACTAGCATCTGAGCACCACAAATTTTTTATGAACAAACTGAAAAAAGTGGTTCGGAAAATCATCGGCAAGGTTCGGGGAAAGCGCATCTGGCAGGACATTGAGCATTTTGACCCGTCTTGGACGGTGCGGATTCAAGAGATGGCCAAATACATCCGGGAAGGGGAAAGCGTGCTGGACCTGGGCTGTGGCAAAATGTGGCTGCGACAGTTTTTGAAAAATAATGACTATTATCCCGTAGATTATACTGACCGGGGAGCCGGCAGCATCGTATGCAATTTTAACCAGCGCCAATTTCCCCAGAACAGCGCAGACATTGCCTTTGTCTCCGGGGTGCTTGAGTATGTTGTTGATGCCCAGTGGTTCGTGTCTTGTATCGCCCAAAAATGCCGTCGCTGCGTCGTTTCCTATTGTCTGCTGGAGGACAATCCGGATCTGGACTCGAGGCGCAAGCGGGCTTGGGTAAATGATTTTTCACGGGCCGACATCATCCGGATGTTTTCAGTCGCAGGCTTCCAACTGGCCTCTGAAGATCAGACTTTTGCAAAAAATCGGATGTTTTATTTTGTTAGAACAGCCGACCAAGGTGACAAGTGACGCTTTGAGGCACATGACTACTAGGACAAACCGGGAGGATAATATCTGGTTGGCTGGTGGTAAGGTATCTGCAGAGGGTGTGGATAGGCGTGTGAAAAGTCACAAAAGTCAACTAAGCGCTCCCTTTGTTAGAGAAATATTGTTGGCTGACTGGGAAAAGGGTTGTAAATGTTTTGAGCAGAAGGAAAATCAAGCAAAAGGCCCGAGAAGACCGCGGAGGAGAAAACAAGTGGAAAATCCCATTTAACTAGTCTTAACCATAATTTATGAAAAACCTGCTTGCCCGCATCAAGTGGTTATTAAAGCAGTATACAAGCTCTCAGGAAATGCTTGCGAAGGAGCTGAGTCCAGAGGAATGTAAATTGATTTTCAGAATCAAGTTAAAAAGACTTACATATTTGTCAGATGAGAGGCTTTTAAGTATTTTAAAGACGTGCCGATTAATTGAGGAACGCAATCTACCTGGGGTTTTTATCGAAGCTGGTTGTGCTCTGGGCGGATCTGCTATTTTAATATCGTCACTGAAGAATTCTAAACGTCCACTGTTCATTTACGATGTTTTTGGAATGATTCCACCGCCAACGAAAGAGGATACGCAGGACGTCCATGATCGCTACAAAATCATTGTTGAAGGCGAATCTCGGGGAATTGGTGGCGACAAATATTATGGTTATCAAGCAAACTTATTTGAGATTGTTAAGTCGAATTTAAACCATTTTGGAATCAATACTGAAGAACAATCCGTAAAACTCATTAAGGGCTTGGTCCAGGATACAATGAAAATAGAACAACCTGTTGCGTTTGCACATATTGATGTCGACTGGTATGAGCCGGTGACGACATGCTTAGAGCGTGTCTTTCCGAAACTCGTAATTGGCGGGAGCATAATATTGGATGATTATCGTGATTGGGGCGGATGCAGGAAAGCGACCGATGAGTATTTGCAGAAGATTACTGGGCAATTTGTATTAGATGACTCTGCCGGCTCAATGAAAATAACGAGGATCGTCGCCTAGTTTTAAAAAACGGGGCCAACGTTAGTTGCTCTTTTCGCGGAGACATGGGTGCAATTTAGTGTGAATGACGAAGAACTCTTGTAATTTTTGTCGTCGTCAGTTACAATCAGTTACATAATATTTTCGGAGCGTTCTTTGTCGTCATATCACAAGCATACCCGCATTGGTTGTGAACGACATAATCCTGATTGGATGCGGGAACTCTTTCGTTTGGCACGACAATGGCTGTAAATAGTTGTATTTGTTGATTGGAACCTTCGGTGACAATTTAGGCAAGTGTTTAATTATTAGTTAAATATGAGATTTTATGAAGACTTTAACGGGGCGGGTCCAATTCGGGCAATCACCATTTTAAGTCAAAAAACTGTTCATTTTTTTGGGGGTGTCGGACATATTTTGCCAAAAACTTTCCTGCCCTCCGTTCTGCTGTTCCTGTTGACGATTTCTGCGCACAGTTCCAATTGGTATGTGGTGCCTGGCGGGGCAGGATCTAAGTCAGGGGTTGATTGGAATAATGCTTGGTCGAGTAGCGCAATCGGCTCGGTCGGCGCTGGCGACACCATCTGGGTGGCGGGCGGCGCTTATTCCAGCTTTTCCCTGATCAACAAAAAGGGCGCACCGGGAAACCAGATCAATGTGTATCGCGTGTTGAGCAGCGATTCCATTCCCACTGCGGCTGCCGGTTGGAGCAGCAGCTTCGATTCCGAAGTCGTCATCAGTCCAACCCTGAATTTTGACGGTGCAAGTTATGTCACGTTTGACGGCAGGACAAACTATGGCATTCAAATTCCCATCACTGGTGGAGGTCAGCAAGCAATCAGCGGGGCGAAAAGCCAAGGAAACTCCACCAATGTATTCATTTACAATGTGGAAATTTCCGGGCCTTTTCCGGCAACCGGCATTAGCGGAGAAATGGATGGCATATACTGGGGTAGCCTTGCTTACAATCTTAGTTATAACATCGTTGTCAGTAATTGTTTCATTCATGGGTTTGACACCTTCTTCAAGATGTATTGGAATAGTTCAACCATAACAAGATGCAAGCTTTGGAATTCGTATGGCTCCAGTGGTCAGCATCCTGACATAATTTATTTCTACCCATGCACCAACTTTGTATTCAGTTACAATTCGGTTAGCAATATCAATGGCGAAGGAATTTTTACTGATGGAAAACTTGGTGTAATATGTGGAGATGAATACTTTTTTGGCAATACATTTCAGAACCCAAATTTTTGCGCAGATGTTGGATTGTTTGGCAATTTAATATATTTTGTGAACAACACAATCTATGATACAGCAACAACCAAGGGAGCAAGTTCGATGACTGCTTATGACACAAATAGTCTTTGGGCAAATAACTTGATGTGCTATGCCGCCAACGCCGAGCTAGCAACGCCACAATCAAAGTATAACATATATTGCGCGAATAACATTGGGGGATATAGCTACTCTGCAGGTGAAGTGGGGTCGTCTGGTGTAAGCATCGCGCCTCCTTTCACGGACAGCATGTTGCATATTACCAATACCATTGCAAATGGGTATCCTTGTAACGCAGGCATGCCGATAGCGCCAATCAACGGTCATTCTTTTAATATAGACCCTGATGGCAACGACCGAACGGGTAAATGGAGCATTGGGGCGTATGAGTATGGAACAAACGTCGTCTCCGGGAATGGCCCGGTTCTTTCAGTTTCACCACTTAACCTCAATTTTGGAACGATTCCCGTCAACCAGGTCGGCAGTCAAACCTTCTCAGTTCAAAATACGGGTGGCGGAGTTCTTGCCGGGTCAGCCATCGTGGCCGCCCCGTTCTCCATCACCAATGGAAGTTATAGTTTGGGGGCGGGTCTGAGCCAGCTGATCACTGTTCAATTTTCGCCCAACACGTCTGGCGCGGTGACAAATGTTGTGACGTTTACGGTGACTGGTGGCAATGGAACGAATGCCATGGTCTATGGGATAGGCTCAGCCATTCCATCCCCGACAGTTTCTGCGATCAACGCCAATGCATCAGATGTAAGTCAGAGTCAGGGCGGCTTGCAAATATACGGTGGCACCGTGGTTGCGCTTTCGGCGACCGCATCCAATGCATTGACTTACCAATGGAGCTATGCCGTGAATGGCGGCGCTTCCATGGTTTTTCAGGGCGGTGCGGGCGCTATCCCCGGCGTAAACTTTAGTTATGGCACAAACACAATCGGGAACACTTATGTCTGGACATTAAGCGTCAGTAATAGTCAGGGTTCGGCTCAATCCCAGTTCGCTTTGAATGTGCTGGCGCCTCCGGTGGCATCATCAAGCCTTACTTTTGCGGCGCAAAGTGGTTTGGTCACGGCACCTTTTATTATTGGTACAAATGGAACGACCATTTATTTCTATCAGCTAAGTGAAACGGATGGCATAAACAGCAATGGTGTAGCAATTTATAATTTTACGATCACCAACGCTGGTAACTATGAAGTTCAGGCATTGGTGAATGCGCCCAATACCGGTGCGAACTCCCTCTATATTAACATAGATTCCGTGCCCCAGGATCCAACCATGGTTTGGGATGTTGCCCTCACTTCAGGTTTTGAGGAGCGGCTGGTAAGCTGGCGCGGCAATGGCTCAACCACTGCAAATCAGTTTGTTCCTTGGATTTTCAATCTCGCCACCGGTTCGCACCAGTTGATTTTCTACGGAAGAGAAGCCAACACCCAGTTGAGCGACTTCGCCATTTTGCCGGCACCTCCAACCCCGCCACCGCCTATTATCATTGGCCCCTAAGTTGGCATGACAATCTTGTTTTCTTCGCATCGATTGGGGAGAAGGCGGTCGTCGGCTGGATGAGGTATTCGAACGGTCCGTTTTGGTAAAGAAATGGTAATGAAACGGTAAGATTTTGGTATGGGTGTCGGTTGTGTCACACTGCCGACAAATTAAATTTTAGTCCTCGTTGGCCATCATCCCTAGGCCAAAACACTCATGAAAAGCGGTTGCCGGTAAAAATCGGTAAAAAACGGTAAAGTTTCCCGGTGCGCCTCCAGCAAACAGGGGGAACCATGTTGCCATGGTTCCGCAGAATTAACAGTTTTACAATAATGTTTCGCTCGAATTGCCGACGCCCGGCTGAAACGGAACATCTGGCAAAACGTATTTCTGGAGATTTTTCGTGGCCATTTCGGAGACGAGTGTTTGAATCAGAAACAATTTTGGACCCTGACGAAGCGCTGCCATAGTGCGTGATTATCGGCGGGCATAAAAACAAGGTGAGGCCGCACAACCGGTTGGGCTATGAGAACACGGGGCCTTTGCGTCGCGGAGCTGTCCATTCCCAGCTCCGATTGGGACTCGCCCTCCCTTCGCAGGGAATGGACAGACAATACATCGAATACCTAAACTCAAAACTGTGCCTGGACTAACACCCCATATTGACCAAAGAGTTGAGCCCAGTCAGACGGACTGGACATTAGTCTGTTGCGTCAGTAACGATAAAGTGCTGAACTCCTGTTTATTAAACTCTCCGGACCTCAAATCTACTGCCGCGATCAAACTTCAGCGCGGATACACGAGTGCCGCAGAGGCCTTAAACAGCGCAATCGACCAGTCGGAAACTGATCTGCTGATTATTGTCCATCAGGATGTATATTTGCCGGCCGGTTGGATAAAAACTGTGGAGGCCGCGATCAAAGATCTTACGAAAAACAACACTGATTGGGGGGTTTTGGGAGTGTGGGGTGGCGGAGTAAAACAAGGAAATCTTTTTGGATACATGTATTGGACAGGAGTCAAGGGGGTTGCAGGAAAACCATTCGACGGGTTGATTGAAGCAAGCACGCTTGACGAAGTCGTCCTGATTTTACGAAAGTCAAGTGGACTGAGATTTGATCCGATGATTCCCGGCTTTCACATGTATGGAACCGACATTTGCCTGGAAGCCGGTCGGCGGGGAATGAAGTGTTATGCCATTTCAGCTTTTTGCATTCACAATACAAATCAATACGGGATGTTGCCCTGGCAGTACTGGAACGCCTATTTTAAAATGCGGACAAAATGGAAATCCTATTTGCCGATAAGCAGCCCCTGCATCGATATAACTTATTGGTGCTGGCCGATGGTGCGCTGGAATTTAGTCCGGGCAATCAATCTCCTGACTGGGAGGGATAAACTGCCGGCCAAGAGGGTTGAAGATCCTGTCAAATTATATCATGAAATGGTTCGCTCCGGAACCATTTCACCCGACGGCAAGCCCATTTTGGTTCCCGAGGTCAGTGAACCATTGAAATGAGAAATAAAGATCATCAACAAGCTGATGAAGCGATAATGTGTTTGAGTCTGGTCGCGGTTTGGCCCCGGATTCCATTCGCTGGGATGATTTCCAGCGCCTATGTGAAGATCATGGCATGCCGGTGTTGTTTGGCCGCCCCCGCCCCCGCGCCAAGGCCAATCCGTTTAGGGGATGTACGGAATTCAAAAGTATGAGCGAATCAAATATCCAATCAAAGCCGCTCGTGACAGTTATTGCCATGTGCTATAACCATGCGCGTTTTGTGCGGGAGTGCCTGGACAGTATCGGGCGCCAGTCCTATACTAACATCCAGCTCATCATTACCGATGACTGTTCAAATGATGGTTCGCAGGAGCTAATTGAGTCATGGATTCATAAGGCTGGGATAAATTGCCAGTTTTTGAAGCATGTTAAAAACGTGGGCATTTGTCGTACTGCAAATGAAGCGCTAGCTCTTGCGCGAGGAAAATATATCTCTGGTGTTGCCACGGACGACATCTGGCAACCCAATAAGCTGCAAGTCCAGGTTGATCTGATTGAGCGTCTCCCCGATAAGGTGGGCATTATTTACAGTGATGCCTTTCAAATGAGTGAAGATGGAAAGCTTTTAGACAAAAAATTTATTGAAGCTCATGCCCAATGTGATGTTGAATCAAAGCCTTCGGGCAACCTCCATACTACCATGTGGCAGGGAAATTTTATTCCTGGAATGGCAACCCTTGTGCGTCGCGAATGTTATGACCGGGTTGGGGTATATGACGAAAATCTTTTTTTTGAAGATTGGGATATGTGGTTGAGGATATCCCGTGAATATGATTTTTACTATTCGGATGAAATCTCCGCCCGCTACAGAATAGTTTCCAATTCGATGGCCCATGGCAGCACAGACAAGATGTTAACCGCCGGCATTCAAGTCTGTCGTAAGCATATTGAGCAGGGTTGGATTACCGAAGAAACATGGCCGCTTGTTGCCGACAAATTGTATTATTTTTTGGAGCAATCTTATAACAGGAAATTACCCGTAAAAATGGAGGCTTTGGCTCTGGCTTTGAAATATGATCGAAAATTACGAACAAAGATTTTGGCATGCTTTGTTCGACTGGGAATTCCTTACGACTATTTTGCCAAGGCAAGACGCTTAATCAAATCCTGATCATGGGGTCGGTGAATTATAAATTTCTTGTTTTTTTGACCTGCAATGCTATAATATCAACTGGCTGTATTGTTTCAAACGAGGACGCGAACATGATGTTAAGACGCTAAAGATTAATGCGTTACAATCATTAAGGATTTTGGTGTATAATTTATACAATAAAATCACAATGGCCCAATTATTCAGATAATAAATCAGTGGAAATGAGTGTCTTAAATCATCCTAAAATGTCTAAAGCATGCTGGCGTCGGCTTACGCACTTTTTCGCCGCGCTATTTCTTTGTGTTTGCGGCATATCCACATCGGTTCGAGGGCAAGGCACCCTTCCCATTGTGGCTATTCATGACTCGGAATTGACCCGGGCGCTGGCAACCATGCCGGCAACCGCTGACACGCCCACGGGGACCGGGACAACAGGTTATCAATGGTGGCCATCCAATTGGAATTACTTTGTGATGCCGGATTCCATCAAGGAAATGCTGTGCTCTGACGGAACAGCGTTCACAGTTGTGGGCGACTCCAACATCCTATCAGGAGTTTTGACCAATGCCGATGGTTCACCCAAATATCCCATTGTCATCAGCCTCGCGGCGGAGGCGGTTGACGATGGTGAAATCGCTCAATTGACCAATTATGTTGCCAGCGGCGGATTTTTGTTTGTCGGCTCATCGTCTTTCACGCGCAACACCAACGGCACAACCCGCGGCGATTTTGCCATCGCCAATGCCATGGGGTTGGACATGGTTAATTCTGGCCTGACCAACTGGTCGGATGACCTGACCTTCACCAAATTGACAAATCATCTGCTGGTCTCACATATTCCCTTCGGCACGGTTTTCTGGCAGATGCCATCATCGGCCGATGAAACGAGCGTCCCGCAGCCCGACGAAATTACTAGTTTGACTCCCAATGAAACGCCGCCGGCTCTTTTGCCGCACTTGCTATGGCAGATTCAGCCGAGGGGTGCCACGGTTCTTGCGCAGGGGGATTCATCACCCTACATTCTTATAAAGCAGTTTGGCAAAGGGTATATTATTTACGATGCCGCGATGCAACCGCTCATCGGCCATGGCGGCTGGGCTCCCTCAACGTATGCCTACAGCATTTTCCGCAATGCGATCGAATGGGCATTTCAATCAAATAACATGCCGGTTGTCAAACTCAGCCCCTGGCCCTATCCCTACAAGGCTGCGGTGATGTTCCGTCATGATCTGGAGGCGATTCCCTCACTTATTGATTCAGTGGAGAGCTCGGCGAAATTTGAAAGCCAAAATGGCGCCAAAGGCGAGTATTATTTCTGCACCGGCACGCTGCGGGAGGATTATAGTTACACCGCACAAACCAACGAGATTGCCAGCTTACAGCGGGCGATTACGCTCTATGGTGCCACCGTCAGTTCTCACAACGGTGGGTTGACCAACATCAATACCTATGTTCCACCTTTGAATTTGGTTGAGCTTCTCTTTGGTCAGGATCCAAATTGGTATACCAGCGTTAACCCCTATGGCTACGACACGGCTTATGGTTTTAAGGCAACTGATTATTCTTACTGGCATTGGGGGCCGGATGAAGTTCTGGATGACACTAATCTGCCTCCCGGCTATACCAGCGGCACCCAATATGCATTTACATCCATTTCAAATTCGTATGCTGATTTGGAAGGGTGGGGGTTGACTAACGGCGGTGTGCGAACCTGGGTGTCACCAAACTTTAATGCGACGCGCGAGCGATCTTACCAGCTAGAGCAGCAGTTGGACATTAAAACCACTGGAGAAGAAAAGCTCGGCCCATTCCCGAGCTGGGTGTTGTCAACCGAAACGCCGGACTATCGCTACCCATTTATCACTCTTCCGCCAAGCGATTGGTTTATTGGTTCTCAGATTGCGCAGTCCTTGGAAACTGGACAAACTATTTTCAACGTTCAACAGGATGTGGACTACTTTTACAACTTGGGAGCACTAATCAATATTTATGGTCATAGCTCATCGGCCGGTAATGCCGGTGCCGCCGGTCCGCAGTATTCGGAGTATGTCACCTACAGTATGAATTCGAGCCTCCATCCGAGGCTCTGGGCCGCAAACTCGCAAGATATCTATGCTTGGTGGGTGCAACGATCCAACGCGCAGATTACGACCACCACCTTCGTCACCAATGGCCTTCAATCGCAGGTGACCATCAATGTCTCAGGCGCAATTGATACTAACACCGCCGTGGAAATCGTTGTTCCTGGCGCATCATTCGTGGTGGGTCAGGTTTTAACCAATGGGGTTCCAACTGGCACCAACAGTTATTGGATCATGGGTCAGGTGATTAAACTTCAGGTTGGCCGCTCCGTTACAAATGCGATACTGAATTATACACTTGTGCCGCAGGTTCAGAGTGTTTCCTATACAGCTCAGGAAGGGGTTCCCTTGTCGGTCGCGGCTCCCGGTGTGCTGACTAATGCCACAACGGGCGCGGCAGGCGGAACGTTGACCGCCTTACCCGTGACCGAACCGGCAAATGGCTCGCTTATTTTGAATTCGGATGGTTCCTTCCTTTACACCCCCAGCAACAATTTTGCCGGGTTTGATAGTTTCACATATCAGGCTACCAGTGGATCACAGACGTCTTCCGTCGCCACCGCTATCATCCTTGTGAATCCGCCCAACGATCTCTTTTACGATAATTTCTCACGACCGTTGAGCAGTTCAAACTCCATGTCGCCTTGGATTGTAGACGCAGGCACCTGGACGATAACCAATGGCACAATGTTGGGAACCTGTGATGCCGGGCCGGGTGGCTACGGTGCCGCCTACATTGCCAATTCCAGTTGGACGGACTATGTGGCCTCGGCGCAAATCCAGTTTTCCTCCATCAACGGTTGGGCGGCGGGTTTGGGTGGGCGATTGAATTTATCAACCGGGGCGCATTATGTGGCATGGGTTTATCCTGATGGATCTGGTGGTGGAGCTGATACGATAAAGCTGATTAAATTTACGAGCTGGACCGATAACGGCACGCTATTGGGTCAGCAAAGTTTGCCGGGGGTGGGTGCTGGTTGGAATACACTTACGCTTGCTTTCTATGGGACAAACATCGCGGTCTATTTTGATAATGTGTTGGAAATCAGAACGAATGATCCAGCCTCACCGTTAACCAGTGGCGGGATTATCACTGATATCGTGTCTGGCTATTCGCCTTATTATATTGCGGTGAGTAATGTCGTGGTGTCCACCTTGCCGGTCACGGCCTCTAATGACAGTTACGGCGGACCGGAGAATGGCACTTTGACGGTGAGTGCCCCCGGGGTTTTGGCTAATGATATCGGCGCTAATTTGACCGCCGTGGAGGTGAGTCCGCCGGCCAACGGCAATCTCACTTTGAGTGCCAACGGCGCTTTTACCTACACGCCCAGCGCCAACTTCACCGGCACAGACAGTTTTACTTATCAGGACACCAATGGGCAGACCAATTCCAATGTTGCCACGGTGAGTCTCAACGTCGCTCCCTTTGCGGCCAACGATGATAGCTATAGCATGGTGGAAGACACCAACCTGAATGTGGCTGCCCCCGGTGTTTTGGGCAACGATACCGGTGGGGGGGGCAACTTGACCGCGATGCTGGTGAGCGGGCCGACGGATGGAGTGTTGGTATTAAATGCAAATGGCTCGTTCAATTATACCCCCAATAATGGTTTTGTGGGGACGGACAGTTTCACCTATCAGGCCAGCAACGGTCAGACAAATTCAGATATCGCCAATGTTAGTATCACCATCACCCTTGATCCACCTACCGCCAACAATGACACTTATGCCACCTTGGAAAATTCGCCGCTGGTGGTGTCAGCACCGGGCGTGTTGACCAACGACAGAGGCGGCAGCGGTCCGCTGTCGGCCATACTTGTGGGCGGGCCTTCCGACGGCATATTGAGTTTGAATTCGGATGGCTCCTTAACTTATACGCCCACCAAT
>Ga0182030_10012698_pt1 | contig 16840 bp, 16 predicted proteins | sample 812S3MmetaG_FD_121299 | JGI IMG/M metagenome (GOLD analysis project Ga0182030, IMG submission 121299) | Permafrost microbial communities from Stordalen Mire, Sweden - 812S3M metaG (Illumina Assembly) | ecosystem: Environmental > Terrestrial > Soil > Wetlands > Permafrost | place: Sweden...
ATCGAGCACCGCGACTATCCCGAGGCCATCCGCAACGCGCTCGGCGAGGCCGTCGTGGCCTCGCTGCTGCTGGCCGCCACCATCAAATTCGACGGTGTCCTGTCGCTGCAGCTGCAGGGAACGGGCCCCGTGCATCTATTGCTCGCGCAATGCACCAGCGGGTTGGGCGTCCGCGGACTCGCCCGCTATCGCGAGACTGAGGGTGACGCCGCGGTTCCCCTGCCCACCGGGATGGCGGACCTGATCGGCGGCGGTAATCTCACGGTGACCCTGGAGAGCGACGAGGCGTCCCAGCGCTATCAGGGCATCGTGCCGATCGCCGGCGAGCGCCTGGCCGATTCCCTGCAGGTCTATTTCGAGAATTCGGAACAGCTGCCCACCCGGCTCTGGCTGCACGCCGATGCCCACGGCGCGTCGGGCATGCTGCTGCAGCGGCTGCCGGGGACCGGCGGCGCGACGCGGGACACCGCGGACATCGACGATGCGTGGCATCGCGTGCAGCTCATCGCCGCCACCCTGACCTCCGAGGAATTGCGCAGCCTCGCCGATGCGGAGATCCTGCACCGGCTGTTCCATGAGGACGATGTCCGGCTGTTCGAACCGGCGCCGGTATTTTTCCGCTGCCGCTGCTCGCGGGAGCGGGTGAGCGGCATGCTGCAAGGCCTCGGCGAGGCGGAGACGCGGTCGGTGCTGGCCGAGCGCGGCGAGGTCGAGGTGCGCTGCGACTTCTGCAACCGCGCCTATGTCTTCGATGCCGTCGACGTCGCTCAATTGTTCAATTCGGGCATGCCGAGCGATGCCGGCGGCTCCGTTCACTGAGAGAGGCCCGCGGGCCCGCGTCACGTTGTTCGCAACCCGGGTCGCCCTGTTTGCCGGGATCGCCGTGGGCGGTGCGGCGCAGGAGACACCGCGCGATGCGACGGCGCCCGGCGCGGCGGCGGCCGGTGCTGGGCCGGGCCGAGCCTTCTACGCGAACCGCTTCGAGAAGATCCCGTCCGTGGCCGATCTGACCGCAGTGGGCCGCGCGCTGTTCGTGGACCCGGCCTTGTCGGCGTCCGGCCGCGTCGCCTGCGCCACCTGCCATTCTCCCTCCCGCGCGTTCGGCCCGCCGAACGCGCTGCCGGTGCAGCGGGCGGGGATCGACGGACGGCGTCCCGGCCGCCGCGCAGTGCCCTCTCTCATGTACGCCGAGGACACGCCGCCGTTCACCGAGCATTTCAACGACGACGACGGCGACGACAGTGTGGACCAGGGACCGGCGGGCGGGCGGACCTGGGACGGCCGGGCCGCGTCGGCGCACGCGCAGGCGCGTCTGCCGCTGTTCTCGCCCTTCGAAATGGCCAATGCGGATGCGGGGGCCGTGGTCGCCCGCGTGGCGCGCGGCGCCGAGGCGCGGCGGATTCGCGAGGCCTTCGGCGGGCATGTATTCGACGATCCGGCGATGGCGTTCGACGCCGTGCTCCTCGCGCTCGAGACCTACCAGCAGGATCCCGGCGAGTTCTATCCGTACACCAGCAAGTACGACGCCTGGCTGCGCCATCGGGCGACGCTGTCGCCGGCGGAAGTCCGCGGCCTCAACGCGTTCAACGACCCGGCGCGGGGCAATTGCGCCCGCTGCCATCCGAGCGCGATGCGCCGCGGCGCGTTCCCGCAGTTCACGGACCATGGGTATGCGGCGCTCGGCGTGCCGCGCAATGACCGGATCCCGGCGAACGCGGATCCCGCCTACCACGATCTCGGCCTGTGCGGCCCGCTGCGCACGGATCTTGCGCAGCACTCGGAGTACTGCGGACTGTTCCGCACCCCGACGTTGCGCAACGTCGCGACCCGGACGGTTTTTTTTCACAACGGGGTGATGACGCGCCTCGAGGATGCGGTGCGGTTTTACGCCCAGCGCGACCTGCGGGCCGCAGCGTGGTATCCGCGGCAGCCGGGCGGCGCGATCCGGCCTTTCGACGATCTTCCGGCGCCGTATCAGCGTAATCTGGATCGCGGCGCTCCGTTCGACCGGCGTGCCGGCGATGGGCCCGCGTTGAACGACCGCGATGTCCAGGACATCGTGGCCTTCCTGGGAACATTGACGGACGGATTTGTGGCCGATGCCGCGCCGGAAAAGCCGTAGGGGAAGAGGGCATGCAGGCGATGGTGTTGAAATCGGCGGCGGGTCCGCTCACGTGGACCGAATTGCCCGACCGCCAGCCGCAGGCCGGACAGATCCGGGTGTCGGTGCTGGCGTGCGGCGTCTGCCGCACGGACCTGCACGTGCTCGACGGCGAGCTGCCCGACCTCACGTATCCCATCATCCCAGGCCATGAAATCGTCGGCCGCATCGATGCCCTCGGCCAGGGGGTCACCGGTCTCACGCTGGGCGAGCGCGTGGGAATCCCCTGGCTCGGCCATACCTGCGGCACCTGCCCCTATTGTCTGATGCAGCGCGAGAACCTGTGCGACCGGCCGCTGTTCACGGGGTATACGCGGGACGGCGGCTACGCCACGTCGGCCATCACCGATGCGCGCTTCGCCTTTCCGCTCGGCGAGTCGGGCACCGACGTGTCGCTCGCGCCGCTGCTCTGTGCCGGTCTGATCGGCTGGCGCTCGCTGGGGCTGGCCGGCGACGGCAAGCGGCTGGGGCTGTACGGCTTCGGCGCGGCCGCACACATCATCGCGCAGGTGGCGCGCTGGCAGGGCCGTTCGGTGTTCGCCTTCGTGAGGCCCGGGGATGCGGTGGGAAAACAGTTCGCCCTCGGTCTCGGTGCCGCGTGGGCCGGCGATTCGACCGAACTGCCGCCGGAGCCGCTCGATGCGGCCATCATCTTCGCCGCCGCGGGCCCGCTCGTGCCGCAGGCGCTCAAAGCCGTGCGCAAGGGCGGACGGGTGGTGTGCGCCGGCATCCACATGAGCGATATCCCGAGCTTTCCGTACCGCATTCTCTGGGAGGAGCGGGAACTGCTGTCGGTGGCGAACCTCACGCGTCAGGACGGCATCGAATTTCTGCGATTGGCGCCCGAGGTCGGCATCGTCACCCGCACGACGCGCTACGCGCTTGTGGATGCGAACCAGGCGCTCGCCGATCTGCGCGCGGGGCGGTTCGAGGGCGCCGCGGTGTTGACGCCGGAGGCTGCCTGAGCGGCGGCGGCGTTTCCGGCGACCGGGGAACTACTTGGAAAGATTCCCGCGCGGCGCGCCCGGTTGCCACTCCGGCGAGAGGGTCAGGTTGCGCGCGGGCCATTGGTCGCTCTTGGCGGGCAGCTGGCCGCGCTTGCCCGTGACGACCTCGGGGATGATGGCATAGACGACCGTCGCCCCCATGCGCGGGAAGGAGCCTTGTTCGCGGCCCCAGGAATCCGCCGGGGCGTACTTGGTCATGAAGGCGGTGAAGAAGCGGCGCTGTTCCTCTTCGCTTTCCACCACCCGGATGCGTCCGAACAGCACCACGGACGCGTAAGATACCGACGTGTCGCACTCGATATGGCCGTACGGGAAGACCTCGCCGGGGGCGTCGAGCTCCACGCAGACGCGCTGCGCGTGCCGCACGTTCGCGATGAAATGCCCGGGCCGGCGCGAGGTGTGCAAGTACACCTGTCCGTCCAGCCAGGTGAAGAGATTCGGCATGATGTAGGGATAGCCCTCCGCATCGACGGTGGCGATCCGTGCGCAAAACGTCGTTTGCAGGAAGGCGTCGATTTCGGTCGCGCCCATGACCTTGTCGGCGCGGATGAGGCGGCCGCGATGCGGCTGGGTATCGGAGTCATTCATAATCAGAGTGTAGCCTATGGCGGCGGCGGCGCTCGCGACGGCTCTTGGAGGTGAATGCCATGTCATTGACGCTGTATGCCCACCCGTTCTCGTCCTATTCCTGGAAGGCGCTCATTGCGCTCTACGACAACGCGACGCCGTTCCGCTATCGCAAGGTGGACGAGCCCGGCGCCCTACCTGAGTTGGAAACGCTCTGGCCGCTCAAGAAATTTCCGGTGCTGCGGGACGGGGACGCGGTGGTGATCGAAGCGAGTCTCATCATCGAACACCTGTCGTTGCACCATCCGGGACCTTTGGGTTTGCTGCCGCGGGACCCGGATGCCGCGATCGGCGTGCGTTTTCTGGACCGGTTTTTCGACAATTACGTCATGACCCCGATGCAGAAATTGGTGGTTGATCGCATGCGCGCCGACGGCGAGCGGGATGCGCGGGGGGTCGGCGAGGCGCGGGCGCTCCTGGATGCGGCCTTCGGCTGGTTGGAGCGGCGCCTCGTTCCCGATCAGTGGGCCGCGGGCGCGGCGTTCACGCTGGCGGACTGTGCGGCGGCCCCGGCGCTCTTCTATGTGGACTGGGTGCATCCGATCGGAGACGCATTCCCCGGGATCCGTGCCTACCGCCGCCGCCTCCTGGCCCGGCCGTCGGTGGCGCGGGTGGTGGAAGAGGCGCGGCCGTACCGGGGATTGTTCCCCGGCGGCGCGCCGGATCGCGATTGAGCCGCTACCGCAACGCGCCGAACACCTTGGAGACGATGGAACTCGCCGCGGCGGCCGGATTCTGGCGGATGGCATGTTCCTCTTCGCCGATCATCACATACAGCCCATCCAAGGCGCGCTTCGTGACGTACTGTTCGATGTTGGCCGAGTCGCCCTTGACCAGACCGAGTTTCGCGCCCTCGCCGGCGACCTGATTGTACTTTTGGGCGAGGCCGACCCGGGCGGTGGCCTGTTTCACGATCGGCAGGAATTTCACCGCGAGGGGGGCCGCGGTCTTCTCGCGGAAGAATTGCGTCACCGAATCGTCGCCGCCGGTGAGGATTTTCTTGGCGTCCTGGACCGACATGGTCTTCACCGCCGTGAGCATCAATCCCTTCGCCTCGGGCACCGCCTGTTCCGCGGCGTGATTCATGGCGTCGACCAGTTCATCGGCATCCTTGCCGCGCCCCAACAGACGCATCCCCTTCGCCACTTCGTCGAGCGCGGGCGGCAGCGGGATCTTCACCTTGGGATTGTTGAGAAACCCGCCGGGAACCCCGAGCTTGCCGATGGCGGACTCGGCTCCCTGCGTGAGCGCCCCGCGGATGCCCTTGGCGGCATCCTGATTGGTGATGTCGCCGAGCCCGAGGGCGAACACGGAACCGGCGGCCAAGCAGCCGAGCAATCCAGCGCGCGCGATGAATCCAATACGGGCAAGGGTCATGGGCGTCGTCCTCGTTGGTCGATGGGGTCGATGGGGTCGATGGGGTCGGTGGTGAGGCGATTATATGACTTTGGCGGCGGCGCAGTAACGCACACGGTAAACAACCGTAAAACAATTCCGACGCCGCGCCGGCGACCGCCGTTGCGGGCCGGCGCGAGTTCGGCAATCATGGGCGCACACAGGGAGACACTCATGGGATTCAAAGCCTGCGCGCTCGCCGCGTCGCTGATGCTGGGCGGCGCGGGCATCGCGGACGAGCCCGCGAAGGTCGCATACCCGAACTTTCCGAGCGAAACGCCGGAGAAATTCCAGTCCACGGCCGACGGCTTCGACTACACGCTGCGCAACGTGATGATCCCGATGCGCGATGGCGTCAAACTGCACACCGTCATCCTCGTTCCCCAGGGCGCCGCCCATGCCGGGATGCTGCTCACGCGCACGCCGTACAACGCGAAGGAACTCACGAGCCACTTCCACAGCGCTCACCTGGGCCCGATGCTGCAGGGATACGACAATGCCGCCGACGTCATCGTCGAGGACGGCTACATCCGGGTCATGCAGGACGTGCGCGGCAAGTACGGTTCCGAGGGTGATTTCGTGATGAACCGGCCGGTGCACGGTCCGCAGAATCCGACCCCGGTCGACGATGCCACCGACACGTACGACACCATCGATTGGCTGGTGAACAACGTGCCGGAGAGCAACGGGCGCGTCGGCACGCTCGGCATCTCCTACGACGGGTTCGAGCCGCTCATGGCCCTGATCGGCGCCCACCCCGCGCTCAAGGTCTCGGTCCCGATGAATCCCATGGTGGACGGCTGGATGGGGGACGACTGGTATCACAACGGGGCGTTCCGTCAACAGAATCTGTCCTATATTTACGAGCAGGTCGCCACGCGCGACAACAGCGAAAAATGGTGGACGAACTTTCACGACGAGTACGACTTGTTCATGCAGGCCGGCTCGGCCGGCGAACTGGCGCGCCGCCACGGCATGCAGCAGATCGGATTCTGGAACAAGGTCCTGGCGCATCCGTCCTACGATGCCTTTTGGAGCGACCAGGCGGTCGACAAGGTGCTCGCCGCGCAGCCGCTCACCGTGCCGGTGATGTTGGTGCACAGCCTCTGGGACCAGGAGGACAGCTACGGCGCTCTCGCCGCCTATGCGGTGCTCAAACCCAAGGACATTCACGGCGACCGCGTGAAGCTGGTGTTGGGGCCGTGGTTTCACGGCCAGGAAATCGGGGAGGCGAGCGCCCTGGGGCCGGTGCGCTTCGGCAGCGATACGGCGCGGTATTTTCGCGAACAGGTCCTGCGGCCGTTTCTCGCCCAGTATCTCAAGGACGGCGCGCCGCAGGCCGACGTGGCCGCGGTGACCGCGTTCCAGACCGGGAAGAATCAGTGGCAGCGCCTCGACCGGTGGCCGCAGGCTTGCGAGAGCGGCTGTGCCGCCACGAGCCGCGCGCTCTACCTGCAGCCCGACCAGAAACTTGGCTTTGCCGCGCCGAGCAGCCGCGCCGGGTCGAACACCGGTGCGGCGTATTCGGAATATGTCTCCGACCCCGCGCATCCGGTGCCGTTCCGGGCGCGACCCATCCAGCCGATCGGGTATGACCCGGGGCAGACCTGGTCCGAATGGCTGGTGGATGACCAGCGGGAAGCCTCCGGCCGGCCGGATGTGCTCACGTTCACCTCCGACGTCCTGACGTCGCCGCTCGCGATCAGCGGCCGCCCGACCGTGCATCTCGTGGCCTCGACCAGCGGCACCGACAGCGACTGGGTGGTCAAACTGATCGACGTCTATCCGGACGAGGTGGCCGCCCAGCCGGAGATGGGCGGCTACGAACTCGCGGTGGGCATGGACATCCTGCGTGGCCGTTATCGGGAAGGCTTCGTCAACGCCGCGGCGCTCAAGCCCGACCGGCCGCTCGAGTACACGTTTCAACTGCCGGCGAACAATCACGTATTCCTGCCGGGACACCGGCTGATGGTGCAAGTGCAGTCCAGCTGGTTTCCCTTGTACGACCGCAATCCGCAGACCTTCGTGCCCAACATCTTGTTGGCCAAGCCGGGCGATTACCGCAAGGCGACGCAGCGCGTCTATCACTCGGCCAAGTCGGCGTCGTATATCGCGCTGCCCGTGATCGAGCCCTGACGGGAGGCGAGCCGCGCGAGGCGCCTACGCGCCGTGAGGTGGTGTCACGAACAAGACCCGGCGGCCTACCGGTTCATTCCGGCCTGCTCGATGAGGCGCACCAGGGCGTCGAGTTCATCCCAACCGGTGTCGGATACGGCGCAATACTGCAGATCGGCCGCCCGCCAGCACGCGATCCGATAGCCCAGGCGCAGCGCGTGCGCCGCCGGTGCGATGCCGTGTGCCGACCAGGTGAAGACATTGATGACATGGGCGCCGTGACGGTAGACGGTCACCGCGGCGCGCTGATGGTCCACGCTGTCCGCGCGGCCGCCGATGAGCGGATACCCCTGCGTCGCAAAATCGGCCACGGTGGGCGATACGTCGGCATGGCCGGCAAACCAGGGCTTGACCGTATGCCGATCGCTCGAGACCACGGCGATCAGACGATCCGGCAGCAGCGAGCGCACGTGGGCGTCGACCAGCTGGCCCTCGAGCGCGGTGCCGAGCGGCGGCAGCAGGACAACGACGGCGAGCGCGGCCGCCGCCAGGCTGATGCCCACCCCGCCCAGCGCGCCCCACCAGAAGGGCCGTGTGCGCCACGTCGGCGGGGCGCCGGGCGCCGGCTCGGCGCGGGGCCGGGGTGCGGCGTCGAGCGCAGCGTCGATGCGCGCGCGCAGGGCGGCGGGCGCCGTCGCCCGCCCGAGGTTGCGCAAGCCGCCCCGCAGGTGCGCCAGATCCGCGAGCAGCGCGCGGCATTCGGCACACTGTGCCGTGTGGCGTTCGCTCGCGGCCGCCCGGGCGGCGTCGAGCTCCCCGTCGAAGTAGGCCTGAGTGCGCAGGCTTTCGGGACAGTTCATGGCAGCGCCTCCACGGTGGTCAACCAGCGCGTCCGGAGTTGCGCGCGCGCCCGCGCCAGCCGCGACATCACCGTGCCGATGGGCACCCTCGTGACCGCGGCGATCTGGCGGTAATCCAGGTCCTCGATCTCGCGCAACACCAGTACCTCGCGCTGTTCTTCCGCCATTTCCGCAAGGACGCGGCCGAGCGCGCGCTCCTGATCGCGGCGGATCGTGAGCGCCTCGGGGCCGGGAGCGGAGGCGACCAGGGCGTAGGCGTCCTCGGCGTCGTGCTCCTGCGGCAGCGGTACATAGCCGCGGCGCTGCGTCTGGCGCTGCGCGGACAGATGACAGTTCCGGACGATGGCGAGCAGCCACGCCTTGACGTCCGTGCCGCGCAAGGCGTCGAAGCCGCGGAAGGCCCGCAGAATGGCGTCCTGTACCACGTCATCGGCATCGCCCGGCGCCGCGGACAACCAACGGGCATAGCGGTACGCCGCGTCCAGGTGGGGAAGCACCTGCGCTTCGAAGCGAGCGCGTCTGTCGTCCATCATGGGTAAGACTCGCGGGCCCCCGAATTTATTCCCGGGTCAGGCGCGCTGCAGGTCCGTCAGCCCGAAGCCGCCGCCCTTGTACAACAGGGGTTCGGCTCTGGTCTTTGCGAGTGCATACGCGAAGCAGCCACCGAAGTTGAGACCGGCCGCATGCCGCCCCTTGCCAAACGCGCGATAGGCCTCCCGAGCGCCCTGCGCCTGGGACGTGTCGATGGCGACGATTTCGACGGCCGCCGCGGCCAACAGACGATCGAGTGACCGCACGCCCTCGGCGCCGTGCCGTGATTCCAGGATCAACGACGCCTCGACGAAGTTTGCCGCGGACACGAGGCGTCGGGCGGCCGCTTCGATCGCCTCGGTGAAGGATCGCCGCTCCGGCTCATCGAACAAAATGGCCAGAATGGCCGACGTATCGAGCACCATCAGCGCGGCAGTCCGCATTCGTCATAGCCCACGATTTCCTCGGGCGAGCGCGGATCGAGCAGTGGCAGGGCGGCGCATTCGCGCCCGATGGCATCCAACTCGTCGGCCAGCGACCGCCGCTGTCGCGACCGTTTGACGCGCTCGAGCCGGTCCCGCACCGCGTTTTTCACGGCCTCCGTCTTCGACTCACCCGTCAGGCGCGCCAGTTCGGCCGTCAATTCTTCGGTTTCCCGGCTCCGAATATTCAACGCCATTCAGAAATCCCCACATCAACCATGCATGCTACACAGTAGCACGGGCGTCAATCACCGGCGAGTAGGGTCTCCAACTCTCCCTCACACTGCCGCGCATCCCGGAACCAGACGGTGTGCAACCCCAGGGCCTTCGCTGCAGCGATGTTGGGCGGGTGGTCGTCGATGAAGACGGTATTCGTGGGCTCGAGGCCATAGCGCCCCAAGAGATGTTCGTAGATGTCGCGATCGGGCTTCAGCATCTGGATTTCGCCCGAAATGACGATGCCGCGGAACGCGGTCCAAAAGCCGTACCGGTCTTTCAGGTAGGCGAACGTGGTGGCCGGCATGTTGGACAGGCAGTACAGGGGAACGCCGCGCTGCGCGAGGCGTTCGAGCAGCGCCACGGTATCCGGTTTGGGCTGCAGGGAACGCCGGACGGTCTCCAACAACCGGGGGAGTTCCGGGACTGCGCGGCCGGCGCGCTGCTCGAGCCGGTTGATGACGTCGGCCTCCAGCAGCACGCCACGGTCCATCTGCTGCCAATCCGGATGCTGGAACAGCGCGGATTTCATCTCCAGCCGCGCCTCCGGCTCATCGTAGAACTGCTCGAGTATGCGGTCGGGGTTCCAGTCGAGGACGACGCCACCGAGATCGAATATGACATTGCGCATCGCCCGCACGATACCTACTGTCCGTCGCGGCATCCAGCCCGCCGCCCGGGCGGCCGCCAAAGAGGGTATGTTCACGGGCGGCAGGCCGCCACGGTTGCTCACCGGCCGGAGTTTTCTGCAACTTTTCGCCGCTCCCGGTGTTTTGGTCCTGAACGAACCCAACTCCAGTGCAAACGCCCACCACGGAACCGAGCCCGGCCGAATTTACGATGTTCATGCGTGCTTATCAGGACATGGTCTTCGCGACCGCCGCCCGGCTGACCGGCAGCGACGCGCAGGCGGAGGACATCGCCCAGGAGGTCTTCCTCCGGGCCTACGAGCACTTCTCCGAACTGCGCGGCAACCCGGCGGCCGGCGGCTGGCTCAAAACCGTGGGCATCAACCTGACGCTGAATCACCTGACCCGCCATCGCCGGCGCTGGCGGCTGTTCTCCGAACTGCGGCGCGACGGCGACGAGGACGATGCCGCCCCCGAGCTTGACTGGGAAGTGCCCGATACGGTGATCGCGGAATTGGGCGCCGAGCAACGGCGCGTGCTGGTCGAGTCGGCGCTGCAGCGGCTGCCCGATCATCAGCGGCTCGTCCTGGTGCTGTATCACTTCGACGAGTTGTCCTATCAGGACATCGCCGACAAGCTCGGGTGCTCGCTGACCAAGGTCAAGACCGACATCCGCCGGGCGCGCGCCGCCCTGCTGACCGTGTTCCGGCGCAGCGGCACGCTCGCCGACCCGATGAGCGATTGACCGGCATGCCAACCCCCGAGGATACGCTCGAGGCGCTCGTCGATCGCGCACTCGAAGATCTGCCGCAGCGACGCGCCCCCGCGGCGCTGGAGATGCGCATCAACCGCGAGATCCGGCGCCGGGCGGCGCTGCCGTGGTGGCACCGCAGTTTCGCGCAATGGTCGCTGCCGGCGCGAGCGGCATTCATCGCCGCGTGCGTGGGGGTGATCACGCTGACGATGACCGGCACCGTGGGATCCCGCGACGCGCATTACGCGCACCTCCTCGGCACGTGGGCGCTCGACGGCAAGCAGGCCGCCCTGAGCCTCCTCGCCTCGGCGGACGGAGCGGCGGCGCTGTTCGCGCGGCTCGTGCCCGGGGAATGGCTGCGCGTCGGACTCGGTCTCGGCGTCGTCCTATATGTGGTTCTTTTTGGGCTCGGGGCAGCGGCCTATCGCACGCTGTATCTCGAGCCGCACAACGGCAGGTGAGCGGTCATGAGTGTCATGTTCAGGCGGCAGTCGATGTGGGTGTTGGTCCTCGCTCTCGCCTGTGCGATGGGAAAGGCCGCGATACCGTCGGACGCGGCCTCGGCCGCGCCGGCCGTCGCGGCACCGTCGGCCGTGCCGACGCCGGCTGAGGCCAAGCGCAACGACGCGCAGGCCGACGCGGATGATGACGATGACGCGGACGATGCCGACTCGGAATCCGATTGGGACCGGCGGGCGGCCGCCCGCGCCCATCGCCATGAACACCGGCGCAACGGCAATAGCGTCGTCAGCATCGGCCATGACTCGACGCTCGCGGCGGGCGAGCATGCCGACTCGGTGGTGTCCGTCCTGGGGTCGTCCACCAGCAACGGCGAGGCGACCGACGTCGTGTCGATCCTCGGCGATACGAGGGTGACCGGCTCCGTGGTCCATAGTGCCGTGGCCGTACTCGGCAATACCTACGTCGATGGCAAGGTCGGCGATGCGGTCGCGGTTCTCGGCAACGTGGAATTGGGACCGCATGCGGAAGTGGACGGCGACGTCACGGCGGTGCTCGGCACCGTCAACCGCGACCCCGCAGCGATCGTGCACGGGGGCATCCAGAAGGTGGCCGGCGGCAGCATCGCCAGCGTGGCATGGCTTCAGACGTGGGTGCATCACTGCCTGTTCTATGGGCGGCCGTTGGCGCTCGATGCGGATCTCGGCTGGGCGTGGGGCCTCGCGCTGGGATATCTCGCCTTTTACGTCGTCCTCGCGTTTTTGTTCCGCTCGGCACTCACGGGCTGCGTGCGCATGGTCGAAACCGAGCCCGGTCGCGCGGCACTGACGGCGTTGGTCGCCATCCTGCTCACGCCGGTGGCGGTGGTTCTGCTGTGTGTCACGGTGATCGGCATCGCCGCGGTGCCGTTCGTCGCCGTGTCCCTGTTCTGTGCGTCGCTGTTCGGCAAGGCCGTGATGCTCGCGTGGATCGGGCAGCACCTGTTGGGCAGACGTCCGGGGACGGACGCACATCCGGCGCTCGCGGTGCTTTTGGGCGGCGCCGTCGTGCTCGTGCTGTACATCGTCCCCGTGCTGGGATTCCTGGTCTATCAACTGCTGGGATTTTTCGGCTTCGGGGCCGTCCTTTACGCGCTGATCGCGCACGTGCGTTCGCGCCAGATCTCGAAGGCGGATGCGGCGGCCTTACGATCGGGCGGGGCGGTTCCGCCCAGCGCCGCCGCCGCAGCGGCGGCCGCCCCGGCCGGCGATGCATCGGGTGCATCGACTGCGCCGCCGGGCAGCGGTGCGCCGGCACACGCCGCGCCCCCCGCGTCGGCGTCGATGCCGCGAGCGGGATTTTGGATTCGCATGACCGCGCTCCTGCTCGACGTGATCCTGATCGGCATCGTGCTGAGCCTGCTGCATCCCCTGGGGCATTTTCATCTGCTGGTGCTTGCCGTCTATGGCGCCGTCATGTGGAAAACGCGCGGGTCCACGGTGGGCGGCCTGGTTTTCGATCTGCACGTGGTGCGTCTGGACGGGCGGGCGGTCGATTGGGAAACCGCCATCGTGCGCGCCCTCGGATGTTTTCTGTCCCTGGCCGTGGCGGGTCTCGGATTCATCTGGATTGCCTTCGACCGCGGCCACCAGGCCTGGCACGACAAGATCGCCGGCACCGTGGTCGTGCGCGTGCCGAAAGGATAGGTGCGTGAAACGCCCTACAGCGCCGAGACGCCCGCCAATTCCGTGAGGCTTTGGGTGCGGGTGAGCGCGATGAACTCGCGGATGTAGGCGGCCTCCGCGCCGGCGCGGCTGGTGGCGGCATAGAGTTCGCAGCGCAGCCCGTGCGGGCCGATGGGCCGTGAGACCACGTAACCGCGCTCGATGTAGTTGCCGACGGTCCACGACGGGAGGGCCGCGATGCCGCGGCCGCTCGCGACCAGTTGCAGGATGGCCACCGTCAGCTCCGCCGTGCGGCGCTTCGGGTTGACGCCGGCCGGCGTCAGGCAATGCTTCATGACGTCCAGCATCTCGTCGGGCACGGGGTACGTGATGAGCGTCTCGCCCGCGAAGTCCTCGGGACCCAACCACGCCTTGGCGGCGAGGGGGTGACGCGGGCTCATCAGGGCGACGCTCTCGTAGCGAAACAGCGGACTGAACGCCACCTGCAGCGGCGACTCGTGCAGGTCGTGAATGATGGCGAGCTCGGCCTCGCCGCGCTCGAGCAGAGGCAGCGGATCGACCACGAACCCCGAAATGATGTCGAGTTCGACCTCCGGCCAGAGCGACCGGTAAGCGTCCATCGCCGGCATGAGCCAGTCGAAACAGTTGTGGCATTGCACTGCGACACGCAGCGGACCCGCGTGTCCCTGGGCCAGCCGGGCGACATCCCGGGCCGCTTCGGCCACCTGGGGCAACACCATGCGGGCCAGCGCGACCAAGCGCTGGCCGATGGCCGTGAAGCGCAGCGGGCGCACGGCCTTTTCCACCAGGGCCGCGCCGTAATGGCTTTCCAGCGCCTTCAATTGGTGCGACAGAGCGGATTGGGTCAAAAAAAGCCGATCCGCCGCCTTGGACAGGCTGCCGCACTCCGCGAGCGCCAGCAGGGTTTCCAGATGCCGCAGCTCCAACGCCGTGGTCGCCATGAGCCGGATTCATCCTGTACATGAAGATAATGAGATTGTGTCATAGCTTAAGGGCTTGCATGCTCGAGGTCGATGGGAAAGTCCCTCGAGGAGTCTGCCGATGTCGAATCCCGTGTCCGTGTCGTTCGAATTCTTCCCCCCGGGCGACGACTCGATGGGGCGACAGTTGTGGGAGGCCGTGAGCCGCCTCGCGCCCCTCGAACCCCGCTTCGTCTCCGTGACCTACGGGGCCGATGGGTCCACCCGGTCGAGAACTCACGAGTGCGTACTGCGCATCTTGCGCGAGACGGATCTGTGCGTGGCACCGCATCTGACCTGCGTCGGAGCCTCCCGGGAGGAGGTTCTCGGCGTGGCGCGCGACTATCACGACCAAGGAATACGCCACCTCGTCGCCCTCCGCGGCGACCTGCCGGAAGATGGTACGACCGACCGGCAGGGTTTCACCTTTGCTTCAGAACTCGTCGAGGGAATTAACCGCACCGCCCAATTCGAGATTTCGGTTGCCGCGTATCCCGAGGGGCATCCGGAGACGGGCACGGTCGAGGCCGACATCGAGAACTTGAAACGCAAGATCGACGCCGGCGCCACCCGGGCGATCACGCAGTTCTTCTTCGACACCGACGTGTTCCTGCGATACCGCGACCGCTGCCGCGCGGCGGGGATCGACGTCGATCTCGTGCCCGGCATCCTGCCGATCACGAGGTTCCCCCAGATGCTGCGCTTCGCCGCGCGCTGCGGAGCCGCGGTGCCCGATTGGCTGCGACACCGCTTCGACGGCTTGGACGACGACCCGGAGACCCGGCGCATGATCGCGGCCCACGTGGCCATCGATCAGGTCCAGCGCCTGCGTCTGCACGGGGTGCGGGAGTTTCATTTCTACACCTTGAACCGCGCCGAACTCACCTATGCGATTTGTCATGCGCTGGGCTTGCGGCCGCGCGCGCACGCCGAAGCGCAGGTGGCCTGATGGCCTCGCCGTCGCCGTCGCCCGCCGTTGCCGCCATGCCGGCGCGCTCGCGGCAGCTGCTCTCGCTGCTCACGCGGCGCATCGTGGTCCTGGACGGGGCCATGGGGACCATGATCCAGCGGCACCGGCTCACCGAGGCACAATTCCGCGGCGAGCGTTTCAAGGAATGGCGCAGCGACCTGCGCGGCAACAACGATCTGCTCACGCTCACCCAGCCCGAGATCATCGCGGCGATTCATCGCGAGTATCTGCAGGCGGGTGCCGACATCGTCTCCACCAACACGTTCAATTCCACCCCGGTGTCCCAGTCCGACTATCGCCTGGAATCCTTCGTGGCGGAGCTGAACCTGGCGGCGGCCCGGCTTGCGCGGACGGCGGCCGATGAAGTCGGGGCGGCATCGGGCCGTCCCTGTTTCGTGGCCGGCGCGCTGGGGCCGACGGGCCGGACCGCCTCGCTGTCGCCGGACGTCAACGATCCGGGTTTTCGCAACGTCACGTTCGACGAACTGGTGGCCGGTTACGCCACGGCGGCGGGCGCCCTGGTCGAGGGCGGTGTCGACCTGATTCTCATCGAGACCATATTCGACACGTTGAATGCGAAGGCCGCGCTGTTCGCGGTGCGTCAGGTGTTGGACGCCGCCGGCATCGAACTGCCGGTGATCGTGTCCGGAACCATCACCGACGCGTCGGGGCGCACGCTGTCGGGCCAGACCACCGAGGCTTTTTGGAACTCCATCCGCCATGCGCGGCCCGCCGCCGTCGGCCTCAATTGCGCGCTCGGCGGGAAACAGCTGCGGCCCTACGTCGAGGAACTCGCGCGCATCGCGGACGTGCCGGTGTGCGCGTATCCGAACGCCGGACTGCCGAACGCCTTCGGCGAGTACGACGAGACCCCCGAACAGACGGCCGGGATACTGCGGGAATTCGCCGAGAGCGGTTTCCTCAACCTGGTGGGCGGATGCTGTGGGACCACGCCGGAGCACATCCGCGCGATCGCCCGCGCGGTCGAGGGCCTGCCGCCGCGCGCTATGCCGCGCGTCGCGACGGCCTGCCGCTTGAGCGGTCTCGAGCCCCTGACCATCGATGCGTCGAGCCTGTTCGTCAACGTGGGCGAGCGCACCAACGTCACGGGATCCGCCAAGTTCCGCAAGTTGATCGAGGCCGGTGATTACATGGCGGCGGTCGACATCGCGCGCCAGCAGGTGGCGAACGGCGCACAGATCATCGACGTCAACATGGACGAGGGAATGCTCGATTCGCAGGCCGCGATGACCCGGTTCCTGAATCTCATCGCGGGCGAGCCCGACATCGCGCGCGTTCCCGTGATGATCGACTCGTCCAAATGGTCCGTCATCGAAGCGGGACTGAAGTGCGTGCAGGGCAAGCCCATCGTGAACTCCATCAGCCTCAAGGAGGGGGAGGGGGCCTTTCTGCACCATGCGCGGCTGTGTCTGCGTTACGGCGCCGCCGTCGTCGTCATGGCCTTCGACGAGGCGGGCCAGGCGGACACGATCAAGCGCAAGGTGGAGATCTGCGAGCGGGCGTACGCGCTGCTCACCGAAAGGCTCGGCTTTGCGCCCGAGGACATCATTTTCGATCCCAACATTTTCGCGGTCGCGACCGGCATCGAGGAGCACAACCGCTACAGCCTGGACTTCATCGAGGCGACGGCGCTGATCAAGGCGCGCATGCCTTCCGTGCACGTAAGCGGCGGCGTGAGCAACGTCTCCTTTTCGTTCCGCGGCAACGATCCGGTGCGCGAGGCGATGCATTCGGTGTTTCTCTACCATGCGATCCGCGCCGGACTCACCATGGCCATCGTCAACGCGGGCCAGCTCGCGATCTACGAGGACATCCCGGCGGAGCTGCGCGAGTGCGTCGAGGACGTGATCCTGGCGCGGCGCGAGGACGCCACCGAGCGGCTGCTCGAGATTGCCCAGCGCTTCAAGAGCGGCGGCTCCATCAAGCGCGGCGACGACCTCGAGTGGCGCAAGCTCCCGGTGGGCGCGCG
>Ga0182030_10012699_pt1 | contig 16840 bp, 7 predicted proteins | sample 812S3MmetaG_FD_121299 | JGI IMG/M metagenome (GOLD analysis project Ga0182030, IMG submission 121299) | Permafrost microbial communities from Stordalen Mire, Sweden - 812S3M metaG (Illumina Assembly) | ecosystem: Environmental > Terrestrial > Soil > Wetlands > Permafrost | place: Sweden...
AATCATTTCCCCGTCTTCTTTTGGCGGACGTTTTTGTTTATGCAGGATCCGCTTAATCGAGGTCATTGGCCCTCCACCTTCAGTCGTACCCAATCGACTCTCTCCGATCTTCTGCATTACCAAAGAGTCAATTCGCTCGGAAAGAAGTTCGAGCATTCGTTGCTTCTCCGCAATGAGCGCGTCAAGTCGCTGCGTCTCTTGGTCAAGGTAGTCGGCGATCTCGCTCTGAAGCTCTTTTGGAGGAAGGATGATTGGGAGATTCTTGAGATCGTCCCACAGAATATCGAACTGTGATGGCGGCATAAATTTTGAGATCCGAGTGAGTTCAGCAAGATAAGGGTAGGAGTGGAGCAAGTAGTCGACGAAACGAGGCACCACAAATGGACCGGGCCGACAAACAAAGTAGGCCGGGCTAACGACCCCTTCGAACTTGCTCGCTCCGAATCCGCCTTGCCACGTTCGTAATTTGTTAAAAACGATGTCGCCAGGCTTGACGAGTAGATACTTTGACACGTCTTCGCCGAGTCGATTGAAGTTATCTTCTCGGCTTGCCCGAGGGACGACGCCCGCGTCCAAAAAGATAGAGAGAAATGGAAACTCTTCGTGATTTGCGACTTTGCTTCTTGTCGTAATCCGGTTCAAACGGTGAATCTCCCATCCATCAGGTAGACAGATCGAGTCGAGCAGACTCATTGGGAAGCCACTTCCTTCAGAAGGCTTTGTATCTTCGCTTCGAGTTGCTTAATCTCCTCATCGATTACCAACAGGGGTCGCGGTGGGACGTATCGATAGAAGTATCGAGTGAGGGGAACTTCGTATCCAATCTTCGTCTTGTCGTAGTCCAACCAAGCATCTGGGTGGTACGGGTGCACCTCGGCCAAAAGGAACTCATCGACGGCAGCTCGGTATTCCGGAAGCACCAGCCTTGGCGTGACGTCCTCCCTCCAAACCACTGGAACCAGCGGCAGCGAAGCGTTCTCGTGGTCCCGGAGATCGATGTCGGGCTGGGTTCTTCCTTTCAAATCGGTGACGAGCGCACCATCAGGGTCACTCTGAGCGCCGAGCTTAGCTAGCTCTTTAGATACCTCCGGGGGAGGCGCCCAGTTCACCTGTCCTTCGACATTGATGTCTCGAAATGCATCTTCCTCGGAATCCCACGCCTTACCATGAAGAGATCCGAATACGTTCAATGGCGTGCACATCACTCCGGTCTCGAGCCACTTCTTCCACGGCTTCGACTTTTCCAACGCCTCAAGTACTTTGTCATCGACATTCCACTTGACGCGCAACGGGCGCTCGACCGTGATCCGTAGATAGCCGAAGGTCTGGTTGGGAAAGATCTTCACTTGTTCGCCTTCTTTGAACTCGGCATAGAGCCGGGTAATCTCAGCGATCTGGTGATCGTTGATTCGCTTACGCTTCTCACCCAGAGGCTTGCGCATTTTCTCGAAGCAACTTCGGGCATCGATCAGCTGAATCTTTCCTTGTCGCTCTTCGGTCTTCCGATTCGTAACGATCCAGAAGTAGGTTGAAATCCCCGTGTTGTAAAAGAGCTGATCCGGTAATGCCACGACAGCTTCGAGCCAGTCGTTCTCGACGATCCAGCGGCGGATCTCCGACTCCCCTGAGGCCGCACTGCCGGTTATCAATGGTGACCCGTTGAAGACGATCGCGATACGGCCACCTCCTTGCTCAATCGGTTTCATTTTGGCGATCATGTGCTGAAGGAAGAGGAACGACCCATCGTTGATGCGAGGCAGGCCCGCTCCGAACCGACCTTTAAACCCCAGCTGGTCGTATTCCTTGCGGATCTCGACTTCGACCTTCTTCCACTCCACGCCGAAGGGCGGGTTTGCGAGGCAATAGTCGAATTTTCGGCCCTTGTGCCCGTCTTCACTAAAACTGTTGCCTACCTTGATGTGCGAAGCATCCTGCCCTTTAAGCATCATGTCTGAGCGACAGATTGCGTAGGTCTCATCGTTGAGCTCCTGGCCGAAAACTTCCAACTGGGCGTCGGGGTTCAATTGGCGCAAATAATCCTCAGCCACTGAGAGCATGCCCCCGGTGCCGCACGCGGGGTCAAACAGCGTGCGTACAGTGCCGGGTTTAGTGAGGACGTCGGTGTCCTCAGCGAAGAGCAAGTTCACCATTAGGCGGATCACCTCACGTGGTGTGAAGTGCTCACCAGCCGTCTCGTTCGACAGTTCCGAGAACCGTCGGATGAGTTCTTCGTAGAGGTATCCCATCTCAAGATTGGAGACCGAGGCGGGGTGCAAGTCGATCTCCGCGAATTTTCCGATTACCAGGTACAGTAAATTCGCTTTGTCGAGCTTCGCGATTTGAGTATCGAAGTCGAACTTCTCGAGTACGTCTCTCGCTCCAATGGAGAATCCGGCGATGTAAGCTCGGAGATTCGCTGCCAGCTGATTAGGGTCGTTAAGTAGTTTTGGGAGGTCCAACTGATGGACGTTGTAGAACTGTTCGCCCGACACCGAGCAGAGCACCGGCTCAATGTTGTCGATCGAGCCCCTAATTGTCTCGTACCTGGCGAGGACCGCGGATTTGGTCGGCTCAAGTACGCAGTCAAGGCGCCGCAGGACGGTAAGTGGCAGGATGACTTTGCCGTATTCGGACTGCTTGTAGTCACCACGGAGCAGGTCCGCAACGGACCATATGAAGGCCGCGTGGTTCTTAACTGTGATGCTGTCACTCATGGTCTCGCCCCTTGCGTTTAACCACGGTCGTATCCGTGACGATGTCATTCTGTCTGATGAAGAGGACTTGATCCGTGCCAAGCGGCGATGTCGACGGATTTTTCAACACTTCTCCTGCTCAATAGGCCCATTGATGCGCAAATCCCGCTCCGATGAACTTCTGAACTTTGGAAAGAAGACATCTACTCAGACATGTAGACCTTTCGCGCTATGTTCACCTCTGTCGTGGAAACGTAGGCCTCGCCGACACCAAGTTGCTCGACCTGCAAGCTTAAGTCTTGACCAGTTCGACCTCGGAGGAAACCAGCAACGGTCTTAGAAGCAGGATAGTTCGTCCTAAAGGCAATCTTTGTCCCAGCATTTGCCAGAACATCTTTACTGAAATCATCCGTACTCTGGCTGGCAACGATCACTGATATTCCATACTTGCGACCCTCCTTCATCAACTTTGGCAGTGTCTTGTCCTTAGCGAGACGGTGAGCCTCATCAAGGACGACGCCGAGCTTCATGACGGAAGACTCGCCCCACAGAAATGACGATCGATAGATCTTTCGCAATATGAAAGCTGCCCCAGCTTGCTGAACTGCATCCAGTGATACTCCGGATAAGTCAACAATGAGTCCGCGACCATCTCCCGTTGGGTCAAATGTCGACTCAGCTTCGTCCTTAAAGAGGCCGAAGTCCGTGATCGGATTCAGGCGGTTCCGAGCGTTCTTTCCCTTTGCTCCGGACTCGACGTGCTCAACCGCATCGGCAAACTCTCCAATTGAAGGCAAGCCATTACCTTCTTGTCCATTCGTCCAACCCCGGTTTTCATACGCTCGCGCCAGTCCCTTGTAGACGTGCATCATCTGCATCTCGCCAAGACCGCACACATAGGCGATGATTTCCGCAACTTCAAGCGACGAGGTATTCACGTCGTTACGAGCAGCTGATCGAATCTCAAACGGGCTAAAGGGGAGTCCTTCTGACGCGTCAAGAATCTGGAATCCTTCGGGTGCGTGAGATGCCATGTCGCCATGGAAGTCGAATACGAGCGACGGCAGACCTTGCCGAATGAACTGATCAATAATTCGTCGCACAGTCACCGACTTACCTTGACCCGGTATTCCCACAATGAAAGCGTGCGGACTACTCTTCGTGCTAACGCTCCACTTCACTTCCGCATTATTGGCGTCGCGCCCTAGACCCACTTCTACAACCGAGGTGAATGGCGGCGGGTTCGGTACTTCATTGGTTTCGAGATGAATCTCCTCTTCAACGTTCCCATCCCCTCGTTTGCCTACCGGATCGGAGTTCGCTCGAGCGGTTCCAATGTTCCCCAGCTCCTCTTGATCGGCAACCGGAGGCCGTGGCGAAGCCGTGCTTGGCTTCGTTCGAGTTTCAATACGCGCTGCCGCTACGGAACTAGGGGTGCCCACCACCGAGGGTTCAACTGTCCACAAGCCTGTTGCCTTGCGCTCCTCATCCTCAAGAATTGTTGAAAAGCCGACTTCACCAAGGCTTTCCGCGGTTAGGACGGCGATCGACACTCCGCGGTGATTTTGAGGGAAACTCTGGTCTCCAGCTAGTGCAATTACATATCCCTGTTTCGTGATTTCGACTGGGAGACTCTTCGCCTCGAACGTATCAATATTGCGGTGATTCTCGTCAAGTTGCTCGTCGGTAAGGAGCCCGCGCATATGTGCTCGGTCCGCGTAATAGTGCAGGAGCGCAGCAAACTTCGCCCGCTGGAGTTGCGCGTCGACACGTGGTGGGTCGACAGAAAAGAAGCGTGCTGACAAAACTTCTTCTGTGTCATTTAACTGATCCACGATTCGATCAGCATCAGCAACCGCGAGCTGGGCGAACTGTCGGTGCTTAACCTCGACGCATTGAATCTGAATACGACGTGAAGTCATCCGGATAATGAGGAAGTCGCACCTCCTTGGTCCCTCGCCTTCCTGCTTGGCACTGACACCAAAAACCTCTTGGTGTGAGTCAATGGGAAAAATGATCGAACCATCAAGTTTTCCCCTTGAACGGAGGTGAGCAATTGTGGCTGCAATACCCACTGTCTCTTTTGCTTGAGTATTGTCGGATATCAAACGAAGGGCTAGTCGCCCCGAAACCACACGGATGTTCTCCAAGACGATCGATTCCGAGCCGATCGCCGCGAGACCCATTTCGTTCATGGCACGGTCAAGAATTGACAATATCTCTGCACGATGTGTCGTCGTCACAGTGAGCCGGTCAGAAATACCTTCGACAAAGTCTGGTGCGTAGTCCAGAACGTAAGACTCCCCTAGTCCAAAATCTTCGGAATCCTCAAAGAGATCTAGACCAATGTGTCGGTCGAGCGTAACGACCCAATCACTTCGACCATGAAGTGAACGAATCTGTGCAATACGCTCTGCCCCCAGCTGAAAACTCAAGGCAGGCATGCCCAAAGTTCCTAAAGCTTTCGAAACGGCTCTCTGGTGACTCTCGTGAAGAACCGGCAAATCTTCGGCCATCTTCGTCGCGCTACGGAGGCCTGGGCGCGTGAGCCAAGAAATCGACCCTTGAGCACTCTCGCGCCGTGTTTCTACCGGCGTTAGAAGACCATCCATGAACGCCTGCCTCTCGCTTGCGTCGGGTGTAATCGTGGATTCGCCGATAGCTATGTCCTGGATAAGAACCAAATGGGCGTTCTCGTCGTCGTCAATAATACGTTCGGACTTTCGAATCGTCACACTAAGCGGAGGATTCAAATAGGAAGTTCTCTCAGAATTTGCCCTACGACGAAGTTCGTTTTGCACGTCATCCAAGGCTGGAATTGGGTTGGAGAGACTCCATTTGTCCGAATAGCCAATTACTTCCGCATTCTGCATTGGTCCAGAGGTGGGAAGGAGATCTTCATCGTTTTCCTTGACTTCGCCAACAATAGGTCGAATGAATTCCGAGACAACCTCGCCGTTGCCTGGGTTCACCGCAATAACTCGATAGTTTGAACGACCTTCGTGCGCATGGACGTACATCTCCGAACGCTTACGCGCTTGAGCGGATCGCAATCGTCCGAGCATCGTTACCCGCTCAAGACCGAACAAAGAACTTATCGCATCAATTACCTGACCATCGTTTAAGAACGCCGGTGGAAGGAACAGGCCAAGCCCCAACGTTAATTCGGCAGCGTAATAGACCAAATCACCTCGTGAGTTCAAACTAGAGAAGGGAAGGTTCGATGGCGTGATCTTTCGGACATACTCCAGATCGACGGAGAACTTTCGTTGCGCCGGCGTCATGTCAGCCAAAGTCGAAACCCAGTCCTTAAGCAGGGAGTCGTATCTCGCCATCCAACTCAAGCGGAGAGGATGCGTTGGAAGTAACACTTGGGCATCGACTCGATCGACTCCAACGGGAACATGCACGGCAATTGAGTCAATTGCGAGGAGATCCCGCAACGCGACACCTTCAGCAGAATCAACTGCTCTTTTGTACGTTGCGAGATACATCGCAACGTCATCTTTAAGTTCGTCGCTCCACTCGAGACTTTCAACGAACCCACGGTCCTCGAGTTCCGCAAACTTAGAAAGTAATGCGGTCCGTCGATCCTGGAATGCCTTCGGAAGCGTCAGAGCGCGCGTAAGGAGCACTGCACTTTCGCCAGGCGTTATGCGCCGATCAAGAATGAATTCAAATGGTGACTGAGGCTCTGCGCGCTGTAGACGTTGCGCCTCAATTGCCAAAGGTGAAATGCGTATATTCTTCTGAATCTTGGAACTAAGTCGCACACTCATAGCTGAACCGCCAAAGTCGTAGCTCACTGTGTGCCGTTCGTCCAAGGAACCTTCCATGGCGGCTGCAACAACCGCCATCGGGAAGGACTCTGCGGACGTGGTCCGGGGCCCACGATCTTCGACTTCATCGGTCCATTTCACATCGAATTCTTCAGATTCCGCCTCAATCTCGTTTCCGGACCTATCGAAGAAGAGGTCGCCCGATGGCCGAAGCGGGACGATCCGAATTACAAACCGTCCGTTTGAAGACAAATCATCTTGGGTCAAGCTAATTTCGAAAGTTGCTCGACGCTTATCACCTTGGATCGATCGAGTCGAAACCACTTCATCAGCAGAATTGCGGAAGTCGAGCGGAGGAAGTAGGTCTAATCGCCACTTCCCAACGTCATCGCTTGTCAGTGGCTTCGTCCGCCACTTCAAAACGATCTTGGCTGGTCGCTCTTCTGAAACGGTGCAACCAAGTTGACCATCGAGATCGAATTCGAGCCCCGATCCCGTGACCAGTGATCCGTTAGGTTTGCGGAATGAGTCAACCGTCACAGACTCAAGATCAGACGCAACCAACTCGGTCATTTCCCATTTATCAAAGGTCAGATTAAGAGAAGCGTCAACGTGAATGGCCTCGCACCAACGTATCCTCTGATCTAGAGGAATTGAGATCTGATCAAAGAACTTGATTACCGAATTCCGAAACTCACCATCGGCGACCTCCGCGCTCGAAAGGCGATTGTCAAGTGGAGAAGCGGGTGACCGAGGAAACGCGAGACTCTTTACAACACGAATGTTTGAGGAAATCCTCCGCTCAACGCCAGGGCCTATGTCGGGGATTAGGCCGACCATCCAAAGATTCTTGCCGAGGGTTTCGAGATCTTCATGGTCTATGAGCGATGACAGGAATCGAACCCAGTCATCAATTGCTACTCGCCGAGAAATCCCGTCCCAGATTTGTCGAATCGAAGGTGCGATCATCCCTTCTCCGAGATTGTCTTCGTATTGCTTTGCGACATACCTCAACAGATCTCTCAAGGGAACTCGATCAAACGAATTGTCAAGTGATGAATTTTCAATTGAGCCCGAGTCGTCCGGGCAAACCAGAATAAGCGGACGCTCCTTCAAATTGCGCAACTCAACTGCGCGATCAACGGAGACACTTAATTCAGAAGAGTTCGAAGCTAGGACGTGAATGTCGTACTCCGGAAAGCGAATTCGAAGCGCAACCGTCAGCGCTCTACCATCAGCGCCCGACAATCCGTCGATGCGTGCGCAATGTCCCTCACTAACGTTCTCAATTCGTTGACCAAATAGGGCAGCAATATCGGATATCACCCTTTGATCGAGCTCGGTCTTCAACTTTCACCCCCCATTGGGTTTTCAACGAACTGAGCGGCGAAGTCATCGGAAAGGCCTCGAAAGCAACCGAGCAATTGAAGCCGACGAATGAAAGCTTGTCTATTCTCCATGACAGCGCTTCGCGCTTCGGAGCTCTGGAGCTCTGACGGAACTTCGTCAATTAGAAGTCCGAATCGCTCCTTAAAAATTTGTAACAACTCACCAATCGGCATCCTGCGTCGCGGCCTCGTTCCATCCTTCGAGACGAAGCACACAACGAGCAGTGCAAGAAGCAGATCATCGCTTGGCGCATACCTCCATGATGATCGGGCTTTTGCAGAGCCCTTCAAAAGTCCGTAGCTCTTGGCAATTCCACCACAATTCCAATACCACTGAATCTGCTTACTGAGGCCCTCGCCCTGTAATCCTTCGTTGAGAATCCGAGAGAGCAACGCCGCTCCATCAAGTCCGGATTCTCGAAGGCCCTGGATGAATAGACGATCTTCATCACCGTCACTGTCGATGGGCAGGCTATTTTCGATGGACTGAATTTGCATACGTAAAGATATGAGCATTTCTGGTTCGTCCATCACTTCAACCGCGCGCTTTAGCTCATCTCGATAACCGGTGAACTTCGACGTGTCCGAAGTTGAGTAGGCATTCTTCCAGGCCAAGTGAACCGATCTAAGAAGGATTCGGTCAGTGAAGAATTGGCGCAGTACCTCAAGATCTCTCTGAACACACTGCTGTGAAATCAGATCAGAGGGCGATCCTGATTGTTGCGTAAAATCGCAATAAATAGTCAGCGGGTTTTTGGAGTCACCGTCTAGAACATCGGGGACCCAATTGCCGTTCCTAAGAAGCGTTCGACATGCAATCGCGGTCCTCAGAGGTAACTGCAGCAACCTAAGACCAAACATGGCCGAGAGAGCGTTGGTGCCCGCCAGCGTCGACGTTAAAGGACCATAGTGTGCGAGGTAATCAATAGCGTCCCGCCCAATCGGATCGACGGCTCCAGGGAGGAGAATAAAACGTTCGGTGATCGCAACCTTGCCCGATCGCGGCTCAAACTCTTCAAAAAACGTAAGCGCTAAAAGCGCGTTAATGTCAATTTCAGAGCCGTCGTATCTTGGTTCATCGATCGCATTTTCGGTCAACAAGATTCCTTCACCAAATGCCTTCAAGACTAAATTCGATATCACGCCGTTTGGGTACAGTTCGCCCATTTTCCGAACTTGGTTTTGCATTGCTCGATAAATCAAGATGTCCGCTTGTCGGCTTCTTACTCGCCCTTTTGGAAGCCCTGACCGGTAGCAGGCAAGACTGACTGGCCTCGCAAAGTCCATTGCCCTAGTGCCGCGACTCCTCCCTTTCTGGCCAACCTTGACAATTGTTGACGCCAGCCAACCCTCTAGGACGGTTTGACGCTCATCAACGTCTAGGCCAGTAATTCGTCCGCTTTCGGCAAGCTTCTTAACATATTCCGGGAATTGATCAGGCTTAGTCTTCGAGATCTTGATTCGACCACTGTGCGCACACAATTCGAAGACATGGGCCATCATTCGATCAACGTCAACGTCGTTCAGCGTTACGGGAATAATCGCCTCAGTTTGGATGCTGTTGAGTTCCTTAAGGTTCTTTGGAATTCTGAAACTCATACGTTTTCCAATCTGATATCTGACCCACTTCGAGTGGCCCTGTATTCGCTACCGCCCGAATCGACAATCTGAACTTCATTCGATGCCAGTTTTTTCATTTGGTTTGCAAATCCTTCAATCTCCAAGCGAACGGCGTCGGAATAGATATCGTTCACAAGTTCGCCATTGGCTGCCCGCAAGAGCACCTCGCTTACGTCCAACGTCAGCGATAGCGGTCGAGCACTTTCTCGATGCCGCAGTTCGAGGAGATCGGGCATGTTTTCTACGAATGTCCTGCGCGCCCTGGGCGCACTCACTTCAAACTCATCAGCATCAATAACGCGAAGTACTACCCAATTTGACGTATCTTCCGAGGAAGTAATGGCAAGCCCAGAACCGTCAAATCCTTTCGCGCCGACGACACGACTCATTCCCAACAAAATTAAGTTCCTGAAATGATCATCTTCCAATCCGTTCAGGGCCGATCGGAAATATTCAAAGTGTCGATAGACCCTGACTTCATCAAGGCCCACGAAAGGAGCTTGAGCGTCGCGAAAGAACACTCTGCGTGACAACTCTCTAATCGCGTCTGGAATATCAGTACTTGAGCCGAGGTTGCCCTGGTTCCGAGCGGCTCTCTCAAGTTCTGGAAGAGGGAGACGGGAAGGATCGAGAAGCGCCCACTCAGAAATCAAGTAGTCCCTCCCGGCATCAGTGAAGGCAAGGTCGGCGGCTAGTGCAGTCTCTCCACGCTTCAAATCAATTGAATTTTGAATCGCTTCGTGCACTTCTTTGCAGCCGCGATCACCCGTAATCAACCACGCCATCGAACTTCGAAGGTCGCGGACCGTCGCTCGTCGGTTACGTCGAAGATGGGAGATCTCAACGAGTTCCTTCACCGCATCGCCACCGGACCCGTGAAGTGTCACGCGGTTTTCATATATTGGGCATACGTCTTGAGCACTGCACTCATTACAAGCGCCCCAAAACTCTTCGTCAATCAAACGTTGCAGGACTCTGTCACCAAAGGTCGTTGACTCCGATGCACCGGCCATGCTTCGTGCCTTCAAGTCGATGACGACAAATTCATCAGGCTCCGCCCCGTTCACCAATTGATTTCGAACAGAATTGCCTATTTCCTCGTATTCATCGTCGAAGTCCGCAAAGAACTGAAGTAGCCGACCATCATTTGCGGCAACTAACACCGTGTGGCTAGACGCGTGTGGTCCGATAAGGGGCGCAAGCGCCCCGTTCAACATTTCGTCGGATGAAAGATCCCCATTTGACTCACTTGCGTCATAAACAGAAGTGAATCTCCGTCCGTCCAGCGAATACGTCCATCCAGCGTGGTCCAGCTGCTCCTCTTTCGCGCCGGCCCCCTTCAAATGCTGCAACATTGTTTGCAGGAACGAGGTCTTACCGTCGCCGGGATTCCCGGTCAAAACCACCAACCGGAATTGCCCTTGCAGCACTAATGGCAAAAGTTCCGTATCCAATCGAGTCGGGAGGTACGTCCTCTGTGCAAAATCAGAGTCCAGCCCCTTCATGTCATCGTTGCCTATGACAGAAGATCTATAGAGACCTCGTATCTTGTCGACAAACGGGTTTATTTGTAGCGACGTTGATCGAACTTCTACGCCAATCGCCATGCGAATTGACTCAGCAAAGTCAAGGGCATTCCTCGGTCTCTCAATTGGATCCCTAGCAACGCCTTTTGACAAGACTTCAAGCAGTGAGGTGCCGAGCGGGCCCCACATCTGCTTTTCGGCAGTTGTGGGCGAAATGAACGTTTTACCCATAACCGCATCATCGTCAAAAATACTCCTGCCGAGCATTACATGGAGGAATGATGACGCAAAGCTGTGTAGATCTGTCAACGAATTCGGATTTGTACCGGCGAATATTTCAGGAGCCATATAGATCGGCGTTCCACCCTTCCTTACGCCCGTTGCGTCACCGGCCATTCCAAAATCGATAAGTTTCGCTCGACCGTTCGGTGTGACGATTATGTTGCGCGGAGAAACATCAACATGGACGAAATTTCGTTCATGCATATAGGTGAGTCCCGCCAAAACATCCAACGCCACGGATCGAACTTTCTCGGCAAGTTCCTGAACAGCGACGTCGTCAGCAACTCCAGTGCCCGCGATCGCCACATCGAGACTTTCGCCTTCCACATATTCGTTTACGATGCATCGCTCTGGGTCGCCGAGAAAATCAAATACTCGAGCACAGTTATCGTGGACAATCGTCTCAGCAACATGATGTTGCTCCCTTACTTTGTCCAAGGGAACTTCATCTGAGAATTTCTTTACTACACGATAGGATCCGCTGTCCAAGTCTTTCGCCAACCAAGCAGTAGCTGAAGCGCCCTTTCCTAGCGAACGTTCAATCTTGAATTTTCCTCGAAGTACCTTCCCTACGAATAAGTCAGTTGGCTCAGTTTCGGCTACAGCGTTTTGGAGCGGATCGGATTCTGGAATCGGTGTCCGCCTACCGATGTTGGAAAGTAGTTCAACGGCCGCACTAGCGCTTGGCCTTTCCGCTGGATCATCTGCCAAGCAGCTAAGAAGTACATCACCTAGACCTCCAAATTCATTTACGCGCGTCCTAATCTCATCCCGATCGAATGAATCCCCACTCTCATTTAGAAGCCAGAGAGAGAGACACAAGGCCATCGAGTAGACATCGGAAACATTTCCCGCGAATTGTGGTGCATCAATAATTTCGGGCGCACGAAAGCGGATACTTTCGTCGCCGTCGAAATCGTCAATCCAAGGCAGAATCGTTTGATCACCAGAGATTTTTGCGAGGAGGAAATCACTTACCCGAATCTTCATCTGTCGATCAATGAAAATTCGGCGTGGTTCGAGTGCGCGATGTACCAAGTTGACCGAATGAATATCTGCAAGTGCCCTAAATGAATCAGTCACAACATCAATTGCCAACTCGACATCAACGCGACCATCGACCCTCATTGGGTCACTATTCTGCACCGAGAATCTCAAGTTTCTCGACCGTTTGAACCAGCGAATTGGTGTCACGAACAATCGATAGTTGTCATCTTCAAAGCTCACCAGACAAACGGGAGCGCGCCCCAGTTCACCTAAGAGTTTGAGTGCTCTCGCCTCTCTTCTGAATAGCGGTCTCATGTCAACACCGTCTCCCCAGCCATCAAGTGGGTAGCAAAGTAAAATTACGATGTCAGTGGCTTCTTCGTCCTCGTGGGCGAGGTATCTCTCTGCGCGACCAATATTTGTCATACGGCCTTCAATTTTGTATTGGCCGATCGTGCGCACGTGTGCTTCGCGATCGTTCAGTCCAGAAAGCTTGGCGACAACGGCGTTGCGGAGATTTTCAGTAATCTCTGGCTCGTAGCCGTCGATTTCGACTAGGCGATGACTCGCTACGCCATTAGGAAGCGCAAGAACCAATTCGTCGTGACTTCGACCAAGTGTAAAGAACAACTCAAGTCTGTCGTGGGACAATACAACGCCAGGAGCGACGATGTGCCGCCTGCCAATTTCTTTCTCGTATCCTTCAATACTCTTTTTGAGCCAACTCGAAATTTTGCGAGCCAGATATGCCGTTCTGTCTAGAGGGTTGTGATAATCGCGATTCGTGGTTTCCCAATAAACATCGTCAACCCTCACGTATGGACCCCATGATTTCTCATCCAGCACAAAGATCGTTGAGCGTCCGACAATTATGAGGTCAACATCGTCACGGTCTCTTCCAGGCAATTTCCGACCGGAGAAGATCATCCAATCACTTGGAAGCTGTTCGCCAAGTGTTTCTACTGTCTTCCTTTCGCCAGGCCCCTCGAACGGCCCCAAGACCACAATTTTTGCCATTATTACGCTCCCTCAAAGTCGTCCGGAAAATTCCAGCGACGGAGTTCCAGTGCGGGCGTATCCCTAACTCGATTAATCAAACTCGTCTGTTTTGAATACAATGCAATTAGTTGGTCGCGAGCTCTCGTCGGTCCAACGTACCCAATCCTCATCTTCTGGCCGTTGTCGGGATCCGACTCTTTTCGTTCGATTGCATCGAGTCCGACAAGAATGACCACACCAAATTCCAAACCCTTTGTGGCGTGTACCGTCGAGAGGAGAATATGCCCAGATAGATCGCTTTCGGCCCCGACAGCTTCACCTGCTGACATTGAGAAGTCGATCTCTCGATTATTTAGGCGGTCCTCGATACGCGAGACCAGAGACTTTCTTGTCGCAAGAATAGCGACTTGATTCGCTGGCCATTGGCCTTCAGAGAGGATCCGCTGCACCTCCCAAACAGCAGCGTCAGCCTGGGCGTTCCAGTCGTCCGCATAAACCAGATCAACCGGTTCGCCGTCTGGTGCATCGTTCATACCCGAAGTTGCAAAATCGCTGTCCAGTGCTTGAGTGAATTCGAGAATTTGCCGAGTCGATCGATATGGGTGCCTCAAGATGACCTTCACAACCTTCTTGCCAATTAGCGATCTTGCCGGCTCCGAATGTTGATAAATTGCCTGGGCACCATCGCCCGCTAGAGATATCCCGCCCCGACCTCCGCGAACGACGTCAAAGCAAAAATCGATCCATGATGGACAAAAGTCCTGCCACTCATCGATGAAAAGTGCGTCGCAAACTGGGCCAATCCCGGCCTGCTTTGCCCGGGCATACGCCTTGGCTGCTGCGGACTCATCGTTATAGGAGAATCGAGCTCCCGACTGTTCACCGAAACTGTTGAAGGTCATTACCTCGATCGAGGGATGGTCAATCACCATGTTGTTAATGTACGGGACCAACCCCTTGTTGAAACAAACAAAGATGATCCGCCAACTCGGATGCTGCGAAGCCATCCACCGAGCACGAGCGACAAGAACCAATGTCTTACCACTGCCTGGCGGGCCACTCACTTGGAGTACTTCAGCATCCTCTACGAGAGCGGCAGTTGACTGCTGCTCATCCAAACGAAAGCGAAGTTCATCTCGCCCGTCTTTTCCGTCGTCCTGTGCTCCAGTACGGACTCTCGAAGTGAACAAAGTAACTGGTGAATATTGCCGGGTAATCGAATCAGCCAAAAGTTGAGGAGACTCGACTTTGAGTTGCTCGTTCAGCCTCTTTCCCGAAATGACCGCTGACTCAGAAAGTAGAGCCGAGGTCGTGCTCAGGGTCTGATCTGGTTCATCAGTCAGATTGATCAGGACTCGGTAAATCGAACCCGATCCTTCTGATTCTTCGACCGACCGAAGTAAATGGACTTTGCGATTCAGTTTCTTCCGAGCGTCGATAATGCTCTCGTCGCCTTCATAGCAGTCAAAGACAAGAACGTGTCCAGACTTCTCGAGCACCAATAAATCTGGTTGCATCTCAATTTCGGGCCAAAACACAATTGAACCTTCAGAACCAAAATGCTCAGCGATCCTTTGTAGTGTCGGGCTCGCATTTTGGTGCACGGGTCGAATGCTATTTCACTGAAGTGACACTCGTTATCGTTGGGGCCGCTGGACCATTGGGTCGATGTGAGGGCCCAACCCAAGGGGCAACTACGGCGATGAAGACATAACTGTAAGTCCGTGATGAGTGACTAGATAAGTTCGAGTTCCGCGCTGCTGGAGAGATCCAAAAATCTCGACTTCGCCAAACGTTTCGTGAGCCACGAGGGCAGATTGATAATCGACTTCTGAGAGGTTAACTGACACCCTTCGGAACTTTTCGGACGGGTCATCAACGACACTTCCGGCGATGGTCACATCCCCGGGACCAAGTTGCGTATCCCTATGCAACCTGACAACGTTACCTCGGAAGAGGACTTCGTCTTCAGGAATTCGCTCACGCATTTCTCGCGCCGCCTCCCTAAAAACTGGAAGCGTCTCAGCGGGATAAGTAAGTGAGGTCTGTATGTTGCCCACAGGTCGGTCAAGCGCCCAGGCGAAGCGGACATCGATTGACGATCCCTCTTCACCCCCAGCCAAGGCGAGAATTGCCTCGCAAAGATTTGCACTTATTCCGTCGGACGATCGCTCAGTGAACGCGTCAAGTCCCTTGTCGCTGTCAAGGACTTCTTGCGCTGCCATTCTGGCGGCAATAAGTGACCGATTCAAGTGACGAGTCGCTCTCCGTTCGAACGGCTCAGTCAAGCCATCAAACAGGACCTGGTCCTCCTCTGGTGTTAGCTGTGGCGGCACAGGTACCCAGATAGAGACGACGTAACTCCCGTCAGTCGTTGGACCGGCAAGAACTTTCTTCATGAAATTGTTCGTCGCGCTCGATCTCTTTGAAGGCAACACGAGTCGCGGTTCTTCAATTGTTGCAGTGCTGGCGGAGATGAGACCAACGACAGAGCTAAAAACATCAGCAGCCATCCGAAGAGGAGCAGTCCCAGAAGGGCCTTCATGATGAGTAGTGAAGTATTGAATGTCGTAAGTCGCGGTTACCAAGTCGCGTATTACGTCAATCTCTGAACGATCTTCAGCGATCGATAATGTGCGAAGTAGTTCCGACGCCCGCTTAGCGAAGTCCCGCTTCTGGCGCGTTGACGGAGAAATAACTTCATACACCCCGTCACGCACGGATAGAGCCCAGACATCTGAACCGATCGAATCTTCATTGCGCAACCAACCGTGAGTGCGCAAATAGACACGGATGTTTCTTGGACTTAGATCGAGCAATGCTTGTTCATCAATTACTTGCACTCTCATCTCACCACCGCCGACACTTCGTCGTTTGCGACCAGAAAGCGCATGGTATCTGACGTGAGAAGGTGAGTGCGAGGAACCAAAACTGTTTTCGTGCTGTTGTCATCGAGCGTGAAGTCGGCTTGCTCATCCCGAAGCGATAACCAATATGCCGCATGTCGAAGTTGGAGATCGCTATCCGTCGCAAATGCGTAGTCGGGATGCGTTGATGGGACAACACAGAGAACGAGATAGTGTCGCGTGTCGTGATCATTCCCACAGAGATAGTTGAAGGCGGAGACTTCAAGTGGAAAATGAAAACTCCCGTCTGCGTTGAGGCTCCCGGTTGACCAACTCTTAACTTGGAGTGTGATCTGACGGCTCCCTGAAGTTCCGTTGAAGCCGGTAGTAAATACTTGGAGATCAATACCTTTTCCAACGCGAGGAAGTGACACGTCAAAACCTGCCGCAGCAGCAATCGACGCTACGAAGGTCTCGGCAAAGAAACCCTGGTGTACGTTCGGATTGATGTTTGCCGAGAGCATTACGTTCGCGATGCCGCTCTAGTTGCGACGAAGATATCGGCGAATCTCATGATGACTACATAGGATATCTCTAGTACCCTTCCCTACCAGAGTGACTCACCAAGCGTTGCGCTGACCCCCTGACTGCGCCCATGGACTACCCCTGTTGTCGACTTGAGCGTGATCGAACATGATTAAGACCACGCGGCACTTTGCA
>Ga0182030_10012700_pt1 | contig 16839 bp, 15 predicted proteins | sample 812S3MmetaG_FD_121299 | JGI IMG/M metagenome (GOLD analysis project Ga0182030, IMG submission 121299) | Permafrost microbial communities from Stordalen Mire, Sweden - 812S3M metaG (Illumina Assembly) | ecosystem: Environmental > Terrestrial > Soil > Wetlands > Permafrost | place: Sweden...
GACCTGTCGCCCGAGGCCGTGCGCGCCGCAAAGATCTTCATCCTCGACAGCATCGGCGTTGGCATCGCCGGATCGTCTGTGCTCGGGGCCGACCGCCTGCGCGCCGTCGCCTCCGGCTGGGGCCACCAGCCGGAGGCACAGATCTGGGGCCGCCCCGAACGCCTGGCTGCACCGGCCGCCGCGTTCCTGAACGCCTGGCAGATGCACAACCAGGAATTCGACCCGCTGCATGAAGCCGCCGTGGTGCATGGGCTGGCCTGCGTCCTGCCGGCCGCGCTCGCCGCCGCCGAGCGACGTGGCGGCATCGACGGCCGCAGCCTGATCACCGCTGTCGCCGTCGGAGCCGACATCGCGGCGGGGCTCGGCCTGGCCTCCCGCGCCGGGCTCCGCTTCTTCCGCCCCGCCACGGCGGGCGGCTTCGGGGCAGTTGCCGCCGCCGGGCGCATCCTCGGCCTGGACCGCGCGGCGCTGGAGGCAGCCTTTGCCTGGCAGCTCGCTCAGGCCAGCGGCACGATGCAGGCGCATGTCGAAGGCAGCCCCATCCTGCCGGTCCAGGTCGGCTTCAACGCACGTGCCGCGCTGCAATCCTGTGACCTTGCCGCGATCGGCTTCGCTCCTGCCCGCAACATATTCGAAGGCGCATTTGGCTATCTCGCCCTGTTCGAGGGCGCCTTCGACCTGGCACCGGTGCTCCAGGATCTGGGCCGCGTCTGGCGGATCGCCGAATTCAGCCACAAGCCGTTTCCCGCCGGGCGGGCTACGCATGGCGGCATCGAAGGCGCCATGGCACTGCGTGCTGCGCACGGCTTCGACCCCGGCGACGTGGCGGAGGTGGTCGTGTCGGCGCCGCCGCTGATCCGGCGCCTGGTCGGCCGGCCGCCGGTGGCTTATCCGGACGCAAGCTATGCGCGGCTGTGTCTGGCCTACGTGATCGCCAAGGTGCTGCAGCACGGCGAGATTACAATTTCGCAATTTTCAGACCTGGCGCGCGGCGATCCGCGCACCCTTGCGCTGGGTGCAATTGTGCGTGTGGAGGACGACGGCAGTCTCGATCCGAACGCGCTGGCCCCGCAAACGGTGACTGTCCGCCTGACCAACGGCACCCTATTGACCTGGCGCTGCGACGCTATGCTGGCGCACCCGTCTCGCCCGTTGAGCACTGATCAGTATCTGGAAAAATTCAGGAACTGCCTGGGATTTTCCGCGACTCCCCTGTCCGTGCACGCCGCCGGTCAACTGATCGAGCAAATCGACCGCCTCGATCGGCTGGCTGATGTCCGCCTGCTGGCCGGACTCGCAGCGGGTAAGCCGATTTAATACCCCCTCGACGGCGGCGCGAAGAAATGCAACAGGTGCGCCGCTTCCAGGGGAGCGCGTGAGGCGGTGCCTGGCGCAGAGAATGAATGGACGGGCCGCAGACGCGCCCAGACCAGGGAGAGGACGAATGGAACACCTGAAACTACCGGTAGTAGGCCGCCGCACCCTTATCAAGGGAGGCGCGATTCTCGGGGCAATGCAACTCGCGTCGCCCTTTATTATCAAGGCGCGCGGCGACCAGCCGGTCAAGATCGGCATGGTCGATCCGCTGACCGGCAGCCTGTCGGCGCTGGCGCAGAGTGAGGTCGAAGGCGCCAAGTATGCCGTCGCCGTACTCAACAAGAACAACGGCATCCTGGGTCGCCAGGTCGAACTTCTGGTCGAGGATTCTGCCAACGACGTCGGCACCGGCGTGCAGAAGACCAACAAGCTGATCGACCGCGACCATGTGGACGTGATCTTCGGCGACGTGAATTCCGGCATTGCCTATGCGATGTCGCAGGTGACCGCGGACAAGAAGGTGTTCCATATCGTGCCGGGCGGCCATACCGACCCGATCACCGGCACCAACTGCAAGTGGAACGTGTTCCGCATCTGCAATACCACCTCGATGGATGCTGCCGCGATCACGCCCGAGCTGGTCAAGCGATTTGGCAAGAAGTGGTTCTTTATCACCCCCGACTACGCCTATGGCCACACCTTGCAGGATGCGTTCGTCAGGAACCTGAAGAAGGCCGGCGGCGAGTTCGAAGGCGACATGCTGCCGATTGCCAATACCGAATTTTCCGCGACGCTGATCAAGGCCAAGGCGTACAAGCCGAATGTGCTGCTGAACAACATGGGCGGCCTGGCGCAGATCGACTGCATGAAGCAGTTCGTGCAGTTCGGCATGAACAAGGACATGGCGCTGGGCGGTGCACTGTTCGAACTCGAAAGCGTCAAGTCGGTGCCGAAGGAAGCGCAGGCGGGCTGGTGGGACATGGAGTGGTGGTGGGACCAGCCCAAGGTCCCGGAAGTCGTCAAGTATGTCGCCGATTTCCGCAAGGCGAACAACAAGACTCCCAGCGCGCGCCATTGGTTTGGTTGGGTCGCGGTGTATTCCGTGAAGCTGGCGGCAGAGAAGGCCAAGTCGCTTGAAGGCCCGAAGCTGGCGGTCGCGATGGAGGACATGGAACTGCCGCCCGAAGTCGCATTGCAACCGGGCAAGGTCTTCTACCGGAAGGGTGACCACGAACTGATGCCCAACATCTTCGTTGGCGACGTGCATCCGCCTCAGGGCAACCCGGACAACGTGTTCACCGTTGCGGCGCTTGTGCCGGGAGAGCAAGCCGCCGGCACGGTCGAGGAGACCGGCTGCAAGATGCAGCCCCCGCCGGCGTAACACGGCGCGCAACAGAGACTCCCTCCCCCCTTGTGGGGGAGGGTTGGGGAGGGAGGAACGAACCGCTCAGCCGGTGCGTGTCGTCCCCCCTCCCCAACCCTCCCCCTCAAGGGGGGAGGGAGTGGTCGTGCCCTCGCCGCACACTGCGCCTGCCGTGCCACGCGATCACATGAAAGCCGGCTCATGCTGCAAGTCGTCCTGTTCAACGTCACCAATGGCCTGATCATCGGCGCCTTCTATGTGCTGATGGCGCTGGGCCTGTCGCTGATCCTGAACCTCAGCAACGTCATCAATTTCGCGCACGGCAACTTCCTCGCACTGGGCGGCTACACCGCGTTCGTGCTGACGCCCTATATCGGCTTCTGGGGCGCGTTGCTGGTGTCGCCCATCATCACCGCGATCCTGGGCCTGGTCATCGAGCGGCTGATGATCCGCCGGGTTTATAACCGCGACCCGGTCTATAGCCTGCTGCTGACCTTCGGCCTGGCCTTCATCATCCAGGACGCCTGCCGTTACATCTTCGGGCCGAACGGACTGCCGCTGGGCGTGCCCGATTCGATGGCTGCGCCGCTCAGCAGCGAACTGTTCTTCATCACCTGGTATCGCATCTTCAATGTGGCGGTGGTCGTCATCGCCGTCGCCGGGCTGTTCGCCTTCCTGCGCTTCACGCGCGTCGGCGTGCGCATCCGCGCCGGCACGCTGGATCTGGAAACCGTCGCGGCACTGGGCGTCAACGTGCGCTTCCTGCGCAGCTTCAATTTCGGGCTTGGCTGCTTGCTTGCCGGGCTCGCCGGCGTGCTGGCGGGCGGCCAGATCGGTTTGAATCCCAATATGGGTGACGACCTGCTGATGCCGAGCTTCATCGCCATCATTGTCGGCGGCGTCGGCAGCCTGACCGGCACATTGATCGGCGGCCTGCTGATCGGGGTCGCCGCGGCGCTGACCACCGTTGTCTGGCCGGCGGGCAGCGAGGCGGTGATCTACATCATCATGGCCGTGGTGCTGATCATCCGACCACGCGGCCTGATGGGCGAGGAAGGCATGCTGACATGAACAGCGCCACCACCACGACCGTCGTCCCTGCGCGGAGTTCCTTCGATTCCCGCTGGCTCAAACTGCTGATCATCTGGGCGGCATTGCTCACGGTGCCGTTCTGGCTGCCCTTGCTCGGCGGCTATACCGCGCTGGCGGGGCGTGTCCTGGTGCTCGGGCTGGCCGCGATGTCGTTCAACATCCTGCTTGGCTTTACCGGCGTCATGAGCTTCGGCCACGCGGCGTATTTCGGGCTCGGCGCTTACGGGGCCGGGCTGACGCTGAAATTCCTCGCCGCCTCGACCCCGCTGTCCATCCTGATGGGCACCCTGCTCGGCGGCGTGGCCGGCGCAATCGTCGGGCTGTTCATTGCCCGGCGGCGCGGCGTGTATTTCGCGATGGCCACCGTCGCATTCGGGCAGATCGGCTTCTACATCGCCTATACGTGGAACGATCTGACGGGCGGCTATGACGGTCTGCGCGGCTTCAGCCGGGAGCCGTTGCATCTCGGCTTCGCCAACATCGACATCACCAACAACAGCACGCTGTTCTACTATTTCCTGCTGTTCGTGTTCGCGCTTGCCGTGGCCGCGCAAGGCCTGATGCTGGCGTCGCCTTTCGGACGCACGCTGCTGGCGATCCGAGAAAACGAACGGCGCGCGCGATTCCTGGGGATTCCGATCGAGCGGCATATCTGGCTGTCGTTCACCATTTCCTGCTTTTTCACCGGGCTGGCCGGTTCGCTCTACGCGTTGCTGAACAATTTCGCCGATCCGATGGCGATGCATTACTCGCTGTCCGGCGAGATCGTCATCATGGCGGTGATGGGCGGCATGCGCGCGTTCTGGGGGCCGCTGGTCGGAGCGGCCGTGTTCGTGGTGTTGCAGGATCAGATCTCATCGATGACGGTCAACTGGATGAGCTTTGTCGGTCTGATATTCGTGCTGGTGGTGCTGTTCTTCCCGCGCGGAATCCTTGGCATATTCCAAAGGCAGGGCACGAAATGAGCGCGATGCTGGAAGTGCGTGATGTTTCGAAGCATTTCGGCAGCCTGCGCGCGGTGCAGAACGTCTCGCTGACCGTGGCGAAGGGCGAACTGCGTGCGATCATCGGCCCCAACGGTGCCGGCAAGACGACGTTCTTCAACACGATCTCGGGCTTCTTTCCGCCGACCACGGGCGACATCGCGTTCGACGGCGAGGTGATTACGAAATTGCCGGTGGCGCAGCGCGTAGCCCGAGGCATGGCACGGACGTTCCAGATCACCGAGATTTTCCCCGAGCTGACGGTGCGGGAGAATGTGCGCATCGGAGCCGAAAGCGCGGCCGGCATGAAGCTGTCGCTGTGGCGCAGCAAGTCGGCAGCGGCCGCGGTGGAAGCCAGGATCGACGAAGTGCTCGGGCTGACCGGCATCGCGTCGAAGGCCGACCGGCTGGTGGGCGAGTTGTCGCATGGCGACCAGCGCGCGGCGGAGATCGCCATGGCGCTGACCTTGCAGCCTCGGCTGCTGCTGCTGGACGAGCCGACCGCCGGTATGGGCGAGCAGGAGACGTATCAGATCGCGGGTCTGATCCGCCGGCTGCATCGCAACAGCAATTACACGATCGTGCTGATCGAGCATGACATGCGCGTGGTCTTCAACCTCGCCGACCGGATCTGCGTGCTGGATCAGGGCAAGCTGCTGGCCGACGGGACGCCGGCGGAGATCGCCGCGGATCCGCACGTGCAGGCGGCGTATTTGGGGAAAGCGGAATGATGGTGATCGGAAAACCTCTCCCGCGTTGCGGGAGAGGTCGAGACGCGGCAGCGGCGAGGGTGAGGGTGCCGCATTCAGACTCGGTGCTGTCTTGCCTCATGTGGCGAGGCGGCACGGTGCGGCCGCGGCACCCTCACCCGGCGCTGCGCGCCGCCCTCTCCCGTTTCACGGGAGAGGTTTTCGTGCGATGACCCCCGCATTGCATGCCGAGGGCCTGAACACCTACTACGGCAAGAGCCACATCCTGCATGATGTCGGCCTGACCGTGGCGGAAGGCCGCATCACCACGTTGCTCGGGCGCAACGGTGCCGGCAAGAGCACGACGTTGCGCAGTTTGATGGGGCTGACCCCGCCCCGCAGCGGGCGCGTGCAGATCTTCGGGCAGGACACCACCGGGATGCCGTCGTTCCGTGTGGCACAGATGGGCGTCGGGTTCGTGCCGGAGGGGCGGCGGATCTTCGCCAACCTGACGGTGGAAGAGAACCTGCAAGTTCCGATGGAGCGGCCCGGCCCCTGGACGATCCCGCGCATCTACCAATTGTTCCCGCGCCTGCAAGAGAGACGCAACAATCGCGGCCGGCAGATGTCCGGCGGCGAGCAGGAGATGCTGTCGATCGCGCGCGCGCTGCTGCTGAACCCGAAGCTGCTGATCCTGGATGAACCGTCACAGGGACTCGCGCCGCTGATTGTGAAGGAGGTGTTCCGCATCGTGGCGCAGATGCGCGACGAGGGAATCTCTGTTCTGCTGGTCGAGCAAAATGTGCGGGTGGCGCTGGAAATAGCTGACGACGCCTACGTGCTTGAGAATGGTGAGATCGTCTATTCCGGCAAGGCGGCCGAACTCGGCGCGGATGAGGAGCGCATCCAGGCACTGGCCGGCGCCTCGGCAGAGGAGTGGCACCTCGACGAAGTGCTGCCGGGGTAAGGACATTTTCGCGGCGGTGTGCCACATAGGAAAAGTGCGACAAGGAGCCGCCTCATGGACGTTGGCCAAGCCGGGTCGATCGCTGCACGCCTGGATCGTTTGCCGCCATCACGGTATTTCGTCCAGCTCGTCGCGTTGATAGCGATCGGCGGCTGGTTTGAATTTTACGAGTTTGCCATGCCGGGCGGCATTTCGCTCGGGCTGACGCGACGCGTGTTCACCGCCAGTGCCGCCGGGCTGATGGCGTGGAACAGTTTCGCGAGTTTCCTTGCCTCGTTCTTCTTCGGGATGTTCGTCGGAGCGTTTTTGTTCAGTTGGATCTCCGACCGCTTCGGCCGCCGCGCCACCTTCACCTGGTCGATGCTGATCTACTCCATCGCCATCTTCCTCACCGCTTTTCAATCCTCCGCCTTGGTCATTGACCTGCTGCGCTTCGTCGCCGGCTTCGGCATCAGTGTGCAGCTGATCAACAACGACTCGTTCATCTCCGAGATCACACCGCGGCGCTGGCGTGGCCGCTACATGGCGTTCAGCATCCTGATCGTGCTGACCTCGGGACCGGTGGCGTTGCTGCTGTCATGGCTGCTGGTGCCACACAGCATTCTTGGCCTGAGCGGCTGGCGCTGGGTGGTCATCGCCGGGGCGCTGGGCGGTATTATCGTCTGGCTGATCCGCGGCAACATCCCGGAATCGCCGCGCTGGCTGCAATCGCACGGGCGCCACGCCGAAGCGGATGCGGTGATGCGGCAGATGGAGCAGCGGGTGCACGCCGAGATCGGACGGGAACTGCCGCCACCCGACTATGAACATGCCGAGCCGGTGCAAGCGCGCGGCGCGTGGACCGAGATGTTCGGCCCGCAATATCTCAGCCGCACCATCATGCTGTCGATGTTTCAGTTCTGCCAGACGATCGCAGCGTTCGGCTTTATCACCTGGGTGCCGATCATGCTGGTGCACGAGGGATTCGCAATCGCCCACTCACTGGCGTTTACGGCGCTGATCACTCTGCTGGCGCCGGTCGGGGCAGCGCTCGGGCTGTTCTTTGCCGAGCGCATCGAGCGCAAATGGCAACTGGTCGGCACGGCGATCGGCATCGGGGTGTTCGGGCTGCTGTTCTCGCAGGCGCGTTCCGATGGCCTGATCCTGTTGTCGGGTGGCCTGGTCTCACTGTGCGTGAACTGGCTGGTCAGCATTTTCCATCCGTATGCTGCGGAACTTTTTCCAACCCGCATTCGTGCGCAGGCGGTTGGATTCACGTTCAGTTGGAGCCGAATAAGCTCAATTATGGTGGGATATGTGGTGACGTTCCTTCTCGCGACGTATGGTACGGCGGGGGTGTTCACGATGATCGCTGCGGCCATGGCGGTGATCGTGCTGTCCGTTGGCCTCTTGGGACCGCGCAGCAATCGCCAGAGTCTGGAGACGCTGTCGCGCTGACTTAGGCGGCGGCAGGACAAGGGAGACGAGGATGACGCTGCCGCGCTTGCCGTCCTTGCGGCTGGACGGGCGCCGGGCACTGGTGACTGGCGCCGGCCGCGGGATAGGCGTGGCCTGTGCCGCCGCGTTGGCCCAGGCGGGCGCGCATGTCGTGCTGGCGGCACGGACTTCGGGCGAGATTGGTGCCGCGGCCGAAGAAATCCGTGCGGACGGTGGCAGTGCTGAACCGCTGGTTCTCGATGTCACCGATACCGGTGCGGTGCGCGCCGCGATGGCGCGTGAAGCGCCGTTCGATGTGCTGGTGAACAACGCCGGCACCAACCGGCCGCGTCCGTTCCTCGATGTAACGGAGGATGATTACGACGTCATCGCCACACTAAACCAGCGCGCGGCGTTCTTCGTTGCACAGGCGGTGGCGCAGCGGATGGTGGCGGGCGGCGTGCGCGGCTCGATCATCCACGTGTCCTCGCAGATGGGCCATGTCGGCGGAGCGCGGCGCAGCGTTTACTGCATGACGAAGCATGGGATCGAGGGACTGACCAAGGCGATGGCGATCGACCTGGCGCCACATGGTATCAGGGTGAATTCGATCGGCCCCACGTTCATCGATACGCCGCTGACGCGGCCATTCTTCGAAGATACCGCGTTTCGCGACGATACGTTGCGGCGGATCAAGTTGGGCCGGTTGGGGACGGTCGAGGACCTGATGGGCGCCGTGGTGTTCCTCGCGTCGGACGCCGCGGCACTCATCACCGGCACGGCGCTGGTGGTGGATGGGGGTTGGACGGCGGAGTGACCCTCCCCCGCGCCGACGCGGGAGAGGATTTCGAACTTATAGCGGCGCCCACTGCACCCGCTCGCGCTTCTTCAGCCGCGGCAGCGCTTGTTCAACGATCAGTGTCTTGAAGTGCGGCGTCTGCTGGTGGGCTTCGAACGCCGCTGCGTCCTTGAACACTTCGTAGAACAGGAACTCCGACGGGTTGGTCGCGCACTGATTGACCATCAGCAACTCCAACCCCGGTTCCTTGCGCGCCTCGGGTGCGAAGCGCGCAATAATGTCAGCGGCGGCCTTCTGTTCGCCGTCGCGCACCTCCCACATGACGGTGAATGCGAGCTTGCCCTGGTTCGTTTGCATAGCGTCCTCCTGATTGGCCGAACACAACAACGAAACTAGGCGTCGCAGGCACGAACTGCATCAAAGGATGCTTCGGCCACGGTCGAAGCGATCCCACGCGACGCGGCACACCAGGCGCACCACCCCCACGTCTGCCGCAAAGCTACAGGAGACAATCCCATGCGTAGCAACCTCGTCACCACCATAGTCGCGACCAGTCTCGGATTCCTGCTGGTGCAAGGCGCCGGAGCTTCGACGTTGGTGCCGTGCTCGCTCGCATTGCTGAACCAAGCCTGCCACGGCGACGCGTTGACACGCGCGCGGGCCGTAAGCCTGTGGACCGCCGCAGGCAGCATTGGTCTCGCGCTTGGTCCCGTGCTGGGCGGCGTACCCGTCACAGCGTTCGGCAGGCGCAGCATTTTCCTGGTGAACCTGCCGATCGGCGCAGCCGGCATCTGGCTCGCGCGCCGTTTTGTTGACGAGGCACCCACCTACGCAGGTGGCACTGACGTCGTCGGCCAGCTTCTCGCGACGACGCGCCTGTTCTGCCTGACCGGTGCGGTGATCGAGGCCGGAGTCCACGGGTGTTCCTCGCCAACCGCACGGGCAGGCGTGATGCTCGCAGCGATCGGCGGCGACGGTGCCAAGGTCACGTGCCGGCGTTGCCTCCGGGGTGCTGAATGCGGTGCGCCAGGCCGGCGGAGCGATCGGCGTCGCGTTGTTCGGCGCGCTGATGGGCCGTGACGGGCGCGGCATCGACGAAGCCTTCCAGGCGGGTGCCCTGATGTTGATCGCGGCCGCCGCTGTCGCCGCCTGCTTCATCGGAGCGACCCGCGCGGCTATGATCGCCTGCGCGGCGCCGAACGCCACTGACCGCGGATGACATGGAAAAGGACCCTCGCGATGATCCGCTACCTCAAGCAGGGCGCATCGGACGCCGAAAAGTTCGAGGCGGACCGCAAGGTGCGTCAGACGGTCGAGGGCATCCTCGATGACATCATGCAGCGCGGTGACGCGGCGGTGCGCGAGCTGTCGGCCAAGTTCGACAAGTGGGAACCGGCATCGTTCCGCCTGACCCCGGCGGAAATCCAGCAACTGATCGACAGCCTGCCGCCGCAGGTGATCGAGGACATCAAGTTCGCCCAGGCGCAGATCCGCCGTTTCGCCGAAGTGCAAAAGGCGGCGTTGCGTGACGTGGAGGTGGAAACGCTGCCCGGCGTGACGCTCGGCCACCGCAACATCCCGGTCGCCAGCGTCGGCTGCTACGTGCCGGGTGGGCGCTACCCAATGGTCGCGTCGGCGCACATGTCGGTGCTGACGGCGAAAGTCGCCGGCGTGAAGCGCGTCGCCGCCTGCACGCCGCCGCTGAACGGTGTGCCGCCGGCGGCTACCGTTGCCGCCATGTCGCTGGCCGGCGCGGATGAAATCTATTTGCTTGGCGGCATCCAGGCGGTGGCAGCGATGGGGCTGGGCACCGAGTCGATCCCTGCGGTGGACATGCTGGTCGGCCCCGGCAACGCCTTCGTCGCTGAAGCCAAGCGGCAGTTATTCGGCCGCGTCGGTATCGATCTGCTTGCCGGCCCCACCGAGACGCTGATCATCGCCGACGACACCGCGGATGCCGAGATGTGCGCCACCGACCTGCTCGGGCAGGCCGAGCATGGCCCGACCTCGCCGGCGATCCTACTGACCACGTCAACGAAAATTGCCGACGGCATCCAGGCGGAGATCGACCGCCAGCTTGCCCGGCTGCCGACCGCGGACGTCGCCGGCGTGGCGTGGCGCGACCACGGACAGGTGATCCTGTGCGATACGGATGACGAGATGGTCGCCGAAGCCGACCGCATTGCGTCGGAACACGTGCAGGTGCTGACGCGCGAACCGCGCTGGTTCCTGCAACGCATGACGAACTATGGATCGTTGTTCCTGGGGAAAGAGACCAACGTCGCATATGGCGACAAGGTGATCGGTACCAACCACACGCTGCCGACCAAGCGCGCCGCGCGCTACACCGGCGGATTGTGGGTGGGAAAATTCCTCAAAACGGTGACGTACCAGGAGGTCAGCGCCGAGGCCACGGCGATGATCGGCGAGTATTGCTCACGGCTTTGCGCCATCGAGAATTTCGCCGCGCATAAGGAGCAGGCTGATCTGCGGGTGCGACGGTACGGGGGAAAGAACGCGGCTTGAAGAAGCACGTGTTCCCACCGAGAAACCCCCTCCCCGTCGAGGGCCTGGGCGCCGGAACAACCTGTCATTGCGAGGCGCGCAGCGCCGAAGCAATCTCCTGCATTACGAGCCGAGGCACGCTCGTCAGGCAGGGGATTGCTTCGGCGCTGCACGCCTCGCAATGACAGGGTTGGCTGGGTTTTCCACTCACGGTGAAAACGCTCTGGCCTCGGGGCGAACGCACCCTCCCCGACCCCGTCAGGAGCAGGGAGGGGACTCCACTCGCTTTCTGTGCGTTTCGCAGCGCGCCTCTCCTGCGCAGCGCGCGCGGGAGAGCCGCTCCGACCGCTATTCTGCCGCCAGCTTCTGCATCTTTTCGTCGTCGGGATTGACCGGAGCCGGCGGCAGGCCGCCCTTCGGCTGTGGGTCCTCGACGTAGCGGAACTTCGGCTTGCTGTTCCACGGACCGCGCTCGTCCTCGCCTTTCGACAGGTTGAACACCACGTCCACCGTCTCGTCCGGCTCGACCGTGCCGAAGAACGGATCGTCCAGCTTGCCCATCTTCTCCAGCGCCACCATGAACATCTGCGCGTGGGTGATCTCGCGCGTCAGCAGGTGATGCAGCACCTTGGTAGTGCCCTCGTCCTTCGACATCTTCATCAAGGCTTCATAGGTCTGCCGCGCGCCAGCCTCCGAGGCGATGTTGGAGCGCAGGTCGCGCACCACGTTGCCACCTTCATTGATATACGCCGCGGTCCAGGCATGGCCCTGGCTATCGACGAAATGCGGCCCCATGCCGCGAATGCGGAACAGCGGTGCGTCATACACGTCCTTCTGGTCGAGCTTGCTGGTATGTTGCTCGATCAACTTGCCGACCATCTCCAGATGGCTGAATTCCTCGATCGCGATGTCCTGCAACATGTCGCGAATGCCGGCATCGGTGATGTGGAACGATTGCACCCAATAGGTCAGCGCCGCCGTCAGTTCTCCGGTGGCGCCGCCGAATTGCTCCAGCAAATACTGGCCAAAACGCGGGTCAGGCTTTTTCACATCGACCGGCATCATGGTCTCTTTTCGATGAAAGAACATCCTTCTGCTCCCGCTGCTGGTGAGGGTGGTGCGGAAGCAACGCGCGAACGCGCGCTATAGTTTCCTCAAGGCTTGTCGTTGAGGGCTGGAACCAGGCCGGGCGTCACATGGCTGCGCGGGATCGGCGGCGGCGGCACCCATGGCCGTGAGCCGCGCTCGGTGCGGTCGGACAAGACAAATGCGCCACCGGGATCGAGCCAGATGGCCACCGCGCCGTAGCGCCACACGGTGAAGCGATCCACCAGCTTCGGCCAGGGTTTCGGACACAGCCCGCGCGCCGGCTCGGCCGCCACGATCACCGAGCTTGCCGCGCACCCATCCGGATGCGTCGCCCCGCGTACCAGCATCGCCGCCGGGGAACCCGCATGCGGCCGCAGCAGGCATTGCTCGGGCGAGCAAACGATCGCGCCGTCGGCGGCAGTGCCCTCGGTCGGGATCGGACGCATCGCCGCGGCCGACCAGTATTGCAGCCAGGCATCGCGGGTGAATTTTGACCTATCGGAGCCGGACTGTACCCAGATCCCGGCATCGGTGCGTACCGCGATCAGCCGCGCATCGCTGGACACCAGCAAGTCGGGTGGCCGCACCAGCGCCGGCGATGCCAGGCCCAGCGCGATCGCCGCCACCCCTGCCAGCCGCAGCCGCGTTTGCCACAGTCCAAGCCACGCCAGGCCGAGTGACAGCACCACCAGCCCCCACGCCGGGATGTGTGGGACATTCACGGTCGCATCCGGCAGGGAGGCTGTAGCGCGCGCCACCCAGACCACCGCCTCGGCGCCCCAGCCCATCGGCTTCAGCAGCAGGAACTCCAGCCCGAACGGCATCAGCGGCAGCGACAGCAGCCCCGCCGGCAGCACCCACAAAGCGGTCAGCGGCACCGCCGCCATGTTGGCGATCACGAAATAGACCTGCACCCGCCCGAAATGATACGCCCCGAACGGCGCCGAGGCGGTGCCAGCCAGCGCGCTGGTCAGCGCCAGGGCCAGCAGATACCCCCCGAAGCGCCGCATCAGGCTTTTCCCGCGCAGCCGATTCAGCCATGGCCGCAGCGCGGCATAGCCGGAGATAAGCGCCAGCACCGCGGAAAAGCTCATCTGGAAGGAAACGCCGGGAACCTCTTGCGGCTCGGCCAGCATCAGCGCGGTCGCCGCCACTGCCAGGCCGCGCAGGGAAATCGCTCGCCGCCCCGCCAGCACCGCCAGCGTAAACAGGCTCGCCATGAGGAAGCTGCGCAGGATCGGCACGTGCAACCCGGTCAGCAGCGCATAGCCGAGCCCGGCGAGCAATGCTGCCAGCGCGGCAAGTTGTTTGGCCGGCCAGAACAGGCTGGCGTGTTCCGATGCGGCCAGGGCGGTGCGCGCCAGCACCATGGCGAATCCCATGACGATGCCGATATGCAGCCCCGCCACTGCGAGCAAATGCGCCAGGCCAGCGGCACGGAAGGCGTCGTGATCGTTAACCGGCATGGCGTTCTGGAACCCCGTCAGCAGGGTGACGGCGAACGCTCCGGCGGTGCCGGGGATGGCGGCCGAAACGCGCCCGGCGATGATCTCACGCAGCCGCTGGACCAGGCGGAGCGGTGCGCGGGGAGAGCCCGGCGACACCAGTTCGGCCGGCCCCAACGCAAAGCCGGAGCCGCCGAGGCCGGCATAAAAAGCGTCGCGTTGCAGATCCCAGCCGCCCGGATAGGCCGGCGGCCAGGGTGCCCGCACCAGGGCTCGCACGCGCATCACGTCGCCGGTGCCCAAGACGGCACGGTCGTCGCGGCGCAGGCGGATGCGCAGATACCGCGCCTGCGGTACGGCGCCGTCGTCCAGCCGCACTGCCTCCAGTGTTACGCGCCGCCCCTCCGGCAGCGCCTCGACCGCGCGCACCGTGCCTGACACCTGCGTGGCATGGGTTGGCAGCGCAGCCGCTGGCGGCGGCGCACGCGCAGTGGCGAACTGGGCGGTGGCGAATCCGACGGCTGCCGCTGCCAAGGCTGGAAGCGCCGCGCGCTGCCAGTTGACCCGCCGCAGCCGGATTGCCGCCAGCAGCGCCGGCAGGGCGACGGCTGCACCGACCCAGACCGGCGGCTCGAAGCGCAGGTCATAATAGCCGAGCACCCCCGCGGCCATGAACACCGGCAGCCACAACGGCGCGCGGTCGCGCTCCGCGTTGAGGAGTTCGGCGAGACGGAGGGTCAGGCGATTCAGGTCTCCCCCTCCCGTCGAGAGGGCGAGGGAGGGGTACGTCCAGCCGCCGGCGGGTGGCTGTCCGCACCCCTCCCCCCGAACACCTCCCTCAAGCGGAGGAGGACGATCGAAGCCCCTCGCATTGCCCAAAGCGTTACAATCATGCAGCGCAGGGTAGCGGAGCATGCCTCTACAGCCGGTGAACGCGCATGCTACATGCGGCGACCATGACCAACGGCTCACCCTTCGTCCGCACGCGCTTCGCTCCCAGCCCGACCGGGCCGCTGCATATCGGCGGCGTGCGCACTGCCTTGTTCAACTACCTGTTCGCCCGCCATCACGGCGGCGAGTTTCTGCTGCGCATCGAAGACACCGACCGCGAGCGCAGCACCGACGCAGCGACCCAGGGCATCATCGACAGCCTCGATTGGCTAAAGCTGAGCCGCGACGGTCAGACCGTCTTCCAGTCGCAGCGGCAGAAGCGCCATGCCGACGTGGCACGCGAACTCCTGGCAATGGGCCGCGCCTACAACTGCTACCTGACGCCGGAGGAAATCGCCGCCGAGCGCTACCAGGCGCGCGAGCAAGGCCGGCAGTGGCACTATGACGGCCGCTGGCGCGACCGCGGCCCGGCCGAGGCGCCCCCCGGCGTCAAGCCGGCGATCCGCCTCAAGGCGCCACGCGACGGGGACACGGTGATCGACGACCTCGTGCAGGGCACCGTCCGCGTCGCCAATGCCGAGATGGATGACCTGATCATCCTGCGCAGCGACGGCTCCCCGACCTACAACCACTCGGTGGTGGTGGACGACCACGACATGGGCATCACCCATGTGATCCGTGGCGACGATCACCTGACCAACACATTCCGCCAGGCACAGATCTATGCCGCGATGGGGTGGGAGCCTCCCCGCTTCGCCCACCTGCCGCTGATCCACGGCCCGGACGGCGCGAAACTGTCGAAGCGCCACGGCGCCCAGTTCGCCCTGGAGTTCCGCGAGCTCGGCTACCTGCCCGAAGCATTGTGCAACTACCTGCTGCGCCTCGGCTGGGCGCATGGCGACGTCGAGGTGCTGGACCGCGCGGAGGCGATCCGGCTGTTCGACCTGGACGGCGTCGGCCGTGCTCCGTCGCGCATGGATTACGCCAAGTTGAACTACCTCAACGGCGTCTATATCCGCCAGGCCGACGACGCGTACCTGACCGAGGAGACGGTGGCGCGACTGGCCCGCCGGCCGGGCCTGGTGCTGGACGACGCCACGGTGGAACGTGTCCGCCGGCTGGTCCCGGCCTTGAAGGAGCGGGCAAAGACGCTGGAGGAACTTGCAGATTCCGCCGCCTTCCTGGCGCGCCCCCTGCCTCTGCCGATCGAGCCGAAGGCCGCCGCCCTGCTCACCCCCGATGCGCGGGAGATGCTGCGTGACCTGGCGGCGGCGCTGGCGGGGAGCGAATTCACGCCGGAAGCGCTGGACGCCACTTTGCGTGCCTTCGCCGAGCAAAGCGGGCGCAAGCTCGGCCAGGTGGCGCAACCGTTGCGTGCGGCTTTGACCGGCAGCACGGCCAGCCCGGGGATCGACCTGACGCTCGCCGCGCTGGGCCGAGACGAGACGCTTATCCGCCTTGCAACAATTGCAGACTGATTTTCGCTTCGGTTGATCCAGATCAATGTTGACGGCGGCGAGGTGCGGCATAGTGGCCCTCGAGAAGCAAGGCGGGTTCGCCTGCCGCGCTCCTCTCTTGGACTCCTCCCCAAACTTGGCGGCGTCTTAACGGCGCCGCCTTTTTTCTTTTTCGCCGCTTCATCGGGTGGTGAGCCGACGCACTGGTGAAGCGACTGCACGGGACGAAACGGAGTTACGGTGCCATGCGGGCACATGACGACAAATCAACCGGACTTATATCCGCTACCCTGCTAGCTGCCGTGGTCGCCCTGGTGGGACTGGCAGGCGCAGTAAAGATCGCCCGAACGGCCGCAGAGTTTGGCCCGGCGGTGGGCGACATCGTCCAATTCGACCCGCAGGGCTACCTGCCGATCGACGTGCATACGCAGATCGCCGCGACGCGTGCCGATGCGAGCACCTGCACACTGGACCTGGAGGCCATTCATCGCACCGGCGGCAGCATGGTGGTGGAGCAGCGATATCTGGGTGACGGCAATCCGCAGTACCGAGTGCATTGGGCAGGCCAGCGCAGCGCCAACGGTGCGGAGAATTGCGGGCGCAACGCTGACCTGATGCTGGACGACACCAATCTGGACCTCTTGGCGATGGCCGCCGGCGGCTGGGGCGTCGGGCACAAGAACGCGGCGACGAGCGACCTCTGGGCCGGCGACGGCGACCGGAATGCAAAAAGGTAATCTCTCCCGCGGGAGCGCGTGGGAGAGGTGGATGGCGAGGGTTTAAGTGGTCACGTCGGCGGGTAAGGCGACGCCCAGAAACAGTTGAA
>Ga0182030_10012702_pt1 | contig 16837 bp, 14 predicted proteins | sample 812S3MmetaG_FD_121299 | JGI IMG/M metagenome (GOLD analysis project Ga0182030, IMG submission 121299) | Permafrost microbial communities from Stordalen Mire, Sweden - 812S3M metaG (Illumina Assembly) | ecosystem: Environmental > Terrestrial > Soil > Wetlands > Permafrost | place: Sweden...
GTTCCTGGTCGCCCAGGCAATCTATCGCGACGGGATCACCACTTTACTGGCGGTCGGCGGACTGTATGCCGGCGGCACCTTCGGCCTGGGATTCAACGAACTGGTGATTTTCGGTATCGGCCTAAACGTCACCGCCGGACTGGGTGCGGCGGCATTCGCCTGGTTGGACGACTGGATCGGCTCGAAAACCACCATCATGCTGTCGATTACCGGACTGATCATCTTCGGCCTGGGAATCGTTCTGGCGCACGACAAAATTTTATTCTTCGGATTGGCGCTGGCCCTGGGGGTCTTTATCGGCCCCGCTCAGGCTTCAAGCCGGTCGCTGGCCGTGCGACTGGCGCCGGAGGGCCAAGTCGGCAAGGTGTTCGGCCTTTACGCGCTGACCGGACGTGCAGTCAGCTTTGTGGGTCCGACGATCTTCGGCTGGATCACTGCGACTACCCACAGCCAGCGGGCAGGATTGGGCGCGATTATGGTGCTGCTTCTGGCTGGATTAGGCGTGTTGACAAAGGTGCGCGAGCCGGGACGCCAACCGGCCGAGACATGAGTCGAGACTAAGCGGCGAAAAGGATCACGGATAGGCTTTGCTGCGTTGACCGGTGCGGCCGCCTTTGCGGAAGCGGTCGAGATAGGTCGGCAGGATCAGCTCTACGGCAGTCGGTTGGATTGCGATATCCGCCAGACCCGGCGCCGAGCCCGAGAGAACATTGTCGCTCTTCAATAGCTCAACCTGATCGCGGGTCAGCGGCGGACCGGGCAGGAACTCGGCCACTGCCGCCTGCAGGCGCGCAATGCCCCAGGGAATGGAGACCAGCAGGCGCTGAACGCCGATTTCGGCCAGCAAAAGTTCCATCAACTCCTTGAAGCTGTAGGTGATGGGTCCGCCGAATTCATAGAGCTTGCCTGGCGCTTCGGGTCGGGCAATGGCGGCCATGATGCCGTCGGCGACATCACCGACATAGACCGGCTGGAAGCGGGTCAGCCCGCCGCCGATCAGCGGCAGAACGGGGCTGATCATCGTCATTGCGGCGAAACGGTTGAAGAACCCGTCCTCTGGCCCGAAGACGATCGAGGGGCGGATAATCGTCGCCTGGGGGAACGCGTCCCTGACCGCCTGTTCGCCCGCGGCCTTGCTCCGCGCATAGGCCGACGAACTGGCCGGGTCTGCGCCCAAGGCCGATACATGAATCAGCCGCTTAACGCCTGCAGCCGCGGCTGCAGCCGCAATCTGCCCCGGCAAAACCGCATGAATGCGATCGAAGCTGTTGCTGCGATTTTCCGCCAATATGCCGACCAGATTGATGACGACATCGGCGCCCTGGATCGTTGCCGCCAACTCGGCATCGTCGAGGGAACCCACGATCTCAGGCACGATCTGTCCGACGACACCGGCAGTGCGAAGATGGCCCAGCCGGCTGACATGGCGCGAGGGTACGCGCACAGTTGCGCCGCTCTTGCCCAATCGCCGCACCAGATGGCGGCCGATAAAGCCGCCGCCGCCGAAGACCACCACCGTCAGGTTGCCGATCGCCATGGGAAACACCTATTTCCGATAAGTCCCGCGCTACATAACGGGTTTGCCCTTCCAGAGCCATAGGACGCGATGACCCACCGTGCAATTAGCCGATCGCAGGCCTGCGCACTTGCGCAATGTCAACCGCGCGACCGGATCCTCGTGTTATCGTCGCACAAACGGCTCCGCTTAGAGGAACCCATCGCCGATGAGCCTTCCAACGGATAAAAGCGACAGAACGAACGGGAATCCAGTTAGTGGCATAATTGCCGCCGAGGAAATCTGGACCCAACCCGTGGATCGGCTTTTGTCCCGGCTTTCAACGACAATGATCGGACTAAGCGGCGCGGAAGCACGATCGCGCCTTAACATATACGGTCCTAACGACACTGCCAGCGTCAAACGTTCGCCGCTTTGGCTGCAATTCCTGATGCGCTTCCGCAATCCGCTGGTGATCATCTTGCTTGTGGCAAGCGGGCTATCCGCGGCGACCGGCGACGTCGCGAGCTTTTTCATCATCGCGTCGATCGTATTGATCAGCATAACGCTCGATTTCGTGCAGGAAGTGCGCGCCCAGAACGCGGTCGAAGCGCTGCGCCGGTCGGTTGCGGTACAGGCAACGGTGCGCCGCGACGGCAAGAGCATTTCGGTTCCGATCGACCAGCTGGTCCCGGGCGACATCGTCGAACTGATCGCAGGCGACCTGGTGCCGGCCGATTCGCGGCTTTTGGAAAGCCGCGATCTGTTCGTTAACGAGGCGCTTCTGACGGGCGAGCCCTATCCGGCAGACAAGCAGGCCAGCGATAGCGTGTCGGCAGCAGACAAGGTCACTGGGGCAACCAACGCCGTCTTCGCGGGCACCTCCGTGATCAGCGGCACGGCGACCATCCTGATTTGCAGAACAGGCGGGAAAACCGAGCTGGGCAATCTGGCGACCAGCTTGGCGGAAAAACCGCCGGCCACGGCGTTTGCCATCGGGATTCGCCGGTTCGGCATGCTGATCATGCGCTTCACGGTCCTGATGGTGCTGTTCGTTCTGATCGTGAATATTTCCTTCCATCGGCCGGTGCTGCAATCGCTGATGTTCGCGCTGGCCCTCGCAGTCGGGCTGACGCCGGAACTGCTACCCATGATCGTTACCGTCACTCTGGCGCGCTCGGCACTGCAATTGGCCAAACGCAAGGTTATCGTCAAACGACTGTCGGCGATCCACGACCTAGGTGCGATGGATATGCTGTGCACCGACAAGACCGGCACTCTGACCGAAGCCACGATCCAGCTCATCAGAACCATCGACGGCTACGGCGTTGAAAGCGAGGCGCCCTATCTCTACGCCACAGTCAACAGCCGCTTCGAAAGCGGCATGAAAAGCCCGCTCGATGAAGCGATTCTAGCCGCCAAGCCGTTGGACATGGCGGGCTGGAGCAAAATCGACGAAGTGCCGTTCGATTTCGAGCGTCGACGGGTCTCGGTGCTTGTCGAACATGAGGGTAAGCGACTGCTGATCGTCAAAGGAGCGCCCGAGGATGTTCTGCGGCTGTCGGGGCGTTGCATCGCCGGAGACGGAAAAGAGCAGCCGATAGACACCGATACGCGCAAAAAATTCGAAGCCACTCTCGACGATCTGGGGGCACAGGGATTTCGCGCCCTGGGCATCGCGACCCACGCCGCGGGATCAGACCACCAGACCGCGGCGATCGCCGATGAAAGCGACCTCGTCTTTTCCGGTTTCGCGGTATTTCTGGACCCGCCGAAGGCTAGTGCCGGGGAGACCATCAAAGCGATGGCGGCTGCCGGGGTAGCGGTGAAGGTCCTTACCGGCGACAACGAGCTCGTCACCCGGCATGTCTTTGCCGAAATTGGCGTTCCGGTCACCGGCGTGCTGACCGGAGACGCGCTGACGCGCATGTCGGATGAGGCGCTGATCGGGCAATTGTCTCGAGTCAATGTGTTTTGCCGGGTCAACCCGCAACAGAAACATCGGATACTGCTGGCGCTGAAGCGGATCGGCCATGTCGTCGGTTTCCTCGGTGACGGCATCAACGACGCACCGGCACTGCACGCAGCCGATGTCGGGATTTCGGTCGACGGCGCCGCCGACGTGGCGCGAGCGGCAGCCGACTTGATCCTACTCGAGCATGACCTTTCGGTCGTGCGCGATAGCGTATTCGAAGGGCGAGGTGCTGTCCTCAATGTTTCGAAATATGTGCTGATGGGATCAAGTTCGAATTTCGGCAATATGTTCAGCATGGCTGGTGCGGCCCTGTTCCTGCCGTTTCTGCCTATGCTCCCGATCCAAATACTGCTTAACAACCTGCTCTACGATGTCTCAGAAATCGCAATCCCATTCGACACGGTGGATCAGGAGGCCGTCGCTGGCCCGGTCAAATGGGACGTGCGATTGATCGAACGCTTCATGCTGGTATTTGGGCCGGTCAGCTCGATCTTCGATTTTCTGACCTTCTATGCCTTGCTGCATCTGTTCGGTGTGGGGGAGGCGATGTTTCAGACGGGCTGGTTTATCGAGTCGATGACAACGCAGGTTCTGGTAGTCTTCGCGATCCGCACTCGCCGCCGATTTTTCCAAAGCAGACCGCACAGGCTTCTGGTCGGCCTGGCGCTTGCTACGGTGGGTCTCGCGATATTGCTACCCCTTTTGCCGATCGGCGCCTGGTTCGGATTCGTGGCGCCGCCTCCGTTGTTCTTCGCATATCTGACCGGCGCGACGCTTGCCTATCTGGCCCTGGTCGAACTGACCAAGAGCGTCTTTTACCGTATCAACGCCCGACATAAGCCACGAAAAGCCGACATATTTTCGTTCTAGCGGCTCAATGATAGGCGACGAGAAACAGCCGCCGGAAGGGGAACAGGACGCGGCCGTCCGCCTGAGGCGGGTAGGAATCGCGGATACGCTCGCGGTAATCCGCGAGGAAACTCTCGCGATCCGCATCGGACGGTAGGGCGTCGAGGAAGGGGCGCAGCCCCGTCCCCTTGTACCACTCGACGATCGCGTCGGCGCTCTCCATCACTTGGACATACTCGGTTTCCCAAATGTCGATATCGGCCGCCAGCGGTGCAAGGCAATCATAATAAAATCCGGGCTGGTGAACGTGCCATCCGCGCACTCCGTCGGGCGGAAAGAGACAGGCCCAGGCCGGGGTTGCCGCCAAGTCGCGCATCGCCGTCTGGGCAGGCGCATCGAGATTGTACGGCACTTGAACTGCCAGCGCCCCGCCGGGTGCAACCCGCGCGAAAATCCGCGGAAAGAGTTGTTCGTGATCAGGCACCCAATGCAGAGCGGCATTGGCGAAGACAATATCGAACTGATGAGTTGCGTCGGCCGCCCAGACTGAAATATCGCCGACGGCCCAATCCCCTTGCGGGTAATCCCGTCGCGCAGCGACGATCATCGCGCTTGAGCTGTCGAGGCCGTTAATCCCGGATTCAGGCCAACGTTCCGAAAGAATTTCGGTGCTGTTTCCCGGGCCGCAGCCCAGATCGATCACGCGCGCCGGACGGTCGACCAGGACGCGCGCCAGCAGATCGCGCGCCGGTCGCGTGCGCTCGGCGGCGAATTTCAGATACTGATCGGCGTTCCAGCTCGGCATTGCGGCCTGATTAGCAAGTCTTTCGACGAAACCCAAGTTGACAAAGCCTTGCCGCGGGGGATAAGAGACGCCTCCGCGCTGCCCAGGTGGCGGAATTGGTAGACGCGCTGGTTTCAGGTACCAGTGGCCGAAAGGCCTTGAAAGTTCGAGTCTTTTCCTGGGCACCAGTCGCGTAGCGGAATGCCGGGTTCCGCCGGGGCGCTTTATTTTCCCGGCGGGCGATGGCAATGGCGAACGAATATCTAATTCCCATTCTTCATCGGAACGATCTGCCGGCCGACCTCGATCTCGGACCGGTTATCGCCATCGACACCGAAACGATGGGCCTTAACCCTCATCGTGATCGGCTTTGTCTCGTGCAGCTTTGCAGCGGCGATGGCCAGGCCCATCTTGTCCAGCTGGTCGACGGCTATGACGCGCCCAACCTGAAGGCGCTGCTGACCAACCCGGCGCGGCTGAAGCTATTCCATTTCGCGCGCTTCGACATTGCCTCGCTGCAGGCCTATTTGGGGGTCGTCACCGCGCCGGTCTATTGCACCAAAATCGCGTCGCGCCTGGTTCGGACCTTTACCGACCGTCATGGTTTGAAGGATTTGGTGCGCGATCTGTTGGGCGTCGAAATCAGCAAGCAGATGCAGTCCTCCGATTGGGGAGCCGCGGTCTTGTCGCCCGAGCAGCTGAAATACGCCGCCAGCGACGTCCTTCACCTGCACGCACTTCGCGCCAAACTGGACGAGATGCTTGCCCGCGAGAATCGTACGGAATTCGCCCAGGCCTGCTTCGATTTTCTCCCCGTTCGCTCGGCGCTCGATCTTGCCGGATGGGATGAGATAGACATCTTCGCGCATTAGGGACAAAGCTTAGCTTCCATGGCGGCGAATCATCCCAACGACCCGACAAAGGTCGAGCCGACTATCGAACCCGCGGGCGGATCGACCGATCGGTTGCGCAGTTTGTCTGCGATTTCGCGGCTTTCTGCCTATACCCCTGACTATAGCCGGCGTGTTCGTCAGCTGCGGGTCGTGCTGCCGATCGTCGGTGTCCTGACCCTCGTCATCGTAATCGCCTGGCCGCATATCCGTGCCCAATTCTATCGCCCGACCGAAACCAGCCAGGAAGAACGGCAGGCACGGATGATCAACGGGCGTTATGTCGGCTCTGATTCGCACGGCCGGCCCTATACCGTCACCTATGAGTCCGCCGAACAGGCGCCGGGCGGCGGTCCCATCGAGATGGTCAATCCGACAGCCGAACTGACTTTGGGGAACGGGCATTGGGTGGCGGTCAAAGCCGATCGCGGCCATTACGATCAGGCGGGCGGCCTGCTGGACCTGTCAGGCAACGTCGAACTATTCCATGACGAAGGCTATCGCTTTACGACCGAATCGGCGCATGTCGAATTCAATAAGAACCTGACCTGGGGAGAGCGGTCGGTCATCGGCCGGGGGCCAAAGGGCGAAGTCGTCGGCCGCGGATTCCGAATCATCAACAACGGCGACGCTTTCGTATTCACCGGACCGGCAAAACTGCTGCTTAGGCCGGATGCCGCACGCATGCTGCAGCCGGAGGGTGAAAAACGGTGAATCACCGCAGACAACACCCCTATTCGTTGACGTCCGTACTCGCTATCGGACTGCTGCTGGTGTTTCAGGCGGCGCCCGGCGCCTATGCGGCCGACGCACACATGCCAGGGGCAAAGCCTGTCCCTGCGAAGATGAAACCGGCAACGCCCCCCCAACCTGCGCACGCTGGGTCCCCGGCTGCCGCTTCAGCGGCATCCGGCACGACCTCTACTCATGACGAAGGCACGCTGGAAGTTACGTCCGACCGCGATCTGGAGTGGCTGCAGCAGGATCATGCCTATGTCGCACGTGGTAATGCCGTAGCCAAACGCGGAACCGTGACGCTGATCGGGGACACATTGATCGCCTATTACCGCCCATTGACCGCACCGGGTACGCCGGCCAAGGCACAGACCGCCGCAGCCAGGCCCGGCACAGCCCAGCAGGCCGGATTCGACAGCGGCAATACCGAAATTTGGCGCGTTGTCGCCGAGGGCAATGTCCATATCATCTCCGAAGACAGGGACGCCTGGGGCGACAGGGCAGAATACGACAAAGACAAATCAGTGGTCGTCCTGACCGGCAAGGCGTTGAAAGCGACGACGCTGGAGGACACGATTACTGCCCGCGACAGTCTGGAATATTGGCAGGACAAGGATATGGCGGTGGCACGCGGCGATGCGCTCATCGTGAAGGTCAACGGCAACAGACTTGCAGGCGACCTGATCGGCGGCCATTTCGTGAAGGATGCTCATGGAACAAGCGAACTTAAGACGATCGAATCGAAAGGCCATGTCATCGTGACGACGTCATCCGATGTCGTTCGCGGCGATGAGGGCGTGTACGATCTGGATGCGAAGCACACTGTGCTGTTCGGCAATGTGCGGGCGACACGCGGCGACAGCACGATCGAAGGGCAAAGCGCAGACGTGAACATGGTCACCGGGATCAGTCAGGTTTACCCAGGCCTCGGACAGCGCGTCCACGGCCTTTTCGTGCGTCAGTCGAACTCCCAGCCCGCGCAACCCGCGCCGGGCACGGCCGGAAAACATTAATGGCCCTGGAATCAACTATCGGCACCGACCTCCAATCCGTCGGGCCGCGCCTGATTTCGGCGAATTCGGGACTGGTCGCAAAGCATCTGGGAAAGCAGTTCAAACGCCGGCCGGTTCTGCGCGACGTGACCGTGTCGGTGCAACGCGGCGAGGCTGTCGGGCTTCTTGGCCCCAATGGCGCGGGTAAGACCACCTGTTTTTATATCATCACCGGATTGATCAACGCCGACACCGGAACCATCGAGATGGATGGAGTCGATATCACGCATCTGCCCATGTATCGGCGGTCGCGGATGGGTATCGGCTATCTACCCCAGGAAGCTTCGATCTTTCGCGGCCTGACCGTTGAGGAGAATATCCGTGCGGTACTCGAAGTGGTCGAGCCGGAACGCGATATGCGCGAAGCGATGCTGGACGACCTGCTGGCGGAATTTTCGATTTCGCATCTTCGCCGCACGCCGGCCTTGGCGCTGTCCGGGGGCGAGCGACGCCGCGTCGAAATCGCCCGCGCCCTGGCCTCGCGCCCGCAGTTCATGCTGCTGGACGAACCGCTCGCGGGCATCGACCCGATCGCCATCGGTGAAATTCGCGAGCTGATTTCACACCTCCGCAAACGGGGTATCGGCGTGCTGATAACCGATCATAACGTGCGTGAAACGCTGGATATTGTGGATCGGGCATATATCTTGCATGACGGATCGGTCCTGATGGATGGACGGCCATCGGAAATCGTGGCACATCAAGACGTGCGTCGAGTCTATCTCGGTGAGAGATTCAGTTTGTAGGCAAAAGAGCACGATCGCAGACCGCCCCTTGGGCTGAACCGAAACCGCTCTGCTGCTACACTCCTGCCGGTCACAAATGTCGGCGCGCAATCGCTTTGCGCTGACATCAGGACACAATGGCCCCAACTCTATCCACCTTGAAGGCGCTTCCCCAGGGACCGACTGCCGCGGCGCCGGCAGTCTCGACGGCGCGTTAGACCGGCGGCGACGCGATGAGCCTCGTTCAAAGACTGGATCTGCGGCAGTCGCAGACGCTCGTCATGACGCCGCAATTGCAGCAGGCGATCAAACTTCTGCAACTCAACAATCTAGAGATCAGTGAGTTCGTCGATCAGGAGATGCAGCAGAATCCGCTGCTCGACGACGGCGGTCAGGACGACTCCGATCGGCCGATGGACAATACTGAAATCGGCCAGGACCGGGTCGGCGCCTCAGATTTCGATGAAGGGCCAGCGCCAACCGACGATCAAGCTACGCGGATCGACGCCGGAGCACTGGGCGATCAGTCCCACGATATCGTCGATGGGGTCGAGGTAACCGGCGACCGCGACGCTCCGCAGGGCAGCGGCGACCCGCAAAGCTTTGCGGCATCGGGATCGGGCGGCAATTTCGACGGTGATGCGTCTGATATCGCCGATCGCATGTCGCGCGACGCCACACTGCGCGAACATCTTTTGGAACAGTTGAATACCGAATTCGAGGACCCGAAGGAGCGTCTGATCGGCGCCGCTTTAATCGAAGCCGTGGAGTCCTCCGGCTATCTGGCGGAAGGCGAGGCCGCGACTGAACAGGTTGCGTCGATGCTGGGCATCGAAACAGCGGCGGTAGAAAGCGTGCTGAGGCGGATGCAGCAGTTCGATCCTGCCGGCGTAATGGCGCGAAGCCTGAGTGAGTGTCTGACGATTCAGTTGAAGGCCCGCGATCGTTTCGACCCGGCGATGGAAACGCTGTGCCGCAATTTGAGCCTGCTGGCTGATCGTCGCTTCAACGATCTGACGCGACTGTGCGGTGTCGATTCAGCCGACCTTGCGGACATGATCGCCGAGATCCGCGCACTGGATCCCAAGCCGGGCGACAAATTCGAGGGTGGCTCCGCAGCCCAGACCATCATCCCGGACATATTGATGCGCCCGTCGCGCGACGGCGGCTGGAGCATCGAACTTAACTCTGATACCCTGCCCCGCGTGCTGGTTAATCGACGCTATTATGCTGAGGTCAGCCAGACCTGCCGCAGCGCCGCGGACCGCGAGTATCTGTCAGAGAAGCTGAACGCCGCAAACTGGTTGATTCGGTCGCTGGATCAGCGCGCACAGACGATCCTCAAAGTTGCGAGCGAGATCGTCAATCAACAGGAGGAATTTTTCCGGCACGGGGTCTCGCGCCTGCGACCGTTGGTATTGCGCAACATCGCCGAGATCATCGGCATGCATGAAAGCACGGTCAGCCGCGTGACCAGCAACAAATTCATGTCGACGCCACGCGGAATGTTCGAGTTGAAATATTTCTTTTCGACCGCGATCGCGCGCGCCGACGGCGGCGAATCCCATGCGGCCGAGTCAATTCGGCACCGGCTGAAGGCCCTGATAGACGCCGAAGATCGGGGTGCCATCCTGTCTGACGACACTCTGGTAGACCAGTTGCAGGCCGAAGGCATCGATATCGCTCGGCGGACCATAGCCAAGTACCGCGAGCAGCTTGGATTGCCCTCATCGGTCCAGCGCCGACGGCAAAAAAACTTCTCCGCGGCTGCGACCCGCTGACACGGGGAACGTTTTTACCCTTCACGACCTGAATCCTACCATGATTAGAGTGTGACATTGTGTGAGTTTCGGGTAGGGTCCACCGCCTTTTTCCCCGATGAGGAGACAAGAATGAAGTTTATTTCGATGTGTGCGCTTGCTGCGGTAACGGTCCTTTCCGCGTCCAATTTTGCGTCTGCCGCGTCCTGCGCGCGGCCGGCCAAATTTTCCGTTCCCGATGGCAAAACCGCCAGCGACGACCAGATGAAGGCGGCCCAGGCAAAGCTGACGCCCTATGCTCAGGCGATGAGCACCTATCTGCACTGCCTTTCCGACGAAATCAAAAGCGGCAAGGACGAGTACGATCAGGTTTCCGCAGAGTGGAAGACGCAGAGCGACAACTTCCGCAACACGCCTGCCAAGGCGCAATAATCCGGATGGAGCGGGGGTGGCTGGGCCTTTAGCCGAGCCGCTCCAACTCGTCGATGAAGCCGCCGATTATGCCGAGCCCCTTGTGCCAGAAATCGGGATCGGCGGCATCGAGCGCGAACGGCGCCAAAAGCTCGTGATGAGTTTTGGTGCCGCCCGCGGCCAGCATATCCAGATACCGTTCCGCAAAGCCGGAATCGCCCTGTTGGTAAACCGCGTAAAGCGCGTTCACCAGGCAGTCGCCGAAGGCATAGGCATAAACATAGAAGGGTGTATGGACGAAATGCGGGATATAGGCCCAATAATGGCGATATCCCTCATCGAAGCGTAGCGCCGGCCCCAGGCTTTCGCGCTGTACTGCGAGCCAGATTTCTCCCAGTTGGTCTGCCGTCAATTCCCCGTCGCGCCGCGCCGCGTGAACGCGCGTTTCGAAATCATAAAAGGCGGTCTGACGCACAACAGTGTTCAGCATGTCTTCGACCTTGCTGGCCAGCAGAAAGCGCCGTTCGGCCGGGTTCTCGGTCCGCGCCAGCAAGGCGCGAAAAGTCAGCATCTCGCCGAATACGCTGGCTGTCTCTGCCAGGGTCAGCGGGGTGTTGGACATCAGATGACCTTGCGGTCCCGCCAGCACCTGATGCACGCCGTGGCCCAGTTCGTGCGCCAAGGTCATCACGTCGCGCGCCCTGCCATGATAGTTCAGCAGCAGATAGGGGTGCACGCTGGGCACCACCGGATGGGCGAAGGCCCCTGACTGCTTGCCTGGGCGGACCGGCGCATCGATCCAGGGGTTATCGAAGAATCGCTGTCCGACGGCTGCCATACGTGGCGAGAAGGCTCCGTAGGCCTCGAGCACCAGGCCGCGTGCCTCGGCCCAGCTGAAATGCCGGTCCGGGTCGCCGGGCAAGGGCGCATTGCGATCGAAATAATCCAGCATCGGCTCTGAGGCTTCGGGGTTCAGCCAGCGCGCCTTCAGACGGTAATAGCGATGCGAAAGATTGCCATATGAGGCCTTGACCGCAGTGGCCAGCGCATCGACGACCGCATCCTCTATCTGGTTGGACAGGTTACGGTACGACACAGGCCGCGCATAATTGCGCCACTTGTCGTCGATCTGCTTGTCCTTGGCCAGGGTCGAAGTAATGAGTGCGTAAGTTCGGATCTGCTTGTCGAAACCAGCACCGATCGCCTCGCCGGCAGACCTGCGCTTGGCGCGGTCGGGGTCCGAGAGCAGGTTCAGCGCATCGCTTACCGGTAGTTCTACTCCCGACACGTCAAACCGCATCGCCGCGATCGTCTGATCGAAAAGTCGGCACCAAGCCCCTGCCCCGGTAACATGACGTTCGTGCAGGAGCCGTTCGGCTTCGTCGGACAGAATATGCGGGCGGAACAACCGCGCTGTGGCGATCCAGGGCGCGTAATGCGACAAAGCCGGGTCGGTAAGCTTTTGCTTCAGATCGAATTCCTCAATCCGGTTCAATTCCAGCGTAAAGAAGATGAGATCGGCGGTGATGCCGTTCACGCGCTCGGTGATGCCCTGATAAAATTTGCCGATCTCAGGGTCTTCATTGTCTCCGGCATAGACCAGCCCGGCATAGCTCATCGCCTTCGAGAGAAGCTCGTCCAGGCCCTCATAGGCCTTGATCGCTTCCGCCAGTTTTTTGCCGCTGAGGCCGGCAATCTTGCCTTGATAGGTAGCGGCGAAATCCTTCGCCGCCGCGGCTGCACGGTCGAGATCGGCCGCCAGTTCGGAAGAATCGGGCGCGGGGTAAAGATCGGTGAGGTCCCAGTTCGGGAGCGCCTCCGCCGTCCCTGCTGCAGTTTGACCCGCCTGATCCAGATACGCGCCGATTCTAACCATAGTCAGTCTCCGATGTTCGCCCGCAGGCGATATGGGCATTTAGAGCGCTGACCCAAGATTGGCTTCGGGGTCGCGGGCAATATTGACCAATTGAAAGACGATGAAGGCGAGCAGGAAAGCGACGCTGCCCTCATTCAAAGCGGCTAGATGGGCGGATTCCACGGCCGTAAGCGTCATGATCGGCGCGCCGATGACCGAATCGGGCAAAAACTCCAGCGCAACCATCAGCCCGACCAGAGGCAGCATCAGCCCGCGCTCGCTCTGCCGGTACAGAAGAGCAGCCAGCATGATGCAGGGGTAAAGAAAAGTACCGACACCGGACGGAGCACCGAACAGCTTCATGCACCAGATCGTATTAGTCGCCCCGATCAGCGGCATGACGATGCGCCCGGCCCGCGAGCTTTGCCGCGACAACCAGGGGATGGCATAGAAAAATGGGCTGATCGGCAACGTCAGTAGCGACCAGGGCAATGCGTCGCGGCCGAGCAGAAACACGACATAGACGGGATAGAGCGGCCCGTTCCAGGCCAGAATAAGGGCAATCTTATTAACCGCGAGCGCCGCAGGATCGGGATTTGCAGCATAGGCCGCCTGATTGGCAAACAGCGCCTTGGCGGCGACGATCGGCGAGGTGGGAATGTTCACGGAGGTTTCGCAATCCTGTCGGAATCACTTCCGGATTATGCGCAGCCGCAGGGCAATAAGTCGACAGTTGGAACTGGGTTTCGTGGTCATTGCAGGCTGCCTGCGGCAAATGTGACTGCGACATGTGTGATCATTGACACGACTATATGGTGCACCACATAGTTCCATCATAAGACGAAGCCGCCGTTATGACTATCGGCGGCAGGACCCTGCAGGAGGAAGCAGATGGACTGGGCGCAAATCACAGCGATCGGGGAACCGGAGGTCGCGGAATTCTTGAAATATTGGGCGCAGGGAACAGCCTCGATTCTGACTGTTCTCATTTCAGCCGAAATTCTGTTGTCGATCGCCGGTTGGTGGGAGCACCGCAAAAGCGATAAGCCCCGCAAGCTGGTGTCGCGCGACGCCCCGGCGAATTTCGTCCTGTTTGTGCATGCGATTCTGATCGACGGCGTCGTCGGAAATGCCGGGATATTGGCTGCGCTCTATTTAGGGTCGCGGATCAGCCACTGGCACATCCCGTTCAATGTCTACACCCTGCCGCTTTATTTTCTAGCGGCGGAATTCTGGCATTACATCTACCACCGGCTGGGACATGAGGTGCGGGTGTTTTGGGCGGATCACTCGATCCATCACAGTTCGCGCGATTATGAGTTCTTTACCTCGTGGCGGCTGACGCCATTCACCTGGGCCTATAAGGCCTTGACCGCAATTCCGCTGGCGATGCTGGGCTTCGGGCCGATTGCGTTCCTTCTGTTGGCGAAGGGCATTTCCTTCCAGACTTTCATCCACACACAGCGGATCGGCCGGATGGGTTGGTTCGACGAGGTGCTTTGCTCGCCCACCAATCACGGCCTGCATCACGCCTGCAACCCGCAATATATCGACAAGAACTATGGTGGGATGACGGTGATCTGGGATCGGCTGCTGGGAACCTTCATGATGCCGAACGAAGAGCCGATCAAATACGGCATCACCAAAGAACTGAACACCTATGACCCGTTCAAGATTTGGGCATTCGAGTTCAAACCTCTGCTGGTGGACCTGATCCGCGCACCCGGCCTTTGGCAGAAGATCGTGGTCTTGTTCGGCAAGCCGGGCGAAACCTATGAGCATGACAAGGTGAAGAAAGCCCTCGCCGCGTCGAACGCCGCCGCCATCCTGGCAACTGCGGCGGAATAGGCCGCAGGATCAAGACTGGCGTCGGGAGGCCGTTCGTTTAATCTGTTTCGCCGCAGACAGGGGGAACAGGTTGGCCGGCGGAATGACGAAATATTCCCGCATTTTGACGATTGCCTTCGCCCTCGCCGCCCTCCCGGCGGGGGCGGGCCCGTACCGGCGCCAACGATCGTCTATGTCGGCGATTCGCTGACCACCGGGCTTCTGGGCTCCCATCCCTACACGCACTACGTCAATCTGACGCCCTGGCATGGCAAAGCCTGGAACAGCTTCAATATAGGCGTCAGCGGAAAGACGTTGACCGAGATAGCGGCAGATGCCGACCGGACGCTGAACCCGCTGCGCGGATCGGGCCTGAACGTGGCGGTCGTCTGGGCTGGGACGAACGACCTGGCCGGCCACCACGAGACCCCGCAGCAGATATTTTCGGTCCTGAGGCAATTCTCCCGGAACGAACGCCGGCTGGGTTTCAAGATCTTTGTGATGACGATGATCTCCCGTGTCGAAGACGACCAGGACAAGAACCCCTATAACGCGATGATCCGCGCCTTTTGCTCCGATTTCGCCGACGGGCTGATCGATGTCGCCGCCAACCCGGCACTCGGCGCAAACGGGGCCTATAAGAACCCGGAGTACTTTCAGGACGGAATCCATTTGACCGACAAGGGCTATGCTTTGGTCGGTTCGATCGTCCAGGCCACGATCGAACAATCGGCCAGCGGTTTCGAAGCCTATCCTAAGCCTGACCGGCAGCTTTATGCGCAGAGTCCTATCGCACGATGACGCAAGAGAGATCGTGAGGAGAAATGGTGCCGAAACGCGGATTTGAACCGCAGACCTACCGATTACAAATCGGACAATATTGAGATTTTCTGATACCTAGAGGCACCGTCTGAAACAAGAAGAATTCCAGACTTCCTGCTGTTTTTGAACACTTCCTATGCTACCCTGTTTCAGGTAGTTTCATACAGTGAATCAGATTTTGCCACCCCAAATTACCCTTGGGGTAGCAAGGACAGAGGACCTCCCATGAAGCTCACTGACAAGTCGATTGCCGCTCTTCGTTGCAAGACGAAACGGTATGAGGTGTGGGACGGTGACGGGTTCGGGATGCGTGTGACGCCGCGTGGCATCAAGTCGTGGGTGTGGATGTATCGCTTCGAGGACAGAGCGCGCCGGATGACACTGGGGTCTTATCCCGCGATGAGCCTGGCTGACGCAAACATCGCCTTGGGGAACGCCAAGAAGGCTCTGCGGGACGGCACCGACCCCGGCGCTGCGAATGTCGAAAAAAACCGGCAAGAGCGGATTGCGGAGAGCGTTTCAGATTTGGTTGACGACTATCTGCGGCTATGGGCGCAACCGCGCAAGCGCAGTGCTGGCGAGGACGAGCGCATCTTAAAAAAAGATGTAGTGCCGGTTTGGGGCCGCAAGAAGGCCAAGGCGATCGTCCGCCGCGACGTGGTTGCCCTGTTGGACGGCATTGTTAGCCGTGGCGCCCCGATCCAGGCTAACCGGACATTAGCTGCAATTCGCAAGATGTTCTCTTGGGCGGTATCGCGCGACATCGTGTCCGCAAACCCTTGCGCCAATGTTGGAGCTCCCTCGGAGGAAAATCGCCGGGACCGTGTTCTGAGCGCCGCGGAAGTCTGCGAGCTTTGGAAGGGGTTAGAAAGCCCGGACCTGAAAATGTCACGGCAGGTAGCACTCGCCCTTAAGTTACAGCTCGCGACCGCCCAGCGGAAAGGCGAAGTCATCGCCGCCGAATAGGCGGAATTCGATGTCACGGAAGGGAATGTTTGGACAATTCCGGCCGCCAAAGCAAAAAACAGGATGCCGCACCGGGTTCCCTTGTCGCCGCTTGCAATTTCGCTGTTGAAAGAAATTCGGCAAGCCGAACGAGACCGCGTCGACGGCATCAACAAACGGCGCACCAGGGCCGGATTGCCAGCCGACGTTCAACCGTCTCGTTGGCTGTTCCCTTCGCCCCACGAAAAATCGCCGATTACCGGACCGGCGGTTGACCATGCCTTTCGGAAGAATCTCGCCACGCTGGGATTGACCGACGCGACACCTCATGATCTGCGCCGTACGGCCGCCAGTCATATGACCAGCATGGGGATCTACCGCCTTGTAGTCGGAAAAATCCTCAATCACGCCGAACCCAATGTGACTGCCGTCTATGATCGTTATGGATACGACGTTGAAAAGAAGCTCGCTCTGGACACTTGGGGAAGCCGCTTAGGCGCGATTATCGCGGGGAAAGATGGTTCATCCCCTGGACCGACGGATCAATCGGCGCGGCGCAGCGCGACATTGTCAGGCGGGTCCCCTCGGTCGGCCGCGCCATCGCGTTCCCTGTAGGATGCGGGATCCGCCATCCAGCGGTTAATCGCGAACTCGCGCCAGCCGCGACAATAGTCGCTGATCTGCACCTGACGCGGAAACGTTCCTTCCTGCA
>Ga0182030_10012704_pt1 | contig 16835 bp, 17 predicted proteins | sample 812S3MmetaG_FD_121299 | JGI IMG/M metagenome (GOLD analysis project Ga0182030, IMG submission 121299) | Permafrost microbial communities from Stordalen Mire, Sweden - 812S3M metaG (Illumina Assembly) | ecosystem: Environmental > Terrestrial > Soil > Wetlands > Permafrost | place: Sweden...
CTTGAGTTTCCTCTTGAGTTTCCTCTTGAGTTTCCTTGAGTTTCTCCTTGAGTTTCTCCTTGAGATTTTCCTTCCATTCTGCGCATGTGGGTTGAGTTATCCAAAATCAGTTTAGCTCGTGGGACATATGAAGATCGCTTTTATGGAGGCGCACAACGGAGACCCCCTCTTCCTCCAATATGCATCAATGCCTTGCCACTGAATGCTATCAATTCTCTGCTATTACGTACTATTTTACCCCTCATAGTATGAATGATGAATTGGAAAAGCCATCATACCAAATCCACGGTGCCTACCATGCGTCCCGTCTCCAATAATGGATTGAGGCCCCATGGTGCACAAGCATATAACATTGGATTGGACAATGGGATGGCTCCACTGCAACTTGGGTCATTGCTCTTAATGATTCCTCACCACCTTTCAATTATAAACCCAGCTGTTCGCATGCTTTGCATTCTTGGTCCAAGAACATCGTCGATCCCTCTGCCCACCGAAAATCCTTCACCTATGTGTGAAAGTTGATTGTGGATATATGAGATCTGTGACCATCGGAAGCTTTCCTCTGCACAACCACGATACCAAGCTTGCTGGAAGTAGAGCCATGGGGGCCTGCGGCTGTAAACCATTCCGGGTTGACTTGTGGCCGTACGTATCTCTCCTTCCCACTTCGAGCGCCAACGAGCTGAGCGACTCTATTCTAGCCTCCTTGAATACTTTGACAAGATATTGGGAATTCTTCAAAGGAGAATCCTGTTACCTGTCATAGTCCTAGTCAGCCTCTTGTGGATAGCGAGCTATGCTTTTCGTCTTACGTGGGAACTATTTTGGTTCATCATCACTATTATCGCCATCATATGGTTGTAAGTATAGCATCGTTCTTGATTTAAACAGTTCTGACATATTACTACAGTCCTATACGCAATATACGGCTCGTTGTCAATATGGTAGCTCACTGGGTATACCAGTCAATACCTATCTCTGTCAATCCAACTCTCTCTTCAAAAGATGTCACAGTTATTATTCCTATAATTAACATCAACGTTGAAGAACTTGAACAAACGATACGAAGCATGTTGGCTTGCAACCCGTCTCAAATTTTGGTCGTCACTAGAGAGTGTGAATACTCGATTCTCCAAGAGTTCTGCAGAGCAATAAACGCAAAAAACCTCAAAGCCCTCATGATTCCCGTTGCCAATAAACGCCTTCAACTCTGCCAAGCTATTCCAAAGGTTGAGACAGATATTGTGGTTCTTGCTGATGGCGATGTAACCTGGCCCTCTACAATCCTTCCTTGGCTTTTGGCGCCCTTTGAATATCCGGATATAGGCGGAGTTGGGACTTCTCAGCGTACAAGACGTCTTAAAACCGGGCCACTTATCAATCGATGTATTAATTGGCTAGCTGCTGCGTACATCGAGCGGCGCAACTTCGAAATATCAGCAACACACCGGATTGATGGCGGCACTTCATGTATGTCTGGCAGAACGCTTGCCGTTCGAAGTAAGATCATAAAAGATTTTGCTTTCTTGTTAGGATTTCAGGAAGAAAAGTGGGGAGAGAATCGCCTCCAAGCCGATGATGACAACTTCGTTACACGCTGGCTAGTTGCGAAGGGATGGAAAACTTGGGTCCAGTATAATTCGGAATGCGAAATTGAAACTACCCTTGAGGATAATATCAGATTTCTTGATCAGTGTGATAGATGGGCGAGAAGTAATTGGAGAAGCAATTACACAAGTTTAGTTACAGGACTCTGGAGGTAAGTTAACATTCGACTTTGCAACATAGCGATCTGACTGCTTTATAGACACCATCTTTGGTGCACTTATGCACTATATCTTACGATGTATATAAACTTCGCTCCCGCTGATCTTTTGCATATCCCGCTATGGCATTATTTTGCTTCCTCCTTAGAGACACGCGGAAAGATATTAACGGGAGTTGCTTTCTTCACTTGGTGGCTATTTACTAAGAATGTCAAATTGCTTGGGCTATACAAGCGCGATATTTGGGATATCCGATTCTTACCAGTATCTATTCTCTTTGGCTGGTACCATGCCGTTAGAAAGCTGAACGCAGCATGCACTCTTAATAAGGTACTATTCGTCCTCTCATCTAATGTATTCACGATCTAACACCCACATCAGACAGGCTGGAGCAGTGTTGGTGAAAGACGCAGGTCAAAGTATTGAGGTATCTCTTAAAGGTGGTAGTAAGGATGAAAAAGAGTTGTAGGACACCAAATTTGCAAACATTTTCTTTGACTCTCTTTGATAAGCGTCAGCGTTGTAATTTCATTGAGCATGTACTCCTTGGCCTACGATTGGATCGAAGCCTGAAGATTGAGTTCTTGTGAAGTGTAAAGCTTTGCATCTCGGTCATGGTTGTTCAAGCGGATAGATTAGAGTGATTGGCCATCGGGTCACAAATACTTGGGTTCATATTGCGGATCGGGCCGCATTTCCAGGGCATTGATCTTGAAATTTTGCCATTTTATACCGCCTTTGCGGCCCGAATATTTCTCCGTCAAGAATTATCTTGAGTGCCTGAGGCTGTAATACGCTGTCCACAACTTCCCAAATCTATTACCCCACCAGCGAATCGACCTACAAGTTCGTTGACTATCATGGCCACAGCGCTTGATCATCTGAAAGTTGAAGATTTGACCCCGGATGAGTTGGATGCCGCTTTGGACTGCGCGAAGCAGGTTGGCAATCTAAAATTCAAAACACGAGGCGACTACGAAGTTTGCGATGACAGAAAAGGGCTAGAAACCGCTTCAAGCACATTCATTTTGAAATTCGCACCTTGGTCTAAGGTATAACACTCCAAAACGCTCCACAAGCTCCAAGCTAACCTTTGGGCGAAACCAGTTCGGCAACAGACCCTCCACGCTCCAAGCTTTCCGATATAATAAGTCTGCACGATTGCCCGTGTCCGAATCGATGCTCTTGATACCGACTACCGTTACTGGCAGTCCCACCATATCAGACCAAGAGATAAAAGTCGGGTCATATATCAAAATCACCAAGGATGTGTTGGTGCAGCCAGGATTTTATCTCGTATTTGTTCGTTGTTGAAACTATCGAGCGGGAGAGCCTGGTCAGGGATATGAACATCGTTGCTGAAGCTGGGCGGATAAACTCCATTGCTGAAGTCCAGTGAAATCGTCGGAGCGGGGGGAAGGATATAAACTCCGTTCCAGAAGTCCTGTGGAAGATCCTGATTGAGAAGAGAAAAGTATCCACCACTGAAAATGCTTGGCTGTCCAGTTCGATTTGCCGCCGAATCCCAGAAATTGTTTGACTCTTGATATGTTGGTCTATTATATTCGTGCTTTCAATGCTCATGAGAGCTTTGCTTACCCTCTGCATTTTCATTTACCATCAATTGTTCAAAGTCCAAGTCCAATGTTCCCGCCGGATCAGGCTGTGTTGATGTTGAGTGATTGAGAATAGGTACGTTGGACTGGTCTTGGCCCGCGGAGGGAATAGTTAGCTATGCCTCTGGTAGATGTAAGTTTGAGTTACCCAACAGCTGCCCATTTGTGTTTGCTTGGACTATATCTTCATAGAGAAAATTTACCAATGCTATGTTCTCTTCTATTCATCCTTAGCTACACCCCAAAAAATGTGGACGGCGATACTCACCTTGGGACCGCCAAGTTTGCAACACCAGAGGTGACGGGTTTGGGCGGACATCTAATCCTCCCTGTGTGTGAGGCGCTGGTAATTGCGTTGAGTTTGAAGGTTGGAATGCCCCATCGAAAAGGACATCAGCACCGATCGCTTTCGACTTCCTGCAGATACCCTCAGCTAAGAGGTGCTCTATGGCTCTCTCATGTAAAAGACCACTGAGGGGTAATCTAGCTTCCCATCTGAAATACTCAGTACGGATTTCGGCTGTACCCCGAAATATTCCTGGACATACGTCGGTGGCAATAGGGAAAACTTTAAGGAGAAAGTATTTGAGTCCTTTCCGAGGCTTCGAATAATTTAGTTTGAGAAGTTTTGTTATTTTATTCCGTTACATATAGATTCTTTGTTCGAGGATCCCCTGAATACGGTCGGCATCAGGATCTAAAGGAAAGAGGTTGATCAAACTAGATTGCAACATGGAGTGAGTGTTCAGACAAAACACAAAGCAAGCAAGCAAAATCAAGGAGAGAAAGACTCAATAGCAGTGGGAAGTTTCACAAAGCATGTTCGAGGACTGCGAAGTGAGAGAAAAGGGGGGGTATGTCAAAATTCCAGTACCTGCGTCTACTCGAGAATAACCATATCCTCAAAAAGGAAGCAGAGCAAGCCCGGTGTGTCGGTGCGGGTATTAGGAGATTTTCAACCACTATAGAGAGATTCCTGATCGGGTATTTCAGGGATATACAAGCTATGGACGAGGAAGTTAGTCCTGAGTGAAAAAAATACGCTGGGAATCTCAAATTTACCAACCTTAAGATATTTCATCAAAATAGTCGCCCCTAGGTTCATCTTTCTTCTCGTCAAGAGCGTTTTCAATCTCCGCAGTAAGCTCGTGAACGTGCTCAATGGCCTCCTTGGGAGTTGTAGCTTCCTTGATATAAACGGCAATATTTGCGGGCGGGATATTATTTTCTGGTACCCCCTGAGCAAATTCTTCCGCCATAGCGTCAAGATCCAAGCCCTCGGTCTCTTTTGCCTTCCAAACATTGCAGAGTAGAAATATGTTTTTCACTTGATCCCTCGACGCCAACGAAAAGTAGTATTCCTTGTCTACGCGACCTTTCCTTCGCACAACTGGAGGAACTTTTGTCCGGTCATTACAGATCAGTATCTTCAAGAGGGTTTGGCCCTGTCTTGCAAACCCGTCGAGCAGCTTCAAAAGACCATTTACTGTGATCCCCTTTTCGCCTATCTTGACCCTGTCTATATCGTCGAAAACAGCAATTGCTTTTGGCCCCATTCTAAGATACATAGTCATCATTTCGGAATCGGTGAGAGTAGAATCTCCAAGGGCAAAGGTATAAATAGAGAAGCCGAATTCGTGCGCAATAGCCTCGACCAAACTAGTCTTCCCACATCCTGGTGGGCCAACCCAAAGCATCCCATACTGATGACGATGACCACCAGCTAAAAGCGCTTGCTTATCATACATGAAAGCCTCGACTTTTCTTATGATAGAATCTTTTAGGGTATCTTTGAGGACCACTGTCTCAAGTGGACGACCGCAATCCTCAAAGGGCCCCATCCAGGGGATGAATTCCCGTCTCTTAGATCCACTAGGTAGGTATGATTGAATAACATCGGGAGTATAGTTGGACTTGCCCATATCTGCAAGAAATGAGGTTCGGGTTTGGTAAGAGCCTAGTAATTGCCAACTGGCCGGCTCTTCGTCTCCGGATCGGGCTTTGGATGGATGGGAACGACGGTAAGTCAGGAAGAGAAGTCCGCCGTGCCGGCAAGGACGGAGGGATAATCGCCTTAGCTTGTGGCATTCGCAATACCATCTCATGAGCGTGTCATCGTTTATAGCGTATCGAAGTTTACCGTCGATATACCGTCCGCCGTCATTTTCCTCCTTGCTGTGTAGCCTGGTCTTGTGCTGTCCCATCTTTCCAGTACATTGGGTAATAGTCGAGTTGCATCCTCCAGGATCACTTGCTATCGTAGCATCTTCGATCGCGTCGCATGTATCTTTGAAAGAAGTCTGGGAAAAGATGGTCGCGTGAGAGAGCCCGGCGAATTTGAGAAGTATTACCAAGCGCTGGGGCGAGTTAAGCAGGATAAAAAAGAAACCAATGAAGGAAGAAAGGGCGTAGAGATAGCGGCCAAAGCGATAATAGCGGTAAAGATTCACCATATTGAACGTTGACTTGAGGTCCGTCATGTTGAACGTTGAGACAAGGTCCGTCACGTCGAAGGTAGCCCTGGCTGTCTCTTAATGCGTTCTTTTGAGCCGCATTGCCCAAGGGTATCAGAACTTCATAGTCTATTGGTGAATATTGCAGGGGCAGGGTAGTGGGGATTTTCAGCATATTATTGAAGGCCTGGCATTCATCCCATGCATAAGCGTGGGCCACTTCACCGAGACATCAACTACGGTTCAAGTAATCAAAAAGGCCCCTTCCGAGTGATTCATGTTTCCTGGTCCATCTAATTGGCTAAGCAGGAACGCCGCCTGTCCGGCTTGACCACCTCTGCAACTGCAGGGGTCACCTCTACAGCTGCAGTCGCCTTTCCTGCATATGTGAGGTATGCTGCACAGCGCCTCATCCCTTCTACTTCCGGGTCATCACTTGACACTCTACCGGAAACCACGGGAGCTTGCCTATTGGGCTCTCCCTCGAGCAGCTAAGCCGCTGCAACATAAAAACCTGGCTAATACCCGTGGGCGATTCCAGCATCTACTTCAGTGCTACGTCTGAGGAATAAGATCTTGCCAAGGGACAACCAACAACGACAGCCGGCACATATATCCTGATAGAGCAGCTTCTGTGGGCGAGAGAACCTTTACAAATAACTTGTGCAGGCAAGACTGTAATCTCACGAACTCATACTCCGTTTAAAGCTCCTAGAATGATGCTGACCGCTTCAGTAGCTTTAGTTTTACCTCTGTTCAATATGCCAGCTATGCCAGCCTGGCTCGGGTGGAAATGCTGCGACTGTGGTAAGGAGCTCATCTCGGATGATGAGGATTCTTGCCCAGGCTGTGATAAGAAGAGATGTGAAAAATGTACACCGCAGCAGATGCCACCACCAACACGTCCAAGATTCTGACATGCCAAATGTCATTCCGAGCCTCACAACCTCCTGCTGTGTGCACTTTATCAAGCCTTGGGCGGGGTACTGCAAGTCTTAGCTAAGAAGTCTAGCTAGCAGTGGGGCGAGCAGACAAGAAATGACCGATTGGCAGATACGGTCAATAGGAGTCGCTAAATGGAAAAATTACATTAAATACCCGTGGTGGCTCTGAGGCGGGGCTACAATGAATCCTTGCCGCCATCTATATGCATTCACATCCATATGCATCCACATGCACATTTCTCATGCCCAGTAAGCTCGGTGATTTATGATAGCCCAGAATCTAGGTCTAGAGCCTCACTGCTTCTGTGGTCTAAATGTCTTTGTTGTATCATATCTCAAACATCGTTGGACAAGGGTTCAGGAATTGAGTAGTTTGTATAGTACGTAAAGGTAAGTGAATTACTATTTACAGAAACCTTTTATATCGGGTAGGAATTTTCATTCGGATCAAGATTCAGTGTCACCCCTTTAGGAGGTGATTGGGGAACGGTTGTCATGTGAGCAAACGCCTTCGACTCGAGAGAAGTAAGATTTTGAAGATACCTAGAAACAAAGTAAACGAATATGTATATTTATGCCACAGGTAATATCATCCTAATTAGACAACTGTTCAAGTCTTATTGCCTCAAACCTCATGTTGAGTATCATTTTCAAATCCACCAGCTCCACGGAATCTGAATCTCGGCTACTTTAGTGCAGCCCCTATTGAGATTTCCCTGGGTCTCCTTAAGAGTATCTTGTCGCACGATCGGTGCATAATAGCTTTGCACAACGTTACTTTTCCCCGGCAAACAGCCTTGACAAGCGCTTTCTGTCTTTCCTACTTGGTTTTTCATGCTTGTTACCTTACTCGGCACTCAAGCAAAATTTCCCAGCGGGATCTGGTGGGGTAATTTGTTCCCGCCCCGCAACGATCACGTGAAATTAAGCTCTCCGCTGTTTCGCTGCTGGTGCCTGAGGAATGAGGCAGTAAAAGTTTGCTAAAACCGGCGTACTATCGGAGATCTGAGCTCGTTTAGCTCTTCCAAGCTTGACACAGATGGAAAGCAACGAGCTGGGTGGAAGTATGGTAAGTCTAAGCCACCGCAACATCTTCGCAGTGCAGAAGACCATCTGACGCAATTGTATAGGTTGTGACTGCCCTGCCGCAGGACTACTAGTCAGTTGGATGACAATACCACCTACCACCTCCTTCGACTCTCATTCCTCCTCCGATTGTCCGACGCATTCCTCAGGAGGCCCAGCTGATAGTCGTTCCTATGACGGATTCGAACAAGCCTTCCCAGAAAAGCTTGGAGGACATAAAAGAAATCGATAAAACTTTGCAGGAGCTAGGGAAATGGCTTCAAAGGGCCAAATTTGAACCCGGGAAGACGGAGAGGACGGAAAATTGCGCAGAGAAAATGCCTGCCGCGGCGAAACCACTCTTTGACGCGCTAGGTTTCAAGGTACCTAGCCTCAATTGACTGGTTGTATAATCAAGCTGACTAGAGATAAGGGACCCAAAAAATACAACGTACTGAGAATCCGTGGACCGAACACCACGCGTATTCGTAACGTAGATGTAGTTCCCATACAAGTCTGGGGGTTCGATCCAATGTTGGATGGGAAAGAATTGAAGCCAAAAACAATAACTCATATCACGAAAGGGGTTGACGTCGAGGTAGCAGAAGGATCAATTTCAGATCTTCTTATTATTGCTGATTAGGAGAACTAGGGATATTGAAGATGTTGAAGTTCGCGCAAAATAATTCATCGAAATCTTGGCCGACATCGTAGTCAGAAGAAAGACAAGGATCAGTGTTAACGTCGACATCAAGTCCATCATCTCGTAGGGTTTTTAGCTTTTATCTTTCTTGCATACCAGTCATGATTCACATACCTTTCTTGGTTTGATCCTCTTGTCCTGTTTCACCCGTAGCCTCTTGCCAGATGAGTTTGGGCTTATACAACGTCATCGCTTGTGTACACACCTCTGAGAAGAGGTTTGGATCGAGACCTTCTAGGTATGAGACCGGGCATCCAAGGGCGGAGCCGATTATTTTATGCCTGCATTGGCTCAATATTAGTAAGTTGTGCTTGTTCACAGGCCTATTATACTGACTCTACGTAGCCATCAAGCAGTACCATCTCAATCTCGATCAGACCGGGAAGTCTTGTCAAGGCGGGCAAGTCTTTCCAGTACACTTCAGAGCTTAGTGACGATACAAATTCTCCTGCACTTGCGGGAAACACGGCTTGAAACAATGTGCGCAGAGTTGACTCGCCACGTCCGTCCACTGTACCATATTGTCAGCAGGTCCTCCGACGTAAATGCTGTATGCCCTACCCAACATGAAATACAGCTGTAATTCTCGACCCTTCCAGCGAGGAGAATTTGCCATCACCCAACACCAGAAGCGGACAAAACAGCGAGATCGCCTCAGCCAATCTTTCCCGCCAGCCAGTGACTTCAACCAGGATTCGACCTACCGATGTCAGCGCGACAAATAGATCGACATCGACTGTACGGACCTGCTCAACTGTGGCTTCCTCGGCCACTATAGACACCTCCATTGAAGCATATGCAACCATTCGCAGGACTGCCACCCCTCGTCGAGAGGTACCATGCTTGTCCTCGAGTTCCCTCGCGCGACGAAGAGCTTTTGCAGCAACTTCCAGTATCGGAGGTAGTTTGTCATTCTGCTCTGGCTGTGGTTTCGGAGATGACTCCTGGCGTACAAACGCTTTCTGAAGGATTTCTTTCACATCTTCCGGTGTCAAGCTGTACTCTTGAGTCTTGGCCGTCCATTCGACTGCTTTTGGCACGATCTGAACAGTCGATTCAACCCTTTGCGTTATTTCTTCCACCCTGTCTTTGTCGAGTTTAGCGCGACGGACTAACGTTGTGGAGAGGATGTAAGGATCCCAGACCGGCCCATCCGAAGCCAAATGAGGCTCTCTGTCATACTTGAGTCGACCATCCCGAATCGCGGCGCGGTACGAGTCTTGAACCGTTTCGATATCGCCCCATGACAATGCGATATCGGGCCTTTGAGGAATTACTGATAGATGAAGTTTCTGAACATCGTGATTGAAGTCCTCGGCTGTCTCAGCACTGGGATCCGCGTGTACTCGGTCTCTTTGAAGAGATTTCTGGTACTTGTTGGGGAGCTCATCAATTGAAGCGGGTGGACGTTTGGCTCGGTTGTTCGTGACCGGTTGCCAGGAAGCTTCAACTCTTCAAAGAAATTGTTAGTATTGACTAACGGTAATGTCTTGATTACTTACCGTGCTTGCGATGTTGCAGGCTTATCACCAGCGGTTGTTGTTGAGAATCGTGTTGTGGTCTCGGTGTTGTCGTGAAGAGAACAGATGTCGAGATTGTGTTCGATTGGATTGATAGTCATACTGACTTTCGACACGGGGGAGTAGAAGAGAGAGTTCAGTCTAGGGCGTCACCAGATTTGGGGGGCCGATCCTAAACCCTGGCCAAAATCGGCGCCCCCAAATCTGTGCTAGCTCCCGCCAAGTGCCAGCACTCAGCACTCCCAACCCCAACGGCACAATTTTGAGACATAAGTGACCCATGTCTGCAGAGGGGGGTCCTCTGCCCCAATGGCGGATCTTCCGAGAAATGGCACACCCCACACAATGCCCGCTGTGCCTTCATACTAGACTCGATCATGAGGACGTGGCTTTATGCGCCTCATCTCAACCTGGGAAGAGGCCGCGGTACTACAGGTGCTTTGCTGAGTTTTCTTTTGGATTGCCATCTACCCATTTCGGTCAAGAAGGCCGGATCCGGAGAACCCTTGTCGGGAAGGCGTTGCTTCAAACTAAAAGTCGCGAAAACTGCAGACTCCCTGCCAAAAACGCCTCGTCCTTAAGCGAAAAATGCCGGAAGCCGCAGAACCCTTATTGGAAAGGCGTTCTGAAGTCGCAGAGAGCGCATAACATCGTGCATGTAAAATAAAGATCTTCTTCATCAGGGAGTGGTCGCCATATTTTGCTGTATATTGCGAACCGTTCGAGATGATTTCACTCGGTACACCGCCGCGGTCTCCAATTCTCGAAGGTGCCAGGCATCCTGCTACAGACTGCGAGCCAATGCTTGCAGTTAATACCCCGTCGCAGTCCCCAGTTCTCAAAATTGCTGACCGACAGAGCTGCATATGGGTCTCATATGAGGTTGAGGTCATACATGAGGTTGGGGACGCACATGATGCGAAGATCAAATATGAGGTCGAGGCCAGGCACGAGGCTGAGCAGGTAAGATGCTCTAGGCTTTCTCAGGAGTCCCAGACTCACCATTACTAATAGAAATATGAGCGAACTCCTCTTGACACCGACCAGCTTTTTCATACACGCCCAAGCAACAACTGGAGGCTTTGTTACGTGGCAGCAGGTGAAATTGAGGCAGAAGATTCCGGCTGGGACAAAATAACGTCAACACCAGGGATATATGTTCTTGGGAAAAGGCCCGACAGGTTTTACGAAGTTGTTATTGATGAAGCATATAATTCGTGGCTTCTCGGTCACAATTTTCAGTACCTCAACAAGGCTGAGTTCGAACTCGTGTTCGGTCACGATCCAACGCAACCAACAAAGACAGAAGTGGAGATATATGGTTGGGGGGCGCTCTATGTGCGCTTCCTCGAAAACGCTTTTAAGGGGATCTGGTCTAGACGCGGCCGGGGACTCGATTCATGCCTTCGCTCAATTGCCCCATCGGACCTACAAACAGCACTTGAATGGGCTATCTTGAGCCGCGACATACTGGTAAACTAATTGCTTATTCGTTTATGAGTAACAATACTGACCGTCCATTAGACATCTAAGCCTCTAGTTCAGGAGAAATTTACCCTCTGTCTTGTGTTCCTTGCTCTAAGCTTACTCAAGGACTACAATACCCCCTTAGCCATCCAACTCCTTGAGAAAGACAAAGATAAAGTGCTGCAAGCCTTTCGGAAAGATCTTGCAGATCTGTTTAAGGCTGCAGAATGCCGGAATCGCAAAGCAAAACTTCATCATATTGGACTTATACGACGCGCGTTCATGATCGCTGGTGGCCCAGTAGATGTGTACCAACTCAAGTTTGATCAGGAGCATACGGCCATTGATAATCTCAATCTACTCGGTTCTCTTGTTGATGTTACTGGGTCAGATGGCTTTACGAACTCCGACTTGCAAGCGATACTCAGCGCTCTTTCCAGGTCCAAAGCCATCACCAATGAATACATTGACACCTTGGATATTGCTAAATTGATTAGCCAATTGATGACCTTGCTTCCAATTGGATTCCAGTCAAACTTGGTATGATATTCTAGATTCCGGCTTGAACAATACTAACATTCCTTAGGGTCTTCCGACCAAGGTGCCTATACAACTACCCCTCAGCTACAAACTCCGTTCCCCTTCAACTATCTATCCGCTTCGTGTACTGGGAGAGCGAATCATGAAGGTTAAAAAGGGGTTCAGCGATCGGAAGCTGGTCAATGGGGACGTGGTTAAGCTTCAACTTGGCGGTGTCGTGGCAGGTTCTACTTCCCAGAAACTCATAAGGGATGCCAATGTGTGGTGAGATATTCCTGATATTCATCTTGAGCAGTTCTAATAAGCAGTCTTAGCCTGCCATCGCCGCTTAAAGAAGACAGGCTGATGACTCTTTTCGTTGATTACGATGGTTGGTATAAAGACCATCAAGGCACACGACAACGTCTCTCCAAAGAAGTCATGAGAGTCGTTCAGACAATGAAAGTAGGCCAGAAAGTCCTAATCGTAGAGGAGAAGGAGGACAGGAATCCAGAAGTAGAGAAAGATGATAGGGGAAAGGAAGCGCGCATCTGGTTGGTTTACTTCTCTGCCTGTCTTTCGGCTTTTGCTGACACTATAATAGGGTTGTCGAGGTGTTGCAGGTATTGCCGGTCTATTCAAGCCACCTTAGCTTTTCGCAAAATGTCCCTTTTCACAAAACCACCCTGGAGGAGAAACTGAAAATGATTAAGAGGAGCGTCTACCAACGTATCAGAAAGAAACTGGAAGAGCCTCGAGTAGAGTGTAGCGTATGTTGTCTCGGGCGTATCTTCTCATCTATGCGTTGCAAATTCCTGGGCAAGTCATTTAATCGTGGCTATCTTGCTCTGCACTGGGAATTGCTTGACTCGAAGAATTAGTTAAGGAATAGATATAATATAGGAATTGATGCCACTTGGAGCGTATCTCCCATCCCATTCTACCCCCATATAATCTCCCTATTTCTGAGATGCTTTGTCTTCATTTATCTTACCTAACCGTTGTGTAAGTGACCACCGCCTCCGATCTATCGATTATAGCCTGTCCATCCAAAATTTGTTCAGCTTACTTATCTTAATTTGCCGCCGTATGCGTAAGACCCTAAGCTTTATTTGCATGGCCTGTTCTATCCAATAGGTTAAAAAGTCATTTAATTGTCCTACAATAGCTTTGCAGATATTTCTTATCAAAATCAATAAGGCGGAAGGCACTAGAGCAGTCTACATGCCGCATCTGTCAAATATATCTCCCATTGGTCTTTATTGAGAAAATGAAAGGGTGTCATGTCAACACAATCATTCGTTATTGATATCTCATTTAATAATATGAATAATCTTGCAGTTCCCTTTTGATGAAAACTTTTCTTAGATTATCGCTTAATCCACCTTGATTTGACTCTGCGTAACTTTCACCCCTTCCCCGAACTGAGACACATGGACACTTTCTTTGGGAATTGATACATTCGGTCCCAAAACAGCAGCAGCTTGATTGACCTCCCGATGACTTCCCTGTACAACTTGATATCCATTCACATGGCAATTGGTGACCCTGCTGCGATACCTTACACCATTCTGATACACATCAGGGTTCGAAGTTGTCGAAGTGATCAAACTCATTATTGAGTGGATAGAAGTCGTTGAAGAGGTCGAAGGTATTGTTGAAAAGATTGAGGTTGTTGAAAAAGTGGTTGATTTGCGAGTGAGGGGGAGTATGGTATAATAAGGTCGAAAGGTATCAGGAGGAGCAATTGGGTGGAGTGCATAAATGAGGCATTGATGCACGGAAGCATATTATATGGAACAGAAGCGAACATATATGAGATGATGACTAGTGAAGAAGTTTCTTGCGGGGATTTGTAGACAAATTGAAAGCGTTTGTGGATGCTTGGAAAGAAGAAGAGTGGCATCTATCAGATCAATCATTGTTCTCCGTGGCTTTACACGCCTCCTCTTCTGCATTATTTTCCTGCAGCATGCCACGTCACTTTATGTAATATCAATGTGCAGATGACTGCAGGTATCTTGGTTGAAATGCAAGCTACACTAGCCCACACCATCTCGGAGCCAGCGGCGAAATCTCTAGGGGAAGTCTGAAGATAGGTCACTAATTAGATTGGGAAAGCGGGTGCTTTAGCTTTTGATAGCTGGTGGACTAGTCCAGGAGGACAAAGTTATAAAGACTTGAGCTTCCGATTTATTTCTGGCACCTTTACTTCAGTCACATAACCCGTGGATCAGTACCAGTTTTCTATCTTCAACAGTATGTAATACTGTACTGGGCGAAAGACATCTTTAATTCTTCAGATCGCAGAGCTCCTAAGCCATTCGTACCATAGAGAGCTGCTCATCATCATCACATCCACAATATATCCGAAAGTCGAGATTACTTTTTCATTTTATTTCGAAAAAGTCCCGTCTTATAAACAAGTATATGTTTCATATTTTATTCTGTTTAATTGAACTAACCGTCCGCAGAGTGTCAACATTTGCTTACCACACCTACAATGGACCCCGAACCCAAGTCCAAGCACGCATGTACTGCAAACGCAGATAAGCTCCCCCCCGAAGTTACAGCAGCCAGGAAAGATACCGAGACAAAGAAGGAAGAGATGGCAAAGGACTCCACGAGTCAAGAGAAAAAGGATCAGCTTAAGCAGGAGCAGGAGATTGCTAAATGGGACGCGGGGATGCGAGAACGCTTAGAGGGTTGGGGGCTTCTCTAGGCAAGGCCAGCCCATTGTAGATAGAGTTAGTAGAACACCCCGTAGTATGATCTTGTGAACACATTCCATAATTACTTCACTATAGCATGCTCAAGATCTACATGGTCCCATTCACACAGTCTGGGCGATCTGTTCGGATAACTCTGGGTCCGAGGCCTTTCATCAACTCTTGGAGAATCTCTATCCCGGACCTACATCGTTCACCCCTGTTGAAGTAACGTACCAACTGCAATTGATTAGAATTAAATATGCTTTCTCAGCTGGACCGAGATGCATGGGTAATATTGGGTGGCTTAAGGTGTCGCCTCTCTGACGGTATGCATTTGTGCTGATGCAAAGGAATCACACGCTAGGGAAGGATAAACTATTGGAAGAGCTTGGATCCTTTTTGACCCCTGTCCTAGAAGATACATACGCTTTTACCTCACAGATCTACATCAATATGTTGGATGTATATGAATATTTCCAAAAAATAATTTAAAAATTTTAATTTGACTAACACCTACCATTCCACTGTTCCAAAAAAAACATAGAGAGTCATCAAGCCTCTATCCATCATCATATCATCTGAACTCAGATCCAATCCTTCCTCACTTCATCATGACACCATTACCACCTCTTTTGAACATGTAAACGGGTTGTGTCTTCGATCACACCGCTCCAAGAATTCGTTAGAATAGATAAGGTAGTTGAGGAGGAGGAGGATAAAGAGGAGGAGCAGCATTTTGAGAATGGAGATGAGATAGGATCGTGGAGAATAAGGTTGGTAAGGTTGGAATAAAAGTGGCCGAGTTAATACTAATGTAGGAAATGAGGCTCAAGAAAAGGAGTAGCTACAATAGGATGTAGGAAAAAGCAAAGCGAACTCAGACCAGTAGGAGACACATCTGACAAATGCAAAGTTATAGAAGATATGAAATTACTTCACGAATTAGTATATTTGAAATGTTCCTTATCAAAGTCATAAGGTGTGATATGAGACAAGACTCTCCGTTTGGAATTGCGGCTCTTTTCAAGAGCCTCATCACAGAGTTAGAGCAGCGAGTGATTGAATTAGATAAGCATAAAAAAGAGAGGAAGCGATAACAGAAAATGAGCGGCTGCAGATAAGGCCGAAGTATCTTTTAGCGTGAGAAAAGTCACACAGACCCTCATTGATTGTTAAACCAACCGGGAAATGAGACTAAACTAGCGCCCCTCTGAACTCATCCTAGGGAACGCCCCTTTGAACTCATCCTAGGGAACGCCCCTTTGAACTCATCCTAGGGAACGCCCCTTTGAACTCATCCTAGGGAACGCCACTTTGAACTCATCCTAGGGAACGCCCCTCTGAACTCATCCTAGGGAACGCCCCTCTGAACTCATCCTAGGGAATGCCCTTCCGAGTTCGTCCAAACTCGAGTCTTGCCGTCTCCATGGACCCTCAGCTCATTACCGCCGGTGGAATTGACATTACTACCACAGAAAACTTCTTCATCTTCTCATATCCTGTATTGGACAAACTCGCGGCACAGTTGATAGTAGCCCACAAAGTAGCAATCGAAGCCAAACAGCGCGCTATCCTATACCACAAACTCAAAGCTCCACCGAAGAATCGCTCCAACGATTTCGATAGCCTTCTTTCAATTCGATATGGCAGTTCCGAAGATGAAGAAATTGGAGAGTTCCTCTTGAAACTCTCTCTTCCAGCCTTTTTGGAGGTTATCTACTCCCTAACCAGGAAACATTTGAAGGCTGGGAAGAGCTACCTCCCGGACCTTGCCAAGTACGCCGACAAGCACGCAAAGCTTAAAGAGTCAGTTGTTAATCGTGCGCGTCTTGAACTTGGGAAACATTCTGATGGCCGCCTACTCGACTTTGAACAAGATGTTCACGCTTGTCGCAAAGGTGATCACGAAGCCAAGATCTTGTCAGGATCAGACGTATTGAGGGGTCCTTCCGAGTCGACGACAACTACCGTTTCCACGCCTTTAACATCCTCAACAGATCTACGACAGCGAAAGCGTAGCCGAACGGAGACGTCACCCTCATCTTCGGATCAGTTCGAGAGCGGGACACAA
>Ga0182030_10012705_pt1 | contig 16833 bp, 15 predicted proteins | sample 812S3MmetaG_FD_121299 | JGI IMG/M metagenome (GOLD analysis project Ga0182030, IMG submission 121299) | Permafrost microbial communities from Stordalen Mire, Sweden - 812S3M metaG (Illumina Assembly) | ecosystem: Environmental > Terrestrial > Soil > Wetlands > Permafrost | place: Sweden...
CTCGGCTCGGTAATCAAGCCTGGGAGTTGCACAAGTGGTCCCCTTTCGTGGCACGTTCGACCATTCACTCGACGCGAAGAACCGCCTCACGGTTCCCGCGCGCTATCGCGCAGCACTCGCCGAGGGCGTCGTCCTGGCCATGCCGATCGACCTGAAGCCCTGTGTGGGCGTGTGGCGCCCGGAGGAGTACGAGCGCTACACGCAGCGCGCGCTGGCCGAGCTGCCGCCGCTGTCCCCGCGCCTGACCGAGCTGGAGCGCTTCTTCTACGGCAGCTCCCACGACGCCGACCTCGACGCCGCCGGCCGCGTGATGATCCCCGGCTTCCTCGGCGAACACGCCAAACTCGCCAAGGAAGTTGTGGTCGTGGGAGTGGGCGACCGCCTGGAGCTGTGGGACAAGATCGCCTGGGACGAACATCGACCGACGCTGCTCAGAGGCGTCGCGGAGGTCACCGCGCGTGTCGACGACGCTGCTTGACAAGCTCAGCACGAGCCAGGGCCGCGAACTGTGGACCCAGGACGCGTTGGTGCCCGAGCTCGCTCGCCGCGGCCGCAAAGGGGACTCCGCCGGCGCCCGCCGTCGCAGCGGCCGTCAGTTCACCGCAGCGGAGTGCGCCGCCGCCAGCCCGCGCGCCTCTCACACGCCGGTGCTCGCCACCGAGCTCATCGACCTGCTCGGCCCAAAGCCGGGGCAGACGGCGATCGACTGCACCTTCGGAGACGGTGGGCACGCCCGCCTGCTGGCCGAGCGCCTCGGCTCCTCCGGCACCCTGATCGCGATCGACCGCGACCCGCTCGCCGAGCAGCGCTTCGCCGAGCTCGCCGCCGAGACCGCCTGCTCGCTGCGCTTCATCCGCTCCGGCTACGCAGAAGCGCTGGAGCTGCTCGCCGAGGAGGGGCTGCGCGCGGACATGGTGTATTTCGACCTCGGCATGTCCTCGATGCAGGTCGACACGCGCGAGCGCGGCTTCTCCTACTCCTACGAGGCGCCGCTCGACATGCGCATGGACCCAGCCCAGGAGCTGAGCGCGCGCGAGATCGTGGCCGAGTGGGACGAGCGCCAGCTGGCGCAGGTGCTGCGCGACTTCGGCGAGGAGCGCCGCGCCGGGGCGATCGCACGGGCGATCGTGCGCAGACGCGAGCAGGGCCCGATCGAGACGACGCTGGAGCTGGTCGACACGATCTCCTCCGCGATCCCCACGCCCGCGCGCTTCGCCGGCGGGCATCCCGCCAAGCGCTCCTTCCAGGCGCTGCGGATCGCCGTCAACGACGAGCTCGGCCAGCTCGACCGCGCGCTACCGCTCGCCTGGGAACTGCTGCGCGAGGGCGGCGTGCTCGCCGGCATCTCCTTCCACTCGCTCGAGGACCGGCGCGTGAAGCGCTTTCTCGTGGAGCGCGCGCGCGGCTGCATCTGCCCGCCCGATCTGCCCGTCTGCGCATGCGGGCGCGAGCCGCAGGCGGCGCTGCTCAGCCGCCGCTCGATCGTCCCCACCGCTGCCGAGTTCTCAGAGAACCCCCGCGCCGCCTCCGCCCGTCTTCGTGCCGCCAGGAAGCTCACCGAGGAGGTAATACCCACATGACACCCCCCGCCGCCGCAGCCGCTCCCGCGGTCCGTCGTGCGCGTGCCGCAGCGCCCGCTCGCCCGTTGACCACCGCGCCGCGCCCGCGGCGTGTCTCCGGACCCTCGCGGCGGCCGTCCTCGCAGCCGCGCGTGCAGGAGCAGAGCGAGGGCCTGATCCTCGGCGCGATCGCAGTGGTGCGCGGCGTCGACGCCTCCCCGCTGCTCGACCGGCTGATACGGGGCAGGGCGTGGATCGGGATCGTCGCCTTCGCGCTGATCGGCATCGTCACGCTGCAGCTGCTGCTGCTCAAGCTCAACGCGGGAATCGGACGCGCGCTCGTACAGGAGACCACGCTCACCCGCGAGAACGCCGCGCTCAACATCGAAGACTCAGAACGCGCATCCGGCGACGTGGTGGAGTCGAGCGCAGCCGACCTCGGCATGGAACTCGTCCCCTCCGGCTCGCTGCGCTTTCTCACCGCCACCCGCCCCTCGCCGACCGCCGAGCACGCCGCTGCCAGAGCGCTGACCGCCACCATCTCCACCCCCGTAACCACCAGCACCGGCGGCGAAGCCACCTCCAGCTCGACCGCGACGAGCGAAGGCACGGGCGCCGCCGCCGAAACGAGTTCCACAACCGGCTCGAGCACCGTCAGCGGGCAGAGCACCGGGAGCACCGGCGAATCGTCCACGGCACCTGGAGTCGGAGCGGCGGCCGGCGAATCCTCGGCTACCGGCACCTCCGCTCCCGCTGACACCCAGGGCGCCACGCCCGGCGAAACCCATACTGCGGAAACCTCCGCAGGCGCCACCGCCGTCGCTCCACAGGGCGGCGCCAGCGGCGCAGGAAGCGCTCCCACAACCGAAACGCGGGCCACGCCCGCGGGCGGCACGCAGGCGCAGAGCGGGGGGGCGGGCTAGAGCGTGGTCGCCGTGCAGAAGCGCGTCGGCGGGATCTTCGCCGTCTTCTTCCTGCTGCTCGTGCTTGCCGCCGGACGCACCGCCTACCTCGGGCTCGTGCGCGCCAGCACGCTGCGCAAAGACGCAAGCGATCAGCAGCTGACCCACGAAACGGTGATCGCCCCACGCGGCACCATCACCGATCGCAACGGCGTCGACCTCGCCATCTCCCAACCCGCCCAGGAAGTCTCCGCCGATCCGTACCTCATCGTCCACCCGCTCAGCGCCGCCGAAAAACTCGCGCCGTTGCTCGGCGAACCGGTCAACACGCTGCTGCACGACCTGTCCGAGCACACTGGCTTCGTGGCGCTCGCGCACGCCATGCCAGACGCTCAGGCGCAGGCGATCCTCAACCTCAAAATCGAAGGAATCACCGGCACCCCGGTGATGCGCCGTGTGTACCCGCGCGGCCCGCTCGCCGCGCAGGTGCTGGGGCTTGTCGGCTCCACCGGCGACGGCAACGCCGGCCTCGAGTACTCGAGCAACGACCTCCTGCTCGGACACTCCGGACAGCGGCGCGTGGTCAGCGATGCGATCGGGCAGCCGATCTCCATCACCGAAACGCACGCGGCCGTGCCCGGTAAGACTGTGGCGCTCACGCTCGACGCCAACATCCAGCAGCGCACCGAAGACGTGCTCGGTGCCGTGGCGAAGGTGTTCGCCCCCAAAGACGCCACCGCGATCGTGATGGATCCCCGCACCGGCGCGATCCTCGCGCTCGCCAACTGGCCGCAGGCGAACGCCAGCCACGCGAGCACCTCAACGCCGGAAGACCTCGAGGACCGCGCGGTTGGCTTCGCCTACGAACCGGGCTCCACCTTCAAGGCCGTCACCATCTCCGGCGCGCTCGAAGACGGCGTCATCACACCCAACACCCCCTTCAACATCCCCGACCAGATCCAGGTCGCCGACCGCACCATCCACGACGACACCGAACACCCCGAAGAAACCCTCACCACCTCGGAGATCCTCGCGCGTTCCAGCAATGTGGGCGCGATCAAGATCGGCAAACTCGAGGGCGAAACGAGCTTCAACAACTGGGTGCACCGCTTCGGCTTCGGCCGGCCCACCGGCGTCGACCTGCCCGGAGAGGAACGCGGCGTGACGCTCGGCCTCAACGAATACTCGGGCTCCTCGATGGGCAACCTCCCGATCGGGCAGGGCGAGCTGGTGACGCCGATGCAGATGGCCACCGCCTACTCCGCGATCGCCAACGGCGGCATCCTGCGGCCACCGCACATCATCCGCAGCGTGGGAGGCGTCGTGCAACCCCTTCCCGCCGGCCACCGCATCATCAGCGAAACGACGGCAGCCGCGCTGCGGCACATGCTCGAAGGCGTGCTTGCGCCCGGCGGCACCGCCTCCGAGGTGGAAGTCCCCGGCTACAAGCTGGCCGGCAAGACCGGCACGGCCAGCAAGATCGACAAGGAAACCGGCGAATACTCAAAGAGCGCGTACGTCGCGTCCTTTATCGGCTTTGCGCCCGCGTCCGACCCCAAGCTGCTCGCCGCCGTGGTCGTCGACGAACCGCAGTCCGGCTCCATCTACGGCGGCACCGTCGCGGCGCCCGCCTTCGGGCAGATCATGGGCTTCGCGCTGACGTATCTCGGCATCCCGCCTGGGTAGCGAAGTCTCCGACGGGGTGGAAACTAGACTCAGCCCCATGCCAGCGAGCAGAGGCGGCCGATGAGGCTGGAGGAGTTGAGCGACGCCCTGGGCGTATCGGCGCACGGGCTCTCGCCTGCGCAGGCGGCCGTGGAGATCTCGGGACTCGCCCACGACAGTCGCACCGTCGGCCCCGGCTACCTGTTCGTCTGCGTTAGCGGCTTCCAGCGCGACGGCCACGACTTCGCCGCCCAGGCGATGGCGGCCGGCGCCGCCGCGCTCGTGGTCGAGCGCCCGCTCGGGCTGGGCGTGCCGGAACTGATCGTCGACTCCGCCCGCGCGGCGATGGCGCCACTCGCCGCGCAGTTCTACGGCCATCCCGACCGTGAGCTCGACGTCGTGGGAGTCACCGGCACCAACGGCAAGACCACCACCGCCTATCTCGTGCGCGCGCTGCTGGAGGCCTGCGGCGTGCAGTGCGGGCTGCTGGGAACGGTGAAGTCCGTGATCGGCGGGCAGGAGCGCCCCGTGCAGCGAACCACGCCCGAGGCGGTGGAGCTGCAGGCCGATCTGCGCGCGATGCTCGACGGCGGCGACCGCGCCTGCGCGATCGAGGTCTCATCGCATGCGCTCGAGCTCGGGCGCACGGCGGAGATCGCCTTTGCGGCGACCATCTTCACGAACCTCACCCAGGACCATCTCGACTTCCACCACACGATGGAGGAGTATTTCCAGGCCAAGCGCAAGCTGTTCCTGCCGGTTGGCTGCGAGCCGCCGCGTGTGAGCGTTGTCAACGTCGACGATCCCTACGGGCGCCGGCTGGCGCAGGAGCTGCCGCAGGCGATCACGTTCGCTCTGGAGCACGATGCCGACTACCGCGCGAGCGGGCTGCGCTGCGCGCTCGACCGCTGCCGCTTCACGTTGCACACCCCCGAGGGCGAGCGCGCGATGACCCTCGCGCTTCCCGGACGCTTCAACGTCGCCAACGCTCTTGGAGCGCTCGCTGTGGCGCGCGCCCTCGGCTGTGATCTGGATGCGCTCGTCAACGCGCTCGAACGCGGCGTTCATGTACCCGGACGCTTCGAGCCGGTGGACGAGGGCCAGAACTTCGCGGTGCTCGTCGACTACGCGCACACGCCCGATTCGCTGGAGAACGTGCTGCGCGCCGCCCGCGAACTGGTGGCGCCAAGCGCCGAGGGAGGGGGCGGACGCGTCCTCTGCGTGTTCGGCGCAGGCGGCGACCGCGACCGCACCAAGCGCCCGCTGATGGGCGAGATCGCCGCGCGCCTGGCCGACCTGGTGTTCGTCACCTCCGACAACCCACGCTCGGAGGACCCCGAGCGGATCATCGAGGAGATCATGGCCGGCGTCGGCACTGGGGGCGAGCGCATCGACCAGACACCCGATCGGCGTGAGGCGATCGCGCGGGCGGTGGCGTGCGGGTGTGCGGGCGACGTGCTCGTGATCGCCGGCAAGGGCCACGAGCAGGGACAGGAGTTCGCCGCCGGGCACAAGCTCCCCTTCGACGACGCCACCGTCGCCCGCGAGGCGCTCCGTGCACTGCGGCACAGCGCAGCCGGGACGGCGTCCAGGTGAGGGAGTGGGACGCCCAGCGCGTGGCCGACGCGGCCGGCGCAACGCTGCACAGGCCCGCCCGCGATCTAGCCGAGGGGCCGGCGCGCGCATCGATCGACTCGCGCTCGGCGACCGCACAGGAGCTGTTCTTCGGGCTGCCGGGAGAGCGCACCGACGGCGGCTGCTACGCGGCGCATGCGCTCGCGGGCGGCGCCTGGGGCGTGCTCGTGCAACCGCAGCACCTGGACGCGGCGCTCGCCGAGCCCGCCGGTGCCGTGCTCTCCCATCCCAACCCGCTGGCTGCGCTGCAGGCGCTCGCGGGTGCGTGGCGCATTCGTCTGGGCGCGCAGGTGGTCGCGATCACGGGCTCCACCGGCAAGACCTCCACCAAGGACATCCTCGCGGCGATCCTCCAACAGCATCTGCCGACGGCGGCCACGCATGCCAACCTCAACACGGAGATCGGGTTGCCGCTGACTATCCTGGCCGCGCCCGCCGGCACGCGGGCACTCGTGCTGGAGCTGGCGATGCGGGGTGCAGGACAGATAGCGCAGCTGACGGAGATCGCCGACCCCGACGTCGGCGTGATCGTCAACGTCGGCGCCGCGCACCTCGAGCTGCTCGGCTCGCTGGAGGCGATCGCCGCGGCCAAGGCGGAGCTCGTGGCGGGGATGCGAGCGGGCACGACCGCCGTGCTGCCCGCAGGGGAGGCGCTGCTGGAGCCGTATCTGCGCGCGGATTTGACGACGGTCACGTTCGGGGAGGGGGGAGACGTCGCGCTGCTCGCCAGCCACTCTGACGGCATGGTCGAGATCGACGCCCAGAGGAGGCGGATAACACTGCGGCCGTCCTTCCAGCAGGCACACCAGCTCACCAACCTGCTGGCCGCCGTGGCGGCCGCGCTGGCGCTCGGCGTCACCCCCGACGGCGAGCTGGAGGTCGCCTTCACGGCGATGCGCGGCGCGCGCCTGGAGCTGGCCGGCGGGGTGGTTGCGATTGACGACTGCTACAACGCCAACCCCATGTCCATGCGCGCAGCCATCGACGATCTCGCGGCCACAGCCGCCGGCCGCCGCGTGGCGGTGCTGGGCGACATGCTGGAGCTGGGGCCGCAGAGCCCCGAGCTGCACCGCCGGCTCGGCGAGCAGGCGCGGGCGGGAGGCATCGAGGTGCTACTCACCGTAGGGCCGCTTGCGGCCGCTGCCCGCGACACGTTCGGCGCGCAGGACAGCGTCGCGGTCCCCGACGCCGAAGCGGCCGCGGAGCGCATCGGCACGCTCGTGCGTGACGGCGACACGGTGCTCGTGAAGGGCTCGCGCGGCGTCGGCCTGGAGCGAGTGGTGGATGCGCTGCGCAGCCGGCGCGGACAGGGGAGCGACTGAATGGCGATGGGCCGCGTTCTCATCGGAGGCACAGCCGCGCTGCTGATCTGCATCTTCCTCAGCCCCAAGTTCATCGAGTTCCTGCGCAAGCGCGAGTTCGGCCAGCAGATACGCGAGGACGGCCCCGAGGGACACCACCAGAAGGCGGGCACGCCCACGATGGGCGGCGTGATCGTGTTCCTCGCCCTCTCCGTGCCCTTCCTGATCCTCAGCAACTACGAATGGCGCTCGATCGGCGTGTTCGGGACCGCCATCGCCTGCGCGCTGCTGGGCTTCGCCGACGACTACACGAAGCTCGTCCGACGCCGCTCTCTGGGCCTGCGCGGGCGCATGAAGTTGATCATCACGATTGTCATCTCGCTGGCGCTCTGGTACGTGGCCACCCAGAAGGCGCACCTGCCGGAAACGCTGTGGCTGCGCTTCGTCGATTACCACATCGATCTGGGGCCGCTCTATCCAGTCCTCATCTACCTCGTCGTCGCTGGGACCACGAGTGCCGTCAACCTCACCGACGGCCTCGACGGCCTCGCGGCGGGCTGCGCCGCGATCGTGGGCCTCGCCTACATCGGCATCACGTTCCTGTCTGGCAACTACGACATGGCGATGCTCGCTGCCTGCCTGGTGGGAGCCTGCGTGGGCTTCCTGTGGTTCAACGCATTCCCCGCCACGATCTTCATGGGCGACACCGGCTCGCTCGGGATCGGCGGTGCGATCGCGGGCCTCGCGGTGATGACCAAGACGGAGGTGCTGCTGATCCTGCTGGGCGGCATCTTCGTGGTCGAGGCGCTGTCGGTGGCGATCCAGGTGATCTCCTTCCAGACCACGCGCAAACGCGTGTTCCTGATGGCGCCCATCCACCACCACTTCGAGCTGCGGGGGTGGTCTGAGACGAAGATCATCCTGCGCTTCTGGATCGTCGCCTCGATCTGCTGCGCGATCGGCTTCACGATCTACCGGCAGAGCATCGGGCTGTAAGAGCCGCGCGGCGGGAGGCTTTGCGGCGGCGACGTCGAAGTGGTCGTGGATGCCAAAACCCGCAACCAAGCGGGCCCGAGCCACGGAGGGTCGCAAGAAGCCGAGCGCCCGCAAGAGCGGCGCGTCGAAGGCTGCCTCCTCCGGACAGTCGATCGAGCACCGCATCCTGCTGACGGCCACCATGTGCCTGCTGGCGCTGGGCGCCGTGATGGTCTACAGCGCCTCCTCCGCCACTACGCTGCTGCAGGGCGGCGGCTATGGCGGCAGCTTTCTGATCAAGTTCGTCGCCTACGGCGCGATCGGGCTCGTGGCCATGCATGTGCTGGCACGCGACGGGGTGGCGAAAGTGCACAGGATCACCGCGCCGCTGCTGGCGGTGTCGTTCGTGCTCGTGCTGGCCGTGCACATCCCGCACGTGGGGGTGAGCGTCAACGGCGCGCGCCGCTGGCTGGGGCCCTCCAAGCTGCAGTTCCAGCCCTCCGAGCTGCTGAAGCTAGCGCTCGTGCTCTACACCGCCACGCTCCTGGCGATGCGCCCCCAGCGCGTCCACGACCTGCGCGAGCTGAGCAGGCCGCTGCTGTTCGTCGTCGGCGCCGCCTGCCTGCTGGTGTTCACCCAGCCGGACATGGGCACTGCGATGGTGATCGCCTTCACCGTCAGCGCCATGCTGATCGCCGCCGGGATGCCGCTGCGCAAGCTCGCCCAGCTCGCCGGCGTGCTGCTGGGGCTCGTGATGCTCTACGCGCTCGCCGTGCCCTACGCCCGCGCGCGTCTGACCTCCTTCGTGGACCCCTGGGCGCACGCCTCCACCAGCGGCTTTCAGGCCGTGCAGGGCCAGATCGCGATCGGCTCCGGCGGGCTGTTCGGCGTCGGTCCCGGCCAGTCGGTGCAGAAGGTCTTCTATCTGCCGGAGGCGCCCACCGACTTCATCCTCGCCGTCGTCGGCGAGGAGTTGGGCGTGATCGGCGTGTTCGCGCTGCTGTTCCTCTACGGGCTGATCGCCTACGCGGGCATGCGCGCGGCCAAGGCGGCGCGTAGCCTCTACAGCGCGCTGATCGCCGTCGGCGTGACCTCGTTGATCGTCTGTCAAGCGATCCTCAACGCGTTCGCCGTGCTTGGCCTCGCGCCGCTCACCGGCGTGCCGCTGCCGTTCGTCTCCTATGGCTCCAGCAGCCTGATCGTGATGCTGGCCGCAATGGGTCTGCTGCTGAACGTCGCCTCCGGCGCCACGGGACATGTGCGCTCGGTGGCGGAGCCCAAGCGCAAGTCACGCGACGCAGGCGCGCGCGAATCGGCACGATGGGGCGGTGAGCAGAGCACCGATGAGGATCGCGATCGCCGCCGGGGGAACGGCCGGGCACGTGGTGCCCGCGCTGGCCGTGGCGGGAGCGCTGCGCTCTAACGGAGCGCATGTGGAGTTCATCGGCGGCGAGCGCGCCGAGGCGACGCTCGTGCCCCAGGCCGGCTACACGCTGCACACGATCTCCGTCGAAGGGCTCAGCCGCTCCAACCCACTGCGCGCGCTCCGTGCACTCGGGAAGGCGGCAGCGGCGCTCCTGCGCGCACGCCGGCTGCTGAAGCAGATCGCCCCCGACGCTGTGATGGGCGGCGGCGGCTATGTGGCCGGCCCCGTGGGCGTGGCCGCTGTGTCGTTGCGCATCCCGCTCGTGCTGACGGAGGCCGACAGCCATCTGGGGCTCACCAACCGGTTGCTCGCGCCGTTCGCCAGGCGCGTCTGTCTGGCCTTTGCGCTGCCGGGCCGCGACGGCGCGCGCTACCGTGTCACCGGCCGGCCGATCCCACCCCACACCGCCGCGCGGGCGGCGGCCCGTGAGTACTTCGGCCTCGGCGAGGGCGAAACGTGCGTGCTGGTCTTCGGCGGCTCCCTGGGCGCGCGCTCGATCAACCTCGCCGCCATCGACGGGCTCGCCGACGCTCCCTATCGCGTGCTGCACGTGAGCGGCCGGCGCGACTACCCGGAGCTGAGCGCGCGGGAGCTGCGCGCCGGCTATGACCTGCGCGAGTACCTCGATTTGGAGGAGTTCGGGCTGGCGCTGCAGGCCAGCGACCTCGTCGTCGCGCGCTCGGGCGGCTCCGTGTTCGAGATCGCCGCCCACGGCCGTCCCGCCGTGCTGATTCCCTACCCGCACTCGGCCGCCGACCACCAGAGCGCCAACGCGCGCTGGATGGTGGACGCGGGCGCCGCGGTCTTGATCGTGGACGGCGAATTGGACGCGGCGCGGTTGCGCGGCGAGGTGGACGGGCTGCTGGGCGACCCCGATCGCCTGGCGCGGATGACTGAGGCCTCCGCCGGGCTCGCTCGTCCGCGGGCCGCCGAAGAGGTGGCGCAGGAGCTGCTGCTGGCGTGTGACGCGATGGCCGCGGCGTGAGCGCGACGCCCTGGAGCGGCCGGCGCCTGCACTTCGTGGGCGTGGGGGGCGCCGGTATGAGCGGCTACGTGCGCGCCGCGTATGCGCTGGGCGCAGAGGTGAGCGGCTCTGACGGCGCCGACGGTCCCTACCTGCAGCGGCTCGCAGAGGACGGCGTGCTTCAGGCATCTGTCGGCCACAGCGCGGAGAACGTTCCGCAGGGCGATGGGGTGGAGCTGATCTACTCGACGGCTGTCGGTGCTGAGAACGTGGAGCGCGTCGCAGCCCGCGAGCGGGGGATACCCGAGCGCCCGCGCGCGGAGCTGCTGGGCGAGCTGAGCGCGCTCAGGCGCACGATCGCCGTCGCGGGAGCGCACGGCAAGACGACCACGACATCGATGATCGTCCACGCGCTGCGCGGCGCCGGCATGGACCCCGGCTGGCTCGTGGGCGGCTCCGTCGGCGGGGATCTGTCGAACGCGCGCTGGACGGACGGCGAGTGGCTGGTGGTGGAGGCCGACGAGTCGGACCGCTCGATGCTGAGCCTCGACGTGGAGATCGCGGTGCTGACGAACGTGGAGCTGGACCATCACGCGACCTTCTCCTCGCTGGCGCAGCTGCGCGAGGCGTTTCGCGAGTTCTTGAGCGGCCCCGAGCAGGCCGTGATCTGGGATCGACCTGAGCTGCTGGAGCTGCGCGAGGGCCCGGCGGTCGCCTACGAGGTAAAGGATCTGGAGCTCACAGAGGGTGGCTCGCGCTTTTCCTGGCAGGGCCTGGAGGTGGAACTGGCGGTACCGGGGGAGCACAACGCGCGCAACGCCACCGGCGCGCTTGAGGCGGCGCGGCTGGCGGGCGCGGACGCGGCCGGTGCGGTTGCGGGCATCGCGGGTTTCCACGGCGCGGGCCGGCGCTTTCAGCTGCTTGGCCGCACGGAGTCCGGTGCGCGCGTGTATGACGACTACGCCCACCACCCGACGGAGGTTGCCGCCACGCTGGACGCGGCACGCACGCTCTCCCACAGGCGGCTCGTGGCCGTCTTCCAGCCGCACCTCTACTCGCGCACGGCCTCGCTCGCGCGCGAGTTCGGGCAGGCGCTCGCGAAGGCGGACGTGAGCGTGGTGCTGGACGTGTACCCGGCGCGCGAGCGCGCGCAGGACCATCCGGGTGTGAGCGGGCTGCTGATCGCCGAGGCGACCGCCGACGCGGCGCAGGGAGGACAGGTGTACTGGCTGCCGCAGTTCTCAGACGCGCAGCAGGTGCTGGAAGCGATGCTCGGCGAGGGCGACGTGTGCGTGGTGATGGGGGCGGGGGATGTGGACTCGTTGGCGCGCGCGCTGGTGGAGGGGCCGTGAGCGCGCCGTCACAGGGGCCGACCATGCCGCAATCCCAGCCCCAGCCGCCTGCGATGGTGAAGCGAGACTTCCCACTGGGCCAGCTGACCACGGTGCGCACGGGCGGGCCGGCGGAGCTGTTCGCGCGCGCCGGCAGTGGGGAGGAGTTGAGCGAACTGCTCGCCTGGGCCGCGGCGGCCGGCGTACAGACATGGGTGGTGGGCTCCGGCTCGAATCTGCTGGTGGCCGACACGGGCGTGCGCGGCCTGGTGGTCAAGCTCGACCGGCAGCTGGCGGAGATTGCGGTGGAGGGTACGCGCATCGTCTGCGGCGGCGGCGCGCGCCTGCCTTCGCTGGCAGCGCGCGCGGCCTCCGCGGGGCTCTCGGGGATCGAGTTCGGGGTGAACATCCCCGGCACGGTGGGGGGCGCGGTTCGGATGAACGCAAACGCCTACGGCGGGGAGCTGGCGCGCACGCTGGAGTGGGTGGAGATCGTCACAGCCGCGGGTGCGCAGCGCCGCCAGCCGCAGGATCTGGGTTTCAGCTACCGCCACTCCAACCTCGTGGCCGGCGAAGTGGTCGCGCGCGCCTGCTTCGCGCTTGAGCAATCCGATGCGGAGGCGGTGAAGGCGAGCCTCGCGGAGATGCGCCGCCGCCGCCACGAGGCGCAGCCGCAGGGCATCAAGACGTTCGGCTCCACCTTCAAGAATCCCGAGGATCCGCGCGCGGTGGGGCGCAGCGCGGGGCTGCTGCTGGCGGAGGCGCAGTGCAACGGGCTGGCGGTCGGCGGCGCGCGCTTCGCGCCCAAGCACGCCAACTTCATCGAGAACACGGGCACCGCGAGCACGGCGGACGTGCTGGCGGTGATGGCGCTGGGGCGCAGCCGCGTGCTGGAGCGCTTCGGCGTGGAGCTGGAGCCGGAGGTGCAGACGCTGGGCGACGTGAAATTTCCTTGGCGCTGACTCGGTAGGGGTTGGCGCGCGGAGGTCGAAGTTCTCCTGAATGGATCGTTCCTTCGCGGCTCGTCTGACACGCCCTTTCGGCGATCCGCGGCCGGCACGCGGACGCAAGGCCTCCAAGCGGTCGGAGCGGCGCTCGCTGATCGAGACTGCGCTGCCGCTGATGGGCACGCTGTACCGTCCCGTGGGGGCGTCCTTTGCCTACATCTGGCAGCGGCGGCGCGCGCGAATAGCGCTGCTGGTGGTGCTGTGCTCGGCGCCGATCTTTGCCGCCGGTTGGATGTGGCTGCGCCAGTCATCCTTCGTGGGGGTGCGTCAGGTGAAGATCGCGGGGCTGCACGGCCCGCAGGCCCAGTCGATCGAAGACGCGTTGGTCGCCGCGGCGCACCGCATGAGCACGCTTGACGTCAGCGACGCGCAGCTGCGCGCGGCGGTGGCCGGCTACCCGATCGTGGCGGCGATTCGTACCAAGCCACGCTTCCCGCACGGGCTGAGCATCGAGGTGATCGAGCAGCCGCCGGTGGCGGCGCTGACGGTCGGCTCCTCGCGCACCGCGGTGGCGGCCGACGGGGTAGTGCTGGGGCCGACGCTGGCCGTCAGCGGCCTGCCCACGATCCACGGCTACCGCGAACTTGCCGTCGGCAGCCATGTCCGCGACCTGGGCCTGCGCGGGATGCTGAGCGTGCTGGGCGCCGCGCCCTCGCTGCTGCGCAGCGCCGTTGCGCGCGTGTACAACAGCGCGGAGGGCCTCACGGTGGCGATGCACAACGGGCTGCTGGCCTACTTCGGCGACGCCTCGCGGCCTCACGCCAAGTGGCTTTCGCTGGTGAGCGTGCTGGCCGACTCCGGCTCCCAGGGTGCTTCCTACGTGGACGTGCGCATCCCGTCGCGGCCCGCGGCGGGCTTCCCCGCAGGGGTCACCCCGCCGGCGCAGCAGACGGCGGAAGGGGCGAGCACGACGGCGACTGGGAACGCGCGCACGGGCACGCCGCAATCGACGGTGGCATCGATCGCGGCGGTGCTGGCCGCGAGCAACAACGGCGTCGCATCGCCCAGCTCCACACCGACTGGCGCCACCTCCACGGAACCGACGGAACCCGCGGCAGCACCGACCCAGGCGCCACAGGAAACCTCCGCCGAACCATCTTCCGCGGCCTCCACACCGGGAGGTTAACAAGTCTAAACCTACACTTGAGGCTCAGTGTCAATCTGGAGTATTCCTCAGGTAGTAGTCGAGACTAGGCGATCTGCAACGATTGTTGCGAGAGTGGCCGGCTTCGTTGACAGGGCGAAGATCCCTGCATAACGTGCACAACTCGGAGGGGCGGCTAGCTGTATGCTGCGAACCCTAAATACCTACTGAAGGCTTCGGACAGAAACCATGGAGAGCAGCGGAAGCTATCTGGCAGTCATCAAGGTCGTAGGTGTGGGCGGCGGCGGTACGAACGCGGTCAGTCGCATGGTGGACGCAGGTCTGCACGGCGTGGAGTTCATCGCGGCCAACACGGACGCGCAGGCGCTGGCCATGTGCGACGCGGACATCAAGCTGAACATCGGCCACGAGTCGACGAAGGGTCTCGGCGCCGGCGCCAACCCGGACGTGGGGCTCGCCTCGGCGTCGGAGTCGCGCGACGACATCAAGGAGGCGCTGAAGGGCGCAGACATGGTGTTCGTGACGGCGGGCGAGGGTGGCGGCACCGGCACGGGCGCAGCGCCCGTGATCGCGGAGATCGCCAAGAACGAGATCGGCGCGCTGACGGTCGGTGTGGTCACGCGCCCGTTCGACTTCGAGGGCTCCCAGCGTGGCCGCCAGGCGACGGAAGGGATCGAGCGTCTGCGCGAGGTCGTGGACACCCTGATCGTGATCCCGAACGAGAAGCTGCTGGCGGTGGTGGAGCGTCGCACGACGATGCTGGACGCCTTCCGCGAAGCCGACGACGTGCTGCGCCAGGGCGTGCAGGGCATCACCGACCTGATCACGATCCCGGGCCTCATCAACCTGGACTTCGCCGACGTGCGCACGATCATGCAGGACGCGGGCTCGGCGCTGATGGGCATCGGCACGGCCAGCGGCGAGTCGCGCTGCGCGGAGGCCGCGCGCGCCGCCATCTCATCGCCACTCTTGGAGGAGGCCGTCGACGGCGCTACGGGCATCCTGCTCAACATCACCGGCGGCAAGGACCTCGGCCTGTTCGAGGTCAACGACGCCGCTGAGATCATCCAGAACGCGGCCGACCCGAACGCCAACATCATCTTCGGCTCTGTAATCGACGAGTCGATGACGGACGAGGTGCGCGTGACGGTGATCGGGACGGGCTTCGACCACCGGCCAGGGCGCGGCGTGCGGCGCGATCGTGCGAGCGGTTCGGCCAATTCTTCGCCGTCGGTCTCTAGCCGTCCAGGTCGTCCGGATCGCAGCCCGCAGATCAGCGATCGTCAGCGCTCGTCGCTTGAGATCTCCGACGACGACATCGACGTTCCGCCGTTCCTTCGATAGAAGCGTCGCAGTCGCCTGGTATACAGGCTGGATGGCAAAGCCAAACAAGTGGGACGGGTATTGCGATGTATGTCGCGTGCGCGTTCGTGCGGGAGAAGGCCGGGTTGTCGACGAACCTGAAGCGCGGCGCGGATTTTTGATCTTTTGCCCCGAGCATGCGCCGACGACAGCTCTGGATGTACCCAAGCCACCTGAGGCTTCGAGACTGCCGTCGATTTATGTGGACGAGCAGAGGTACGAGCGCTAGAAGGCTGCTCGATGCGGAGGCTGATCTACTCGATGACGGTGTCACTGGATGGCTACATAGCCGATCCCGATGGCGCGATCGACTGGTCGGTGCCCGACGAGGGGCTGTTTCGGTTCCACACCGAGCAGGTGCAGGAGATTGGTGTGCATCTCTGCGGGCGGCGGCTCTACGAAACGATGGTCTACTGGGAGACAGCTGAGGAGGGTCCGCTTGCCGCGGACTACGTCAGGTTCGCCCAGATCTGGAAGGCCCTGCCGAAGGTCGTGTTCTCCGCGACGCTGGAGGGGGTGGTGGGCAACACCAGGTTGGTGAGGGGCGGCGTCGGTGAGGAGGTCGCGAGGCTCAAGGAACAGCCGGGAAAGGACATCGCCGTCGGCGGCGCCGGTCTTGCCGGCGAGTGTATGAAGCTGGAGCTGATCGATGAGTGGCGGCTGTTCGTCAGCCCGGTGGTGCTCGGCGGAGGGACGCGCTACTTTCCGGCTCTGGAGGACGGGGTCAACCTGGAGTTGTTCGAGACCAAGACGTTTGGCTCTCGCGTCGTTTACCTCCGCTACGGGCGCGTGTCAGACGACCTGTAGAGTTGCTCGCCGCTAGCCCCGAATGCGATCAGTCGCGTGTGCGGTGGCGCACAGCGCCGTCTGCGTCACGGGAGCGAGAGTGGACGCTCTCGCCTACGATCTCGCGCAGCGCCGCGGACTGTTTGGCGCTGACGGTAGCGGCGCGCCGGACACGGCCGCGGTCGACCTTGTTGGTGTCCCAGACCAAGCGCATTCCGTCGCTTAGATCCTTCGAGACTCTGTCGCGCTTGGGTGCCATGAGAACAATTTAGCTCGCGGCGCGGACGCGGGCGGTCAGAGGTCGCGAACGACGCGCTCGAACTCGGGCAGCAGCGCGTGCAGCAGACCATCGTGAAGGATTGTCTGACCCTCGGCGGACATCTGTGTGAGGATCGACTCCTCGCGAGGCAGGGCCGAGGCGATCGTGAGAGCGCCGATCGGGATTCGGCTAGGGCGGGCCAGGACCAGCGGGAGCGCACGGACGAAGCGCCATCGCGAGATCTCGCTTTTGGTCGCGTGCTCGACCTGGACGCCCTGGCAGACAGCGCGGATCGCGGCCCAGGTACTCTCGGCGCGGACCGGGACGGACTCGATCGTGGTGGGGTCCTGGTGGGCGCGATCGCTGTGCGCCCATCCGGTTATCTGGCGCCCGTCGGGACTAAGCAGCCACAGTGCTATCGCGAGTGGCTCGCTCTCGGGGGGATTGGCGCCGAGCGCCGTTTCCAAGGTCAGGCGCAGCGTGTCCCTGAGCCAGCGGCTGAGCGCGACCTGGCGCTCTGCAAACTCGTTCTGCGACGCGCCGGCTCGCAGGGCCA
>Ga0182030_10012707_pt1 | contig 16832 bp, 13 predicted proteins | sample 812S3MmetaG_FD_121299 | JGI IMG/M metagenome (GOLD analysis project Ga0182030, IMG submission 121299) | Permafrost microbial communities from Stordalen Mire, Sweden - 812S3M metaG (Illumina Assembly) | ecosystem: Environmental > Terrestrial > Soil > Wetlands > Permafrost | place: Sweden...
ACGCAACGCCAGGCCGCGGTCGAAACGGAAATCATCGATCTGCGCCGCGCTGTCGTCGAGGCGGACGAGCCGGCGTCGTCGCTGCACTAGCGGCATGCTGACCCGCGCCATCTTGAAGAGCTAGGCTAGGCTCTTTGGGCGTTCTAGGCACAACCTAGGCACGGTTGTATGCGGCTTGTTGCGGCAGAGACGCTCGCATTCTTACCGGGGTCAATCGCAATACTTTCTGGTGTCAGGCCAGTTTTTCGCGACGTTTGGTTCAAGAATGCCCAGTCAAGTGACATCGGATTTGGATCAAGTTGTGTTCCAGTTTCAGCATGATACGTTTTAGGTGTGCCGGGCGCGTTGTTTTGGTTTGCCCCTTTACAACGTGAAGGCATGCGAAGTCCTAGCCGTATGGCTGGGGCTTCTGCCATTAGAGCGATGCGCGCCGAAGTTGGCGGCAGCTGATCGTCACAGTGCAGAAAACAAAAACATCATGGAAGCGGTCGCGCAAAAGATCATGCTGCTGGTCGAAGGCGATGATGCAACGGCGAACGTGGTAGCCTTTGTGAACAGTGTGGCTGGAAGTTGAAAACCGTGGTGTGAGCAACTTCGCCTGCGCGCCGAGGAGTGCGGCGCCAGAGTGATTGGCGCGAAGATGTCATCTTTTGCGAATTTCATGATATGTCTGGTTTGGACGCACCAACGGCGTCGGCTGCAACAACAATTGGGGGGCTTCAATGGATAGACGTGTCTTCATCGCCGCAGCCGCAAGCGCAGCTACTGGGGCTGCCGCTATACCCGTTCACGCCCAGGCCATGGACGGCAAGCTGATGGTGGAGCGCTTTGCCGCGACACTGAGCGCGCACGACATCCCGGCGTTTTCGGCGCTTTTCGGCGACGACTACATCAATCATCAGGTCAGTGCCGCTACCGCTGCGCCCTCGGGTAATAAATCCCAGAAGCAGGCGACGGTCGGGTTTTTCGCGGCAAGGCTTGCGGGGGTGCCGGACCTTAACGTCACCATCGAAGCGTCGGTCGCACAGGACGACATGGTCGCCGCGAGCTTCGTTTATAGCGGCACCCATCGCGGGACGTATTTCGGGGTACAGGCGACCGGACGTCAGCTCCGCTTTACGTCTTGCGACATATTCCGGTTGAAGAATGGCCTGTGCGTCGAGCATTGGGGCATGGGCGACATTGCCGGCGTCCTGGCACAGCTACGCGCCAGTTAGGCGTTGCAAGGTGACGTAAACTCATCGCGATAGAGAGTCTTTATGTACAAGCCATGGCCCAAATGTCCCATCTGCTCCCAGCCGATGCTTTGAGCGGAGAAGTAACGGTCGATAAGGACGGAAAAGCATCGAGCGGCTTTGCGTGTGACTTTTGTCCAGCGAAGCCGAAGCCTGTCTGGCCTACCGAGTTACAATAAACGCAGCAGCTCTTTAGAGTGGCATTCGCATGCGCCATTAGCCGCGACGCACCAATTTTGTTGCTAACGGGGCATCGCAGACATTGATCGACACGGACGCTGAATGGGTCGGTCGTGATTGACCCGAAACGGACTTCACAGCCGTACTTCCTGCCCAGTTCTCAGAAAGTTCTAAGTTCCATATCTGTTCCTTTGCGTGGCTGGGTAGTGGCCTAGTTTGAAATCGGGGGTGGCCTGATTTGAATCCGAAAGGACTGGTATTCGGTCTAGATTCATTCACAGGTTGAACTATCATTAAACTACAATGGGCGGACAGCACTTATGCATCCGCCGTGGGGAGGGGCGTTATGCAGAAAATCATTATTATTATGGTTGCACTGTTACTTCCAATCGGAGCGGTTAGCGAAGCATTCGCAAAGTCGTGTCCCAATGGCGGGTATTGTCCGGCAGGAACATGTCCAATCAAGCCCAATAAGACGAACCACGCATGCAACATTAAACACTGTTCGGCAAATAGCTGCGCTAAGAAGCCTAAATAGCTAGGCGAGAGGCCGCCTCGTTGGCGGCCTCTTTGATCCAAATTCGATGAAGGGTAGCTATCTAAAACCGATAAGCGACGCCAGCTTTAACAATATTCATGTATGACGTCGCACTCTTCGCAGGCGTGGTAACTACGCCGACGGCGCTTGTATCGGTAGCATTGAAGCTGGCCGTATTAAAATGGACGTAATCGTATTCAAGCTTGGCAGACCAATGGGCAGCGAAGCCCCACTCCACGCCTGTACCAAGAGTCCAACCATTTCGATTTGACGAGCTTGAACCCGTGGACGAAAGCGCCAAGGTATCCGAGTGAATTGTAGTTGATGATCCCTCCCAGCGAGACCAAGCCCAGCCGCCTTTTCCGAAAAGGAGCCAGTTGTTATTGATTACATAGCCTAGCCGGCCAGTTACGGTTGCAAGCCACTTGACATTTGTCGACGAGGTGGTGGTGCGACCACCGGCAACACCGGTGTTGCTAAGATCCGTTGCGCTACCCCCCGACAGACTTACCCATGAGTAATCGCCATCAATGCCGACCACCATCTGATTAATCTGATAGTTGTAACCACCGTAAATACCTCCGAGAACTCCAGAGGGTGTGACTGGATTCAACACCGTCCCCGCTAAGAAAGCACCGGTAGCATCTACAGCTGTCGACGTACTGGAAGCCCATGCGCCGCCGACCTGTCCACCAACGTAAAAGCCGGTCCAGTTGTACATGGGGACAGGGGCGTAGGTCGGTGCCTTCGTCGGCATATCAGCGGCAGATGCAGCTTGGGCAGAAACGATGGCGCACGCGGCAGCCACCAAAAGCGAACGACGCATAATTCCCACTCCCTATATCGAATACGACTGCGGCAATAAGGCCATGGAGCAGCAAAAGGGTCTAGATGGATTCGTATTTTCCCCTAGGAAAAATACGCGGAATTTGATGATTGTTGTATTTTTACAACCTATAAAACTTGTATAAACCGGCCATACTTCGCAGCTTCAATTGGTGGGATGTCAGCTCTGGGTCCAGCCTGTGTGAAAACTCCGAAGCTAAATTTGCGAATAGAATTTTCGTCTCGATATCGTAAGACTGAAGAACAAAACGTTGGCGACTGCTGTCAAGAGGCGATAAGAGAGAAAACAATTCTGCGCTTTCTTCGCGAGCGGACGTTTTCACACAGCCTGGGTCCAGGATCGCGGTAGGGACGCGAGTTACCTCGCGCCCCCCGCACAGAACCGTACGGGCCCAATTCGGGCATACGGCTCCCACCTCGGGTGTCTGACCGCAAAGCGCACATCTGGCCAGGGGTGAAGGATTCGCGGTTTTGGGAGCCAGTCATTGGCCAACCGGGCGGTCCGCTCCTTGGTCGTCCAATCCTTCTGACTGCGCCGCCGCAGCGTGCGTCGCCATAGGTTGGTGACGTGGAAGAGAAACGCGGTCAGTGTCGGACCGTTTGTCGGCACCGCGTGGTAGTTGAAGTAGCCGGTGACGACCTGCTTCAGCCACTTTCCCTGTGCGGGGATCGGCTGATGCATACGCCGCCGCAGTTCCTGTTTGATGGCTTGCAGCTTTGCCCGCATGCGGTGTGCAATATCATCCGGAATATCCATTGCGTGAAGGAGCTATTCCGCAGGCTCAATCTGGCGCCCGGCGGCACCGCCTTGCTGGTTCGCATGCGCGAGCAGTTAATCGACGTGCTCGACCATCGCGAGGATCTAGGCTAGGCTATGTGGGCGTTCTAGGCGCAACCTAGGCAGATTTGGATGCTGGACTGTTGGAGGCTTGACCTGACTGGGCTTGTGAGGATGGCCCTCTAATTGAGCGAACCCATCCGAGTGCACACAGGCGGATTGCTCGTAAAGTCACACATAATCGGGAGCTTATCCTTCGTGAATGGCCCAAACGTAATCAAGTCAGCACCTCGAAAGCCTGCATCCAAAGATTTAGGCAGACCATTTTCGTCCGGCGGATAAATTGAATTGTACAATAGCAGCATTTTGGGATCACGCTGCAATTCCGAATAATTATGCGCCATCAGCATCCAACCGCCGTCGAGCACCGGAATGCCATTTCCTTTGAGCATCACAACAACACCTTTATCGCCCTTCTGATAGTTAGTTCTGTCAAACCCATATACGTCGATCTTTGCGCTGCTATCGGGATTGTAAATTATATAATCCTTAGTTTGTCCGATCTCATTCGAATTAGCGGGAGTTCTTTTGTAAGATACATCGCCTATATTGATAGAGGACGATTGCTTCAATAAATTTCCCCACTCAGCTTCGGATACTGGTCGAACAAAATTTCCATAGAAATCCGGTTTAACGCCATTTAAGCGTTCAACGATATCTTTGAATTCTAAAGACAGCGGCGAAATAAAAATAATTTCTGGAGGTGAACCTTGCAACTTAGCCAACCACTTTATCGGCAATAATATCTTGATATCTCTATAGTCGGATGGACGTATAGCTAAGTCCTCATCGTTGCTTCCCGTGATGCCAGTAATAAACAACTTCTGAATAATTGCTGATCCTGCGCCACGAAGCTGGAACAGCAATGGATCTGTATTCACGCCAGTCAACAGATGCGGAGTGTTATCTTTGTTGAATAGCCTCATAATTATACCAATCTGGTAGGTATCACTGCTCACGGCAACATAAAATATTGTAACTCTTTCAAACGTGATGCTTGGCTGCGCGTATTCCGACGTTGTCCGGGGCACCATAAGTAGGACGCCGCCAACAATGACAACGCTAAGCGCTAGCCAAGCAAGGACGAGATATCGAACCCAGACGGGATAGCTCGATATGAATGGTATCCAATCCAACATGCCCTGCTCCATTCATGGGAAGCCATTAACGACAGGCCTGAATTCTCCAACAGCGTAAAAAATGTGTCAGACGAGGTATTGCTCTCGCTCAAAGACGAAATCAAAAAATATCACAGAAAGCGACGCAGCCATACATTTCATGACATTGCTAAACAATGTCGTTTAGATGCCACCAAGGAAAAGGCTGCGCCACAACGACTTATGCGATAATCTAATAGATTGTTACTTTCATTAGATATTCCGGTTGTCCAAAAAATCAGCTGATGTGCAAGCTTACGCGCGCCCCTAAAGCCCGTCAGCTAGCTACCTCCAATGCGCGACAACAACACCCGATCGAACATCGGTCGAGGCTCCGTTCGTTTTGAAAATGATCGCGTTTGCGTGTTCGAGCGGAACGGCGTTTATCAGGTTCGCATTCGAACGGAGAGTGCCCGCTATCTATATCGGTCATTGAAAACACGTAGTCTGTTCGAGGCGATCTCAGCAGCCAGGAAGCTATTTCATTCCATCGAATTTCGTCAGCAATCTGGCTTGCCGCTCACCAATCGCAGCGTCAACCGCGTGATCGACGAGTATGTCGCGCTGCGAGAACTCCAAAAAAGCCAGGGCGGCACCTCAAAATATATGCTGCGCCAGATCAAACGCGTAGTGAAATTCTGGCGCGAATATATCGGTGACCAGAGCATTGAAAGCGTCGGCAACAAGGAGCTAAGCGGCTTTATCGAATGGCGCAAAAGCTATTACGCTAAATTCGAAAAATTGCCGCGAAATGCTAAGCTTAATCCAGCCGATAAAACGCTACAGTGGGAAGTGGCGCTCGGTAAGGCGATAATCCGCTGGGCACACGAACAAGGATATCGGGGCAATCAGCCGCTTCCGACGTTTTCGTTCACTCCGAAGAAAATACGTGTAAGGCCAGCGTTCGAATTGTTCGAGTACCGCCGGCTGTTGCGAGCTTTGATCGAATGGCGGCGTGCCTGTCCTAACGAAACATGGCTGCACGCGCGAGTTCTACTGACCGATTATGTTCTGGTACTAGCTAACTCAGGAATGCGGGTAGGGGAGGCTAACAACCTAAAAATCCGCGATCTTGCGACATTTACCGACGGCCGTGGGCGACGTAACTACCGATTTAAGGTCAAAGGTAAGACAGGTGAACGAGATGTAATCCTGCGTGCTTCGGCAGCGAAGTCAGTTGATCGGCTGTTGGCAAGACGACGTGATGCAGCCTCTGAAGATTGGCTGTACGTCATGGGTGACGGTAGTCGCGTTACCACGCTTATGGACCAGTTGGACAAGGTCCTGCTGATGGCTGGGATTGTCCGCAACAGTCACGGCGATAAATTCACGCTCTATAGCTTGCGCCACTTCTATGCGGTGTCATCGCTACGTCGAGGAATTGGGGTCTTTGACGTGGCCAGAAACATGGGCACGTCAGTGGAGATCATTCAGCGCTACTACGGCAGGCACGCCACACCGATTATTTTGGCGACGCAGCTAGGTGGATAGGAAAAGAGGGTCGGCTAATGACAAACTGCAAAATAAAATCTACGGACAATGCTCTTCTTGTGCCGCCTTTGGCGATTTTTGCACTTATTCCTGTATGAAGGTCTGTGGTATGCGTTATAGACGGCTCTAGAAAAGCTAAAATCGTAATTGCGCTCCTTAAAGATGGACCAGCCCAAACCCGCACGAGTCCGAAAAAAGTCATGAAGCGCGTATTCGGAGCATTTATAGCTATTGTGATTGCCGCCGCGGTATCGCCGCCAGCTGTCGCGCAAGATTATGGCGCCATCGTAGCCGCGCCCGATCGGAGCGATGCTGATCGCAACACGGACAAACGCCGTGATCCGCTGAAGCTGCTGAATTTTATCGGCGTGAAGGAAGGGATGAAGGTCCTCGATATGGAAGCGGGCGCGGGCTATACCACCGAGCTCTTGGCGCGAGCCGTCGGCCCCACTGGCGTCGTCTACGCGCAAGACTCAGCCGATGTCATCGAGCGGCAGGTTAAGGACAAGTTTGATCTTCGCGCTCAGAAGCCCGCTATGAAAGGCGTCATCCATGTCATTCGCAACTACGACGATCCGGTGCCGCCGGACGTGCACAATCTCGATCTAATTACATTTTTTTTCGCCTATCATGACATGACGTATATGCAGGTCGACCGGGCGGAGATGAACCGCAAGCTGTTTGAGGCGCTCAAACCGGGCGGCTACCTTTTGATTGCCGATCACTCGGCAAAAAGCGGCGACGGGACGTCAGTCGGCAAAACCTTCCATCGCATCGAGGAATCGGTATTGCGCAAAGAAGTTGAAGCAGCAGGATTCAAACTAGTTGCGACAAGCGACTTCTTGCGTCATCCGGAAGATATGCGCGATGTCATCGTCTTCCATGCGCCGACGCCGATCGACGAGTTCGTACTGAAATACCAGAAGCCGTAGCAATCGGCGTCAGTCTGGACGCGTGGCGTATTAAAGAGTGGAACTAGCTCCACGACGATTTTACTCTGGCCAAGCGGCGCAATACATTCTCACGCCGCTTTCAACAAACCTTCTGACTGCATGGCTTCCTTCACTTTTGGGCGTGCGCCAACGCGGTCGAGATAGGCTGAAAGATTTTTGTACGCGGAAATGTCGATATTGTGTTTGTGCCGCCAGTTCAGGATCGTGAACAGATAGGCATCTGCGACGGTGAAATTCTTGCCCGTCAGGTAGTCCTTGTCTGCGAGCATTTTGTCGAGATAGGCGAACTGCTTCGCAAGATTGGCTTTCACGATCGTTTTGTAAGCGTCCGGCGTCGCCGGGTTGAATAACGGTGAAAACCCTTTGTGCAATTCGCTTGCGATGTAGTTTAGCCACTCCTGCACCTTCAGGCGCTCTTTAGTGCCGGCAGCAGGGGCAAGCGTCGTGTTGCCGGCTTGGTCGGCGATGTACTGCACGATGACAGCACCTTCCGTCAGTACGTCGCCATTATCGAGTTGCAGCGTGGGAACAGCTCCCTTGGGGTTTATTGCGAGCAGGTTCTTGCCGTCGCTGGCATCCTTGGAAGGAAATTCAACCTTGGCCAGATCGAATTTGTCGCCAGCTTCGAGCAGGACAATGTGGGGCGACAGCGAGCAGGCGCCGGGGGCGTAATAGAGTTTCATTGGGTTTCCTCAGGTTTAGAGGTGCGGAAGATGTTGCAATTGCTATCTAGGCGTGATTTTGGCAATCGCCAACCCATCGCGGGCGCGGAGCATAAAAATACCGGCACACGCACGCATCAATGAACTTGGCAATAAAAATGGGACAGCGCATTTACGTACGCTGCCCCTTATATCAAAAGCGCTAAAGTTACGCCGCTCGCTTGCCCTTCGTCATAACCGCGGTCTTGCTCATCTGCGCCAGGACTGCGTCCAGCTCGCCAGCTTCAACCGCTGCGATGACCGTTTCGATCGTCGGAATGAGCTTTTCCTTCTTGCCGACTGCAATTGCGGCTTTGCCCTTCTCAAACTCGATGGGCTTGGCACCGTATCGGACGGTGATTCCGCGCTGCGGGGACGATCCCCGCTAGCGCCGCCCGCGTCCCTCCATTACCCTTGCGCTAACAACAAGCGGTTAACCGCTAACCGCAAGGGAGAACACCGATGTCCGCACAAATCGCCAGTAAACCCCGCACGCCCGGCGCCACCCGCGCCGGTGAGGGCGACTACCTGTTCGATCTCGGCACCGCCGACAAAATCCTCGGCGGGCCCGACTATTCGACCGCCCATGGGCCCTGCATCGAAGGCGACCGTATGATCGTCGGCCTGATGCGCATGAAAGCTGGCACCGGGGCCGAACTGCATTCGCATCCGAACGAACAGTGGATCTACATCATGGAAGGCACCTTCGCGGCCACCGTCGGCGGCAAAAAGGTCGAGGCCAAGCCCGGCGCGGTGGTCTACATTCCGGCCAACACCCTGCACGACGGCCGCGCGACGCCAGAGGCCGACGTGGTGTTCTTTACTTGCAAGGACGCCTCGCACAGCCTTCACGGCATCAAGGCCAAGTGAAAAAATAAAAGTAATACAAGAAGATTGAAAAAAGAAAAGCGAAAAGAAAATTGGAATGAACAAAGCCGCGCCGACTGATCAGAACGCTGCGCAGATAGTAATCGAGAAAGACGTCGCCGTGCCGATGCGCGACGGCGCCATTTTGATGGCCGATGTGTTTCGTCCGCAAGGCGACACGCGCGTGCCTGCGATCCTTAATCTTGGGCCCTACCAGAAAGACAAGCTCTGGGTCGCGCCCGATACGCTGGAGGAGAAGCACAACGAGTTCATGAACTGGGAAACCGTCAATCCACTCTGGTGGGTGCCGCAAGGTTACGCGGCGGTGCGCGTCGACGGGCGCGGCAGCGGCAAATCGCAAGGACAGTGCGAGCCATGGTCGCAGGCCGAAGCGGTGGATTTCTATGACGCGATCGAATGGGCGGCGGCGCAGCCCTGGTGCAACGGCAAGGTCGGCCTGCTCGGCATTTCCTATTACGCCATCAACCAGTGGTTCGTCGCCAACCTGAACCCGCCGTCGTTGAAGGCCATTATCCCGTGGGAAGGCTTCGCCGATTTATACCGCGACGGGCTTTATCACGGCGGCATTCTCAACGTATTCATGACCAACTGGTTTACCGCGCATTTGATGCATCACAAGCTTGGCCGTGCCTCGCAGCAGGTGCCCAATGCCTGGCAGACCAACATCCTAAATTTCTGGCTGAGCAACAATCTGGACACCGGCGCCTTTGTGGGTGCACAGGCGGACTGGGACAAGATCAAAGTGCCTACATTGTCGGTCGGCAACTGGACCGGATTCGGGCTGCATCTGCGCGGCAACACCGAAGCCTTTATGCGTTCCAAATCGAAGCACAAGAAGCTGCGCATTCAAACCGGCAGCCATGTGCACCCGTTCTACACCGAGGAAGGCCGCAAAGATCAAATCCGCTTTCTTGATTATTGGCTGAAGGACATCGACAATGGCGTGATGAACGAGCCACCGGTCAAGCTCGCGATCCGTCACGGCGCCGACAAGATCGAATGGCGGCATGAAAACGAATGGCCGATCGCGCGCACGCAGTGGACCAAGTTCTACTTCGATCTGGCGCCGCCGCCGAAGGATGCGCCCGCCAATGCCGCGATGCTGGTGAAAGACAATCCAGTACAGACTTCATCGCGCACTTATGTCACCTCTATGCTCGGTACCATGGGTTCGACGTCGGCCGCGTCGTCGCAGGTGATGGGCGGCGGCGGCATCCGGCCCGGCATGGGCGTGGCGCTGGAAACGCCACCTTTGCCCGAAGACATTGAGGTCACGGGTCCGCTCGCCGCCAGTTTCTGGGTATCGAGCGAGAGTGAAGACATGGACCTGTTTTTGACGCTGCGTCATTTCGATGCCGACGGAAAAGAAGTGATGGAGACCGGACAGCAGGGCGCGCCGGTGCCGGTCGCGAAAGGCTGGCTGCGGGTGTCGCATCGACAGCTCGATCCCGACCTGACACTGCCCTATCGGCCCTATCACAAGCACCAGCGCCGGCTTTATCTGAAACCCGGCGAGATCGTAAAGGTCGATGTCGAAATCTGGCCGACTTCGATGGTGTTTAAAAAGGGGCACCGCATCAGGCTCGACGTGGGGCCGCGCGATGGCGCCGGCTCGGCCGGCTACATGCATTATCACGCCGACTACAACGGAGGCACCAACACGATCCATTCCGGCGGTGACAAGGAGTCCTATTTGTTGCTCCCGATCATCCCGGCTCGCGCGCCTTAATAAGACGACCAACCAACGACAACCAGAAAACGAAATACGTGGGAGAAAACTAATGAAACGCTTTGCCGGAATCCTATTGTACTCCGTCCTGATTACCGTCGGCGTGCAGACAGCTTCGGCGGCAGAAAAATATCCAAACCGCCCAATTAAGATTTTGGTGCCTTATGCGCCCGGCGGCGCCACCGATATTACGGCCCGCATCGTCGCCGACGAGATGGGCAAGATCACCGGCCAGGGCATCGTGGTGCTCAACAAGCCAGGCGCCTTCGGCCTTCTGGCGATCGACGAATTGGTAAAATCTGCGCCCGACGGCTACACGCTGATGGTCGGCAATGTCTCGACCAACGCCATCACACCGATCCTCTACAGCAAGAAAATGACCTTCGACTACGGCAAGAGCGTCGTCGCGGTTTCTAACCTGATCGACGTACCGGCGTTTCTGGTGGTGACAGCCGCGAATGATTTCCCGGTTAAGAGCGTCAAGGACTTGATCGATTATTCCAAGAAGAACCCCGGCAAGGTGCGCTACGGCACGGTCGGTGTCGGCTCTTATCCGCACTACGACATGGCCTATTTCGCCAAGAAGGCCGGCGATCTAGACATGGTCGCAATACCGAACAAGAACGGCGCCTCCGGCGTGATCCAGGACATGCTGCGCGGCGACGTGCACGCGGCATTCCTCAATGTCGCCTCATCCGCCGGCATGGTGCAGTCTGGGAAATTCCGTGCAATCGCCTTAGTGAACGATGCGCGGCTGCCGGCTTATCCAGATGTGCCGACCATGAAAGAATCGGGCTTCCCTGACGTCGGCACCATTGCCTGGAATGGCATGTTTGCGCCAGCGGCGACGCCGAAGCCAATCCTTAACGAGCTGCACGCGATTGTGTTGAAGGCGCTGGCCACCGACGCGGTGAAGGAAAAATTCGGCAAACAAAAGATGGAAATCGCGCCCAACAAGACCGTCTCCGACGCCGATGCCTGGCTCAGCGGCCAGATCAAGCATTGGCAGTCCATCACGTCGCAGGTCAAGATCGATATCGCGCCGTAGTTTCTTTCCATTCCCCGCGGTGCGGGGGAGGCTACTTCCCCACCTGCAATGCCGCCCAAAAAGAAGGTTTTGACGAAGTTTTCATCGGCGAAAATGCTTGGCACGCGATCCGAATTTCCGGCGGCATGCTTCCAAAAATTAAATATATCGCTGCGTATCAAAGCCAGCCAGTGTCGGCGATAACGCACGTTGCACCAGTTACGCGTATTGAGCCTTACGGTGATAGTGGAAAATACAAATTGACGTTCTCCGAACCAGCCAAGTCGATTGGTCCGATCCCATTCGCCGATGCCCCGTCGGGCTTAATGCAAGGATCGCGATATACAACGTATGACCGACTTCAGAAGGCAAAGAAGGTTGCGGACCTCTTTGTTAAGAGCTGATCCTTGACAATTGTAGCGGCGCAAACGTTTACAGCGCAGGTCCAGCTTAAGGCTCGACCAGTCAAGAAACGAGGGCAGCATCGCCAAATGCCGCCCCCGCTGTAAATTAGAACTAAGCCGCGCGCTTGGCCTTGGTCATAACGGCAGTCTTGCTCATTTGTCCCAAAACCGCATCTAGCTCGCCGGCTTCAACCGCTGCGATAACCGTTTCGATCGTCGGAATGAGCTTTTCCTTCTTGCCGACCGCAATGGCCGCTTTGCCCTTTTCAAACTCGATGGGCTTGGCACCATAACGGACCGTCAACACAACGGCGCCGGTAGCATCAGTGCGCCACCAACCACGAACGCGCTTGCGGAGTTCGCGCAGTTGCTTCACGCCTTGGTCGTCCGCAATCCACTTCGACCTGGTAAGTGTAAACTGCGGGTCTTGCACCAGCGCGACTTGTTGCTGCAGCCGGACGATCAGCTTGTTACGGCGCTGAATTACGGGGTCAGCAGCCGAGAGTTTTGGTAACGGGGCAAACGTTAGTGATTTGAGTTGCGTCATGATCTGCTCCTGGTTTGAGGACTTAGGAGCAACTACTGCGTTCTGATCGTCATTTTTCCTACCGAAAAGACCTCAATGTCTGAAGGCGTCTATGATTAGCGGCAATTCTGTATGATCTGGGCATAGCTGTAGTGCCGAGCACGGGAAACATGGCACTACAATTCGTACCGTCGTAATCGCGTACAATTAGCCCTGCAGCGCGTGTTTTTGGGCGCCCGCTACTCAGATAGCGCAGGGAGTTTAATTCCACGGCGCACGGGTTTCGCAAGCGGGGACACGGATTGAAATTGCGGCGTGCACGGGTGCGCTTGGGAATAGCGGGAATTCGCGGGCAACTTGGGCGGTGCTCATTATTCAAGGCCGGTTGGTGGTTGGTCAATTTCCGTTGTTACTCCAATAGATGGCTCCTCCAAATTGTGGTGGCCTTAACAGCACCCACATTCATGGCGCTCACGTGCCGGTGGAGAAGCCGTCCACACCATCAATAGCGGACAGGAAAAGAATACAAAAAGGGCCCCGGTTATCGCGGGGCCCCTCTAAACTCACTCTTCAGTTGCGGTCATCTTACGGAGCAGCAACTACTTCGATGCGCCTAGCCCCGTATTGAATCGATAATTTACACCAACCTTGACCACATTGATTCCGCCTCCGACCGAAATGTTTTGCGCGCTGATCAGAGCGACCGTCGGAAATGGAACCGTCGTGGTCGGCACATCGATGTGATCGTATTCGAACATGGTGGACCAATTGTCGCTGAGCGCATATTCAACGCCGCCGCCAACGGTCCAACCCCATGTGGTCATAGTGGCGCTGCCCGAGCCCAAGGCAAGAGCGCCATTGGTGTTGGCATAGAGGTTATATGTGGTGTTCGTTCGAGCGCCGCCGGCTTTCACATAAGCCAGTGAGCGGCCCCAAGCATAACCTACGCGGCCAGTTATCGTACCGAGCGAGTTGACGACGCGACCGCAGTTTATCCCACCAATGCCCGAGAAGCAGGTGTTCTCGCCACGCAGGTCAGCTAAACTGGCGTCGGCTTGAACGCCGAAAACCCATTGGGCGCGTTGTAAGTCGTAGCCGATCTGCAGGCCGCCGAGCGGGCCATTTGCACGAGTAGTGTCACCAAAGCCGGCAACATTGGTGGCGCCGCCTAAGCCGGGCGTTGAGCCAAATGGATCGGACCATTGGTCATTGCCCAAGCCTCCGCCAACGTGTCCGCCGACATAGAAACCGCTCCACTTCATTAGCGCTGGCTCTGCCATGGCGAACGCATTGGCCGCCGACGTCGCGCCGCCCCACTTATAACTTGACTGCACAAACATGCCGTAGCGCTCGGAGTTATAACGCCCCGTTTCAACGATTGGTGGAGGGGCACCCAAGAAATTAAACGTAGTGGTACCGGTCCGCATGTTGTAGGCCCAATAGCGTCCGCCTACGCCGACGTTCCACGCCTCAGTGACATTGTAACCTAGAATGGCCTCAAGCATCACACCATTGCCGGTGGACGCAGACTCCGGAAGCAAAAGCTCTCGCGCGTTATGATTGTCCTGGCCTGTAAAATTCACCCAGGGAAGATAGGCAACATCAGTTGTCAGCTTCAGACGATTGGTCAACATAAACTGCGAGGAAAGACCGACCCTCAGTGAGTTGTAGTGATCGTCTTGGGAGAGGCCCTGGAAATTGGGGGAGAAGGCACCAGGGGTACAGGTGAGCGCACCCGCAAGCTGAGCGCAGCCGTAAGTATTGACGTCTTCCTCATAATAATTATAGCCGACGAATGCGCCCACTTTCGCACCCGGCGATCTCAAGAAGGTGTAGCCGAGATCGATAGTGCCGTAGGCAATGTGTGCGGAAGCGCTCGAAAGTGTGTTCGAGTATGCGCCAGCCGCCGGGAAGTCCTCATCGTTAATGCTGCCGCTGCTACCGCCGCCGGCGCCTAAGATGCCCTTGACGAAAAATCCACTGGAGTGATCCACCCGCGCGAAGGTTTCGCCGGAAGTCGCGTCGAGGCCGCTATAAATGAGCCTCGAGGCCAGAATGGGTGGCGTGGGTGGGGTGTCCACTAATGGCTGCGGCGCACCAATGCGGCCGGAGCTAAACCAAACACGCGCTCCCGCCTCAACCTCCCAATTCGAGGCGACTAGTACCGGCGCCTTCAATGGCATCGCGGCGCTTGCGTTCATCGATGGGTCCGTACCGCCGAATTTATAGTTCAAGCCGGCACGGACCATGTCAGCCGTTAGACTGCCAGTGTGCGCGAATGTCTGGCCGGGGAAGCCCGCCGCCAGATTGTTAGACGTTACAGCACCGGCGGTGTCGCCAAAGGCGATGTGTAGATAGTCGACCTTGAAAGTCAGACGGTTTGTTAGTGGTGCCTCGACGCCGCCGCCCAATGCGTAGCCAGTCTTTAGCTTGTTAATCTGGCCTGATTCAAGCACGCCGTTAGAGTCGGTAAAAAGAAAATCATCTTTCAACTGGGTGAGCGCGAGACCACCCGTGATATAGAACAGCCAATTATTGTCAGCGACATAGCCGGCACGCGGGCGCGCGGTGAACAACCAATCGGTATTGCTATAGCTAGTGGCGACGAATTGGACACCGGGCGCACCTGGGTAAGGAATCGCGCTACCGTCGTTGCGTCCGTTCAAATGGACAGACTGTAGGTCGGCTTCCACGCCGACAAGGAAATGGCCGAGCTGCCAGTTGTAACCGCCTTCGATACCAGCGGTGAAGCCACCGAGCTTAGTCGTCTGGTCGGCGGCGGAGTTTACAGCCGCGGCCTGCGCTGCATTCAAATAACCGCCGGCATTCGTAACGGTGCTCTCATGTGAGGATCCCCACGCCGCGCCCGCCGTTAATCCGACATAAGCGCCAGTCCAATTGAACGGCGTCGTTCCATTGATTGGCCAATCGCCGGCACTTGCAGCAGATGTAAATCCTAACGCAAAAAGGCTTACGCCACACAATAAGCTTTTACGCACTGACGCCCCCAATACTTTTTAAACAGAGCCGTACCGCCGCAAAGCGGCTGCCGATATCTGTACCCGGCCCCCAGTTCAATTGATGAATTGTCCCTAGTCGCTATGCATCTTGTCCAGCCCGAAGCAGCCCAGTTAAAACATACACACACATTTTTACCGGAAGTTGTATATCTGCCACTTGTAACTTTTTCATATAATTCATAATTTAAGACCGCTTTGGCTCTTGGTTGTGTAAAAACGCTTCGGCCGAAGCATTGATGCCCGGCGCCCCCGGCACGGGGCCCGTATTCAGTGATTTTCCAGAGTTTGCGGTTTTTTCGTTCTGGAATCGGAGGATCATCGGACAAATAAAGGCCACGGGCAAACTATGTCCGCTCGACAATGGGCTGTCGTGCCGTCCGAATGGCCGCTAAGGGTAATTTGCGTCGTAGCCGGAGCAGCGTTTGACCCAACAGCGAAATTAGCTATGCACTGCGGCAATGGGTTTGATGACGGTTTCTGACCGCAACTACGGCACTTTCGTGTTATCGGCCAGATAGAATTGTAGTCTTCTTATCCGCGTATTCTTCCTTCTGGATTTCGCCCCGTGCAAAGCGTTCGTTGAGTATCTGCAACGCCGAGAAGTTGGGGTCGCCCCCTGTTCGCGACGATGGTCCTCCATGATGATAGGCATGCCCGCACAAACCGCGCCCGCATAAAGCACGTGCGATAAAAAAGATGACAGCAAAAAAGACAATCATGCACAGCATCATCATCGGGAACATCCACCAACCATGCCAGCCGTAACCGCCACCCCACATATGGTGCCAAGGGCCGGGACCATAATATTCTTGAGGCGGAGCGGGGGGTTGCGAAGGCTGCTGAGCAATCGCCTGTAACGGTACACTGAGAAAGATAAAGCCAAGTATCGGTAAGTTTGAAAATCTTTTCAACATGACGGCACCTCCTTCGAATTAGACATTATTTCGTCTGCCGTATTTGCAGCAGTAACGCTTTGATATAGGTCAACAAACGCCAAATCAGAAGGCTAATGGCAGCCTATGATGCTGAAGGCCGCTCCTCCGGCGGCCCGTGAGTAGCCACGCATGTGGGTGCTGTTACCCTCTATCGAAAAAGATTTTGCTACAGCACGTCGGTCGCCTTTTGGCACATCGCTGCGTTCGCTGCGCTGCAAAATCTAGGACGCTATTGGGCAACAGATGGGGTAATCGGCCGGCCCAGCTTGTGGATAGTTGAAGATTTTGGGTGCTGCGCTTCAGGCTGATGGTGGAAACGAGGTCTGTAGCAACAGCCTCAAGCATCAGAAGGAGAAGCGCAGCA
>Ga0182030_10012710_pt1 | contig 16830 bp, 19 predicted proteins | sample 812S3MmetaG_FD_121299 | JGI IMG/M metagenome (GOLD analysis project Ga0182030, IMG submission 121299) | Permafrost microbial communities from Stordalen Mire, Sweden - 812S3M metaG (Illumina Assembly) | ecosystem: Environmental > Terrestrial > Soil > Wetlands > Permafrost | place: Sweden...
CTTACCGAAGAAGAAAACAAAGACATAAAGGAGTTGGAGTACCGCCTGGCGCTGTATCAAATCATCAAAGACGCGAGCAAGAGTTTGTATAAGCAGCTTGACGAACCAATGCTGTACGAAGGCGCGGGAGTCGAGATGCAGCCGATGTATATCAAAGACGAGAGCGTAGCGCTCCAGAGCCTCCTCGATGCCGCGCATATCCTTATCGCAGGCTTCCCGCAGCATTTGGTACTCCCCGGCGTGCAGGTTAAAACAGTGATATCGATTGAAGAAATGATCGACAAATTGAGAGACCGTGTGACATCGGCCATGCGCCTTTCCTTTAAAGAGTTTGCCGGCATCGGCAAAAACAAAGAGCGCGGGGATATCATCATCAGTTTTTTAGCCTTATTAGAACTGGTTAAACAGGGTATAATCAGAGCAACGCAAGAGGGCGAATATGGCGACATAACGCTGGAGTCCGATAGCGTTTCTACTCCATCGTATGAATGAGCACACCCCCCACATAACCGCCGAGCAAATAGAAGCGCTGCTTTTTGCGCTTGGCCGGCCTATAGCTAAAACCGAGCTGGCTAAAAAAATTGGAGTATCGCCGGAAGAAATTGTGGCGGCAATATCTGTGCTCGGCTCCCGCCTTGCGGGAGGTATAACACTGGTAGACGACGGCGTCATGGTTGAGTTGCGCACCGGGCCCAATGCAGCCGAGTTGGTTGAGAGGGTCCAAAAAGAGGAGTACGCGCGCGACATTGGCAAAGCGGGGCTCGAAGCGCTCGCGGCCATACTGTATCGCGGCCCGCTCACGCGCGCCGAAGTAGATTTTATCCGCGGCGTTAACTCTACCCAAACCTTGCGCACGCTCACCATGCGCGGGCTCGTCCGCAAGATATCCAACCCCAAAGACGAGCGCTCGTTTTTGTATCAGCCAACCACAGAGCTCTATGCCGAGCTCGGCATACACTCGCAATCGGAGCTGCCCGAGTATGCCTCGACGCGCGCAAAGTTAGAGCAGCTTGAAAGTGCCTATCGCGCTAAAGAGGATGAGACGCATGCTTCCTAATATGACATCTCGCAGCCTGCGCATATCCCTACAACAGGCGTGGTCCGCGCGGACGCTTGTCTTTTTTAGTATTGCAGGGCTTTTGTGTCTTGTGTGCATTGCGTTGTTGCATTACGCGCACTTGGTTGCGTTGCAAACCGGGCAACAACACAAAGCGCCGCAGGCGATGATACAACTGCCGCTCGGCTCCTTGAGCGCCACGGCCGCTGTAGTGTACGACCCGACAACCAAAAAGATTTTATACGATAAAAACGCTCAACTAACGCTCCCGCTTGCCTCAATCACCAAGCTGATGACCGCGCACGTGGTCCTTAACTCGGTGCCAACCACCACGCTGGTTACCATCACCGCAAGAGACATTTCGACCGACAGCGACGCAGGAGACTCGGGGCTCAAGGTGGGCGACGTGCTTAAAATCGGCGACTTGATAAAAATAGGGCTTGCCGCCTCTTCCAACTATGCCATGGCTGCCGCGGCAGGGAGTTTAGGGAGCAATTATGTCGCGGATATGAACCGCGACGCAACACAACTTGGCCTTACGCACACCTATTTTCTCAATCCGACCGGTCTTGATATAAATAAAGAAACATCCGGCGCCTATGGCTCTGCCTATGACATAGCACTGCTCGCGAGTGCTTTTCTTAAAGAGTATCCGCAATACTTTGAGCTTTCTTCAAGCCCTTCGGTCACCGTCGAGGCAAGCGGGAGGCCGGTGACTGCCGTGGCAACCGCACTGCCGCTCCAAGATATCCCCGGCTTTATCGCGGCCAAAACAGGATACACCGACCTGGCTGGTGGCAACCTAGTTATGGCGTATGATATAGACATAAACCATCCGTTGATAGCCGTCGTGCTCGGTTCCACCGAGGAAGGGCGCTTTGACGACATGCGCACGCTGGTGGAAGCAAGCCGCCAGTTAGAACTTGCACAACAATGACAAACAGCATACTTGACAACATTTTTATCCCCGCAACTATTGCATTTCTTATTGGTATAGGCATCACTCCTTTTGTCACTCATTTTCTATACAAACATAAAATGTGGAAGCCAAAGGCGGGCAAGATAGCGCTCGACGGCACGCCTGCTGAAGTGTTTAATGTCCTACACCAAACTAAAGAGGTGGGTACGCCGCGCTTTGGCGGCGTTATTGTGTGGGGGAGCGTTCTTTTAACCGCAAGCCTCTTGCAACTATTATGGCTTATCTTTCCCAACGCATTTGAGACTCTCGCCTTTATCAGCCGCAATCAAACCTGGGTACCGCTCGCCGCGCTTATCATAGGCTCTTTAGTGGGGTTGATTGACGATCTCTACGAGGTAGAGGGGAGACAAGGGCTACAATTGCGCGTACGCCTTCTTATTATTGCTCTCGTCGCATTGTTATGCGCGTTTTGGTTTTATCACAAACTCGGCGTGAGCTCTATTTCTTTTCCTTTTAGAGCGGGGCCTTTGGAGCTTGGTGTGTGGTTCATACCATTTTTCGTTTTAGTGGCGCTCTTTATATATGCGGGTGGCGTCATTGACGGCATTGACGGTCTGGCGGGCGGCATTTTTGCGAGCATATTTGGCGCCTATGCGGGCATCGCATTTTTCCAAAATCAAATGGACATTGCAGCGCTCTCGGCGGCCATTGCGGGTGCTTTGCTGGCCTTTGTGTGGTTTAACATTCCTCCTGCGCGCTTTTATCTCTCCGAAACGGGCACGATGGGCCTCACGCTTGTGCTTACCGTTATCGCATTTTTGACCGACACCTTAGGCGGCGGCAGGGGAGTGACTGTGCTCCCTATCATTGCACTGCCTCTGGTGGCCACCGTATGCTCCAACATCATTCAAATTGTGGGCAAAAAAATATTCCACAAAAAAATATTCCGCGTGGCGCCGCTTCACCATCATTTTGAAGCCATAGGGTGGCCTCCGTACAAAGTGGTTATGCGCTACTGGATAGTGGGAGTTATTGCGGCCATTATAGGCATCACTATCGCGCTGTTATAGCGCACAGCGTATGACGGTATGAAAAAATCCATTGATGCTCCGTTTCTTTTGGTAGTGTGCGCGCTGTTGGTCTCCGGGCTTCTTATATTTACCTCGGCCTCGCTTTCGTTATTGGCCGATGACGGCGGCGCTTCGTTTACCTCGGCTGCGGTAAGCCAACTCCTTCTTGGCCTTGTGATGGGAGGCCTAAGCCTTATTTTTTTTGCACGCATCGACTACCGCATATGGCGTCCGTATACCATATACTTTTTTTGTTTTGCTGTTTTTTTGTCGCTCCTCACCTTTGTGCCGCATATAGGCCTCTCTCTTAAAGGCGCCGCGCGCTGGATAGTGGTGGGGCCGGTGTCCTTCCAACCCGAGGAGGTGCTTAAGTTTGCCACCGTGCTTTTTCTTGCCGCCATTTACTCCATGCGGCTTAAAAAAACTCAAACGCTTCTTGGCGGTATCGGGCCGCTTGCGCTTGTCGCGGGGAGCGCCGCTCTTATTTTGCTTATACAACCCGACACTGCCGGCGTTGTTATTATCGGCATGGCCTCAACGGCAATATTGTTTGCCGCGGGCGGCCGTCTCTCTCATTTGCTGCTGCTTGCGTGCATCGGAGTAGTGGCCGTGGGAGCTGCTGCCTACGAGCGGCCGTATATTGCACAGCGCATTGAAACGTTTTTAAATCAAACGAGCGACCCGCAAGGTTCCGGCTGGCAAATACAACAATCGTTGATAGCCATCGGCTCCGGAGGCCTACAAGGCCGCGGGTTTGGTCAAGGCATCGAAAAGTTTTCGTATCTGCCGGAGCCAAGCGGCGACTCTATATTTGCCGTAGCCGGCGAGGAATTTGGCTTTATAGGAGCCACGGGGCTTGTGCTTTTGTACTTAGGCTTTGGCCTCCTCGGCTTGCGCGTGGCGGCACGAGCAGCCGACCCGTTTGGTGGACTCATCGTGGTGGGCCTTGTTATACTCATAGTCGGGCAATCGTTTTTCAACATCGCCTCGGCGTTGGGGCTCGTGCCTCTTATCGGAGTCCCTCTTATCTTTGTCTCGCACGGCGGCACGGCACTCGCGATAGCCCTTGCCGAGGTAGGCGTCATCTTGAGTGTCTCAAGGCGCATGAAGCACGCATAATATAGTTATGAAAATACTTTTTACCGGCGGACAAACAGGAGGGCATTTTTACCCCATCATTGCGGTGGCCGAGGCTCTCAACGAGGAGGTGCGCGAGCGCAAGCTCCTAGAGCCCGAGCTTTTTTACGCCGCCTCCGACCCTTACGACAGGGAGCTCCTGGTAGCTACCAACATGCAATTTATGCCGGTTTCAGCAGGCAAGATCCGCAACTATTTTTCTCTGCTCAACTTTTTTGATTACTTTAAAACAGGGTGGGGAGTACTTCGCTCGGTGTTGCGCATCTTTTTCCTGTATCCGGACGTCGTCTTTTCGACCGGCGGATACATGGCGTTTCCAACCCTCCTTGCGGCACGCCTCTTTAGCATACCGGTGGTCATACTCCAATGCGATGTAGACCCGGGCCGCGTCAACAAATGGGCGGCAAAGTTTGCACAAAAAATCGCGGTGGCCTTTGCCGAAGGCGCAGAGTTTTTCCCCAAAGAAAAAGTTGCGCACACGGGCTACCCGGTGCGCAAAGAGGTGCTCTTGCCCGCGCGAGAGGGTGCGCGAGAGTTTTTGAAGCTCCGGGCCGATCTACCCACTCTCCTTATAACCGGCGGGAGCCAAGGCTCTCAGGCTATTAACGACGCCATACTCGGCGCATTGCCGCAGTTGATAGAAAAATATCAACTCATCCATCAAACCGGCCGCGCCAATTTAAAAGAGGTGGAAGGGCGCTCAAAAGTAGTACTCGCCGACTCGCTCATCGCCGAGCGTTATAAGCCGTTTGAGTATCTCAACGATGTCGCAACGCGTATGGCGGCCGGTGCCGCGGCACTCATTATCTCGCGTGCCGGCGCGGGCAACATATTTGAGAGCGCCACGTGGGGCATACCCTCTATCCTTATCCCTATACCCGAGCCCGTCTCTCATGACCAAACCATCAACGCCTTTACCTATGCACGCCACGGCGGCGGCATCGTTATAGAGCAGCGCAATGTTACGCCGGGCCTGCTGGTGTCGGAGATAGGGCGCATCCTCGGCCACCCCGATACGCTGCACACCATGCAAAACGCCGCAAAAAGTTTTGCGAGGCCCGATGCAGCCAAAGCAATAGCCAACGTGCTCTTAGATATAGGAATCTCTCATGAGCAATAAAGTCGTTACCCGTTTTGCGCCTTCTCCTACCGGCTTATTGCACGGCGGCAATTATCGTACTGCGGTGTTTGCCTATCTATGTGCAAAAAAAATGAATGGCTCTTTTATCGTACGCATCGAAGACACCGACCGCGAACGCTCAAAAAAGGAGTACGAAGAAAATATTGTAGAAACGCTGCAGTGGCTGGGGTTGCCCTATGACACGTTTTACCGCCAGAGCGAGCACCATCCGCGCCATACCGAGGAGCTCCGCCGGCTTATTGCAAGCGGCCATGCATACGTGTCGAAGGAGACGCCCACCGAACCGGGGCAGAGAGCCGAAGTCATCCGTTTTAAAAATCCTAACAAACAAGTCGGCTTTACCGACGTAGTCCGCGGCGAAATAACCTTTGACACCACCGAGTTGGGCGATTTTGTTATCGCAAAAAGCGAGAGCGAGCCTGTGTTCCACTTGGCAGTTGTCGTAGACGACCATGACGAGGGAGTTACCCATGTGGTCCGCGGCGAGGACCATATATCAAATACGCCGCGTCAAATACTTATTCAAGAAGCGCTTGGCTATGCCACGCCCATATACGCCCATTTGCCGCTGGTATTGGCCCCCGACCGCACCAAGCTCTCAAAGCGGAACGGCGCCAAAGCCGTGAGCCAGTACAAAGAGGAGGGCTTTTTGCCGGAAGCGCTTATAAATTATCTCGCGCTCCTCGGCTGGCACCCGGAGGGCGAGCAGGAGATATTTACCGTCGAGGAACTCATACAAGCGTTTGATCTTGAGCGCATACAAAAAGGCTCGGGGATTTTTGATGAGACAAAATTGAAGTGGTTTAATCACGAGCATCTTAAACGGCTCTCTCCGCTTGAGTTTGGAGTCCGATTACGCGAGTTTATGGAGGAGCACGGCGAGCGCGCGCCGGAGTATCTTATCGACATCACACCCGAGCTCCAAGCGCGCGCGCAAACGCTTGCGGAGGCCGCTGAGCATGTCCGCACCGGCGGGTTTGCATTTATGGAACCTGAGATATCCGTCGACCCGCTTGTGCTGCTCCAAGGAGCAAAAGCCGAAGGTTCTGCCGTAAAAACTCACTTGCAAGAAGTGCTTGCGTTGCTTGGCTCTATCCCGGCCGATACATTCACCGCTGAAGCGGTTAAAGAAATAGTATTTCCATATGCCACCGAGGTCGGTAGGGCAGCGGTGTTATGGCCTATGCGAGTTGCACTCTCGGGGAAGGAAAAATCTCCGGATCCTTTTACCCTCGCAAGCCTTTTAGGAAAAGAAAAAACGCTTCTGCGCATTGAGAAAGCCGCTCAAATGCTTTAAAATAGGCAGATGCACCGCCCGCCTCTCTTGCACCTTGGTGTTTTTTTTCTGTCGGTACTGCTTGGCATAGTGGGCAGCCTTTTTTTCTTACAGGCGCCCCACACACAAGCCCAGACAGCCACCTCAACGCTCCAAACTCAGATAGACCAAACCAACGCGCAAATTAAACAGCTTCAAGACGACATTGCAAAGCTCCAAAGCCAGCTCACCACCACCAGCGCACAAAAACTAACCCTCCAAAACGCCGTCACCGCGCTCAATCTCAACATTCAAAAACTTCAAAAAAGTATTACCCTGGCTCAGACTCAGATTAACCAAAAAAATTCGCAAATCAGCCAAATCAATACCACCATCTCAACCACTACCTCGCAAATAGGCGAGATGGAGGACCAGGTTGCCAGTTCGTTGCGCCAATTAAACAGTTTTGACAACGAGTCGCTCCTCGCCGCGCTCCTCAGCGGCGGCACTATATCATCGTTTCTTGACCAAGCCACAACGCTGGCATCTCTCCGCACCGATCTCGAAAATAAAATAGAGGATCTTAACTCGCTTAAGAGCACACTCACCACAAACGAAACGGCCGCAGAAGCACAAAAAGCCCAGCTTGCCAGCTACCAGCAAACGTTGGCCGAGCAAAAACAGGGTCTTTCTATCTCCAAAGACAGCCAAACCAAGCTTCTTACTCAAACTAAAAATCAAGAAAGCGCGTACCAAGCGCAAATTGCCGAAAAACAAAAAGAGGAAGCGGGTTTTGAAAGCGATTTGTTAACCTTCCAAAGCAAACTCAATCTCTCCTTTAACGCAAGCAGCCTGCCCTCAACAGGGCAGGGGGCTTTGCAGTGGCCGCTTGCCCACGTGTACGGCGGCGCGTGCCCTGCTCCCGCCGGGGGAGGGTGGATATCGTGCATCACACAATATTTTGGCAACACGCCGTTTGCCACAGCCAACCCGCAGATATATAGCGGCCACGGGCACAGCGGTGTCGACCTTGCCGCAAGCCCCGGCACTCCGGTGTTGGCCGCACGCGAGGGAGTTGTTTTAGGCACCGGCAATACCGATCTCACCTGCCCCGGAGCCTCTTTTGGCAAATGGATATTTATCAAGCACGACAATGGCCTCTCAACCCTCTACGGCCACTTGGCAAGCTTTGCCGTGGCAAAGGGCGACATGGTTACCACGGGAGAGGTTATTGGCTACTCCGACACCACCGGCTACGCCACCGGCCCGCATTTGCACTTTGGCGTATATGCCTCGGGAGGCTCAGAAATAGCCTCATTTGCAAGCTCCGGATGCCCCGGCAAGACATATACCATGCCGGTGGCCGACCTTTCGGCCTATCTCAACCCCTTGTCATACTTGCCCGGAGTCCAAGGGCAATAAGCTATCCCCACATAGCCCCTGTTAAAACCGGGGGGATAGCCCATACTTAATAGTGCGGAAAGGGTCGAGCCGCTTACCATCATATTTTTCCGTATATAGTAACCTTTATGAAAATACTTCACATGGTAGCGTTTATCCTGCTTGTTATCGGCGGTCTCAACTGGGGCCTCGTTGGCATCGGCGGTTTTGTCGGTGCAAACTGGAACGTGGTTGATTTGTTGCTCGGCTCATGGCCGTCGGTTGAGTGGATTGTCTACATCCTCGTCGGCTTGTCGGCGCTTTGGTTGGCAATCGGACACAAAAAAGACTGCAAAGAGTGCTCAGCGTAGCACTGTTTTGTTTGTAGTAAAAACCCGCTCTATCGGAGCGGGTTTTTATATTCGGTAAGTGCGGCTGCTTTAATTTCAACTTTGCTTACTTTGCGCAATTTTTTTATTGCCGCTTTTTGCACAAGAGGGAAGTGGCGCGAGCTATCGAGCTCCTCGGCGAGCCAGTCCAAATCTCCTGCTGCCCACCAGCGTGCGGGCTTATAGCGCATCAAGTTAAACGGCGCCGAGTAGGCGCGCAGGGTTTTAACGCCTTTACGCGCAGTAGGAACTCTTTTTTTGTTATGCGATGTGTCCCACAAAAAATATTCGTGGAAGTATGACATCGCGAGCTCGCGCACACTTTGGTACACCGGGTCGCGCCAGCGCAGTTGCGGATGATTTGTTTTGCTTATCGCGCCCCATAAATTTTGTTCTTTAAAAAGTGCAACGACATGATCTTCGTCTTCATCACTTGCCTGCAAATCGAGCAACAAGGCCTCCCTGCCATGGTAGGCGAGGGAAGCGGCAGCTACTATAGCCCCCTCGATGCAGTGTGCGCGTTTATTTTTGATAACTTGCCGCGGCGATTGCACGGGCTCCCCTATCGCCGAAAAATTAACAGGGAAGGAGTCTAAAAAGTCCTGTATCTTGTTTGGTGTTGAGAGTTTTAAAAGCAGCTGCCGCTCCGCAGGAGAGAGCAGGGGGTCGAGTGCTGCACGATGAGTCATCCAATCATTATGGCATGCGCAGCCCCAGTGCGTGATAGTATATGTGTCGCACAATATACCTTTTCCGACCCATACGCTCAGAGGGGGGTCCCTTACAGAGTAATATTTTGCTTTAAGATCTGGGCTATATTCTTTTTAAACTCCTCTACTGTTATCACAATGATGTTTTCAAATAATTTACTTTTTCGATTCCCCATCATTTTGTCTATTTCTATTTGTGCAATCTTTGGATCTGAAATACAAACAAAATAAACCTTCTGATTTTTTGGCAAAAGTTCGTATCTTTTAAGTTTTATATTTACTATTCTGGCCAAACTCCATACATCCATAGCGTAAAACAGGTCTATAGCAATTCCTTCATTTTTTGACGTGTATATAAAGAAGTCACACGACACATTACCTGGTCTCAAGCGTTTTTGCTCATGTACCAAATATTCAGGAAACTTCTGAGTTAAATATAGAAAAAATTCTTCTTCATATTTGTACGACCTTACAATATTTTCCTTTGCCACAGCAGAGCGTACCGTTCCGGTTGTTAAATTTTCTTGTCCAGGTACTTTAAATATCTGTCTGAACTCAGGAATTCCACCAGGGAATCTTCTTTGAATTTGTCGCGCGGTTGGTAAATAGACACATCTATCAAACTCACGAGCACTCGGATAGTGACCTTTTTCCTCAAAAAAGTGTTTAAGGCCTAGTTCTATACGTTCATTAGTCCAAGAAACTTTAGGTGCCATTTGCTACTAGACAATAACAAAATTGACTTATATTTGCTATCTTCCCGTTTCCGTCAAAAATCTCGGCCAGAAGGGGGAACTGTACTTCCCTATTAAAAATAAAAAGCCGCTCGAGAGCGGCTAGATACAAATTCCTCCATTACCACGATAAACCTCTTTGTCCTTAGATTCGGATTTCTCACCGCGCTTTCGAAATCCTGATGCCTCTTGGATCTCTTCTTCAAGCCTCTCCAGTTCGCGTTCTCTTTCTGGAGTCAGATGATCCCAATCCTCGTCTGAGACGAAGGTGAATCGGGCAGGTTTTGTTTTGAGCGTCATGTAAGCCTCCGCTGGCGATGGATCATTTTGTACAATACTGCCTTACACAGTACTGATAATTTTTAAAAAAGGCAATCGTCCAAATTTAAAAAAATAGCACCGATTGCTCGGTGCTTTGGAATGGTGGACCTCTTGGCGCAGATGCCTAAGGGGGATAGGAACCAAGAGGCCCTACTTTCCTCGGAGTTACCTCACGAGGCGGACAAGCCCAATAGATGTGACAGTAGACTCGCCCGTTCCCGCTCCTCCCCCAGCTCTAAAAACAACGTTCTAGTCACAGCTTACCAGCAATTAAAATAGTGCGCAAAGGGAAGCCACTTCCCTTTTTAACCTTGAACGGTAGAATATTTTGTGGTACAGTATTTGCGTTCTTTTATCACGGCCTGATTCCTGGGGAGGAAGATATGACCAAATTGCAGCTCGAAGCCGACAAGGCCGAGACACATCCGCACGGCAAGAAGCCGCCGGATGACCAGCGTAAACCCGGACAATCTTTGCGCGGCTCAACGGCGCCAAAGGAACGGCATCGCGGCCGAGGCTATCAAGACTACGAGTCGGAATTTGCTGTGGCAGAATGCCACCGCATCCGCTCGTGCAGATAAGCCTCCGGCTCTCGCGAACAACCCTCGCCTACACGGCGGGGGATTTTTTTATACAGCTACTTCCCTGCTTATAAAAATCGGTAAAGCACTATATACTGAGAGTATGGAGAACTACGGAGATATTTTTGCTCCTCTCATCGGGCGCATACTGGTCGGCGGTTTTTTTATCTGGAACGGCATCGTAGCCACGCTCAACCTCTCGAGCACGGTGAGCTCAATGATAGCCGTTGGCGCGCCGATGCCAACCGCTTTGGCCATTGCGGCCATTGCTGTTGAGGTGTTGTGCGGCATCGCGCTCGTGGTTGGCTTTAAAACCAGCCCGGCCGCGCTTATCTTGGCCCTCTACGTGGTTGTAGTGGCGTTTTTTTACACCGGCTTTGGCACCAGCTCGGCCCAGGCGCTCTTTTTGCAAGACATGGCAATCGTGGGAGGCCTGCTTTACATATCAGCCTATGGCGCGGGCTCTTGGGCCAGCGACTGGCACTACAGGAGGTAGTCTATTTATTAGCGAGCGCAAGCGTACTTGAGGCCGAGGCCTCTGCATCGAGTTGTTTAGCTGCGGCGCTTTTGCTCCAGCAGCCCTCCGAGGAGCTCCACGGCGCCGTGCCCTCCTTGTTGTACAAATACTGCGCGTAGGCGGTGTTGCCTTGAATGGTGTAGAGGTCGAGGCCGAGCTTTGCGGCTGTGGCGCTGTGGTAATGCTCGTTGATTTGCATCACACCCACGTCGAGCGTGTTGATCTTGCCGCGGTATACCGAGCCGTCGGCATCATATTGATGGAAGTGCGACTCGCACTCGGCCACCGCTATCATGATGGGCTCGTCGGCAAAATAGGTCTGCACATATTGCTGCACTGTTTGAGGCTGCGGTACGGGAGGTATAACAGCTGCCGCCGACGCGGGCGTGCTGCCGCCCAAGACGGTGCTAAGCGCAAATACAAGACCGGCAGTAAGGTTCATGGATAAATTTAATGTCGAGTTTTTATGAGTAAACGTGGCGTTACACCTCAGGCACTAAAAAAGCCCCCTGCGGGGCTACGCCTGAGAACAACATAACAATATCCAAATTTGGTCAATAGGTCAAGCGCAGAGCTTGACAAAAAAGAGGGGGTTTCGATTTGACGCCAAAAGGCTTATGTGGCAACGTATTTTGTTGTTTTTGAGGGCGGGGTGCGGTATCTTTGTAAGGTTACCAACTAGGCGAGAGCGGGCCGTAGTATACCGGCAGTACACATGCATGGGGTGCATGTAGACCGGGTTCAATTCCCGGCGGCCCGACCATAGATAGCCATTTACCAGGGTATTGCAAATTGCTCAAACTCGGGCAAGAGCTTTTTGCCGTACAGAAGCCTCGAAATAACCTCGGCGTTGCACTTGGCGCCCGTAAGCGCGTTGTGGGGCTTAGGCTCCCTGGGGATGCCGCAGTAATTGAGCACGGCGTCCAGGTTGAGCGCCGAGTGGTGCTTGAGCGGGTCAATTGGAGGAGTCACTCCCCTCTTTATCATGTGCTCAAAACACATGGTGTGGATATCGATGATGCGGTGAGCAAAGGGCCAGCTTGTGTGCCCTGCCCTTGTGGCCGCCGCACGCAAAAAATAGAGGTCGGTAAAGACATTTTGGCCGGCAATCGTGGTGTCGGCCATGCCAGCAGCAAACGTAATAAACTTGTGTACGGCATCGCCCTCGCTTTGTTTGGACGGGTCTAATATCTCCTCCTTGGTAAAGCCGTTGACCGCCAAGGCCTCCTCCTCGATATGGGCGCCGCCCCATACGCGGCACTCCTCGTAAAGCTGGCGGCTTGGGGTGTCAAAGTCTATAGCGCCAATACTCACGATGGAATTTTTTTGCGGGTCCAAGCCGCTCATTTCGCAATCAACTACGAGCATAGGTGCACCCAGTATAGCGTTATTGGGCCTCGCTTGCCATATAGCGCCTCATTTGGTATCATGTTTGCACCTAACGTAACGAAATTATGGCACATAAAAAAGCGGGCGGAACAGCTAAAAACCTCAATACCTCACAGCCAAAATACCTTGGCGTTAAGCTCTTTGCGGGCGAGGCGGCAAAAGTTGGCGATATCATCGTGCGCCAGCGCGGCACCGCTATGCTGCCGGGCAAAAACGTCGGACTCGGCAAAGATCACACTCTTTTTGCGCTTAAACCGGGCTTTGTCGCTTTTCGCGATACGCGCAAGACCGACTTTACGGGCAAAACAAAAGTCCGCTCTGCGGTAGACGTAGTCGACTCCCGGTAATCTCCTGGCTAGAATTTGGGTTTAGAAAAATGAGACCATGGCCCGTAGGGCTGCCTCAATCGGAAGCCCGACTTCTTGGTAGAGACCTATGCCAAACACCCACAAGAGGCCGGCGAGAAGATATCGAAAGAGGCTGCCATAAATGCATGCGAGGGAAACTCTTAACTGCTTTGGGGTGGTGACCGCTTTTGAATTTACGATGGCTCCCGTAATTTTTTCTGCTGTCTCAAATGTGGACCATGCCGGTTGTGTCACAAGCGTCGCCAAGGCGTCGGGGACAAAACCTATCTTGAGGTAAAGCAATCCTTCGATTGGAATCTTACCGGCATCAGTTAATATTTCGACCGCTTTTACAATCCAACAGACAAGGGCGTTGAGTGGCAACCTTTGTGCGATGTAATTTGCAATCTTCTGGCCTACGCCAAACTCCTTTACTGTTTTCATAAAAAGGCCGAATTGGTCATAGCCAAGGAGCCAAAATATCAGTTGGCCAAAAATGAAAGAAAAAATGATTTTCGACACCATGGCAATGGGGTCCGCCATCCAGCCATATGCAGCATAAAGAAAGCTTCTATATATAAAGAGAGATAATGGAGTTGCGAGTACAGCAAACGCCACAAGCAGAATCAAGAAATCCTTAATGAAGTTTTTCTTAGACTCTGCCCCGTCTTCTTTTTTAAGCTCTTGCATAAAGAAGCTTTTTTATTTTTTCCTAACTCAAAGACTATTGCTTATTTTTAGATTTAACGCGAGCGGACTCGGTTAAAAATTGCTTGCGCAGGCGCACGCTTTTTGGAGTAATTTCCAAATATTCGTCATCGGCCATAACCTCAAGACCGCGCTCGATGGTGAGCGTAAACGGCGGTATGAGGTTGAGCGCCTCGTCGGTGCCCGATGCGCGCATATTGGTGAGCTGTTTGCCTTTGGTGGGGTTAACTGCCATCTCGTCGCCCTTGGAGGTGTTGCCTATCACTTGCCCCTCGTAGACCTCCTCGGCCGGCTTGATGTAGAGCACGCCGCGATCCTGCAGGTTGGCCAGCGAGAAGCCGAGCGTTTTGCCGGCAATCATCGAGACCATCGAGCCCGCGGCGCGTTTAACTATCTCGCCAGCATAGGGGCGAAATTCAAGAAAGCGCGACGAAAGTATACCCTCGCCTTTGGTGTCAAGCACAAATTGATTGCGATAGCCGAGGAGCCCGCGCGTTGGCCCTTCAAAAAAGAGGCGCGCCGTCTCGCTGTGCATCTGCATGCCTTTCATAATAAATTTGCGCAAGCCGAGGCGCTCGATGATAGCTCCCTGGAACTCGGTGGGTGTATCTATGGTGACCTCCTCAAACGGCTCACAGCGCACGCCGTCAACTTCTTGAAAGATAACGTGCGGCTGAGACACCTGCATCTCGTAGCCCTCGCGGCGCATATTTTCGAGCAGGATGGCAATGTGAAGCTCTCCGCGGCCCGAGACTTTGTAGGCCGAGTCATCGCTAAAGTCGACACGCAGCCCCACGTTTATCTCAAGCTCCTTTTCGAGGCGTGCGCGTATTTGGCGCGAGGTGACATACTTGCCCTCGCGGCCGCCAAAAGGCGAGTTGTTGACCAAAAAGTTGAGCGTAATGGTGGGCTCGTCGATGGCGATGGCGGGCAACGGAGCGGTGTCGGCACTGTCGGCAATAGTCTCGCCGATAAAAATGTTGGGGAGCCCGGCCACCAATGCAATGTCACCGGCCGAGACGCTCTCTACCTCCTCTTTTTGGAGCCCTCTAAACGTGAATATTTTTATTACTTTACCGGTGCGCGTCTCGCCCGTTGGCGTTTTTTCAAACACATTTTGGCCGGCCTTTAAGGTGCCCTCGTAAACGCGCACAATCGCAAGCCGCCCGAGAAAGTTGTCGTAACCTAAGTTAAACGGCTGGGCGCGCAGCGGCAAATCCTCTTTACCCTTTCCGGCAGGCGGCACGTGCGCCAAAATCATCTCAAGGAGAGGCGTCAAATCTTTTGAGTCGTCACGAAGATGCTTTTTTGCAATGCCTTGGCGGCCGATGGCGTACATCACCGGGAAGTTGGCCTGTTCGTCATTGGCGCCGAGCTCCAAAAAGAGCTCAAGCACTTGCTCCTCGGCACGCGCCGGGTCGGCGGCCGGTTTGTCGATTTTGTTTATCACGACCATGGGCTTGAGGCCGAGCTCAAGCGACTTTTTGAGCACAAAGCGCGTTTGCGGCATGGGGCCCTCCTGCGCGTCGACCACCAAAAGCACCGAGTCGATAGAGCGCAGCACGCGCTCAACCTCGGAGCCAAAGTCGGCATGGCCTGGGGTGTCCACAAGATTGATTTTGGTGACCTCGCGGCCAGAATTGGCCGGCGGATAAAAAATAGCGGCGTTTTTGGAGTAGATGGTGATGCCGCGCTCAAGTTCCAAGGCATTGGAGTCCATCGAGACACCCTCCTCGGCAACGCCGGTTTGGCGCATCAAAGCATCCGTGAGCGTTGTCTTCCCATGGTCCACGTGCGCGATAATAGCAATGTTGCGTATCTCCATAAACAAATTTTAACGAAAAAGGCGGGCGAACCCGCTCCGTTCCATATAATATACCTGAAATAACCGCAACTGGCAAGACTCCCATAGGACGGTCCTATGTATTAGAGACCGGCGGTGATGAGTATTGCGAGCTCGGCTTTTTGGTTTTTTGATTGCACGACGACTTTGTGCTCGCCCACTGTTTTTATGGGGTCGCTCAAGTGGAGCATGTCCTCGCTTATCTCGAGCGCGTGCTCGCCCAAAATGGCTTTGACAACATCTTTGGCCGTGATTGCTTTAAAGAGGCCTCCCTTCTCGGTTGCACGCGCACTTATCGTAACTTTTTTGCCGCGCAAGCTTGCTACTTTTTTGTCTTGCTGTTCCTCTTGTTTGGCAAGCTCGGCCGCGTGTGCCTGCTTCTCCTTTTCGAACTGGGCTATTTTTGCCTCGGTGGCCGGCTCGGCAAGCTTTTGCGGGAAGAGAAAGTTGGCCGCATAGCCGTCGGCCACGTTTTTAATATCTCCGCGCTGCCCTACCTTGCGCACGTCCTTGAGGAATATTACTTTCATAGACTTGTAGCATACCAAACTATCCAATTTTTAAAAAGAAAACCTGCTGAAGCGAATTTTCGCCAGCAGGTTTGAGAATAGGCACCGTCACCGTTTGCCCGACCGTTCGATGAACCGATTGAACAGCAGAGACTTGCTGTAGATCCAGTAGAGCGCCAGCCGAAGGCCGTACCAGATGACCGGGCATAGGATCGCAATCCCGATGCATACGAACCGGTGCAACAATGGCATATCGGAAACAAGCGCCACATACAAATAGAAACCGCCGAGCAAGAGAAACACGATGGCAGAGCAGAGATATAAGCTCCAAACATAGAGTTTGGACACGAGGTCGAGACCCTTCGGAACAGCGACCAGATGTCGCCAAAATTTCAGCATTTGAATACTCCCTCTGTTTGAACTAACCAGTAACACTATAGCACGGTTTAGTAATTTGTCATCTACTGCGTCATGAGCCAGCTGGCGGCCGCATCCATGGTTGGGTCTTGGCCGGCTTTAACATTGGCGGGAGTGGTCGAAGACGCCGCAATGTCGGGCTGCAAGCCGCCGTCGCTAATAGAGGTGCCGTTTGGCGTAAGCCAGCGCGCAACCGTAATTTTAAGCTCGGCACCGTTGCCCAAGTCCATCAGCTGTTGCACGGAGCCTTTGCCAAAGGTGCGCGTGCCCACCAGCTTGGCCACACCGTGCTGCTGGAGCGCACCGGAGAATATCTCGGAAGCGGAGGCCGAGTTTTGGTCAACCAAGATTGCCATCGAAAGTTTTTTGCCGGCAAACACGTTGTAGCCGAGTGAGCGGTTGATGA
>Ga0182030_10012712_pt1 | contig 16828 bp, 10 predicted proteins | sample 812S3MmetaG_FD_121299 | JGI IMG/M metagenome (GOLD analysis project Ga0182030, IMG submission 121299) | Permafrost microbial communities from Stordalen Mire, Sweden - 812S3M metaG (Illumina Assembly) | ecosystem: Environmental > Terrestrial > Soil > Wetlands > Permafrost | place: Sweden...
AAGCTCTGAGTTCGTGAGCGCTCTCCGCGGATTTGGCCATCAATTGCTAGCAAGGAACGCGTTTGGACATCAATTGCTGAAATATTCAGCGCACAATGATCGACAGGGGAAATTTCGAGATTTGCCGCGCAGAATCCAATTTGAAGAATACGATCAGCAGCTTACGCGCACTCGCACCGAATATGCGCAATCTCGGGGGATGGCCAATCCTGGCCAGAAATTACTGATATCGACAACGCCCTTGCGTCTGACGCCGCAGGTGACGGCGCGCGACCACGTCTCTTCGTTGTGTCGAGCGGGAACTGCAGGGATGCGCATGCCTGGCTCACGCATCCGTCGCATCTAGCTACCGAGAGTATTCATGATCCCGCGCAAAGCTGGAACGCCCTGACAGTTGGTGCAAGTACTGAAAAGGTTCATATCACTGAGGCGGACGCAGGGGACTACGTACCGATTGCACAGACCGGAAGCCTCAGTCCGTTTTCTTCAACGTCAGTTCCTTGGATGCGTAAAGGAGCCCCATGGAAGCCGGACGTCGTGTTTGAGGGTGGCAATGCCGGACGAGATGGCGAATTTGCCTCAACCTTTGCAAGTCTCTCCCTGCTCACCACTTACCATGAACCGCTGATCCGGTCGTTTACGCATACGAATTCAACAAGTGCGGCGACTGCACAGGCGTCACGAATGGCCGCGCAAATCGCCGCTCAGTATCCAACTCTTTGGCCAGAATCCGTCCGAGCGCTCATAGTGCATTCGGCGCGGTGGTCTGCGCGCATGCGTCAGGAATTTGAAGTTGGTGCAAATGACTCCGCACGTAGAAGGTCACTATTGCAGCACTGCGGCTACGGCGTCCCGAGTTTGGAACGGGCGCTTTGGAGTGCCTCTGATTCTCTGACGCTTATTGCACAAGACGAACTAACACCATTCGTAAAGGCGAAGGGGGTGGTGAAGTCTCGCGACATGCGACTGCATTCGCTGCCGTGGCCACGTCAGACATTACTCGAGCTGGGAGCATTGCAAGTCAAATTGCGCGTAACGCTGTCATACTATATCGAGCCGAATCCCGGTGAGCGCGGAGACGCTGACCAGTACGCATACCACTCTCACGCACTGCGTTTTGAGGTTCGGCGCGCCGGCGAGACCACAAGCGCGTTCTTGGGTCGCATAAACCGACTCGCGCGCGACGAAGAATACGGCACCCAAACAGTTAGTCGAGACGGAAGTTGGACCATCGGCGATCAGCTTCGTCGGCGCGGTTCTCTGCATTCAGATGTTTGGAGCGGCACGGCGGCGGACCTGGCGGACAGAGGAGTGCTTGCCGTGTACCCGGCTATTGGGTGGTGGCGGCGCAGGACTAGACTAGAACGGTATGATCGCAATGCTCGTTACTCCTTGATCGTGTCAATCGAAGCTCCGGAAGCCAGCGTAGATCTATACGCCTTTCTCGCGACCCAGATTGGTGTGGATATCCAAACCTAGTGGGCACAGGTACATCGGCGAAAGCTCAGGTAACGGACGCTATCTTAGGCGCTCTCGATCACATGGCGAAGCCCGATCGGCTGAACTGGGTGGACCGATGGCTTGAAGACTACAGAAAGACCGGGGCCGACACTGGCATGATCTTCGGGCAGGTATCAGGGTGACTGTCTCGCCGTCAGACAATCGAAGCTTTTCGGCTCGCCAGTGAGATTCTGATGAACATCGGGGAGCGAAAGCATCTCGCGGTACTCGATCTATATTCGGGGACAGATGAGGTGGCCGCTTCTCTCAGAGAAAATGCCCGGGACGCAGTGATGCGTCGTTCACTGATCTGAGCTAGAAGGAGCTGACGCAGCATGGACTACATGCCTGTACTCGAGGAATGCGAAGATTCGGCTGTCGGTGCTGCCGTCGCTGATGCGTTAGGAAAGCTATTCGCTGATCCGAACGATCTTCGAAGCCTCACCAATGACACCCACGAGCGCACCATTGCCGAGATCATCGCGCGGTATCTTCGCCCTCACTTCTGGCAGTACGAAATCAATGTCGATTACAATCGAATGGGCGATGAACAGAAGGAAGTAACCTGGCGTGTCGATCCTCGGGCGGGCCAAGATCAAGTATTCCCAGACATCATTGTTCACCGACGGTTTCACAACGACGATAACTTGCTCGCCATTGAACTCAAGAAGGACTCGAACAGGCAGAGTCGAAGGAAGACGACCTGCTGAAACTGAGGGCATATCGCACCCAGCTTCACTATCGCCATGCGCTATTTATCCGTCTGGGCGTCGGTAAGACAGCGGGAACCGTGTCTGAATGTGAGTGGGTCGATGTCTAGAGTGCGTGGGTGGCGGCATACGGGCGCCTATAGGCTCGCAGGAAAGATTCCTGTAGAAAGTGCTCATATCGCCTGTTCCCTCGCTATAAACCCTTGATTTCCCGATAGCGCAGGTATTTGCCGAATCTTGCTGGCGAGCCGGTCTCTAAATGTAGTGCTTGAAGGGCAGAGGTGGCTGTTTTTCCGGCGTCGGGCCGGCCGTCAAAATCTCCCCGACCGCGCTTGCAAAGCGAAGAGTGACCGGCAGTCCGTCACCGTAGATGCACGCGTTGAAGTTCAGTTTCGTCAAAGCCATGACGTCGGCCATTACAGTCAGCAGATCGGCGTCTCCACGCAGCAGATCGATTCGGAGTGGATTGGGAGTTTCTCTGCCCGGATATGTGCCTAGATACGGGATAAAGCCTCGCGTCCATAGAAATCCGGCACGACCTGAGATGCGCAACGCACAGCCCCGAAGAATAGGATGCGTTCCTGGCCGGAACAGCTTTAGCGAGAGGCTGGATCGAATACGAATGCCGACAAGGTTAGTTCCCGGTGGCACTGCATCCGTAAAACCGTCCCATTCGTCATCGTTGAATGCGGTCTGCCCATGAATGAATAGCTCTGAAGGGTAACAGCCTTCTTTGTTTCTGTACGCATCCACTACCGTTGCTAGCAGAGTGCGAGCGCCTTCACGCGACACGTGATACTCGAGTCTATTTGCAGATCGCCAGGGACCTACGGCGCCTTTGAAAACGAGCCCGTCACCGGAATCAAGAAACATTTGCGCCCCGCAGCAAGCGCTCCCTTCAGCATCGTTGATCAATCGCTTGAAGACCAGCCCGACATAACAGACCTTGTCTCTGACACGGGCAAGGCGCCAGGGCCGACGCCCCGATTTGAAATAGGCCGTCGTGCAGAGATTCCAGGCTACCGTCGCCGGGTCTTGAATGGCACGCAACGGCATTCCGTTGCTCCTCAAGAATGCGCCCGGCGCCACGACCGTCTCCCGCACGATCTGAATTACAGCGCGGTGCGGTCCCTCCAACAAGCGGGCTTTCAATTGGTTATGAAAGTTGATTTCGTAAAGGTACGGTACCGCCGCCTCATTGTCTTCGACGAATAACGATGGCTCGTTGATCAGATCTTTGGCTAATTTCTTGTCCATATGCGCGCCGGAGTCCACACGCATTGCGACGGGTACAACCGATTTGGGCCGACCATAGAGAAATACCCGCTCTGGAATGACAACGAACCAAACATCTACGACAGATTCCTCTTCGTCGATAAATCGCTTTATGGGTCCGGAAAACACATCGACCGTCCTGAATATCGCAACGTGTCGGTCCGCAACCAATAGCGCTTCGTCGATCTGTTCGTTGGAGACGACTAGTTCGCATACGGGTTTATCTGGTAATCCGATTGCGTAGATCGCGTTAAATCCGAGAAATGGACGATGTTGAGCGGAGGAGGACTCCTTGCCAGGTACGAAGCCTCTGACTCGCGAAATCCACTCACTGAAGAAGCCGATTCCTGCTCTTGTTCCAATCACACCAATTCTGAGCGTTGCAATTTCCTTTACGCCATGCTCCGGGCCGAAGAGAAAGAGGCCATCTTTGGGCGACTCTAACCGCTGTCCGCTTCCAAAGACAAGTTGCGGTTCCGGTATGTAATCTAATCGCAGATCGCTCATTCTGGTTCGCCATTGGCGTCCTCATCGTCGATGTCTTGCGGGCCCTCATCTGCATCCTGGTCGTATAGGAGGTCCGCGTCGTCGTGCAATGCTTCTAGTGCGGCAGCGGGTTCTTCGAGGTTTGCGCTGATAGGGCTGGCAAACGTCTGCGGTGTCATAGAAACCGTAACCGCGCGAAGCGGTGCGATTGCCATCGTCAGAGTCCCGGCATGTTGACTTAGCTTTGCCAGATAGGCGGAGATGAGATCTCGCCATCGATCTTGCCACCAGTGCTTGCAGAAACTTCGCCGGAGCCTATGTTGTTGCCTCGCACTTGGGAGCAACGTCTTGCCGTCGGAAGTGAATACGACATGCGTCAGGGCGCTATACCGATGTTGCTTTCCCATTGACGGTTGGAGTTCCAGTGCGAGATGCCAGTACACCCCAAGTTTTTCGCTTTTGCCGAACAATGCACGTTTGCCAGTTTTGCCTAGGGCATCCGCATAAGCCACACGCTCGGCCTTACCGGCGGGCGCAGGGAAGAACCAGCACTGATTGCCGCTTGCAAGCGTATAGGCCAGCAGTCCCAGTTCTTTGGCGCGGCTACGCCACGCTTGACCGAGCAGGTCCGTTAAGATGTTACTGCGATCGTTGTATGTAAGCTGCAGCAAGGTTGAAGCACCAGTACCTAGAAACACCTCGGTTTCGATTTCGCTCTCGTTCCGCAAATTGGCGAATTCAGAGGGGAGGTCAAAATCTTGACGACGTGCAAAGCTGATGATGCGGCTGCCGATAAGGCGCGCAGGCCACTGCGCCTGCAGAGGTTCTATGTTCTGAGGCGTGAGCGTGAAGGAGGATATTCGCACGGTCGAGGGTAGCTCTTCGATGCGAAGCCAATTCGACATCAACGTTTGAGCTTCGGATTTCACGCCCCGTTCCAGATCCAGGTGTCCCTTCGCCCATTCGGATAGCGACGAGGCCAGAACGGTCGTGAACTCTGGAACTTTGTCATGCTCGAACTTCTTTAGGACGCGAGCCAGCCCGAGGTGCCAGCCAGCGGTAAAGTCGATTACGTTCTTGTTGTGTATCTGAATCGGGATATCTGAAAAAGCAATGTCATCGATCCGAATAGGGATAATGAAGTCACCGAGCTTCCCATGTCCCTCTATGGCATCCGCTACGCTGAGTTCTTTCATAAAGCCACGTTTCTTTGGCGCGCTGGCTGAGAGGATCGATACAAATTTTATCGAGTGATGCCGAATTACCTCTTCAATGTTCTTCCAGAAAACCTCACCGCCGATCAGCTTAGTTATATCGGACCAAACCTCGTAACCGGCCAACGCAAGGCGCGCGGCGAGCCACGTTGTAAAGTCATTGTCTTCGGGGTTTGAATGGCTGATAAATACGACTCTGCGCCCGGAGAAGCGATCGGCCGAGATGTCTTCGGGTTCGACGCGGCTTTTGGTCGGTTCGCTCATTGCGTTTCAGAGCCGAGAACCGTGCAAAAGACCACGATGATGGCACCGTACACTCCAGCCTGGATGTGCCGCTTATTCACGTCCCTGCGCCGCGGCGACGGCGACTTTGCCTAGTTACTCCTTCGCCAACCCAGACCGGCGTGATGTCGAGCACGGTCAGTGAAAAACGATCCGCGATGGTCGCCAGATCGGAGACATTCACATCCATCACGCGAATCTTGTCCTCTCGGATTTCGCACCGCTTGGCTGCGTACATCGTTTCGGCAATTTCGCAAATGAGATTCTTGTTGCAGTCGACCAGGAGCCGACACTGCTCGTCCGTGACGTCGATTCCGCGGCACAGCGCTTTTCGAATCGCACTGCAGGGAACTTTCAGAACGATGGTGGGAACCTTTTGCACGTCCCACAGCAAGACGTTGCCGTTCTGCAACGTAACTGCGAACACGAACTTTATGCGTCGCTGCTCAGCAAACGCCTTTGCGATACAAGCGAAGGCATCCTCGATCAACGGCCAATCACGCTTGAGATCGGGGTGGCCGTCGGATCGGCGGTAGAAACTCGGCGAAAATCCGCCATTGGTCAATTTGTAGAACGACACTTTTATGGGCCCTAGGGTCGCTTGACCTCTTTCTAGATCGATGTCCCACGCATCGCTAGGGCCCCCGCGTTTGTCCACCCGTAGCAAGAGCTCATACAGCTCGATTGCATGCGCTCGATGGGGCGCGATTTGTTCGGCAGCGTCGTCGCCGGGCTGCCAAGGCAATCCGCGCCGCTGCAATTCCAGCCACGCGCGGAGTGCGTGCTCAGCGGGGCCGGGGATATCAGTGCCATTGCCGTCGGCCCAGCGCCGGACTGTGCGAGGATCAACTTCCAGAAGCCGGGCGGCTTCTGTTTGAGTCAGACCGAGCTGGGTTAGACAGTCGCGAAATTCGATTGCGGTCATGTCAGGGTTACATAGGATGAAGAGACCTCGAGCATAATAGGCTATAATGCCCTAGTGTCAATAGGACACAATTGCGTATGGGCGACGAGGGTCACGCGAAAGAGATATGGTTCTTCTCAGGGAACCTAGCAACGCTTGCCAATTACTGGCATCCTCTGGCATCCCTTCCGGCCGAAGGCCTGATAATGCCTGACGAGATTTTAACGCTGCCCGAGGTCGCGATTTTGCTAAAGATCGCGGAAAAGACTGTCTACACGATGGTTCAAAAAGCGCAGTTTCCCGCATTTAAGGTCGGTGGCCAGTGGCGATTCAAACGGGTCGATATCGACCGATGGATAGAACAACAAAAAGCAGAGCCTCGAAAAGAGGGGAAAAGCTAAATGACTACGCCGATTGCTGCGCAAATCGAGGATGTGTTACCTCGCACCAAAGATGCGTATTACAAACTCGTACTTGCTGTCGGGGTCGCAAGGACGGGAAAGACCGCTGTGCTGACTGAGCTTGCGGCACAGCACGGTTGGCCTCGTCTCAATGTAAATCTTCGCCTCTCGGAGCGCCTGCTCGAACTGACGCACCGCCAGCGCGCCGCCCGTGTTGCTGGGATTCTCGGTGACATGATCAGGGATGAAACTTCAGAGGTCGTTCTGCTTGACAACATTGAACTGCTTTTTGGGGAAGAGTTGGCGCTGGACCCGCTCCGCCTGCTGCAGTCCCTATCTCGGAATCGGGCAATCGTCGCGGCGTGGCCTGGCGGTTTCGATGGAGCGTGTCTCACCTATGCCGAGCCAGGCCATCCGGAAGCACGCCGATATCAGACGCCCCAAGCGGTGATCGTCAAAGCCAGTGACACCGATCGGCCTGACGCAGGATCGCTTGGGGAGGAGACGGCATGAAGTACTCGGATCTCATTGAATTCGAACCGATTGAAACCGTCGTACAGCTTCTGGAAGCCGACACCGCCGCGAATGCGCGTCGATTGGTCGAGACGTTCGTCATTTCCAACCGTATGGCCGAGCTGCTCAGTGAGCTGGTGTTTCCACAGTTGCAGTTCAGCAAGCCGGCAGACAACAAGGGCATCCTTGTCGTCGGCAACTACGGAACGGGCAAGTCCCACCTGATGGCCGTCGTATCGGCCATCGCAGAGCATCCGGACCTCGCTTCGCGCCTCACGAATCACAAGGTTGCCGAGCAAGCAGCAGGTATCTCCGGGCGCTTTCGAGTGATCCGGGCAGAGATCGGCTCCACCACCATGTCGTTGCGGGACATCGTGTGTTCCGTTTTGGAGGATGGCCTGACTCGCCTTGGGGTCACCTACGAGTTCCCGTCAACCGACGATCGCCACGAAAACAAGTCAGCCTTCGAGGAAATGATGGCGGCCTTCCAGGCGGTGCATCCGGACCGAGGCCTGATTCTCGTTCTCGATGAGCTGCTTGATTATCTACGCTCGCGGGCAGATCAGGCACTGAGCCTCGACCTCTCCTTCCTTCGAGAGCTTGGCGAGGTCTGCAAAGGATCGCGGTTCCGGTTCATTGCCGGTGTCCAGGAGAGCCTGTTCGACAATCCGCGGTTCCAATTTGTGGCCGACACGCTGCGGCGCGTGAAGGATCGCTTCGAACAGGTTCGTATCGCTCGTGATGATGTCGCCTTCGTAGTTGCCGAGCGCATTTTGAAGAAGGATGCCAGACAACAGGCGATGATTCGGGAGCATTTGAAGCAGTTCGCGCCTCTCTACGGCTCGCTGAACGAGCGGATGGAAGAGTTTGTCCGCCTCTTCCCGATCCACCCCGCCTATCTCGACACGTTTGAGCGCGTGTACGTCGCCGAGAAGCGTGAGGTGCTGAAGACGCTCAGCGCTGCGATTCGACGCATCATCGATCAAGAAGTTCCGACGAACGACACTGGCCTGATCGCATACGATTCCTATTGGGGTGTGCTTCGAGATAATCCGTCGTTCCGATCGGATCCGGGCATCAAGGAGGTCATCGATCGGAGTGGTGTGCTCGATGCGCGTGTCCAGCAGGCGTTCACGCGCCCGCAATACAAACCTGCCGCAATCCGTATTGTTCACGCGCTGTCGGTCCATCGCCTAACTACCTCCGATATCTATGCGCCGATTGGCGCAACGGCCGAGGAGCTGAGAGACGACCTCTGTCTCATGCTGCCGGTTCCGGAAAAGGATGCCGAGTTTCTCCGCACGCTTGTTGAAACTGTTCTGAAGGAGCTTCTGCGCACAGTGAGCGGCCAGTTCCTAAGCTTCAATAAAGAGAACGGCCAGTATTTTCTCGACCTAAAGAAGGATGTTGATTTCGATTCCCTCATCGAAAAACGCGCGGAGACTCTCAGCGACGCTCAATTGGATCGGTACTATTTTGACGCTCTGCGGCGCGTTGTTCTCGAAGACCCCGATGCTCCGGCCTACGTCACTGGGTACCGGATCTGGGAACACGAGGTCGAGTGGCGAGAGCGGCGTGCCGGTCGCAGCGGCTACCTATTCTTTGGTGCCCCCAACGAGCGGTCAACAGCGCAGCCCGCGCGTGATTTCTATCTCTATTTCTTGCAGCCGTTTGACGCGCCCTACTTCAAGGATGAGAAGAAGGCGGACGAGGTCTTCTTTAAGTTAAAGGACCGCGACGACACGTTTGACCGCACGCTGCGCCTTTACGCGGGTGCACGCGAGCAGGCCGCCGCTGCCTCTGGCAGTAACAAGAAAATCTATGAAGACAAGGCAACCGATCAGCTTCGGGCATTGACGGCCTGGTTGCGCGAGCATGTGCCGACGGCCGTTGAGGTTGTACTTCAGGGGCGGTCAAAGAGCTTGCTGGAAGTTGTTCGCGGCAAGTTGCCGCCGAACGCGACGGTCAAGGACTACATCAACACCGCGGGATCCGTGCTGTTGGCACCGCACTTCGCTGACAAGAGTCCGGAATACCCGATCTTCAGTATCCTGGTCACACGCCATAACCGCGATCAGGGTGCCCAGGAAGCTCTGCGGTGGATCGCCGGTGGCGTGAAGAGCAAGCAGGGCTCAGCGATCCTGGATGCGCTGGAACTGCTGGACGGCGAAATGCTGAAGCCGCGCAATTCGCGCTACGGCAAGAACGTGCTTGAAGCTTTGAGCCAGAAAGGCCAAGGCCAGGTGCTCAATCGGTCCGAGCTGATCGCCTCGGAGTCCGGCGTCGACTACTGGACCAGGTTTCGGATCGAACCGGAATTCCTGAGCGTGGTATTGGCCGCCCTTGTCCATAGCGGGGACATTTTCGTCAGCCTTGCGGGGAAAAAGATCGACGCGGCCGGCATCGACCAATTCGCGAAGATCGGAATCGCCGAGATCACTGAGTTCAAGCACATCGATCGCCCGCGCGATCTGCCTCTCGGCCCGCTTCAGGATCTTTGCGATCTGCTGGATGTGCCGAAGGGGCTCATCGTCAATCCCGCGAACCGGGACGACGGCGTGGCCAAAATTCAGCAACGCGCCGGGGAGCAACTCGGCAAGGTCGTTGCCTCCCAGGCGCGCGTCGCTGAATTAAACTTCTGGGGCCGCCCCATTCTATCGGAGCAAGAGAAGAAGGACTGGAAGGATCGCCTTGGCAGTCTGAAGGGGTTTCTCGAATCCCTGCAGCCTTTCAACACTTCTGGGAAGCTGAAAAACTTCCCTCATGACTCTGCCGCCGTGCTTGGCCAGAAGTCGGCGATTGAGCTCGCTCAAGAGGTCGATGAGCTGAGCGCAATCTTGCAGCAGACCAATGCGCTGACGTCTTATCTCGGAAAGGCCGAGGCCCTGCTCGACGCCGACCACCCGTGGCAGGACACGGTCCGCACCGCGCGCGCGGATCTCACCGCAAAGATCGCCAGTCCAAAGCAGCGGTCGGAGTTGGATTTCAAACGCCTTCTCATACAGACGCTGGGGGATCTGAAGGCCAAGTATCAGGATGCCTATCTGGCGGCGCACGAGCGTGCTCGCTTGGGCGCTAACGATGATAGGCAGAAGGCAAACCTAGCAAAGGATTCGCGTCTCGCTCAGCTTCAGAAAATTGCTGGGGTCGACATGATGCCGACGCCGCAGCTTCGCGATTTTGAGAACAAGCTTTTTGCGCTAAAGACGTGCTTCCACGTTGGACGTCCAGAGCTTCACAACGACCCGATATGCCCACATTGCGGGTTTCGGCCGGCGGAGGAGCCCCTTGGCAGAGCAACTGCGAAAAAGAATCTGACCGATCTAAGTGATGTGCTGGATGGTCTGGTTCGTGGATGGACGGACACGTTGCGGGCCAATCTTGAGGATCCCACCGTATCGGGAAACATAAACCTGATCAGCGATGCGACCGGCAAGCACGAATTGCAGACTTTCTTAAAGAGTAAGCAGCTACCAGATCCGGTTACTCCGTCTTTGGTGAAGGCATTGCAGGAGGTTCTGAGGGGGCTACAGCCGGTGCTGTTGGGTAGCAGCGATCTCCTAGCCGCTCTTTCCGACGGCGGACTCCCTTGTACCATTACTGAACTGCGTGAGCGCTTCGACCGCTATGTTGCCAACCTGATCAAAGGTAAGGATCCCTCTAAAGTCCGCGTCTTAATAGAGTGAGGTTTCCTGGGATGTCTCGGAAGCGAAAATCAGACCGTAGCGGTGACCTTTTCATTGAGGGGTCAGGGCAGCTTTGCCTTGTAGAGAAGTCGGTCGAGCAACAAGCCTTGGAAAAGAGAAAGGTTGTATGCCTCGGGATGGAATTCGACAGCGAAGAGGACCGGCGCGCCCACTTCACCGAAATATTGCGGGAGAAACTCCTCAATCCAGATTTCCGAAATTCGGCTGGCTTTCCAAATGGAAGCAACGACGACATCATATTGCTCTCGGACCCGCCATACTACACAGCTTGCCCGAATCCATTTCTAGAAGAATATATCCGCGACGCAATGAACAACAACCGCGGTTCGGAGCACGAGCCGAGACCACCGTTCGCGACTGATATCTCAGAAGGGAAAAGCGATCCCGTCTACACGGCGCATTCCTACCACACGAAGGTACCGCATCAGGCCATTATGAGGTTCATCCTCCACTACACACGCCCTGGCGACGTAGTGCTAGACGGGTTCTGCGGTACCGGAATGACCGGTGTAGCTGCCCAGCTGTGTGGAACGCCGCCTTCAGATCTCAGGGAGAAATTGGAGACGGAACTTCCAGGGCTAGAGTGGGGCATCCGCCGGGCAATTCTTGTCGACTTATCCCCTTTCGCGACATTTATTGCCCACAACTATAATTCGCCGACCGATTCGGAAGTCTTCAGGTCTGAAGCCTCTATCGCCATATCTGAAGTTGAACGGGACCTCAGTTGGGTGTACCGGAATGACCCTGACAAGGATGGTCCTCCGATTAGTCTCACAGTCTGGTCTGATGTGTATCTCTGCCATGATTGTGGCGGAGATATCGTTTATTGGCAAAACGGTATTCGGCGAAAGGACGGCGCGATTGATCCATTCGCGTGCCCGCACTGCGGAGCAAATAATTCTAAATTATCCGCAAAGCACCGCATCGTGACATATCAAGATCCGATTCTTCAGCGGATCATCAAGCAACCCCTTCAGGTACCAGTGCTTGTGAAGGCGGGACGCTTTGAGCGTGAAGGCAACGCCTACGACGTTAGCGTCGTCGAACGCTGCATGTCAGAGGCCGCCCGAATCCGTGTCCCATCGCAGAAAATGATGTTCCGCGACGAGCCGTGGGGAGACGTGTACCGCGCTGGGTACCACCACGGCGTTTCGCACGTCCATCACTTCTACAACCCACGGCAGCTTCTTGTGCTGGGCGGACTATGGGCTCGCTTTCGTGAATCTACACTCGGCCGGAAACTGCAGTTGGTTCTCACGTCCTTCGCCGTGCGGAACGCATTTCGAGGAAACCGGTTTGTGATTAACGATCACAACCCCAACGGTCGGATCAACGGGCCGCTCACCAATTGCCTATACTTTCCGAGCCTGTTTGCTGAGCAAAACATATTCGATTTGGCCCGCGCAAAGAGAGACGACCTGGCGGCGGCATTCAAAAGCCTTCGTTCCCTGCCTGGTGATTACTGTCTGTCAACGCAATCATCTACCCGCTTGGCCGGAGTCCCGGACGCCAGCGTGGACTACGTGTTCATCGATCCCCCTTTCGGGTCCAACATTATGTATTCGGAGATGAACTTCCTCGTCGAGAGCTGGCTTGGGTGTGTGACCAACAACTTCTCCGAAGCAATCATTAATGACAGTCAGAGTAAGGATGCCAATCAGTACCGAACCCTAATGACGGATTGCCTGCGAGAGTTTTTCCGCGTTCTCAAACCTGGTCGATGGTTGACAATGGAGTTTCACAACTCGCAAAACTCAGTCTGGAATGCAATCCAGACAGCCATTGGCGATGCCGGCTTCGTCATTGCAGACGTACGGACACTTGATAAGAAAAAGGGAACCGTTTATCAGGAGTATCACGTCTCCGGGGCGACAAAGTCTGACCTGATAATTTCGGCCTATAGACCGACTGATGGCCTTGAGAGAGAGTTTCGCCTCGTTGCCGGAACGCCTGAATCGGCGTGGCATTTTGTGCGAGAGCATCTAACGCACCTACCCGTGTTCGTCCAGTCCGCTGGAAAGGGTGAGACGGTCGTTGAGCGGCAACCATTTCTTATCTTCGATAGAATGGTGGCCTTTCATATTCAGCGCTCTGTATCGGTTCCTTTGTCCGCGGCCGAGTTCTACGCCGGCCTAATGCAGCGGTTTCCAACCCGGGACGGAATGTGTTTTCTGGCGGATCAAGTATCTGAGTACGACCGACAACGCAGTCAAGTCCCCGAGTTGCATCAACTCTCGCTTTTCGTTACAGATGAGCTGAGCGCGATTCACTGGCTCCGAAGAGAACTTGCTAAGCGGCCGCAAACATTTCAGGAACTTCATCCGCAGTTCATGCGAGAGACTCAGTCTTGGGCCAAGCACGAACAAACGATTGAGCTTCGGTTATTGCTTGACGAGAACTTCATCGTGTTCGATGGTAAAGGGATAGTTCCAAGTCAGATACATGCTTATCTCTCAAGCAATTTCAAGTCTCTTCGGAATCGTGAGAAGACTGATCCCGAGTTGGTAGACAAAGCTATGGGTCGCTGGTTCGTTCCGGATCCGAATAAGCAAGTGGATCTTGAAAAGCTCCGGGAGAGAAGCCTACTCAAAGAGTTCGAAAGCTATCGAGATCCCAAACAAAAAAAGCTCAAGCAATTCCGCACCGAAGCCGTGCGCGCTGGATTCAAGGCGGCTTACGAGTCCCGAGACTACAAGACCATCGTCGACGCCGCATCAAAGCTCCCCGAGACTGTCTTGCATGAAGACGAGAAGCTGCTCATGTACTACGACGTCGCAAGCATGCGCCTCGGTAATGAGTGAGGTGACGTATGCAAATTGGCGAGTGGTGGCACAGCATTGACCATGATGAACCCTGCCGTGTTGTCGATACGGAAACACTGTGGGGTCAGGCGAGCTGCCTGGTTTGGCTTCCGCGCCGTGACGCGGCGGTCAGGATACTGCAGAAGCGCCTCATCCCGCTGAAGGCCGGTGAGTCGCATCTCCTCGACCGCCTTTCCTATGTCTGCGCCGCCGCGCGCATCGCCGACGCGTTGGAGCGCGACGCGCTGGTGGCGCCGTTGGAAGGCACGGTCATCCCGCTGCCACATCAACTATTGGCATTGCAGAGGGCCATCTCCGGGGATCGCATTCGCTATCTCCTTGCGGACGAAGTCGGGCTCGGCAAGACGATTGAAGCGGGCCTGATCCTTCGTGAGCTGAAGATACGAGGACTCGTTCGCAGGATTCTCGTCGTCGCTCCCGCAGGACTGGTGCTCCAATGGCAATCCGAAATGAAGGGGCACTTCGGGGAGGATTTCCGGCTCATTCTTCCCAGCAGTCTGACCGCCCTCCGACAGGCTGGTGCCGTCGATGAGGACGAAAACCTTTGGCGCATGCACGACCAGGTCATTTGTCCGCTCGACTCAGTGAAGCCGATGGACTCCCGCCGCGGTTGGAGCCAGGAGCAGCTTGGCCGATACAACCGTGAGCGGTTTGAAGACATTGTCTCGGCCGGATGGGATCTAATCATCATCGACGAGGCCCATCGCATTAGCGGTAGCACGGAGCAAGTCGCCCGGTTCAAGTTGGGTGATGCGCTGGCACAGGCTGCACCTTACCTCCTTCTGTTGTCGGCGACACCCCACCAAGGCAAGTCCGATGCATTCCGCAGGCTCATTCGATTCCTTGATCCGGATATTCTGCCGGGGGACGACTCAATTTCACGGGAAGCAGTTGCTCCCTTTGTCATTCGTACTGAAAAGCGCCGCGCGATTGACGCCGATGGGAACCCGCTCTTTAAGCCACGCTTTACGCAACTGGTGCCGATCGAATGGGGCGACGCGCACGCCGAACAGCGGACTCTTTACGATGCCGTGACCGAATATGTTCGCGATGGCTATAACCGCGCCATCAAAGAAAAGCAGACTGCGGTCGGCTTCCTGATGATCCTCATGCAGCGACTTATCACCTCGAGCACCGCAGCGATCCGGACCGCCTTGGAACGAAGACTTGCAGTGCTTGAACTGCCCCAGGGTCAGCTTTCACTTTTCCCAGAAGAAATGACTGAGGATTGGTCGTCGCTGGACGGCCAGCAACAGTTCGATTCGATCCTCAAGACGCGCTTGAAAGGCATGAAGGACGAGCGTAAGGAAGTAGAGCTGCTCTTATCGGCGGCCCGACGCTGCGAGGCCAGAGGTCCGGATGTGAAGTCTGAGGCACTGCTCGAACGCATCCAGCAGCAGCAGCGCGAGGAAAACGACCCGACGCTGAAGGTGCTGATCTTCACGGAGTTCATCCCCACGCAGGCCATGCTCGAAGATTTTCTGGAGCGGCGCGGTTTCTCCGTGGTTATCCTCAACGGCGGAATGAATTTGGAGGAACGTCGGCAGGCTCAGCGTCGATTTGCGGACGATGCTCAGATTCTCGTTTCCACGGACGCCGGTGGCGAAGGCCTGAATCTGCAGTTTTGCCACGTGGTCGTGAACTACGATCTGCCCTGGAACCCCATGAAGATCGAGCAGCGGATCGGCCGTGTCGACCGTATCGGTCAGAAGCATATCGTACGGGCGATGAACTTCGCACTCGCGGATACCGTTGAGCTTCGCGTCCGCGAGGTGCTTGAGGAGAAGTTGGCGAGAATTCTCGAGGAATTCGGCGTCGACAAGTTGGCTGACGTGCTCGACTCCGAAGATGGCGGCGTACCTTTCGAGGCTCTCTTTGCTCAGGCAATTATCGCACCCGAAGATGCTGAACAGCGCGCGGCCGGAGTTGTCGACGATATCAGGCGTCGGGCGGAGGAAGCGCGAGCAGGTTCGAGTCTGCTGAATGCGACTGAGGAATTGGACCCGTCCGCCGCGCAGTATATCGCTGGCCACCAGATGCCCTATTGGACAGAACGGCTCACGCTCGGGTTCCTTCGTACTCAGGAATCGACTGGGGCGCTGGCGCAACCCGCCAACGTGGGTTTTGATCTGCGGTGGCCAAATGGGGACATTACATCTTCCGCCGTCTTCAATCGTGATGACGCCGATCGTCCAGGGGCGACGCTGATTTCACTGGAAGACGAGCGCGTTCGCGGGCTGACAAACAGTTTGCCAGTGTTTGCGCCGGGGCAACCGATACCCTCGGTCGTGATTCCCGATGTCTCTGACAAGACAACCGGCGTTTGGTCGTTGTGGAGGATTAGCCTGCACACCGACGGAGGCCGGGAGCAACGGGTACTCGCTCTGTTCGTGAGCGACGATGGACGAGTGTTCGGTCCGACGGCGCGTACGATTTGGGATCGATTGATCGACATTACAGCCGGATTGAGCCAGACAACGCACGATCTTTCCGGGGCTGCAGTGCGAATGTACGACGCCAGCCGTAGCGTGGCGGAAGTCCAAGGCGCGGCAATCTTTGAAGAGATCTTGGCTGCTCACCAGCTCAGCATTGCTCGCGAGCGCAAGAAAGGCACGCACGCGCTCGCATCGCGTCGTCGTGTCATCGAACGTTTGGGGTTGCCACAGGTGCGGCGTTACCGATTGGGGATTTTGGAACAGGAAGAGATTGCCTGGACTCGAGAGCTCACAGCCCGCGAGCTCGCTCTCCCAGACCTCGCCGCCATCCTCATGGTTCGTGTGGCGCCCATCGGGAAGAGCGTATGACTGCCCATTGTCCAGCTAGCACCTGGCGAGATCCGATCCTTGGCCAGTTCACACCCGACATAGCCATCGTCGCACACCTCACGGTTGTGGCCGATCCGGATGAATTGCTGACCGAGCAGGGTGTAATTGATGGCATTCGGCAGCGCGGATTCGAGATCCTTCCGTTCGAGGATCACGTTGCGTTCCGCTATGCCTATGAACGGCGCTTTC